>SXGT01457168.1_pt1 | contig 119080 bp, 90 predicted proteins | sample 3176221 | NCBI WGS metagenome assembly SXGT01 (sample SAMN11356862, study PRJNA531348) | freshwater metagenome | isolation source: freshwater sample F1-120 | place: China: Fuxian Lake, Yuxi | collected 2017-12-25 | reverse complement strand
GCTTGACCGGGCAACAGGTGACGGATGCGGTCCCAGTGGTCATCACTGATGTCGTGGCGGCTGAGCATGGCACGCTCCAAGGCAACGAAATTCGTTACCCCGCTATCGCACCCGGCCCAGATTCAGTCAATACGGCCTACTGTTTAATTCTCCCGTTCTGGCACTGCGCACTGGAAACGCGCAGCCCAAACATCAAACACCAAACACCAAACACCAAACACCAATGTCAAAAACGTGGGCGAAAGTCGGTGGGGCCGGTGCGTGCACTCTCACCGTGCTCGCGGTCGCGTTCCTGCGGAACGAGCCGACTTCGGCCGCACCGCGGCCCGACCTCAAGCCGTCGGCACACTGGGTCTTCGACCCCAACAGCGTGACCGGCAAGACCGTCGCGGACAAAGAAGGGAAACTGCCGGGTACCCTGCTCGGATCGCCGAAGTTCGTCGCGGAAGGACTGGCACCACACCTCCATCTTACCGGGCCGGACGACGGCGTGATGCTCAAAGAGCGAGTCACCCCCTCAGCCGAGTTCCTCCCCAAAGAGGCTCTCTCGGTGGTCACGTGGGTCCGCGTCGATGAACCGACCGAGTGGGCCGGTATCCTCGGTTGCTTCCAGGACAACGGCCCGAACGAATACGGGTTCGTGGTCGGTTCCAACAAGAAGAAGTTCTTCTTCGGCCTCACGACCGACGCCACCAAGAAGATGACCTACCTGGAGTCGAAGACCGATTGCGCACGCGGGAAGTGGTATCACGTCGCGGCCGTGTACGACGGCAAGCAGATGCGGTTGTTCGTGAACGGACAGTTGGATTCGACCAGCGCTGCGCAGGCCGGCCCGATCAGGTACGCGAAGGCCGCTCCGCTCGTGATCGGGCGCTACAAGGACGACGACGAGGACTTCCCGCTCCACGGCGCGATCAAGGAACTCATGCTCTGCCCGCACGCGATCACACCAGAGCAAATCAGCGCCCACTTTGAGCCGGACAAGGCACTCGCAGCAACTCCCTCGGCGCTTCCCGAAGGGCCGAAGTTCGTGGTCGAACCGTATCTGCAGTACGTCACGCGCACCGGCATCACGGTGATGTGGGAGACCGAAGAAGCCAGCACCGCGGTCGTCGAGTACGGCACCACGTTCCCACCGAAGCAACAGTCGAAGGTCGAGAAGGCCGACACAATGGGCGAAGTTCCGCTCACGGGACTGGAACCAAACACGAAATACTTCTACCGCGTCGTGTGTCCCGACGGGCAGGGACGCAAAGTGGAAAGCAAGCCGATGACGTTCATGACCGCACCGGGGCCGTCCGACGCGTACAGTTTCGCGGTGATCGGCGACACACAGCGGAACCCGGTCATCACGGGGAAGGTCGCGAAACTGATGTGGGAACGCCGGCCGAACTTCGTCGTCCACTGTGGCGACGTGGTCGATGACGGCGCCTCGAAGGCGCAATGGACCGGCGACCTGTTCAAGCCGTGTGCGGAGTTATTCGGCCGCGTCGCGGTGTTCCCGTGCATCGGGAACCACGAGAAGGACCACCCGCACTACTACAAGTACTTCGCGCTCCCGAAGCCGGAATACTACTACTCGTACACCTACGGCAACGCGGAGTTCTTCGTCCTCGACACCAACGGCAAGCGGAACCTGAAACCGGATGGCGAGCAGTACAAGTGGCTGGACAAGGCGCTGGCCGCGTCCACCGCAAAGTGGAAGATCTGCTACCATCACCACCCCGCGTACTGCTCGGACGACGACGACTACGGCAACACGTGGAAGGGGTCGAGTAACTACGGCGATGTGCGAGTGCGGAACTTCGTGCCACTCTACGAGAAGTACAAGGTGGACATGGTGTTCAACGGGCACGTTCACGTGTATGAGCGCACGTGGCCGATCCGCGACGGCAAGGTGGATCAGCAGAACGGCGTCGTGTACCTCACGAGCGGCGGTGGTGGCGGGCGGTTGGAAAACTTCGCCCCAACACCGACGTTCTTCAAGGACCAGTTCCGTTCCGACTACCATTACTGCTACGTCACGGTTCACCAGGGCACGCTCAACCTGAAGGCAATCGACCACGAAGGGCATCTGTTCGACCAGTTCACAATCAAGAAAGAGTGACTCGCGTTTGGGACTTCAAAGTATCAGGCACACTCCGTGTGCCGTTGCTGTGACGGTCAGAAAAGCTGAGCGATATTCGTTTGATGTTCTTGAGTTGCGAAGCGACGGCACACGGAGTGTGCCTGCTACTTTCCAGCTTCACGCGTTCGGTGGCACAAGCGCGATACTGTGCTGCGCGTCGTCTCACGTGTTGCCACTCGCGGCTTCGCGGGACAGCGGGGGGGCCGCTCATGGGTGATAACGGGTCGCCGAAATATGTTACCGTGACCACGGCATTGGAACTGCAAATCCGCGCCGGGATGTGGGGGCAGCGCGATTCGTCTTCGTCTCCGCTACCCAACCAGAAATCGGGTTGGGTAATGGACTCCGCAGTCAGAAGGGTTGCGAAAACGGTGTCGGAACTCCGACGTGGCGCGATGTGATGTCTTCGGTTGGTGTGATGCGACCTCTCCCGAAGGAGAGAGAAAAATTGATCGTTCAGGTCACTTACGCTTCCGGATCGTCGAACAGAGCGTCACTCCATCAGATCACTTTCGGTGAACAACGTGAATCCCTGCCCTTCGAGCGCTGCCGCGGCACTCTCGAAGTCGTCCAGGTACACCGCGATTGCGGTGTTGCCCATCGGCCCGACCCCGATCAACAGCGGGTACATGTAACAGATGTTGATCTCGGCGCTGAGTAATGCCTTGGTGATCGTCAACAGCGGTCGGTCATCATCGGGCAACTTCACCACGAGCAGGTCGCTCTCGGTGAAGGCGAACTTCGCTGCCGTGAGGATCTCGAAGCCGCGTTCGTAGTCGCTCGGCACGAGGCGGATGATGGCGCAGTCAGCCGTCTCCACGACGGTAAGCGAAACAACTCGCACGTCGGTCTGCTCGAACCGGCGGACAAGGTCGAGCAGCGCGCCCATGCGGTTCGAGAGAAACACATTGAACTGCCGCACGCTCGGCCAGTCGCGACCCTTCGCGGTGTCGAACTCGATGCCGGCATCATCGCCGAAACTCATCTAAAACTCCTCGCCCACACTCAAAGGCGGGCGCGTGTAACGGTTGGTGTGGTGCGAGTTTAACCGGTGCGCGTGGTACGGGTCAACGGAACTGCCAGATCGTAGTCATCACGCTCCTCGTGATGGCCACTCGAAGAGCGGCGTCTGTCTTCGCTTCGCAAGATTGCCGCTGCGCGGCGGTCATCACGCGGAGCGTGGCGACTCCGATAACTCCGGCTGCACCAGTTTCGCTGGCTGCCCGGCTCGCTCCAGAATCGTTTCGGCCGCGAGGTAGCCGCTCCGGACAGCACCCTCCATTGTCGCGGGCCACCCAGTCAGGGTCCAGTCGCCGGCCACCGCGAGGTTCGCCACCGGTGACCCCTGAACCGGCCGCCAACGGTCCACGCCGGGAACCGCGCTGAACGTCGCGGTGTGTTCGGTTATCACCTTTGCACGAAGCAACTTCGCTTGCGCGACCGGCGGAAACACCTTCCCGAGTTCCTCCACGATGAGCCGCTGGATCTCGTCGCGGCCCAAGCCCTTCAGGTCACGTGCAGCGCTCACCACCACCTGAAGATAAAACTCACCTGGTGCGACCTCACCGCGATCGAACGCCCACTGACCCAGGCAGTCGATGAGGACCGCGTGCGGGAGCTTCATCACGGGGCGGTCGAACCACAGATGAACGCTCGTGATGGGCGACGGCGTGAGGTTCTTCGCGTTGGCGAAGTAAGGCTCGCGTGCGAGTTCTTCCGGCAGCAGATCCGTGACACGGTCGAACGGCACCGCCAACACGTACCAGTCGGCGGACAGGGTGGAGCCGTCGCGCAGTTCGATGGCTCGAAGACAACCCCTCCCCCCAGCCCCCTCCCCTGAGAAGGGAGGGGGAGCCTTCAGTCCCTCTCCCGCAAAGGGAGAGGGCAAAGACAAACCTCCGGCTCCCCCTCCCTTCTTAGGGGAGGGGGTTGGGGGGAGAGGTTCTTCCATCACCAATCGCTTCACTCCAGCGTTCTCCCGCACCTCCACCCCACGCGAAGAAAGCCACGCGCGGAGTTCGTCGCCGTAGAGCCGGCCGAGGGGCACCGCCGGCACGTGGACCGTGAACCCGTCACGGTGCCGCACGAAGCCGTCGCGGAACACCTTGCGCGCGTACTTCAGGCCAACGCGATCCACCGTCTCGTTCAGCGCGCTCGTCAACACGATTGCCCAGAACCGCTCGATGGTGCGCTGATTCTGGCGGTGCGCCTTCAGCCACGGCAAGAGCGGCGGGTCCGCGTCCGGGCGTTCCCAGAGCATCCGGGCCAGGCCGTAGGCCACGCGAAGTTTGTCCAATGGCGTGAGGTAGTGCGCAGACATCAGCGCACGGCCGAGGTGGAACGGAGCCGGCCACGGGTCCGCCTTGAACACGCTAGTCCGGCGGTCCGGCGTCACGAAGTACAGCTTCGGCTGCGGCGACAGGAGGTGATCGACTCCGATGGTGCGGAGGAAGTGCGCGAAATTCGTGCAGCAGCCCATGCTCACGTGCTGGCACGCATCGACCATCTGGCCGGTTGCGGGGTCGGTGAACGACCCGGCGCGCCCGCCGAGCCGCGCGCGCGATTCCAGCACCGCGACCTTAAACCCGCGCTCCGCCAAGCTCACTGCGGCGGCGAGACCCGCGAGGCCACCGCCAATGACGATTGCGGATTGTGAGTTCCGCATTACAGCACGCCCCACTTCACGAAGTACCCGGTCCCGCACGCGAGCAACTTGCGCCACCGTGGCACGCGCACGCGGCGCGTGAACACGTCGTAGTCGCGCCGCGCAATCTCGTCCAGCAACCCGCGATAGGTGCCGTGCATCACGTGAAAAATCGCCCGCCCTTCGTCCGAGAGCAGCGGGATCAGCGCCGCGCCCTTACGGTAGGAGTCGCGTGCGCGAGCCACCTGGAACCGCATTAGTTCGCGGAAGCGTTCGGCCGCGGCCGGATCGGTCCACCGCTCTGGTGGGCAACCAAACTGCGCGAGTTCGTCGGCCGGAAGGTACACGCGGTCGCGGGCGGAATCTTCGGCCAGGTCGCGCAGGATGTTCGTGATCTGGAACGCGATCCCGGCCGCTTCCGCGGGCGGGTCGGTCTCGGCGAACGTCACGCCGGGTCGCGTACCCCAGATGCGGACGCACGCCAGCCCCACCGCCGACGCGACCCGGTAGCAGTACGGGTATAGTTCCGCAAACGTGAGCATCCGCACGGGTCCGGTGTCAGTCTCCATGCCGTCGATGGCGTCGAAGAGGTACTGCGATGGGATGCCGAACCGCCGCACGGTTTCGACGAGCGCTGGGTGAACCGGGTGCGTGAACACACCCGCGAGCGCGGCGTTCAGACTTTCGCGCCATGTCGCAAGCGACTGGCGCTTCTGGTTGGGGTCGGACGGTTCGTCCGCGAGGTCGTCGGTCACTCGCATGTAGGCATACAGCGCGTACATCGCGCGGCGCCTGGAGGGGTTGAGCAAGCGGAACGCGAGGGGGAAGGAGCTGTTCGCCGCGGAGGTGATCGCACGACAGGCGTCGAACGACTCGCTCAAGGATGTAGGATGCAGGACGAAGGATGAAACCGGCACGCCCTCCACACCCTCACAATTGTTGGCTTCATCCTTCATCCTTCATCCTTCCAAGTCACTGGCCCAAGTTCACGCGCACGCGCTGGCCGACGCGAAGGGGCGGCTTGCCGGGCGGGGTGTCCTCGTCCATGTCGATCACGGCCTCGATCACGCGAGTGTCGCCGCCGAGGAAGTTCTCCGTGCTGGCTCGCTTGAGCAGGAACGTGTTCCCGATGTGGCGCACGGTGCCGGTGTACGTGAGCTTCGCGTTGCTGTGATCCATGACGGTGACTTTCTTTCCAATGCGGTCGGAGCCGACTCGGTGGGCGAATTCGGCCTCGACTTCGGCGCGCACGACCCGCCGGCCGCCCGGAATCAGCCACAGTGCCGGGGTCCGCGTGCTGATGCCAAGCGTGGTGCCGGGGCTGATCGACACCTGCTCCACCGTTCCGGCCGTCTTCGCCCTGAGGACGCACAGGTCCACCGCCGCCTGCGCCTTCCCCTGCTCAGCTTTAGCCTGCTCGACCGCGGCCTTTGCCTCGTCGATCTGCACCTTCGGGTCAACCGCCACCAACTGCTTGAGCCTCGCGTTGATCACATCGAGTTCGCCCGCGGCCGTTTCTTGATCGACCCGCGCCTTGTACAGCGTTGGGTCAATCTTCAACTTCTCTTCCCACTCGGTTTCCGGGATCTTTTCGATCCGGTAGCCTTTGATGAGCGTTTCGCGAACCAAGGCGGAGTACGCCTGTGCGAGCGTGAATTTGCGCTCGGCGTTCTTCTTCGCGGACGCCTCCGTAAACTCGATGGTCGCTTTGTGCTGCACGGCGAGTTCTTCGGCCTGCTTCACCTTTGTCTCGGCGTAGGCGACAGCGGCCTTCGCGCGATCCACGTCTTTCTGCTGAATGGTCGAGTCGAAGGCGTACAGTTCCTGACCGGCTTTCACCTCGTCGCCGTCCTTGACGGCCACCTTCAGCACGGTGCCGGACTGGAGTACCGGCGGCAGGCCGTAAGAGACCGGTGGCGGGTCGGTGTCCACCGTGGCCAGGACGATCGGCCCGCCGGCGCTGCGCGGCGCCGTGTCGCCCTTACCGGATACGTCGGCGAGACTGCCGTTGGTCAGCGCGCGGGCGCCTACCAGACTGCCGATCACCAACGCCAGACCGACCACGATCAACACCGGTCGCATCTTGCGGAGCCAATTCATGGGGTTCTCCAGTTTGGGCGTCCTTCGCAGGGTGGGCACCGCCAATCTCTTCTCTTTTCCGCGCCACGGTTTCGTGCCGCGGAAACGTGGTGAGCAGTGCCCAGCTTACAAGGGCTACTCCACGGGCAGCGCCCGCCGTTCCAGGTGTCCGTCGTCCAGGTGGTAGTACACGTCCACGAACGGCAGAATGCGGTGGTCGTGTGACACGCACAGCACCGACGCCCCCCTCTGGTGGGCGGCGTCGCGAAGCAGTTCGATCACCTTCTGGCCGTTCTCCCAGTCGAGCGCACTCGTCGGTTCGTCGGCGAACATGAAACTCGGGTTCTTCACCAGCGCCCGACCGATGGCGACACGTTGCTTCTCGCCGCCCGACAGTTGAGCCGGTTTCTTGTGTTTGTTCTTTCCGAGGCCAAGTCGGTCGAGCATCTCGTCGGAACGGCGGCGGGCGTCGCCGGTGGCGGCGCCCTCGCCCCACCTTAGCACGATCTCCAGTTGCTGCCGCGCCGTCAGCGCTGGGAACAGATTGTACCCCTGGAAGATGAACCCGGTGTGCTTGCGGCGGTACTGCTCGCGTTCCTTGCCGGTCATCTGCCACACGTCGCGCAACACCCCGTCATCGTCCGCGAGTACCTGCCCGGAGTCCGGTTCGAGCAGTCCCGAGAGGATTGCAAGGAGCGTCGATTTGCCGCTGCCCGACGGTCCCATCAACTGCACGATCTGACCGGGGAACAGTTCGATCGACACCTCGTGCAGAGCCGCGCGCCGTGCCGTGCCGTCGCCGAAGGTGCGAACCAGGTTCACACCCTTCAAACTCGGCGTCGAACTGCTTCCGGCCCAGCGCATGGATTGTCCTTCGTCGCGGGTCATCGGGGCTTCTCCAGTCGTTCACGCTCCCGGCTCGACTTCTGACAAAATCGGACTACCGCAACAGGGTCATCGGCTCGATCTGCCGGACGCTTCGCAAGGCGAAGACGCCGGAAACGATCGCCATGACGATCGTCAAGACGGTGGTGCCGAGCAACACCTCCCAACGGAGGTCCACATCTGCGCCGACCTGTTTGGCACCGTACTTCAGCCCCAGACACGCGGGGTACGCCAGCAGGATGCCGATCACGCCGACCCAGAACGACTGACCCAACACCATCAGCGAGATCCGCCAGCGCGGAACGCCGAGCGCCAACAGGATGGCGAACTCCTTGGCGTTCGCGGCGGTCGCGGAGTAGAGCGTCTGGGCGGTAATGACGGCGCCCACAACCAGACCAAGGAGCGCCGCGTACCCGATCGCGATGCCGGCCTTCGTACGGAACAGCCAGTACTTGCGCGAGCGGAGCGAAAACTCTTCGGATGTGTACACGCCCATCTCCGTGCCGTACTGCGAGTGCAGTTCAGCCGCCACTTCCTTCGCGCGTGCCGGCGACGTACACCGGGCTAGCAGGTACGTGACGTGGTCCGCGGGCATGAGGAACCCGAGCAGGTGCCGAGCGGTGTGCGTGCTGCACAGCACCCACGGCGCTGCGAGGCTCTTCAGCCCACGCACGGTACCCACGAGAGTCACGTCCTTACCATTGATCTTTGCTTTGCCTTCGGGGTTGTCGAGACCGAGTCGTTTCACGTCCGACTCATCGACGATGATGGCGTTGGGCATGGTCAGCGAGTCACACTGTTCGCGGGTGAGGACCACGGGCGTCCCGACCGCGTCGTCGTTCAGACTGCTCCCCAGCAGGTAGCACAGTTCGGTGCCACCAGCCGGCTTGGTGAAGTTCGCGAAGTGGGCAACGTATAGTTCGACGTGGTCCACGCCCGACATGCCCGCGACCCGCGACAGGTATGACTCGGGGATCGGTTTCCCGAGGTCGACGCTTGGCACTTCCTGCGACCCAACCCACAGGTCCGCGGTGGTGTTGTCCACCGGGATCGACGTGATCTTGAACAGGCCCAGCAGCAGTCCGCACTGCAGCGCGATGAGTACGGCCGAGAACGTCACTGCGAGTACACCGGAGGCGTACCGTTGTCGTTCGTGCCAGAGAGTTTGGAGGGCGTAGCTCATAGCGGGTCGAAAGTCGTAAGGTCGAAGGTCGGAAGCTGTCGGTCGCGAGCCTGGGGCGACTTTGGTGTTGCCCACTCCCCTTGCGGGAGAGGGCAATACCAAAGTCACCTCAATGCAATCCAGATCACCGCACAGGAAGATCGCACAAACCGCCACCTAAATACAAGTGGTGCCACAACTGAGTGGCCAGCACACCGGTAAGGCCGATTTCGATGCTGGTGCGAGAGAGTCCGCCACCGGGCTTCGCGAGGCGCTGGCGGGCCTTCTCCACCGCGCCCGTGTCAAAGTACCCGGTCTTGCGGATCGCGTCCGGCGAGAGTACCTGATCGATCCACGTTTGACCGGCGTTCGCCTTCGGCTCGCCGCTAACCGCCGACCAACTGTCCATCGGGGCACGGAACATCTTCTTCTTCCGCCACGCAATCTCTTTTGGCAACCAGCGCTCCGCAACCTTGCGCTCGATGTACTTATCGTTCATGATGCCGCGGAGTTTCCATCGCGGGTGGACCTTCGCCATATACGCGATCACATCCTCGTCCAGGAAGGCGTAGCGCGTTTCGACGGACGAGTGCATCGCGATGCGGTCGCCCTTACTCGCAAGCAGGTGACCAGGGAGCATCACACGCCCGCCGAAATACATCTGCCGGTTGAACGGGTGCCACCGATAAAGGTCCGGTGAGATGTCGAGATCCTCGAACGCCGATCGTGCGAGGATTTGCTCCCGCGCCGCGCCGGTGAAGAACCGCAGCTTGTTCGTGCTGACCATGCCGTACATGTCGAACCAACCGTTCGACCCGCCCATGTGCCGCTGCGTGTTGCGGTACGACGCGTAGGAGAACCGCGGTTGGCCGTTGACGATCTGGAAGAACTGGCGCATCGCATAGCCGAGCGGCACGCCTGGGATCTTGTCCATCCAGCCCACGAGCTTGCGGATCTTGAACCACGAGTATCCGGCAAGCCACTCGTCGGCGCCTTCGCCCGTGAGCGCGACCTTGTAGCCGCTCTGGTGGACCGAGCGAGCCAGGTGCAACAGTCCCAGACACGACGTGTCGATAACCGGAAACTCGGCCGCGGCGATCAACTCTGGGTAGCCGGTGCGGATCTCGTCGTGTCCGCAATCGACCACGACCGGTTCGCAGCCGAGGTGTTTCGCGACCTGCAGCGCTTCGGATTTCTCGTTGAGTTTCTTGTCGGTAATGGAGATTGTGAACGTCGGGATGGGCCGGCCCATCACCTTGTTCGCCATCGCGACGACGAGACTCGAATCAACGCCGCCGCTGAGGTACGATACGACCGGCACATCGGCCCACACGCGCCGCTTGACCGCGTTGAACAGCACTTCCTCGAAGCCGTCAACGATCTTCTTCTCGTCGGCGCCGTAGTCTTCGTGCCCCTGGTCCGGGTACGTGATCTGCCAGTAGGTTTTTTGCGTCGTCGCCTGTTCTGCTGTCGTCTGCCCCAGTTTGAAGTGCAGATACCGGCCAGGCGCGATGCTCTTGATGCCCTGGAAGACGGTCGTGGGACCGGGCAGTGCCAGGAAGGTGAAGATGTGGTTCAGCCCTTGCATGTCCGCTCTGCGATCGACGAGACCGGACGCGAACAGCGCCTTCATTTCCGAAGCGAACATGAGCCAGTCAGAGCCGTCGTGCTTCACGACCGTGTAGAACAGCGGGCAAATGCCTGAGCGGTCGCGGGCGAGCAGCACCTCGTTGGTGCGGCTGTCCCACACGCAGATCGCGAACTGCCCCCTCAGGTGTTCGAGCATTCCCGCACCGTGATCTTCCCACGTGTGCGGGATGAGTTCGGTGTCCGTATGCGTGCGGAAAATATGGCCCTTCGATTCGAGCGCCGCTCGCTTCTCCTTGTAGTCGAAGAACTCGCCGTTGAAGACAGTCCAGACGCTCTTGTCTTCGTTCGCGATCGGCTGCTGTCCGTCGGCGAGTCCGACGATCGACAACCGGCGGTTGGTGAGGTGTAGTCCGGGTCGTTCGAGGTAACCGTCTTCGTCCGGGCCGCGGTGGAAGATGGCCTGTGCCATCGCGGGCACGACACCAAGGGGCGCCGGCCGTTGGCCGCTCAGGTCGAACATCCCCGCAATCCCACACATGCAAAACGTCCTCAACGACTTCGTCTTCAGCCCTCAGAGAGAACGCCGGCTACCATCCAGCGCCCCTCCGGGGCTACGAACCGAGCCGGCACACCCGCGCGTGTATCGGATCGCGGTCTTCCGGTTTCGTCAGGTCGTCGGCCGAGCACGCCATGAGGACCAGGATTGCGCCGCGTTTCGCACGCCGTTCCGTGGCGCGGCGGCCGATGCGCCGCGAACAAGCAGGACCCGCCTCGCCACGTCGCGGGGCATACCCACCGATTCTCGTTTCTAGCACGATCGAATCATCTGGGTATTTTAGGGCCACCGCTACCATCCGCCAGTGCCGCGCGATCGTCGTTTCCGCTTCTCGGATGGCACAACCGGCGGAGCCACCGCAGTTCGCCAGCCTTACCCATCCGTATAACAGCCGCGATCCGGCAGTTCCTGGCGTCCCGCCCGTTCTTTGCTCTCGGGTGAGCGGTCGTCGTACTTTCAAAGGGAATGCGGGCGTCTCGTCCGCGTTCCACGGAACAGAGGGAAACATGGACATTGTGATCGGGTTGGCGATCGGCGTACCGGTTGGGTTCCTCGCGGCGCTGGGCCTCGCGATCGCGCGAGCGGGCAGCCTCGGCAAAGCGTTCGAGGGGTTAGCGCTCGCAGGGAAAGCGAATCAGGACGCGGCGTTCGCGGCGAAGTTGCAAGCGGTCCTCGCGGGCGCGGAACTCAAGCAGATCGAACCGCCGAAGCCGGTGAAGCCGAGCGGCGCACCGCTGCGGATGCTCGCGCTGCTTCAAGCGGAGTCGCGGTTGGTGGACTTTCTGCTCGAAGACATTCGGGGCGCGAGCGACGAACAGATCGGCCAGGCGGTTCGCGAGGTTCACAAGAAGGCACAAGCCGCATTGAAGCAACATCTGGTGTTGGAACCGATCCTGCCGGGCAACGAGGACGAACAGGTATCGGTGCCGAAGGGGTTCGACCCGTCCGCGATTCGCGTGGTCGGCAACGTGACCGGCGAGCCGCCGTTCAAGGGAGCAATTCAACATCCGGGCTGGCGCGTGAAGGAGCTGAAACTTGCGACCCCGGCCGAAGGCGCCGACGAGTTCGTGCTGCAACCGGCCGAGGTGCAGATCGCGTAGCACGCCGCAGTGGTCGAGGGAGGTCTGACAAGGACAAAGCCCCTGCCGAATCGCCGCGCGGTTCGGCAGCAGTTCCCTCACTCACGTCGCGCTTGCGTTTCGAGACCACTTACCGCACAATCAATTCACCCGCCTCCACTCCGCTGGTAGACCTCATCATGCAATCGAACTGCCTCGGTCCGCGCATCTCGCGCCGGCAGATGATTCAAGCCGGGGCCGCGTCGTACCTCGGGCTTTCGCTTCCGCAATTGCTCCAGGCGAAGGAATCGCGTTCCAGCACGTCCGCGAGCGCGGACGCGTGCATCGTGATCTTCTTGGATGGCGGGCCGAGTCACCTCGACATGTGGGATCCGAAGCCGGACGCGCCGCCGGAAGTGCGCGGCGAATTCAAGACGATTCAGACCAGCGTGCCCGGCGTGCTGTTCGGTGAACACCTGCCGAAGTTCGCACGCCAGATGCACCGCTGCACGGTGATCCGCTCAGCGAACCACAGCGTGAACAACGCGCACGCGGCCGCGGTGTACTGCGCCCTCACGGGACACGATCGCGGTGAGATCGGAGGAGGAGCGCGACCGGATGATTACCCGTGCATCGGCTCGGTTGTGGGAATGCAGCGCCCGCCCGCGACCGCAGTTCCGCCGCACGTGCTGATGCCGTACATCACGAAAGAAGGCGCCGGCGGGCCGCCGCAACCGGGATTCTTCGGCGGCTGGCTCGGCAAGCCGCGCGACCCGCTCATCATCCTGCGCGACCCGAACGCGGCCGACTTCGCGCTGCCCGAACTTACCTTGGGGCCGGACATCGATCCCTCTCGCTTCGACGCGCGCAAGCAGTTGGAATCCAAGTTAGCCGCAACCCGGAGGGGTGCGTCTACGGACGACCTCGACGGCATCCGCGCGAAGGCGTTCGACCTGCTCACGGCGCCGGCGATGCGCGACGCGGTCCGCATCGACCGCGAGCCTGCGAAACTCCGCGACGCCTACGGCCGCAACATTTACGGCCAGAGCGTGCTGCTGTCGCGCCGCTTGATCGAAGCCGGGACGCGGGTCGCGTGCGTGTCGTGGGCGCCGGACGCGAACGCCACCTGGGACACGCACGGCAACAACTTCACGAAGCTCAAGGGCCAACTGCTCCCGCAACTCGACGCGGCGTACTCCGCGCTGCTCGACGACCTCTCCGCTCGCGGGATGCTGGAGCGGACTCTTGTGGTTGTGGTCGGCGACTTCGGCCGCACGCCGAAGATCAACACGAACGGGGCCGGGCGCGATCACTGGAACTTCTGCTACTCGCTGGTTCTGGCCGGTGGCGGGATCAAGGGCGGGTACGTTCACGGCGCGAGCGACAAGATCGGCGGAAAGCCGAGCCGCAACCCGGTGACGCCGGCGGACGTGATCGCGACCATTTACGAGTGTCTCGGCGTTCCGCACGATCTGGAACTGCGCGACCGGCTCGCGCGGCCCTTTACGCTGTGCCCGTGGGGTCACCCAATCCGCGAGGTACTCGCGTGAGCGGCGTGCGGTTCCGCGCGGGGGGCCGCACGGAGATTGGTTCGCACCGGCGAGCGAACGAAGATCACCTGCTCATCGATAGCACCGTTGGTCTTTGTGCCGTGTTCGACGCTGGCGGGAGTTGGGGAGACGGGCCGAGTCGTGCGGGAGCGGTCGGGGCCGACATCATTCAGCGCACGATTCGCGAGGGGTTGGAGGGATCGCCCGATCCGCGGACGCTGATCGAGCGAGCGTTTCGGACCGCGTCCGAAACGTTTCGCACCCAACCCGACGAAGACGGCTGTGCCTGGGGCGCTTCCGTCGCGCTCGCGTTGGTGCGTTCCGACCGCGTGTTCCTTTCCTGGCTCGGTGACGCGATGACGCATCGAGTTACTGGCGAACGGATCGAGCCGCTGACGCGACCGCACACTGCGTGGAACGAACTGGTCCGCCGGGGCGCCATTGACGACACGAACGCGACCGACGCGAACCCCAACCTCCGAAACGTCCTCATCTACGTTCTCGGTGGGGAAGTTCCCGCTCCGCTCGAAATCATCTCCCTCACCCCGCTGCCGGGTGACCGGCTCATCCTCACCACAGACGGCATCACGAACCACATCCCCGACAGCACCATTCTGACCGCCTGCCGGACCATCTCCGACACCACCACCTGCGCCGAAGCGATCATCGAACACGCGATCCTGGCCGGTTCGCGCGACAACTGCACTTGTGCGGTGATCGCGTTTGAGGGACCGGAAACGCCGTTCCGACGCGAGCCGCCGCGCAAGTGGTGGCAACTCTGGAAGTGACGCCGGCGCGCGGTTGACCTTGCCCGGATTGGGCGGGCTTGGCATTCTCCGACGAATAAAGTGGCCTCTCTCCATTATGTGGCGACGGTAGTCCCTGCGTTCGCGATCTTCTACGCGCCGCGGGACAAGGTGGGCGTGCCCGGCACACCGACGAACTGGGCTGTGGTGCTCCCCGTGTCGCTGGACCTCGAACCGCCCGCACTCGCTTCTCAAACCGCGAACGGAGAAGTTGCTGCTGTACGGGTCGGCCGCGGTTCTCGTGGTGGTGCTGGGGCTTGCCCTCTGGTACCGGCAACCAGCCGCGGTTGCTCTGGCGGGCTTCGCGCTGGTCATTCCCGGCTCGTGGCTGCTCGGGTTGAGTCTGCTTCACTCGTTCCAAGGCATCATTTACCCACTGACGCTCGCTGGTGCCGCCGCTCTGGCTGTGCCGATGGCCGCGGCCCGATGGGGCCGGGCGCGTGTCGCGATCTTGGCAGCACTGATGGTCGCGACGATCGGCCTCCGGGTTCCACAATTCCGCGCCACAACGGACCGGTACGTCCACTCCGTTCAACCGTATCGGACAATCGCCCGCCAGAGCGACACTACTGCGATCCGGAACATCGTCGGCAACGAACCGGTGGACATGGCTCTGGGTCACGCCGCCGACAACCACATGGCAATCGCGGAACTCGGCGTACGCGGTGTACCGCTCCAGTTCCGGCCCCCCGCGTGGGAGCGGTCGCTGAAAAACTGGGCGCGGCTCGTCAAGTGTCCCGAGCCGGACCTGTACCTCCCGAAAGCCCGGTTCACGCTCCTGGAAAAGAACGCGTACGCGCCGCCGGAAACGGTGCGCTGGGTCGGCTCCCGACTCAAGTTGATCGAAGACCGCGACGCAGTGACCGTCCTGGGAGTCGCGGGCACTCAGGAAATGATCTGGGACGCTGAGTGGCGACCAGGGGTGTGGATCGGCAACACACCAACAACACTCTTGATCCACAACGGCACCGGGCGACCCCAGTGCGTGCGGTTGATCGCCACCACAAGCGCTGGTCCGGCGCACCCGAACCGCGATGTCCGCACACTCGGCTACCGTTTGAATAACCACACGGGCACGCTCTCGCTGCCGAATGAGAACACGGCGGCGATCCCACTTCACCTGACACCGGGTCTGAACCGCGTCGAGTTGTTTGTCGTGGAACGCGCGTCTCCAGAGCCGGCGCCGAAAGCGGCCGTCCCGCTGCTGGCCTTCTGCAACTGGCGGATCGAAGTGGCCGACGCGCTCCCCCGAACAGACCAACGCTGACCCACGCCGCCCGGGTGCGGCAGATCTTCTGGGATGTCCAAGGTGTCACGTGAGGAACGGGATCGCGAGCGGATACTTCCACACCTGGCCCTCGTTCGCCTTCATCGCGGCCATGATCGGGAACACGATGCCCAGAACGATCACCACGGGGAGCAGTACGAAGCCGACGAACACGAAGCACAGCGCGAAGCTGATCGCGAGGTAGAGGTAATAGGAAATGAGCCAGTTGACCGCGTTCTTGCCGTGGCGGTCGATCTTCGGCCACTCGTCCTTCTTCGACTGCCACATGAGGATCGGCCCGACGATCCCGACGAGCAGCGCGAAGTGCCCAACCAGCAGCGACAGGTGGAGCCACATCGCCCACTCGCGTTTTTTCTGCTCCAACTGACGGGGCGACAGTCCCTCTTCCTCTTCCTCTTCGTCGTCGCGTCGTCTCCGACGCGGGCGCCGCTCCTCGTCTTCGTCGCGGTCGTCGCGGTCACGCCGGCGGGCACGGACGCGGGCCTCTTCGCGTTCGTCTTCGAGTTCGGCAACGGCGCGCTCGTACTGTTCCTCGGTGATGGTCCCGTCGTCGCGCATCTTCTTGAGCTTGTCCAGTTCTTCGGCGACGCTCATGGATTGAAGTCTCGCGCGACAGGAATGCTCGTTATTTGCAGTTCGCCCGCGGCACGCGGATATTGAACCGCCGTCAAGATTGATTCGCGCCCGCGTGTACGACTCATTTTGCCAGATGGGACCGCGTACCGCTACCGCGCCGACTGATCTTTCGCAGATTCGCGCGAGACGCTATACCGCCACCGCGAGCCTGGTGAAGCCGGCACGTTCAGGGAGGGTGCGGTATGTCTCAGTGGAAGCACATGCGGTCGGCGGCGGTCGGCGGGGCAACGGTCGTCGCGGTGTGGGCCGTCGTCGCGCTGGCCGCGCCCGCGCAGAATCCAGTGCCGCCCCCGGAACTCAACTTCCGCAACCTGCCGGCTGTGCCGCAGAAAGAACCGGAGAGGCTGCCGCCGATCGAATTCACCGATCCGAGCGTGGAGCCGGCGCAGTTCAAGGAGCGTGTCCCCGCGAAATTCGGCAATCCGCCGCGGGCCGCGACGAACGTCCCCGACCCGCCGCACCCGGTTGTCACCATTCGCGTACGCGTGCCAGCCGACATGATGCCCGGCGACGACATCAAGTACGTCATTACCGTGCAGAACGTCTCTGCTGCGGACGCGCATTCGGTTACCGTGCGCAACCCGCTCGCGGCGGAAGTCGAAGCCGTGGTGAAGGCCGAACCGTTGGCCGACAAGCCGGCACCGGGTGACAAACCGGGACAGCTCGTCTGGACCTTGGGCACGCTCAAGGCGGGCGAGTCGAAAACGATCGAACTGACGCTGCGCCACAAGCCGAACGTCACTGAGTTGAAGAACCTCGCGTACGTGAAGTACGAGCACGGCCAGGCCGTCACAACGAAGATCGGCAAGCCCACGGTCAAGGTGACCAAGACCGCGCCGAAGCAGATCGTTCGAGACGAGACGTACACCGTTCGCGTACTGCTGGAGAACACCGGGAAGGTTCCCGCCGAGAACGTTCGCGTGCTGGAGAACCTGCCCGCGTCCGCAGAGATGGAACCGGTCACGGCCGGTGCGAAGCGAGTTCAGCAGGCCGAGGGGCAACAGTGGGCGTGGGAGATCGCGAAACTTCAACCCGGCGAACGGAAGGTGATCGAGTATCGTGTCACGGCGCGCGAGGCGAAGGACGTGTTCACCCTTACCAGCGTGACCGGCCAGAAACTCGTGCCGGACAAACCCGCTGAGGCGCGCACACAGGTGCTCGTGCCAGGGCTGGAAGTGAAACTCACGGGTCCAACCGGTGTGGTGAATGCGGGCGAGTCCGCGCGGTACGAGATCGTGGTTCGCAACACTGGCACGCTGCCAAGCACGAACCTGAAGGTAACCGGCACGATTCCGGCCGACTGCAAACCGACCCAGAAGACCGATGGCGGGCAACTGTTCCGCGACACGGTTGTGTGGCAGGTGCCGCGATTGGATCCCGGCGAGGCACAGTCCTTCCGCTATGCGATCAAGGCGAACACGACCGGTCGGCGGGTGGTGGTTAGCAGCGCGTCGGACACCCGCGGCACGCGCGCATCGCAGGAACTCGCGACCACGTTCGCCGGGATCGCGGCGATCGCGTGGGAAACCAGGTTCGACCCGCTCACGGTGCAGGTGGGCAAGCAGGGCGTGTTCACGGTGAAGGTGAAGAACACCGGTGGCGAGGTGGCGCGGAACGTGCGAGTACAGATCGACGTGCCGGACAACGTGAGCGTGGTGCAGACGACGCCGCAGGTCCGCGTCGAGAACAACGCGGTTCTGTTCGCTTCGGAGACGATTCCGGGTTACGGCGAGAAGACCTACACGCTGACGTTCGAGGGGAAGAAGGCGGATCAGGCATGGTTCCGCGTGCGCATGGCGGCGGAGTGCCTCGGCGACCGCCCCATGCAAACGGAGAAGATGGTCGAGGTGATCGGCGGCCCGAAGTAGGATGCTTTAGACGAGCGATGTGACGTGACAAACCCTGTTTCGTGTGCCAGAGGAATATGGGGGCTTGTGGGGAACCCGCTGGCCCGTCTTCAGGGGGGCACATGAAGCGGCTTATTGGCATGTTCCTCGCGGTGGCCGGCGGGGCGACCGCGATCTGGGGGGTGTCTTCCGTTCTGACCGGGTCGGCGTCTGCACGCGTCTGGCTCACTGACGACCTGTCCGTAACCGCGCTGATGGTCGGGTTGGTTGGCGTGACGGCGTTCACTGCCGGGTTGATCTGGGTACGGGACTGAACCAGTTTGCGGGCCGGTTTTCCGTTTGTAGACTCTTCCGCTTGACAGAGTTAGGTGCTACGTTTCAAGTATGTAGGTCGCGGGCACGAATCGCCTGCGACAAAAACCGCCCCACGGAGGAGGGTTTCCATGACCGCGTTACGGACACCTCGATCGCCGGAACTTACCTCGCGTGGGGCGTGGGGGCGACGCGCGCGGCTCGCGGTGCTGGTGGCGTTCCCGGTTGCTCTGCTTGGTTGCGGCTCGGTCGTCCCACCCGGCGCGGACTCGTCACCGCACTCCACAAACGGCGCGAATGACCCCGCGTGGGTTACGGGCCGGGCGCAACTGCCACCGCCCGAAGCCGATCGCATTAACTACGACGAACACACACGCACGCTCACGCTCTACGACCTGCCCGGTAACGACCGCTGGATGGTGCAACTTCCGGGCGAAGAATCTGGGCGTCCCGCGACCCCGCAGCACCGAATCCCGGCCGACACCGAGTTGTCGAAGGTGAAGGTGTACTACGCTCGCCCCGGCGTGAAGCCGTCCACTCCGGTAAGCGTCAAGCAGATCCGCGACAGCGGACACGCTCACAGCAGTCTCGCGGGGTTGCGGTAAGTGCGAATGCCGTGAACGCTCCAACACGCAAGTTGTTGGTTTTAGCCCCGAAGGGGCTAAAACCAAACCACGGCTCTCGCACTCATTTCTCCTTACCGTACAGTTTCTTCCACTGCTCCTTTTCCTTCTCGCGGTCGAGGAACGGCACGCCCTTCTCCATCCATTCCGGTGCCGGCTTGTCCTTCAGATGGCACTCGAAGAACTGGAACATCCGCATCGCGAAGTCGCGGGCTGCAGCGCGCTTCGCCAGGTTGTGCGGCTCGCCGTTGTAGTTGAGCAGGTACACCTCCTTGCCAAGCCGCCGCAAAGCGAGGAAGTACTCGATGCCCTGATACCACGGCACCGCGTCGTCCTGGTCGTTGTGGATCATCAACAGCGGCGTCTGCACGCGGTCCGCCATGAACACCGGCGAGTTCTCGATGTATCGCATCGGGGCTTCCCATAGAGTCGCCCCGATTCGGCTCTGCGTCTTCTCGTACTGGAACTGTCGCGGTAAGCCGCTGCCCCACCTGATGCCGTCGTAGGCGCTCACCATATTTGAAACCGGCGCGCCCGCGACCGCGGCCTTGAAGCGGTTCGTTTGCGTGATCATGTACGCGATCTGGTAGCCGCCCCACGACTGCCCGTTGATGCCGATCGCGTTCTCGTTCACGCAACCCTTATCGACCACGGCTTGAATCGCGGGCAGCACGCACTTGATCGCGCTCGGACCGGGGAAGCCGATCTTGTACGCGATGTCCGGCATCAGCACGAGGTAGCCGTTGCTCGCGTAGAACGTCGGGTTGATGACCTGCCCGCGAACCACATTCGGCACGCGGAACTGGTGCAGGTTCTCCGACAACCGCTCGTAGATGTACACCACCATCGGGTACTTCTTCGACGGGTCGAAGTTCTCCGGCTTGATGAGGATGCCTTGCAGCGGCGTGCCGTCGGTGCTGCTGTACTTGACCAACTCCGCCTTGCCCCAGTTGTAATCCTTCACCCGCGGGTTGATGTCGGTCACGCGTTTCAGTTCGTGGAAGTCCGGCGTGGTGGCGTAGTAGTCCGGGTACTGCGAGAACGTTTGCACCGTGAGCAGGTACACGTCGGCGTCCTTCGCCTTCGTCGGGTTCCCATAGGCGCGTGCGCCCATCAGGAGCATCTTTGGGTTCGAGCCAGGTTCGAGCCGGTAGAAACCCGTATCGCGTGTGGTGAGGTTCTCGGCACCGAGCAGATGCGGTTTGCTCAGGTCGACGGTGCGCTCGATCGGCGTGCGATCGTCCGGGCTACGCGGCCTCAGTAGCGTGAAGCGAAGACCCTGTGTGCGGCCGATCTTCGTGAGGTTCTCCGCGTTGCTGCCGTCGACCGCGATCTTCCAGATGTCGTACCGGTCGCTGACCAGCACGCTCTTGCCGTCGGCGGTCCACTGCACGCCACCGTAGGGCGGGGCGGTACTGGGCGAATCGTGATCCTCCTCGAAGAACTTCACGGTGAGTTTGGAGGTGAGGTTTACCTTCTTGCCCTCGGGGACGGAAACCGCTGACCAGTCCTTGCCGTCGAACGACAGCAGGTACTTCCCGTTGGGCGAGAGGGTGAACCCGATGGTGCTCGCGGTCGCGAGCGGCTGCGTCACTCCCGAGCGGATGTTCACGAGCGCGTAGTCGGTGGGCACCGGGAACGCGTAGCCGGTCATGTGCTTGTACTTGCGGTTGTCCGTGCTCACCGCCCAGTCGCCGGGGCCGGGCTGTACGGTCACGTCGGCGTCTGAGAGGTGGCGGAACTGCTTCGTGTCGAGCAGAAACACCGCGCCGAACGTGCGTGCGCGGTCCTGCGCGGCCTGGAGTTTTTGCATCGGTTGAAGCGCGCCGTCTTTCCAGTGCCACAGATCAAGTTGGATGTCGTCAGGCGCGGTCGGTCCAGTCGGACGTGGCCGTTCAGGCGCGGTCGCGACGTAGATCTTGGTTCCGTCCTGCGAGAAGCTCAGCGCATTGCTCGTGAGCGTCCAGCCCTTCTTCAAGCCGGGCGTGTCAGGCCCGAGTACTTCGGTGACCGCGTCCGGCACCGAGGGCGCTCTGGCCGCGACTACGGGGGCCACGAGCGCGCCGAACCCGCCGACCGTGCCGAGCGGAACACGCGCGATGGGCTTCGATTCGGTTTTCGCGTGGCGGTCCCACACGAACACGCGATACTGCGCCGGAGGTGGCGGGGTCGGTGCGGCGCCGATGGATGTGCCCACCGGTGTGCCGGCCGGGTGTGGGGCCGGCGCGAGCGTTGCCGAGGGAATCTGGCTGTCGTCGTAGAAGAACGCGAGCTTGTTCTGCTTCTCGTCCCAGGTGAGGCTCGAATACTTGCCCACGCCGGTCCTCAGTGGCGAACCGCCGGTCCCGAACTTCGGGTTCAGCGTGTAGACGCCGTTCTTTACTTCGGTCTTCGATGACACCATGTACACGAGCGTCTTCTCGTCGGCCGAGAGGCTGTACTCGGTCACGTTGAGAATGGTGCGGTCGGTCGTACCAGAGAGGTCGCGGAGGAAGAGATCAGAGCCGTAGCTCGTCGTTTGGACCGGCGGCGTCGTGCCCGGAATCGGGAACCCGCCCTTCTTCCCCTTGACCGGCGGTCCCGTTGGCTCCTTCGTGTCGCCCTTGCCCAGTTCGGGTGTCGTCGATTTGCGGTAAATGAGGAACCCGTTGCCTTCGCCGCCGACCTGGAAGGAACTGGCACCCGCGATGCGATCCACCTCTTTTCCGCTCGGCAGGTCGATTATCGCGAGCGCGGCTTTCGGATAGTCTTCGGCCTTCAACTTGTCGGCCTTCGCTTTCTCCAGTTCCGCCCGCGTCGGCGTGAGTGGGATCAGTACCTTCTTGCTATCGGGCGTGAATCGCGGGCTAGTGCCGAGTGCCGCAAATCCAGTAGCGGCACCACGCGGGAACTTGAACTCCTTGCCACTCGCGACGTGCCGCACGACGACTTCGCCGTCCGCGCCTTCGGAGCCGATGAGGTACGCGACGTACTGCCCGTTGCGCGAGAGTGTGACCCCGCTGGCGGTGCGCCAGATGTCGTACTCCGCGTACGTGAGTACCTTCTTGTTGGTGGGCTGTGCCGAGAGCGGACCTGCGGACGCGACGAGTAGCCCAAACAGGGCAATCGCCGCGATCCCGCGCGAACGTGGGTACGCGAATCGCAGCATGGGAGAACCTCTTTTGGAGCGACAGCAAGGCAGTAGCGTTAGGTTTATCGCGAAGGGATGGTCGGACGCCAGCAGTTTTTCCCAACCTCGCCCAATTGCCCCACCAGCAGAGTCGATTCAACCGGCAGGGTAGCTTTCTCCGGCGCAGTCGTCTGTATCATGAGGTAGACGCGAAGCGAACGTGGTCTTATTCTTCGCCCTCTCACGCGAGGGGAGAGGGCAGAGATAACAGCAGGTGCCGGTCCGCGCCTTCGCGGCGCGATCAGGGAGTAACATGACCGACCCGGCGACCATTGAGAAACTCCGGCCGAAGCTCGACCCGTTCTATCGGGCGGTCGAAAGCGTTCTCATCGGCCAGCGTAAACTGATCGACGGGCTGCTTATCGGGTTGCTCACCGACGGGCACGTGCTCCTTGAAGGCGTGCCGGGCCTCGCGAAGACGCTCGCAGTGCGCACCGTCGCGAGCGCGCTGCACCTCAGGTTCTCACGCATCCAGTTCACGCCGGACCTGCTTCCCGCAGACGTGATCGGTACGCAGATCTACAACCCGCGGACCGGTGAGTTCACCGTGAAGCAGGGGCCGGTGTTCGCTAACGTAGTCCTGGTAGACGAGATCAACCGCGCCCCCGCGAAGGTGCAAAGCGCGCTGCTCGAAGCGATGGCCGAACGCCAGGTCACCATCGGCGAGAACACGCTGAAAGTGCCGCGCCCGTTCTTCGTGCTCGCGACCCAGAACCCCATCGAACAAGAGGGAACGTACCCGCTGCCTGAGGCGCAGGTCGATAGGTTCATGCTCAAGGTGGTGATCGACTACCCGAGCCGCGCCGACGAACTTGCGGTTTTAGATCGCATGGGCGGGTTGGCGACGTCTGTGGACATCGCGCCGGTGCTCGAAGCGACTGAGTTGGAGGTGTTGCGGCAGGCGGTGGATTCGGTATACGTCGATGCGAAGGTGAAGGAGTACATGATCGACGTGATCCGCGCCACGCGCAAGCCCGCGGACTACGGACTCGACATGACCGGCCTCATTCAGTTAGGCGCGAGTACGCGGGCCGCGATCGCGCTGCTCCGCGCCGCAAAGGCGCATGCGTTCCTGGCGGGCCGCGGGTACGTGACGCCGGAAGACGTGAAGACCGCCGCACCGGACGTGCTGCGGCACCGGCTCGTGATCTCATTCGAGGCGGAAGCCGAAGACCTGCGCCCCGAATCGCTGGTGAAGCGAGTGCTCGATCGGCTGCCGGTGCCGTAAAAACGGGCCACGAACCGTATGGTTCGTCTCTTCGTTTTCCCCTCTCCCCTTGCGGGAGTGGGTCGCCGCGCTTCGCGGCGGGGTGAGGGGCGAAACGATAACCCTCAGAAGCCGCGACCCCTCACCCATCTCGCAAAGCCTCGGCACCCTCTCCCGCAAGGGGGAGAGGGAAAAGACAAAACCCGCGATCAGGTGACTGGGAATCCCCATGCAACAAGTTCTGTTCACGATCCCGCTCTTCAAGAACTCGTTCCCGCCCGACGGAATCCCGATGTATGGGTTCGGGGCGATGCTGTTCGTGTGCTTCATCGCGGTGACCGTATGGGGGTCGCGGCGCGCCAAGAAGACCGCCAACATGCCGCCGGAGCGGTATCAGGATCTGGTCATCTGGCTGTTCGTGTCCGGGATCGTCGGCGCCCGTGTCCTGTACATGATCCAGTATTCGCACCACTTCCCGGACCAGAGCATCGCCGGCCTCGCGGGTGCGTTCTTCAAGATCTGGGAAGGCGGGATCATCTTCTACGGTTCCGCGCTCGGCGGCGTACTCGGCTACGGCCTCTTCTACCACTTCATCCTGAGGCGTCTCGACGTGTCGGGGTGGCGGCTCGCGGACTCGGTCGCGCCGCTGCTGGCGCTGGGTCTCGCGATCGGCCGCATCGGGTGTTACCTCAACGGCTGCTGCTGGGGGCAAGTCGCGTGCGAGGAGTGCCGCACGGTGCCGCTCGGCGCGGCGCACTTCCCCTTATTGCCGGCGCACGCGAGGCCACTACTCGTGCGTGATGAACACCTCCAGACCACGACCGGGTTCACGCTCGAACCGCGGCAGCGTAGTAACGTGCTCGAAGACCCGCGTGCGGTCGTGGCGAAGGTTGAAACTGGGTCGCCCGCGGCGAAGGCCGGCATCAAGCCCGGCGACCGCGTGATCGGTGTGGATGGCGAGCCGAACTACATCGTGATCGACCTCGGCGGCGCAGAAGAAAAGGTGCAGCCGGCCGCGAAGGCGCTTGAGGAGAAGGGCGCGAGAGTAGTGACCGGCCCCGGTGGGAAGCCTCGCGCGCTCTTCGACTCACACGAGAAGTACAAGGACGCGCGGTTTTCGGTTCCAGACGGCGTCGGGCTTGACTTCCACGTCCGCGACTACCTCGAAGTGCTCGCGAACGAGTGGCCCCGGGGCCGTTCGGCACTGACGCTCACAGTCGAACGCGGCGCCGAGAAACCGGAGACCATGCGGTTCGCGCCCACGACCGTCGGGTTGTACCCGACGCAACTCTACGAAACGGTGAGCATGGGTCTGCTCATTCTGCTACTACTCGCGTACTACCCGTACCGCCGGCACGACGGTCAGTTGATGGTTTTGCTCATGGTCGGCTATTCGGCGCACCGGTTCATCAACGAGTCGCTCCGCATCGAGCCGACCATCGGCGGCGGCTTGACGCTCTCGCAGTGGGGCAGCGTGGTGATCTTCGTCGCGGCCGTGGGAATCGAAATCTACCTGCGGCGCACGATGCCGACGCCCCCAGAACCGCTGCCGCCGCCGAAGGAGCCGGTCACGCCCGCTGCGGCAATGCCCGCGGTGACCATTGCGGTCCCGGGAACCACGGAAGCCAAAACGGGCGCGTGAACATGGCCAAAGCAGTTCGCATCGCGCTGTTCGTTTGCGACTCCCTCGCGAAAGCGGAGGCCGCGTGTACCGCGTTCGACACGACCGCGACGAAGCTCGGAATGCCGTGGCGTGGCGCGACGGTCGCGCCGGTGGCGATCGCGGGTGTGGAGGTGATCGTTCCGCTCGACACCGTGGTGCCGGATGGCTGGACCGGGCGCGTCGAGAAGTGGGCTGCGGGTGATCTGGATGCCGCCGCGGCCGGTCTGATCGCGCGCCTTCTCGGCGGCAGCGACAAAGAGTTACCGCCCAGACCCGCGCCACCACCGCCACCGAAGAAGGTTCACACGGTGAAGCTCAGCCGCGAAACCGCGGGGCGAAAAGGAAAGGGCGTCACGGTGGTGTCGGAATTGCCACTGAACGAGGACGCGCTGAAGGAACTGGCGACGCTGCTCAAGAACAAGTGCGGCACCGGCGGCACCGCGAAGGACGGCCGCATCGAGATCCAGGGCGATCATCGTGACAAGCTCGCGCAGGAACTGGAGAAACTCGGCTACAGGGTGAAGCGCGCCGGCGGTTAGGCGAACCCCGCCCGCAAGGGCGGGGTTCGCTTCACTCCGCCGTCGCCAATTCAAACAAGTGCCGCGCCGCCCTTCCGCTGATCGCGCCGTGTTTCAGCAGTTCCGCGACGATCAACTCTACCGCCTTCCAATTGCCCTCATCCGCGAGAAGATACTCGACCTTGTCCAGCATCCGTTGTTCGTACCGTTCGACCTGCCGCTCCGACTTGCGTTCCAGTGCGAGTCGGCGCACGAATCGCAGGTCTTGCGTGGCCTCGTCCATCGCGTAGACGCCACTGTGTCGGGCTTCCGCGGCCATCCCGCCCAACGCGATGAGTATCTCGCGTTCGACCCAGTCGTCGGTGGTTTTCGCGCTCTTGCCGAATCGCACTTCGCCCATCCGCTCGCGGTTCGGCAGCGCGCTCACTTTGTGGATGGTGCGGCCGAGCACCAGCGCGATCACCGCGTGCCCGGCCTCATGGTACGCGGTCACTTCGTCGTGCGTTTGCTCCATGCTTCCACTTTACGCGCCGCGGTGCGGCGAAGAAAGTCAGTTCGATCAGCCCATTGACGCGGCGGCGCCCACCGCGACAATTGGCGTGTCGCGCCCGTGCGGCCACGCCCGTTCTCCCTCCCAGGTGCATCAATGATCCGTCCGTTGCTTGCCGGCCTGCTCGCCGCTGGCCTCGTCCTAGTTGCCGGCTTTGCCGGTTCGACCGCCCAGGACAAGAAGGAAGAGAAGAAGGAGCCGCCCAAGAAGAAGGAGCGGATCGCGATCGCGGAGCCAAAAGACGCCGTGAAAGACCCCGACTTCGCCATTCAGGGCGAGTACGAGGGCACCATCAAACTCAACTCCGGCGACAAGAGGGTCGGCGCGCACGTGATCGCGAAGGGTTTGGGCGAGTTCGACGTGAAGGTGTACATGGGCGGTCTGCCGGGCGCCGGATCGGACGGCAAGACCTCGCTGAAGGCGACCGCGAAGCGCGACGGCGAGACCGCGGCCGTGACCGGCAAGGATCTGAGCGGGAGCATCGCGGGCGGAAAGTTCACGCTCAAGGATGGCACGAAGATTGAAACGACGCTCACCCGCGTCGAGCGGAAGTCGAAGACGATCGGCGAGAAGCCGCCGGAAGGCGCGGTCGTGCTGTTCGGTAAGGAAGGCGACGAGAAGAACTGGACGGGCGGCAAGATCAAGGAACTCTCCGACGGCAAGTACCTCGACGTCGGCGTGAAGAGCAAGGCGAAGTTCGGCGCGTTCAAGGCGCACGTGGAGTTCCGCCTGCCGTGGATGCCGAACAGTGCCGGCCAGGGTCGCGGGAACAGCGGCGTGTACTTCCAGGACCGTTACGAGTGTCAGGTGCTCGACAGCTTCGGGCTCAACGGCGAGAACAACGAGTGCGGCGGTATCTACACGCAACACAAGCCGAGCGTGAACATGTGCCTCCCGCCGCTGGTGTGGCAGACCTACGACATCGAGTTCACGCCGGCCGCGTTCGGCGCCGACGGCAAGAAGACCAAGAACGGCCGCGCGACGGTTTACCACAACGGCGTGAAGATTCACGACAACATCGAGTTCCCGAAGGAGTGCCCCGGCGGACAGCCCGAGAACGCGATGCCCGGGCCATTCCAGTTCCAGAACCACGGCGACCCAGTGGTGTTCCGCAACGTGTGGGTTGTCGAAGTGAAGTGACCGCATTCCGCCGAAGTATTTCCCCCGAAGGGGTTGTATCCAAAGCCCAGGGTCAATGCGCTTCGCGGCGCTACCCTGGGGCTGGGACCGCAAAGCCGACGAAGACCGCGATAGCATCCATGAATTTCCGCATTCCGATCTACGTGTTCCGACACAAGGGCGGCTACACCGCGCCCACTGCAACGCGCGATCGAGCGCGAGGTAGTCGCCCCGCTGGCGCGATGGTTACTGGCGAACGAGGCGCGAAGGAAAAACGATCGAGGCGGATTGGAAAGAGGGAACTTGCTCGTTCCACCAGTTTAGCGGTGGCCCCGCCGGGGCCACGCGCTAAACGAGTTCCTTCGTCACCATCTCCGCAATGCTTCGTCCAATCGCAATCGACGCCGTTGCCGCGGGCGAAGGCGCGTTCAGGACGTGAATCATGCGGTTCGCCTGGCGGATGAAGAAATCGTCCACGAGCTTGCCGTCCGGCGCGACTGCTTGCGCGCGAACACCGGCACCGGCACGAACCAGATCGTGAAACGACACTTCGGGGATGAGCTTCCGCAGTGCGTGCCAGAACGCCCGCCTGCTCGCGGAGCGGTACATCTCGTGCGCGCCGGTCCACCAGAACCGGCGCGCCATCTTCCAGAAGCCGACGTAGCGCGCGAGTTCCAACATGTCGCTTGCGCTGATGTCGCGCAAGCGGTAACCGTCGCGCCGGAACGCGAGGACCGCGTTCGGACCGCACTCGACCCCGCCACCGATCATGCGCGTGAAGTGGACGCCTAGAAATGGCAGGCTCGCGTCCGGCACCGGGTAGATAAGGTGTTTACAGAGGTGCTCGGCCTTCGGCTTTAGTTCGTAATACTCACCGCGAAACGGCACGATCCGCACACCGGGTTCGACGCCGCACAGCCGCGCGACACGATCCGAGTACAACCCGGCACAGTTCACCAACAGTTTCGCGCGAATCGGGCCAGCGGTTGTCTCCGCGTTAATCGCGCCCAGCTCGCGCGTGCAGCCGAGGAACTTCGTGTCGGTGCGAACGCTGCCTCCCGCTTCCGCGATCTTCCGTGCGTATACCTCTGAAACCGCCTTGTAGTTCACGATGCCGGTTTCGGGTACGCGAAGCGCCGCGACACCTCTCACGTGCGGTTCGATCTCGCGCATCTGCTCGGCGCTCAGGCGCTCGATACCACGAAGGCCGTTCGCGGCGCCGCGGCGTTCGAGTTCGGCCAGCGCCTTTACCTCTCGATTATCGGTTGCGACGACGAGTTTGCCGCAACGGTCGTGCGGCACGCCGTTCTCTTCGCAGAACTGGTACATCAGTTCGCGACCCGCGGCACAGTTGCGAGCTTTCTCTGAACCCGGCTTGTAGTAGAGACCAGAGTGAATCACGCCGCTGTTGTGGCCGGTCTGGTGCTGCGCGACGCGGTGTTCGGCTTCCACGACGGTCACCGTCGCGCGACCCGCGAGCGCAAGCCCGGTTCCGAGGCCGACGATCCCGCCACCGATGATGAGTACGTCTGTGGTGTGCATGGGGTGATTATGTGAACACGCGTGAAATCACACCACCCTCCGAGATGTTCGGAATGCGCGCCGTGCGTTACCATTCCACCATGCTGAACGCGAGTCGGTTGATCGGAACACACGACGTGCTGGTTGTCACGCTCGACACGCTGCGTTACGACGTGGCCGCGGACCTGCACGCGCGGTGCCGCACACCGAACCTGAGCGCGATTCTGCCCGCAGGCGGGTGGGAGAAGCGGCACACGCCCGGCAGTTTCACGTTCGCCGCGCACAGTGCGTTCTTCGCGGGGTTCCTGCCCACGCCGACAGCGCCAGGAAAGCACCCCAGACTGTTCGCGCTGCGCTTCCCTGGAAGTGAAACGACCAGTGAAGGAACCGCAGTGTTCGACGCGCCCGACATCGTCGCGGGCTTTCGCGCGAGTGGGTATCACACGATCTGCATCGGCGGTGTGGGGTTCTTCAACCAACTCACGCCGCTCGGCAACGTGCTACCGGGGTTGTTTGACGAAAGCCACTGGTCCCCGGAACTCGGCGTCACCGACTCGCGATCAACCGAGCATCAAGTGAATCTCGCGCTGCGCCGAGTCGCGGAACTTCCGCCAACACAGCGCGTGTTCTTCTTCGTGAACATATCCGCGATTCACCAGCCGAACTGCTTCTACCTGAACGGCGCAACTGACGATACCATCGAGTCGCACGCCGCGGCGCTGGAGTACGTGGACGGCGAACTCGGCCGGTTGTTCGCGGGCCTGCGGAAGCGCGGGCCATGGCTCGCGGTGATCTGCTCGGACCACGGTACCGCGTACGGTGAAGACGGCCACACCGGGCACCGACTCGCGCACCCCGTCGTGTGGGACGTGCCGTACGCGGAGTTTGTGTTACAGCAGGGGAACGAATGATCGCAACGGAACTGCACCCGGTGTTGCAAGGGAGCGCGTATCGCGCGTACGTGTACGCGTACCCGCACAAGACCGCGTACCGACCGTTCACGCCGAAACCGCTGCGCGAGGTGTGGCGAGACGAAGCGCGAACCGGGCTGTTCCTCTATGTTCACGTGCCGTTCTGCACGATGCGGTGCGGGTTCTGCAACCTGTTCACCACCGCGAACCCGAAGCAGAATCTCGTCGCGTTCTACCTCGACGCACTCCGCCGGCAGGCCGAAGCCGTGCGCGACGCGATCCCGGACGCGCGCTTCGCCCGTTTCGCGATCGGCGGCGGAACGCCAACCTTTCTGAGCGAATCCGAACTGGGCGAAGTGTTCGACATCGCCGAGCAAGTGATGGGCGTGAATCCGCACGCGGTCTCGGTCGGTGTGGAGACCTCGCCCGATACGCTGACCGCGGAGAAGGTATCGCTGCTGAAGTCTCGCGCCGTGGATCGCGTGAGTATCGGTGTGCAGTCTTTCATCGAAGCGGAAGCGGCTAACTCCGGGCGCCCGCAATCACGTGCGGACGTTGACACCGCGTTGTCACTGCTCACGCGAGCGAACTTCCCCACACTCAACCTCGATCTCATCTACGGCCTTCCCGGTCAGACGGTCGAAACGTGGTTGTATTCACTCCGGGAAGCGCTCCGCTACGAACCGGAAGAGCTGTACCTGTACCCGCTGTACGTGCGACCGCTGACCGGTCTTGGTCGGTCGCACAAGGCATGGGACGATACGCGGCTAGCGTGCTACCGCGAAGGGCGCGACGTGCTGCTCGCGTCCGGTTACGACCAGGTATCGATGCGGATGTTCCGGCGCGGCGTAAGCCCGCCGGTTGTGCCGAACTACTGCTGCCAGGAAGACGGCATGATCGGCCTCGGTTGTGGCGCGCGGTCGTATACGCGAAGCCTGCACTACTCGCTCGACTACGCGGTTCAGCCCAAGAGCGTGAAGGAAATCATCGCGGACTACCTCTCTCGCACCCGCGACGAACTTCAAACCGCCGACCACGGCTTCGCACTCGACCGCGACGAGCAACAACGACGCTACCTGATTCAGTCGATCCTGAACGTCGAAGGGCTGGACGTGTCCCACTACACCGCGCGATTCGGCACCGAAGCGGTCGACGACTTCCCCGCGTCGCACGCGTTCGCGGAGGCGGGGTTGCTCGCGTTCGGCGCGGGCCGGTGGGTTCCCACGCCGCTCGGACTGGAACGCTCCGACGCGCTCGGGCCGTGGTTCTTCTCGGCCCGCGTGCGCGCGCTCATGGCGGAGTACGAAGCGAAATGAACCTCTCGATCCTCTATCGCGGGCCGCTGTCAAGTTGCAACTACGCGTGCGACTACTGCCCGTTCGCAAAGCGCACCGAAACGAGCGAACAACTCGCGCACGACCGCGAATGTCTGGAACAGTTCGTCGCGTGGGTCGGCACACGCACCGCGGACCGCGTCGGCGTGCTGTTTACACCGTGGGGCGAAGCGCTCGTTCGCAAGTGGTATCAAGACGCGCTCGCGGCACTCACGCAGATGCCGCACGTAACGAAGGCCGCGATTCAGACAAACATTTCGTGCAAGCTCGATTGGGTCGAAGCGTGCGACAAGTCGAAGTTGGCGCTATGGTGTACGTTCCACCCGTCCGAAACGACCCGCGACCGGTTCCTCGCGAAGTGCCGCGAACTGATCGCTCGCGGCGTGCGGTTCAGCGTGGGCGTGGTTGGGTTGAAGGAGCATCTCGCAGAGCTCGCCGCACTTCGGAGCGAGTTGCCGCGTGACGTGTACCTCTGGGTGAACGCCTTCAAGCGGGGAAGCAACCCCTCCCCAACCCCTCCCCTAAGAAGGGAGGGGCTTCAGACTTCTGCTCCCCCTCCCTTCTTAGGGGAGGGGGTTGGGGGGAGGGGTTCTTCGCCTTACTACACGCCGGAAATGATCGACTCCCTCACGCGGATTGACCACTTGTTCCCGTTGAACAATGAGTACCACGCGAGCCGCGACCAACCGTGCCGAGCCGGGAGTAGAGTCATCTCGGTGGACGGCGACGGCACCGTGCGCCGGTGTCACTTCATCAAGGAACCGATTGGCAACATCTACGACACCAACTTCGAGGCGTGTCTGCAAGAGCGGCTCTGCACGAACGACACATGCGGGTGCCACATCGGGTACGTCCACCTGAACCGGTTGAAGCTGTACGACACGTTCGGCGCGGGTGTGCTCGAGCGCATCCCCGACGGCTACCGCTAGAAGCGAGGTGTCACATGCGCGAAGCATTCGAGAACTCACTGGCCGCGAACCCGGACGACCTCGCGGGGTGGTGCGCTTACGCCGATTACCTCGCGGAACAAGACGACCCGCGTGGTGAGTTCATGCAAGTTCAGCTTGCCCTCGAAGACGGTTCTCGCTCAATGGATGAGCGTGACATCCTCAAAACGCGTGAAGCCGAACTGCTTGTGGCGCACGAACGCGAGTGGCTCGGCGACCTCGCACCGCACTTACTCGACCGCGACGATTCGGGACCGCGGGCCGAACACTGGTGGGCACGCGGATATCTCACCGAACTGCGCGTCGAGTGGCTGACCAACCGGTTCGCGCAAGCGCTGACCGCGGCACCGGTCACGCGGACACTCCGCGCGCTGCGGATCGAAGGGCAGACGCCCCGTTCGACGTTCGTCACGGACACGCCACCGCAGGCACCGCTCCCGCCCGGTGCGACGGCACACGAGCCGTACTTCGAGCTAATCGGTGCCCCGTGGCTCGCGACGCTGCAATCGTTTCAGGTCGGCGAATCCGGCGGCGACTCCGACGATGCCCAGACCGATGTTCGCATGCGCGCACCAGGCCTCGAACACCTCGTCGCCGAGATGACACGCGTCGAAGAACTCCAGTTGTTGTGTCGGGGGTACGACGCAGGCACGTTGTTCGCATTGTCCAGCCTCACGAACCTCCAGGTGCTCCGGGTCGTCGGGTTTGGCGACGGGGGTGACGGCCCACCGATCCCGCTCGGCGAGCTGGCGCGCAACCCAGTGCTGGCGAACCTCACGCATCTGTTCGTTCACCCGAACTCGACCGGCTGGAATTACCTGCCGCTCGCGCAGGTCCGCACGCTGGTCAACTCGCCGTGGCTGAAGAGTCTCACGCACCTGCAACTGCGGCTCTCGAACATGGGCGACGACGGAGCCACCGCGATCGTCGAATCCGGCATCGTGAATCGCCTCGGCCGGCTCGACCTGCGAAACGGCACCATTACCGACCACGGCGCGCGGGCGTTCGTCGCGTGTGCCGCCGCTAAGGAACTGCGCCGGCTCGACCTGTCGCGCAACGCGGTCACGCACGTGGGCTTGAACCTGCTCACACGCGCCGGCGTGAACGCGGTGGCGAAGACTGTGGCGAGTCGGCGCGAACTGGATGCTCACGAAGCGAACGTGCGCAACCACCGCGGCCGATACGACCCGGACGACGAAGGACGCGAAGGCGACTGGGAGTGATATCACCCGAACCACTTACCATTGGAGAATTGCCCGATGCGAACGTTTCAGTTTAGTGACGCGAAGAGCCACAAGTTCTGGAACATTGACGTGCAGGGGAACGCCTTCACCGTGACGTACGGGAAGATCAACACTGCGGGTCAGGCCCAGACGAAGACCTTCGGCAGCCCCGCCGCGGCGCAGGCCGAAGCGGACAAGCTCATCAAGGAGAAGACCAAAAAGGGTTACACCGAGACGACACCCAAAGCGACCGCGAGCGACGCGGAAGCGTTCGAGACGGCGCTCCGCGCGAACCCGCACGACCTTGCGGGGTGGTGCGCGTTCGCGGACTACCTCGCGGAACAAGGCGACCCACGCGGCGAGTTCATGCAAACGCAGATCGCGCTCGAAGACGAATCGCGACCAAAGGCGGAACGCGACGTTCTCAAGAAGAAGGAAGCCGCGCTGCTCAAGAAGCACGAGAAGGAGTGGGTCGCCAACTGGGCGCGGGATCTGGCTGGGACCGAAGCGGACTACGGCCAGGTCGATTCCACGGGCGGGAAGCCGTATGAGTTCCAGCGCGGCGTGGTGACGACCATCCACGTCGGCTCGCTCACGGTGGTCCGCGCCCGCGCGATCGTCGCGGCCACCGACGCGAAGTTCGTGCGGAACCTGTTCGTCGGCGCGATCGCAGACGATGAGGAGGACGAGGAACCGGCGGCCGGTCCGGACATCCCGGCTGAAGCGGAAGAGTACCAGGGCCAGTACCCGCTGCTGCGCTGGAAGCAACTCAAGTACATCCGCCGGTTCGGGTGGGGTTGGCCCGCGGACGAGAACTACGGCGACTGGGCCAGCCACAGTTGCCACATGCCCGGCGAGCACGTCTACGACTTCGTGAAGCAGATGCCGGACGTCGAAGAACTGCGCATCTTCGCCCACGTGCGCGACGCGAAAAAACTCGTCGCCCTGCCGATGCCGAACCTGCGTGTGTTCGAGTTGTACCACGGGTGGAGTTACCCGCTCGACAAACTGGCGAGCAACACGTCGCTCACGAACCTCACGCACCTTCACTGCCACCCGCACGGGTTGGAAGACGACAACCCGCCGTACATTCGGCTCGCGGGGCTGAAGGCCGTGTGCCGGTCGCCGCACCTGAAGAAGCTCACGCACCTGCGTCTGAGGCTTACCGACTTCGGCGATAAGGGCGCGGAGGAGATCGTGTCATCGGGCATTCTGAAACAACTCAAGGTACTCGACCTGCGCCACGGGTGCATGAGCGACAAGGGCGCGAAGGCGCTGGCCGCGTCGCCCGATCTGAAGAACCTCACGCTCCTCGACGTGTCCTTCAACGCACTCACGAAAGAGGGCATCGACGCGCTCAAGGCGACGGGCGTTCCACTCGCGGCAAACCACATGCACACGGACACCGCCTACGACCCGGACGACTACCAGGAATACCTCGCCCACGGAGACCCGGAGTGACCGCGCTCCGCTACGTGCTGATCGCGAACCCGGGCACGAAGCGGTGCGAGATGTACCGCGCGGAGTTGGGGGCGTACTGGGCTGCGCGCGGAACCACACCCGAACTGGAAGTGGTCCCGTGGGTCGAAGTGATCGCGCGCGACGGCAACCTCGACGACCTACGCGCGTTCGACAAGCCCGCGATCGTGCGGATGGAATCGCCCGGCAAGAATGACGACGCCACGCGTTTGCTCCTCGAAGCCGGGGCGAGAGATGACCCTTCGGAGGCTCCACGCGACTGGCGTGCATTGGAGTTACCGAAGGGTTTGCTCGTGCGGCCGGGGTTGCTGTATCACGGCTTCCACCGCGTGCTCCGCGGGCTGCGTGCGTCGTTCGATTCGCGACCGCAGTTGAAGCCGACCGCGTGTCCGTTGGCGGTCGCGGAGATGTTCGACAAGATCGCGACCGCCGAAAAGATTGGCACCGCCGGTGTGCCCGTACCGTTGATGCTACCGTCGGAAGTCGACACGCTCGATATTCTTCACGACCTCGCTCGCGCGTTCGACTGGCCGACTGCATACGTCAAACTCAATACCGGCTCGTCCGCGACCGGGATTGTGGTTTTCCACCAGGCGCCAGATGCGAGGCAATACGGCGACACCACGTTGGCGGCTATCGATGGCGCGTTCTACAACTCGCGCCTCGTCCGGCGTGTCACCGGTCCCGACCTCGATGCGGCCGTGCAGTTCGTCCTGAACGAAGGTGCCGTCATCCAACAGGGCATTCCGATCGCGCAAGTGGACGGCCAGAACTTCGACATCCGCGTGGTGTGCATCTACGGGAAGCCCGCGGCGATCATTTTCCGGTTAAGCCCGCACCCGATGACGAATCTGCACCTCGGCGGGCGGCGTGGCGACTACGATCGGTGCCGCGCCGCGATCCCGACACGCGAATGGCTCGACGCGCTCGACCACTGCGCCGAAACCGCCGAGCAATTCGACTCCGCCATCGCGGGTGTGGACCTGCTCTTCGAGCGCGGGTTCCGCCGGCATTACATCCTCGAAGTGAACGCGTTCGGCGACTTCTTCCCCGGCTGGACCGACGCGCGCGGCCGTTCGGTTCACGCAATGGAGATCGAGGAAACGGCCGAGAGGTTTGCACCGGGATAGTTGTTGCCGCGCGCACCGCGAACCGCGATACTACCCGTGTTCGGGCTTCAACCCGCCTCGCACTCAGATTACCTTCCCACCACCCGCCTGAACACCACCTGGAGAACCGCAATGCTCGTCCGTCGTCTCGTGGGCACCGGCCTCGTGCTGGCGCTGTGTATCGCCGCACCCCTCGGCGCGCAAGAACCGAAAGATAACCCGGCCGCGAAGGCGCTCAATCGCGACATTGCGCGGCACAAGCAGTTCCTCAAGGTCGTGGAGAAGGGCGAAGGCGACGTGATTTTCCTCGGCGACTCCATCACGCAGGGCTGGGAAGGCGCGGGCAAGAAGGTGTGGGCCGACAACTTCGCCGCGTTCAAGCCGGTCAACCTCGGCATCGGCGGCGACCAGACCGGGCACGTGATCTGGCGGATCACCGAGGGCAAGGAGATCGACCCGCTCAAGCCGAAACTCGCGGTCATCATGATCGGCACGAATAACGGGCACACGCCCGAGCAGGTCGCCGGCGGCATCAAGGCCATCATCACCGAACTTCAGAAGCAGAAGCCCGACATGAAGATTCTGCTCCTCGGCGTGTTCCCGCGGGCCGGCGGCATCGGCAAAGAAGACACCGTCGCCCCGAAGGAGAAGCTCAACCCGAAGATCAAGGGCATCAACGACATCATCTCGAAGTTCGCAGACGACAAGAAAGTGTTCTACAAGGACATCGGCGCGAAGTTCCTCAACACCGACGGCGGCCTCGAAAAGAAGGTGATGCCCGACCTGCTGCACCTCAGCGAAGCCGGTTACAAGATTTGGGCCGAAGCGATCAAGGAAGACATCGCGAAGTTGGTGAAGTAAGCGAGGCAGAGATCGGAAGACAGGTGAAGCCGTGTCCTGTTTTCAGCCCGCTCCGAGGGCTGAAAACCAGGACGCGTACCCATGCCCCTCCCCACTTCTCCCCTTCTCCGCTTCGCTTGCAAAGCGGGTGGAACCAAAGAGCAATCATTACTTCCCGAAACAAACCACGAACGCCAGCGCGACGGTCGCGGTCGCGAACACTGCTGCTGCACCCATTCCCGCGATCGCGCGCCGCTTCCACCGTTGGGCCTGCGCGAGCGCGTCGGCGAGTGTGATCGCGTCTTCAAGAGCGGGGGCCACCTCCAACCCCCCGGTGCTTTCTTGAACGAGCACGGCCGCGAGTGGCGGCAGATTCCCAGACGCGCGGCCGTTGCGGTCCGGCGTGTCCACGAACGGCAACAGCACTTGCACCACTTCGGCCGCTGTCTGGTAGCGAGCGTCGGGGTTCTTCGCCAGCATCTTCTCGACGACGTGAGATAGCGCTTTGGGAACGTCTCCACAGTGGTCGTGCGCCAGCGGAACAGCCGACAACTGGTGCGCGATCATCTTCGCCGCAGTGGTGCCGATGAACGGCGGCCGACCGGTGAGCAGGTGGTAGAGCGTCGCGCCGAGGTTGTAGATGTCGGCCCGGTGGTCGGCGGCGGCACAGTCGCGGAGTTGCTCCGGGGCAACGTAATCGGTCGTGCCCATCACGCCGCCGTTGTGCCGTTCGAGCCTCGTACCCGAGTCCTCGAAGAACTCCGCGAGTCCGAGGTCGAGAACCTTCACGATCCCGTCGCGGCCGACGAGCAGGTTCGCGGGCTTGATGTCGCGGTGGGCGACGCCCTTCCCGTGCGCGTGTTGAAGACCAGCCGCGACCTGCACCGCGTAGCTCACGGCCTCGCCCACGGGCAACCGGCCGCGTGACGCGAGCAACCGGTCGAGCGTGTCGCCGTCGATGTACTCCAGCACCAGGAAGTGTGTGCCCTTGTCGCACGCCACGTCGTAAGCGTGGACGATGTTCGGGTGGTCGAGCGTCGCGGCCGCGCGGGCTTCCTTGTAGAAACGGTCCACGTTGGACTGGTCGCGGGCTTGCTTGACGGGAAGCACCTTGAGCGCGACTCGCCGACGCAGTGCGGCGTGTTCGGCGAGGTACACGATGCCAATCCCACCGGCCCCGATCTGGTTCAGGATGCGGTACGGCCCGAGTTTGAACCCCTTGTGCTTCCCTTGCAGAATGAGCCGCGCCTGGAACGGCGTGAGGATACCGGCCTGGATGAGCCGGGTCGCGGTGTCCGACGCCGTGGGCGGTAGCGTCCCGGACTGGGTGAGGAACCCGGCGAGCGCGTCGTCATCCGCGATCTCGGCGCGACGCACGAGCGCGAGAACGGCATCGCTGGTACGGGGTGGTTCGGGCATTCCGGGGCACCCTGAGATGACAATCGCCGCGCGAGTGATGTCCGACTTTCGCGCTTGGGGGAGATGGTAGAACCCACGCGAAAAACAGCCAACCCACGCGGCACGTTAAGCGAGTATCGGCGGGCTGAATGTGAGGCCCGCAACAAAAGGCAGGATGACAGAACCGCAAGTCGGTGTCAAACGTTAGATGTGAGAACCGCCGACTTTCCTCTTCGGCGTCCATCGCCGCGTCGAGAGTACAGTCGCCGAGTTTGACGGCGAGCAGCACGGCGGCGTGATCACCGCAAGCAGAGCGTCACGGCTCGAACGTGACACCATACCCGCGTAGTTTCTGGACGACGAACGCCTCGTTGAACTCCCAGAGGTCGCCCACATCGAGTTCCCGAGTGGCGCCGTCCTTGAGGCGGAGGGTCCACACGCGCATTGTGGAGGCGCCCTCCGGCACCTCCCGGATCGAAACGGACCGCACGTCCGCGTACCGGAATCCCTTGACCGTTGGCGCGAACCAGAACCCGGTCTTCTGGGTGATCTCGGTCGGGGTGATCGCGACCGTGTCGAGGTACATGCCGGGGAGAACAAGTCCGCCGAGCAAAACCGTTCCGCAGAGGACGATGGCCCCCGCAATGCGGGTCCGGCGGAAGTAACCGAGCGCAGCACCGGTCGCGAGACCGCCCACCGGGATCAGAATCATGATGAGCCGCGAGGCGACGTTGAACCGGATGACGGCCCAGTCCGGCGTATCTTCGACGGCGTAGCACCCGCCCAAAGAGAGGGCGACCAGCGCAAGGGGCAGCGTGACCGCTCGACGTGTGCGACTGTTCACGCGAACAACTCCCTGATCGGCTTGCCACGCGCGATCGGTAGCGGCCGGTTCAGCTTATCCTTGATCTCCGATTCCGGGTCGATCCCCAGTGCCTCGAACATGGTCGCGGCGAGGTCTTCCGGGCGCGCCTGGCCGGCAGTCGCGTACGCGCCGATCTTGTCACTCGAACCGTACACGAACCCCTTCTTGGTCCCGCCTCCGGCGAGGACAGCACAGTAGCACTGCGGCCAGTGGTCGCGACCGCCGTTGGAACTGATCTTCGGCGTGCGCCCGAACTCGCCCACCCACACCACCAGCGTGTCGTCCAGCATTCCGCGGTCTTCCAGATCGGTGATCAGCGCCGGTAACGTCTGGTCGGTCATGGGCAGTAACTCGTCGAGTCGGGCCGGCACGTCCTCGCCGCGGAAGCCGTGGTAGTCCCATCCCTGTCCCTTCCCGCCAATGGATCGCGCGAAGTACACGTTCACGAACTTCGCCCCGGCTTCCACAACGCGGCGCGCCAGCAAGCATCCCTGCCCGTAAGTGGTGGGGCCGTAGGCGTCGCGTGTCTTCTTCGTTTCTTTCGAGAGGTCGAAGGCCTGTTTGAATCGCGGGCTGGTGAGCATCGCGACCGCTTTCTGATAGCTCTCGTCCAACCCCTGCGCCACGAGTGAAGTTTCGAGCAGATCGGATTGCTCGTCGATCAACTTCAGGATGTCTTTGCGGTTCTCCAACCGCTCGACGCTGAGGTTCTCCGGGAGCGTGAGTTCCGGCAACTTGAAGTCGGCTTTGCTCGGATCCTGGTTCACGAACAGCGGAGCGTGAGACTTGCCGAGGAAGCTCGCGTGTTGACCGGGCGTGATGCTGCCGTCCGCGATGACGTGTGGGTACGCGACGAACGTGGCCGCGCCCTTCGGCGCTGGCGCGAGCTTATCGACGATGGAGCCGTAAGCCGGGAAGAGTTCGAGCGAGTCGCGAAGCCGCTGGTCGTCGGTGGCGGGCGCAACTCCAGTGAGGGAGTAGTAGCCGGCGGAGTTGTGGTTCTTCATCGTGTGCTGCATGCAGCGCACGATTGTGAGCTTGTCGGCTATCGTCGCGATCTTCGGGATGCGTTCCCCGAAGATGATGCCGGGGAGTTTCGTCTTGGTGGCCTTGTACCAGCCTCGAACGTTATCGGGCGCGTCCGGTTTGGGGTCGAACGTTTCGTGTTGTCCCGGCCCGCCCCACTGGTGCAGGAAGATGACCGCCTTTGCCGTTGCCTTGTGGCGGGCCTTCGGCGTTTCCGCCGCCGCCAGGAGTTGCGAGAACGACATACCGAGCAGACCAGCACCGCCGACGCGGAGAACGGCCCGGCGGGCAATTGGCGTTCGTTCGATCACGGCTCGTCCTCGTGTTTTGGCTTTCAGACTGCGGAGAGGGCGGTAGATGTTAGCCCAGGGTGCAGCGCGTCTGCGAGCCAACCCTGGGCCGGGCTCCGCAGGCTACAAATGCGATCATCTCCGCAACAGAAACTCCTTGCTGTTGAGCAGCGCCCACAGCACGTCCTCCCACGCGGCGCGGCGGTCCTTCGCGGCGGCCAACAGTGCGAGCAACTTCTTCGCTTCCACCGGCGTCGGCGGGCGGCACAACGACGCGAGGTAGATCTCGTCGAGCATCTCCGCATCCGTCTTGCCCGCGGAGAGCATCATCCCGACGCGGTTGTCCGCATCGCGCACGAGCGAGTTCATTAGCTCGCCGGTGATGAGCTGGAACGCTTGCAGCAGGCCGGGGTCGTCGTTGCGCTCGCACTCGCACGTGAGCAGTCGGTCTGGTTTGCCGAACGTCTTCAGGAACTTCTCGCCCATGCCAACACCGTCGAATCGCCGCCCGCTCTGCGGTGGGGCCGGGAGTTGGTTCGCGCGCATCCCCAACGGGTAACCCTTGAACTGCACTGGCACGCCGGTCACCTGCGCGAGCGCGTCGAGCAGTTGTTCCGCTTCAAGCGGCACCACCGCCGCGTGCGAGTTGTGAAGTTCGTCGCCCATCGTCGTGCGGTCGCGAACGGTCGCGCTCAGTTGGTACGTGCGGCTCAGCATGATCGTCTTCACCATGCGCTTCAAGCGAAAGCCGCCCTTCGCGAAGTCCTTCGCGAGCCAGTCGAGCAATTCCGGGTTCGTCGGTGGGTTGGTCGCGCGGAAGTCGTCGTTTGGGTCCACAAGTCCGCGACCCATCAGATGGAGCCAGATGCGGTTTACTTGAGCCATCGCGAAGAACGGGTTCGTGGGCGACGCGATCCAGTCCGCGACCGCCGCGAGTCGGTCGTCCGCGTCGCCCATGTTGGGCGTCGGTGCGCCGAGGAATTTCGGCTTCGCGTTCTGCTTGGTTCGCGGGTTCGGCATCTCGCCGGTGCGGTTCTGCCACACGATCTGTTCGCCGACGAACTCGTGCTTGTCGAGGATGTCCTTCCTATTGTTCTCCAGCACGCGATAATCGACGCGCGCGAACAGAGCGCCGAACCCGTAGTAATCGTCTATCGTCCAGCGGTCGAACGGGTGGTTGTGGCACCGCGCGCAGCCGATGCGAGTGCCGAGGAACACCTGCGCGACGGATTCCGATCGCACCAGCGGGTCGCGGATCGCGCGCCAGAAGTTCGCGGGCGGATTCTCGTAGGTGCTGCCACGTGCCGCGATGATGTCTCGCGCGAACTCATTGAGAGGCCGGTCAGCCGCGAGTTGCGCCGTGATCCACCGGTAGAATACCGCAACGCCCTTCTTGTCGAGCGCCTTCTCTTCGTTGCGGAGCAGATCGGACCACTTCTGCGCCCAGAACTCCGCGAACTCCGGTCGCGTGAGCAGCGCGTCGATGAGTTTCTCGCGTTTCTTCGCGTCGATGTCCGCGAGGAATGCTCGCGTCTCCGCTGGTGTGGGTAGAATGCCGCAGGCATCGAGGAATGCACGTCGCAGGAATATGTGATCGGGTGCGAGTTCCGCCGGTTTCAAGCGCAGTTCCTTCAACTGCGCCAACACGAGTTTATCGATCTCGTTGTTAGTGGTGAACGCGCCCATTTCGGGTGCTGGGCGGTCCGGCAGGAAGACGACTCGCACCGGCACGACCTGCGATATGTAGCGCACCAGAAGGACGGCTTCGCCGGGCTGTTCGCGAATCACTTCACCCGCGGCGTTAATCTTCGCGACACCAACTTGTGTGAACTCGAACGCAGAAAGCGGAGTGACGTCGCGTGTACTTCCGTCGGAGAAGTGCGCGATCGCCTTCACCCGAAACCGGTCAGCCGGGTTCACCAGGATCTTGCTCGCGGGCGTGACGGTGAGCTTCGTGAGCGTCGGGCCACCCTGGGTGTCGAACTTGCAGCCGTTCGCAACCCAAGTATTGAGGATCGCATACTCGTTGCTCGTTTTCGAGAACCGCGCCCCGCCCTCGTGCGGAACCTGCGCGGTGGCTTTCTTCAGGATGAGACTTTCGTCGGGTCGAATTGGGTCGGTGCGGCGTGCGAGCATGTCTCGCGTGAGCGCCGCGAAGTCCCCCGCAACGTCTTCGCCTTTCAGCGAGAGTTTGAAGCCGCCCTTGCCGTTGAGGTTGCCGTGGCACGCGCCCGCGTTGCACCCGGCGCGAGTGATGACGGGGAGCACGTCGCGCTCGAACGACACGTCACCTGCTGAGGCGAGCGGGGGGCGAAAGCCCCCTGATGCCGTGAGGAGGAGCACGAGCAGGTATCGACGTGCGGGCATCGGGGCGGACTCCGGCGGAATGTTTCACGTTCCGTTTGAGTGTATCACCCCGGCACCGGAAACTCGAGGGGGGCGCAGGACACGCATTGCGCCACATCTCGGTTTCCGCAGCGATTGTCGAACCGCCGGCGTAAGCCGGCTGGGTTTTTCACCCTCACCCAACCGGCGTACGCCGGCGGTCGACTGGGCCTCCCCAAACCGTGTACTGCACCCCTCCGAGGGGTCGCGGTGCAAACTGGGATAGCACGCCCGAAAGAAAATAAGCTAGTGTATGAAGTAGCCTTTCTACCGCAAGGAAGCGGCCACTTCCTTACTTCCAGGACGGATCCCACACTTCGGAGGGCAAACAACATGCCCGTCGTCCGCACAATTTTCTGGATCGTTCCTGTCGTGTTGTCTGTCGGCTTTGACGCCGCCCCGCTTCGCGGGGGCCCACAGCCACCAAAGCCCCCGGAAGCGAACAAGCCCGTCCCGAGCGTTGAAGCCGAGGTGAAATACGTCGACGACAGCGGCATGAAGCTGAAACTGCTCGACGAGAAACTCGAACTGGTCACGAAGCACGGTGTTCTTCGGGTCGCGGTCGTGGACATCCGGCGCATCGAATTCGCCAACCGCATTTCGACCGCCGACGCCGAGAAGGTGGCCATCGCTATCTCGCAACTGAATCACTCGGATTTCAAGATTCGCGAAGCGGCGACAGAGGAACTGAAAACCCTCCGCGAGCGGGCGTACCCGGCATTGCTGAAGGCGCAGAAGAGCGAAGACCCGGAGGTCGCACGCCGGGCCGAGGAAATCATCACGGTCATCAAGCGCAGGGTGCCGGCCACGAACCTGGAGCAGCGAGACTTCGACGTGATTCACACCGAGGACTCGAAGATCACGGGCAAGCTCTCGGCGGAGATGCTGCGCGTGAGCACGTTCCAGTTCGGCGATCTCCAACTGAAGTTGACCGATGTGCGGACGCTCCGCGCTGGCTCGGGCGCGGTCGTGGAGGAACTGGCGAACGCGGTGCCGGGGCCGGCGCACCTGGCCAACTACCAGAACCAGTTCGGAAAAGAGTTTGTGTTCAGTGTAACAGGTGTGGCGGTGGGCGCGCAGGGAAGTGTGTGGGGCCAGGATGTGTACACGCTCGACTCCAACCTGCAGTCGGCGGTAGTTCACGCGGGCTTCGCGAAGCCGGGCGAAACGGTGGCGGTGCGTGTGCGGATCATCGCATCGCCGCCGGCGTTCGCGGGCACGGTTCGCAACGGCATCACGTCCACTCCGTACACCGTGTATCCAACCGGTGCATACGAGTTCGTGCGGAAGTAGGAGAAAGACCAACCCCCTTCCCTTCAGGGAGGGGGTTGGGGGGTAGGTTCTTCAAGTTCGCCGGGCCGCGACCACGGCTTCATCCAATCGCGACAGGAACCGCGACCGGTCCTTTGCGGTCATTGGTGCGGGCCCACCACGCGCCTCGCCGGTTGCGCGGAGTTCTTCCAGAAGGTCGCGCACCCCAACAGCTTCGCCGATGGTGTCCGCGTTGAACAGCCGCCCCTTCGGGTCGAGCGCGACGGCCCCGTTCGCCACGCACCGCGCGGCGAGCGGCACGTCGGACGTGATGCAAATGTCGGCGGTCCCAATCACGCCCGCGATCCAGTCATCGGCTGCGCCGAACCCGACCTGAACGACCAATTCAAAGAGCGCGTCGGTGGGCACGCGCATGGTGCTGTTCGCGACGACGAAGACCTGCAACGCGTACCGCCGCGCGACTTTGTACACCTCGTCCTTGACTGGGCACGCGTCGGCATCAACGTAGATCGTCAGCATGCACTTTCCTCAACCAAACGTCCCGGAACGCGAGCTGAAATGCCGCGTTGCGGTGCGAAGTCCGGCGCGGGAATTGCTCCCTCCTATTCTGGTCGCCCGAATCGAATACGGGGAGGTTCGCTATGTGGGCGCATGATAGCAGGTCGCACGCCGCGGATGTGGTCGTGACGTTTGAGAATCAGGACGATGCCGACGATGCCGTTTACCTGTTGCGGCTCACGGGTTTTCGTGACCGCCAGATCGGGTACACCGGTCGGCTTCTCAACGGTCACGTCGTGGATCTCTTGGAACGGGACCGCTCGTTCGGTGGTGCGGCTCTGGGAGGTCTCGCTGGGGCCGCACTCGGAGTCGGGCTTGCTCCGGTTCTGGCCTGGTTGATGGCCCCGCCCAGCGGTGTCTACGACCTGTTCGGCCTCGCGGTGACATGCGGTGTGTTTGGTGCGCTGTTCCTCAGCTTCCTCGGCGGGTGTATCGGAATGAGCGTTCCGCGGAGTGGCATGGTCGCCCCAGCCACTGGTTCGACCGACCCGTTTGTCATCGCGGTTGCCGCGGGCACCGCGCACGACCGGGCCGCGGAAATCGTGCATGAGTTCGGCGGCCATGACCTGCCGATGGTAAGCTCTCACGCGGCCTGACCCGCGTTCGATCAAGCCACGCGTTAAGTGGACAATTGGTCTGCTTCGCGTGGCTTATTCCTTATCAAGAATCAGATCGACGACCCAACACCCGCGAACAGGAACTCGGTTCGCGTCGCGGCAGTGCGTGAGGTTGTCGGTGTTGTCGCGGCCCACGTCTTGGAGTGCGTCCGCGAGAATCGGCCTCGCGCCAAAGTCGCGCGACTCGTACATTCCGCGCCAGAGCGAGAGCATCCGACGTGCGCCACGCGGGGCCGAAGGTGATTGGACGGAACGGGTTACCGAAGATGTCGCGCAGAATGGCGGCTTGCAGTGTGTACTCCTCCGTCTTTGCGTCCTTACATGATTGTCGCAAAGTTCGGACGTTCGGGTTCGTGCCTTCCTCTTCGGCGACTCGCCGTTGCGTTGCGTAGACAACGGACCGCCAAGCCTTTACCGCGGAGCGCGGGCCTCTGGCCCACACGCTACCGCTCGATGCGGCGTGAGGAGTAACTCTTGTCGCGATCTGCGTTGTGCAGCGGGCGGGACACCCCGCGCTCCGCGGAGAAGCCCGGGCGACACAGTTGGCCCCCTTTGGCCATCTTTGGCCACCTTCGGCCGCCTTAGAAAAGCCGCTTGTTTCCTCACGTTCGTAGCATCGAATAACGTTCCACGTGGAACATGCGAACACTGTTCCACGCGAGTGGCACCACCGATCAGGATAGATCGCTTTTCCAGGATCGGTATACAATCCGAACCTACCCGGAGACGCTCCGATGCTCGAAGTTGCCGACGCGATCGCGGCCGTTCTCAAACACGCGAAGCCGCTCAAGACCGAAGTCGCCGCGCTCACCACCGCTGCGCTCGGGCAGGTGCTCGCCGCCGACATCGTCGCGGACGTGGACTCGCCGCCGTTCCCCAAGTCGCTACGCGACGGCTACGCGGTGCGCTCCACCGACTGCGCTTCGCTAAACGCGGAACTGAAGGTAGTCGAAGAAGTGCCCGCGGGGAAGATGCCCACGAAGCCCGTCGGGGCAGGGGAGGCCAGCCGTATCTTCACCGGTGCGCCGCTGCCTGACGGCGCCGACGCCGTTGTAATGCAAGAACACGCGCAGGCGTTCGAAGGCGGTCGCGTGAAGATCACCGACACGAACGTGAAGGCGCGTCAGCACGTGTACGCGCAAGGCACCGAGATGAAAGCCGGTGCGGTCGTGCTGTCGCGTGGAACGCCGATCAACCCAGCCGCCTTCGGCGTGCTTGCGAACGTTGGGAAGACCGCAGTCACGGCGTATCCGTTCCCACGCGTCGGCATCATCGCGACCGGCGACGAGTTGGTCGAAGCGAACATGAAGCCTAAGCCCGGGCAGATTCGCAACTCGAACGGCCCGATGTTGACCGCGCAGACGGTTCGCGGCGGCGGGCTTCCGCGGTACCTCGGCATTGCGCGCGACACGCACGCCATCGCGAAATCGCTCATCGCGGAAGGCATCGACGTGTCCGACGTGGTGCTGATCGCGGGCGGCGTATCGGTCGGCGACTTCGACCTCGTGCCCGACGTGCTGAAGGAACTCGGAGTCACGATTCACTTTCGACAGATCCGCGTGAAGCCCGGCAAGCCGCTGCTGTTCGGCACCACGGAGAACGGGAAGCTTGTGTTCGGTCTGCCGGGGAACCCGGTGAGTTCGTTCGTCGGCTTCGAGTTGTTTGTGCGGCCCGCAATTCGCATTCTGGGTGGACACGCGGAGGCCGGTCCGCGCACAATCCGGCTGCCGCTGGCGGAAGGACTGGCCGAAAGCAACGACCGCCCGACCTACCGCCCCGCGAAACTGGAACTCGGCGAAGGCGGTTGGAGCGTGCGCCCGTTGCCGTGTTCCGGTGCGCCGGATCTGGTCGGACTGCAACCGGCTGACGCTCTGCTCAGCCTGCCGGCGGGCGATGCCCGTGCCGACCGCGGCGCTATCATGGACGTGGTGCTGCTGTGAGGAAAACAAGATTTAACCACAAAGGCACAAAGGACACAAAGAAGAGAAGCACAAGAGAAATGCTGTTTTGAAGAACTGTATTCTCTGCTGTCTTCTTTGTGCCCTTTGTGCCTTTGTGGTTAAATCTCTTCTGCTCTTTCTGGAAGGACTCCGCGTGAAGCCTCGCGTGTTCCTACCCGCGATCGCCTCTGGCGTGCTGCTGTGGATGGCGTTCTTCCCACTGAACCTCGGGCCGCTCGGGTTCGTCGCGCTCATCCCCTGGCTGACGCTTGTGCGCGCACCGGTGTCGAACCGGCGGCGGTACTTTGCAGCCTATGTCGGGGGCGTGGTGTTCTTCGCGCTCGCGGCGAAGTGGATTCGCGTCGCGCACCCAATGATGGTCATGTCGTGGATCGGTCTCGCGGTCGTGATGCCGGTGTACTGGCTCGGCTCGCTCGCCGTTCTGCGGCGTCTGGACCGCCTGGGCGTGCCGCTGGCGCTCGCGGTGCCGGTCGCGTGGGTTGCGTTCGAGTACTGCCGGATGCACTTCCCGACCGGCTTCCCGTTCATGAAGCACATCGGCGCGTACCAGATGATCGGCTTCGGCTGGTACTACCTCGGGTACACACAGCACGCAATCGTGCCGCTCATCCAGATCGCGGACGTGGGTGGCGTGTACGCGGTATCGTTCGTTGTCAGTGCGGTAAACGGTGCGCTCGCGGAAGTGGTGTTCCGAGCGGGCGGAGTGCGACGCGCGCTGCGGTGGGAAGAAGCCGAGCCGAACCCCTCCCCAACCCCTCCCCTAAAAAGGGAGGGGCCAAATCCGACCGACAGTCCTGCTCCCCCTTCCTTCTTAGGGAGGGGGGTTGGGGTAGGTCTCGCCTTCGCTCTTGTGCTACTCGTTGCGAGCATCGGCTACGGCTACTGGCGCCTCGAACACCCGGCGTTCGCGAGTGGCCCGCTGGTCGCGGTGCTTCAAGGGAACTTGTCGCAGGGCGACAAGATGGACGACCCGGACCGGCTCCTCAAGTCGTACAGCGATTTGCATTACCAGGCGATTAACTACGATCGGAAACGTGAGGCATTCAACGGCAACCCGATCCCGGACCTCGTCGTCTGGCCGGAGACGTGCCAGCCGGTGGACTGGTGCGAGATTGCGCCCGGCGCGAGCGCGGAAGACTCGCCAGAGGCGTTCCAGCGGCACCGCGTCTACTCACAGGACTGGTTCCTCGGTCGCCAGTGGGGAGCGCCGACCCTCTTCGGGTTGAACGGTCTGGAATGGGACGGCGAGCGGGTGTGGAAACACAACTCCGCGTTCTTCGTGAAGCCGCTACCGAAGGACGAACTGTGGAAGCCGGGCGACCCCGTTATTGACTACAGCGCGCCCGCCGGGCGCTACGACAAGATCCACCTCGTGCCGTTCGGGGAGTACGTGCCGCTCGGCGAATACCTGCCGTTCATGCGATGGTTCACGCCCTACAAGAAGGGTTACGAGTGCCGCGTCGGTGAGAACTGGACGCGGTTCCAACTCACGACACGCGACAGACGTAACTTCACCTTCGGGTGCCTCACCTGCTACGAGGACACCGACCCGTACCTCGCGCGGCAGTACGTTCGGACCGAACCGGTCAGCTTCCTCGTGAACATCTCCAACGACGGCTGGTTCGACGGCACCGAAGAACACGAACAGCACCTCGCGATCTGCCGGTTCCGTGCGGTCGAAGCGAGGCGGTCCGTGGTGCGTAGCGTGAACATGGGCATCTCCGGTGTGATCGACTCCGATGGCCGCGTGATCGCGCTGCCCGATCCCGATTGGAGCAAGTCGAAGAAGGTGGACGCGGTGGTAACCGCGGTGGTGCCGATCGACGGGCGGGGGTCGTTGTACGCGACCCTCGGTGACTGGATTCCCGCGCTGTGCTGGCTCGTCGGGCTGGTTGGCGTGGTGGTCACGTGGGTGCGGTGGAAGCCGGCTTAATCCGCAGAGAAGGCAAGGAGGCCGCCGATTCGACTCGCGTCACTCATCTCGTTGCGCCCCAGGTTTCGCGCGATGCGGTTCATGCCGGTGTTCGTCGCGGGGTGGTGCGCGTTTCTCTTTCTGTACGGCGTCGCGGCTGGTCCGCTGTATCGCACGGAATCGCTACGGGCGATCATCGGCCGATCGTGCCTCGAAGGACAATGGCTGTATCCGGTGCTGTATGGCGAACCGTTCCTGACGAAACCGCCTGGTCACTACGTTGCGGTCGCGCTGTGCAGCCTGCTGTTCGGCGAAGTGAGCGCCGCGAGCGCACGTCTCCCTTCAATATTTGCCGCGACACTCAGCGTTGTGCTGATGTACGGCATGTTCCGCCGCGTCCTGGGTGAGAAGGCCGCGTTGCTGGTCGCGGTGTTGCTACCGTGTTCGGTGCTGTGGCTCGACAAGGTGCCGAGCGCGGAAATCGACATGACGCTCGTGGGCTGGGTCACGGCCGCGATCATGCTGTTTCACCGCGCGCTCGAAAGCGAAGGGCGCGCGGCTCTGGGATTCTGGATAACGTCGTTGCTCTGTGTCGCGGGTGGCACGCTGACGAAGTGGACCGCGCCCGCGTTCTTCTACCTCACGGTGATTCCGTTGCTCGCGTGGCGGCGTCAACTCGCGCTGCTCTTCGGCTGGCGGCACCTACTCGCTGTCAGCGTCGCGTGCGCCACGTGCGCGCTGTGGGCATTCGCCGTTGTGCAACAAGTCGGCTGGGACGCGCTCGCGGACACGCTCCGCAAGGAGGCCGCGTACCGGTTCGCGCCGAAGGCGAGCAAGGGCTATCCGTGGGCGGAACTCGCGACGTACCCGCTCAGCGTGTTCGCAGCGCACCTTCCCGTGTCCGCGTTCGCGATGCTCACGCTGCGGCCGACCTTCTGGAAGCAATGGGACGATCGTGGGAAGTTACTCCTCCAATTGCTTCACTGCTGGACCTGGCCGAACCTGTTCTTCTGGACGCTCGTGCCAAACCACAACATACGCTATGCACTGCCCATGAGCGCCGGGCTGATGGGACTCGGTGTAATGGGGTTGCTGAAGAGACCTACCCCCCCAACCCCCCCTCCCTTCAGGGAGGGGGGTTGGGGGGGTAGGTTGCCTTTCGTCCTCGCCTTCCTTTTGTGTTGGTTCATTGCAAAGATCGTGTTCGTGGAAGTCGTCATTCCACAGCGCGCGGAGGGCCGCAACGCGGAAGCCACCGGCGCAGCGCTCCGCGCTCGCGTCCCAACCGGTCAACCACTGCACGTATTCAAGTTGAAGGACGAAGGCGTGATGTTCTACTACGCTCGGCCCGCGCTGCGTCTCACCGACGTGCGGTCGCTACCATCGGGCGCGTTCGCTCTCCTGATTCGCCAAGAGTGGGAAGATCGCGCTGCGTTCAGCCACCTCGGATTGTTATGCTGTATGCACGATCAGCAGGGTGATCCCATTTACCTCGTGCGCGCACCGTAATGAGCGCCGTCCCCAAAACTGCCGTTACACCGCTCTCGGTGTCGCAACTCACCGCACAGGTGCGAGGCACACTCGAAGGGAAGTTCCTGTCCGTGTGGGTCGCGGGCGAAGTGTCGAACTTCACACGCGCGTCCAGTGGGCACTGGTATTTCACGCTCAAGGACGACGGCGCGCAGATCAAGACGGTCGCGTTCCGCGGTATCAACCTGCGGCTCCGGTTCGACTTGCGCAACGGCATGGAAATCATCGCCCGCGGGCGGCTCACCGTTTACGACCCGCGAGGCGAATATCAGTTCATCGTCGAGGAGATGCAACCGAAGGGTGTCGGGGCTGCGGAACTCGCACTCCGACAACTGAAAGAGAAGTTGCTCGCGAAGGGCTACTTCAGTCAGGCACGCAAGCGGGCACTTCCGCGACCGCCGCAGCGCGTGGGGCTTGTCGCAAGCGCAACCGGCGCCGCGATTCGCGACATGATCGAAGTGTTCGCGCAACGCTGGCCGTTCACGGAACTCATCGTGCGGCCATCGCGTGTGCAGGGCGAAGGCGCCGCGCACGACATCTCGCTCGCGGTGCGGCAACTCAACTGGCTACACCGGAACAACAAGCTCTCGTTCGACGTGATCATCCTCGGGCGCGGTGGCGGCAGCACAGAGGATCTGTGGGCATTCAACGAGGAGTCAGTCGCGGACGCGATCTTCAACTCGAACGTGCCGGTGGTGTCGGCCGTCGGTCATGAGATTGACGTGACGATTGCCGACCTCGTCGCGGACCACCGCGCTGAAACGCCGACGGCTGCGGTCGTCGCGCTCACGCCTGACCGGCAGGAACTGCTCGCGTCGCTGCGCGATTTGCGAACCCGCATGGGCGACGCGGCCGAGCGCAGAATCAAGCTCGCGAAGCAACGCCTCGAACAGTTCGCAACGCGACCCGCGATCCGGCTTCCACTCCAGCGGATCAACGACCTCGGACAGCGCCTCGATGAGACTTGCGAGCGCCTCGCTCGCGCCGCAAAGCAACGCCTCGTTCAGGTTGCACAAGAACTCGCGTCGCGTTCGGCCCAACTGGAGACGCTTAGCCCCTTGCAGGTTCTCGCCCGTGGTTATAGTTTGACGCACACGAACGATGGCCAACTCGTTCGCGACACCGCCGCACTGCGACCGGGCGACGTACTCGTCACGCGCGTCGCTTCTGGGGTGATTCGCTCGCTCGTTACTGGGACGAACGGAAACCTGGCGCAAGGCGCCAACGAAGAACAGGATCCCGTTTAGCGTTCGTCCCGCAGGGGCGATGCTTCACGCAACCCAGCGCGGAAAGCTGGCCCCTACGGGGCCAACACTAAACGCCTTCGCCCACGGATGGGACGTACACCCATGCCAGACATCTCAACAACGTCTGCCTCTCCGTTGCGATTCGAGCAGGCGCTCGTTGAACTCGACGGCATCCTGCGCGAACTGGAAGACGGCACCACCACGCTCGAAGACGCCCTCAATCGCTACGAACGCGGCGTGACACTCCTTCGACAGTGCTACGGCCAACTCCGCGACGCCGAACAGAAGGTGAAGTTGCTCGCCGGGGTCAGCGAAGAAAGTGGGGCCGAACTCAAGCCGTTCGACCATGTCGCCTCCATCGAAACTGCAAAGGCAGCCGTCCGCAAAACCGCACGCGATCCGGGAATACCTGAATGACACCGGGATCAATTACCGATGAAGCCCAAAGTCGGGTGGCTTTGCAATGCAAAGTCTGTAATACTGCATCTTTGGGCTTCGCCGGGTCTGGGTCCGGTTCGTTACTGGAAGCCTTGAAGCCGCGTCAGGACCGTGTGGAACAGGCGCTGCGTGCGGCCCTGGCGCAGGTGGCTGCGGACGCGCCCCCAATATTGGCCGACGCGATGGCGTACAGCCTGTTCTCACCGGGCAAGCGACTCCGCCCGTTGTTGGTGGTGTTGGCGTGCGAAGCAACGGGCGGCTCGTTGGAGTTGGCGTTGCCATCCGCATGTGCGGTGGAAATGATTCACACATACTCGCTGATTCATGACGCCCTGCCGGCGATGGACGACGACGACCTCCGACGCGGACAGCCGACGTGCCACAAGAAGTTCAGCGAGGCACTGGCGATTCTCGCGGGCGACGCGCTGCTGACAGCCGCGTTTGAAGTGATCGGAACGAGTTACCCGGCGCGGACCGCTGCGGTTAGTTGTGTAGAGTTGGCTCGCGGTTCCGGGGCGGTTGGGATGGTCGGTGGGCAAACGCTCGACCTCGAAGCCGAGGGGCGGTTGAGCGCAGAACCTCTCCCCCCAATCCCCTCCCCTAAGAAGGGAGGGGGAGCCTGCGGTGCGGCTGGAGCCGCACCTTCCGAAGAACCGCGAGCGCAAGCCAGAGGTTGTCTTTCTCCCCCTCCCTTCTTAGGGGAGGGGGTTGGGGAGAGAGGTCTGCTTGAAAACATCCACGCCCGCAAAACGGGCGCGCTGTTCCGCTCGTCGCTGCGACTCGGAGTTTACGCGGCACAAGCCGAGCGACCCGCGGGAGCCGACCCGAAGGCACTGCAAGCAGCCGATGACTACGCCGCGGCGTTCGGGTTGGCGTTCCAGGTGACGGACGACTTGTTAGATGTCGAAAGTACGGCTGATAAAGTCGGCAAGCGGGTGGGCAAAGACGCCGCTCGCGGGAAAATGACCTACCCCGGACTCCTTGGCGTTGAGGAATCGCGGAGAAGGGCAGAGGAACTGGGCCAACACGCGGTCGCGGCCGCCGGACAACTCGGTAGCACGCTGCTCGCGGACCTGGCCCGGTACGTGGTGACACGGGAGAAGTAAGTGACGAGTAACGAGTGACGGGAGAAACAAGCGGACCGTTGTCTTTCCTCGTTACTCGCGACTCGTGATTTGTCCATGAGGTTTGACCATGACGACGAACCAGTTGTCGCAGATTGCATCCCCAACTGACCTGCAGAAACTCTCGGACGAGCAACTGTTGGGGCTTTCGCATGAGATCCGCGATGAACTGATCAGGGTACTCACCAATCGCCCCGCGCACTTCGCCAGCAACCTTGGCGTGGTCGAACTGTGCATGGCGCTGCACCTTACCTTCGACTTCTCGAAGAACAAGGACCGGCTCATCTGGGACACGGGCCATCAGATCTACCCGCAGAAACTCATCACCGGCCGCTACGACAAGTTCCATACGATCCGCACAAAGGGCGGGTTGATGGGGTTCCCCCATCCGGGAGAGAGCGAGTACGACCTGTTCATGACCGGCCACGCGGGTTGTAGCGTTTCCACCGCGTCGGGACTCAAGGCCGGCGACGAGTTGATGGGCCGCAAAGATAACCACGCGGTCGCGGTGATCGGCGATGGTGCGTTCCCGTCAGGCATCGTGTTCGAGGCGCTCAACAACATCGGCGGGATGAACCAGAACACACTGGTCATCCTCAACGACAACAAGATGTCCATCTGCCCGCGAACCGGCGGCGTGGGCAAGTACTTCGACCAGTGCCGCATGACGGGCCTCTATCAGGGCAGCAAACGCCGACTGAACCAACTCCTGAACAACATTCCGGTAATAGGGGGTATGGCTCACTCCGCACTTGAGCAGTTCCGCGATGGGATGAAAGCGTTCTTCAAAGACGGGATGCTGTTCGAGGAACTCGGCTTCCGGTATTTCGGCCCGGTAGACGGTCACGACCTCGTCGGTTTGCGGAAGATTCTACGCGATCTGAAGACGCAAGAAGGTCCGATCCTGCTGCACGTGTTCACGAACAAGGGGCACGGTGTCCCGCAGGCAGCCGAAGACCCGGTCACGTACCACACACCGCCGGTGTTCGCCGAGGTTGGGCCGGACCGCGCCATCGTCTCCTTCAAGAAGGGCGGGGCGAAGGGTTACACCGACGCGATCAGTTTCGCGCTGCACCAGGCGATGCAGGACGACCCGACGGTCGCGGTGATGACGGCCGCGATGTGCCAGGGCAACAAGCTCGAAAAGATCCGCGAGGACTTCCCGGACCGATTCCACGACGTCGGCATCTGCGAGAGCCACGCGGTCGCGTTCGCGGCGGGCATGGCGAAGGCCGGCGCGAACCCCGTGGTGGATATCTACAGCACGTTCCTGCAGCGCAGTTTCGATCAGATCTTCCAGGAAGTGTGCCTCCAGAACCTGCACGTCACATTCTTGATGGACCGCGCCGGTCTGACCGGGCCGGACGGACCGACTCACCACGGGGTGTTCGACATCCCGTACATGCGGCTGTTCCCGAACATGGTGAGCATGGCGCCCGGCGACGAGACGGACGTCGGGCCGATGCTGAAGTTCGCGCTCAAACACACCGGGCCGATCTCGATGCGGTACCCGAAGACGAATCTGGAGAAGATTGAACGCTCCGAACCGTCTACACCAATCGAGATGGGCAAGGCGGAAGTCATCGACTGGGGCGAAGATGGCTGTTTCATCGCGTTCGGCACGTTGCTTTCAAACTGCACCGCGGCCGCGAAGAAACTGAAGGCGGAAGGCATTCACATCGGCGTGATCAATGCCCGGTTCGTGAAGCCGCTCGACCAAGAGACGATGTTCCGCGCGATCGAAACGCTCCCGCTTGTGGTAACGGTCGAGGAAGGTACGCTCGAAGGCGGCTTTGGGTCCGCGGTGCTTGAAGCTGCCAACGCAGTCGGTCTCGATACGCGGAACGTGGTGCGTCGCGGCATCCCCGACAAGTTCATCGAACACGGCGAACGCGGCGAACTGCTGGCCGACATCGGGCTGAGCGTGGACGCGCTGGTGACACTGGTGCGTGAGAGCCGCGCGGCCGAAGTCGCGAAGGCGTCGTAAGACAACCCAGCCTGGCCGTTTGAAGCCGCTTGCGGCTTCGCGAGTTCCGCGCCGGGGCGCACTCGCGAATCTGCAAGCGGCTTCTTCGTAACGAGAAAAATCATGTCCCTTTCACTCGACGACGTGCGCAAGGTCGCGAAGTTGGCACGGCTCGAAATGTCCGAACCGGACCTCGCGCGGATGCAGGTCCAACTATCCGCGATCCTCGATTACATCGACCAACTGAACCAACTGAATACCGATGGCGTCGAACCGCTCGCGCACCCGTTACCCGTGCAGAACGTGTTCCGCCCCGACGAACCCACTCCCTCTCTGCCTGTGGATGCTGCGCTCCAGAACGCGCCGAGCAAGGTCGGCGACTATTTCGGCGTCCCCGCGGTCTTCGACACCGACGAACCCGTCAGTCACTGATCCGTCCTGTCTTCGTCTTGATGTTCGTGGCACAGACATTCTTGTCTGTGCTGCTCCGTGTCGCATACCAGCACAGACAGGAATGTCTGTGACACAAGAAAAGAGGTGGGACGGCGTAGTGCCTTGTTCCACCCCACGGGAACACCCATGTCCCTCATCGAGAAGACCGCGACCGAACTCCTTACCCTTCAGGCCGAAGGCAAGGCGAGCGCCGCGGAGATCGCGGACGCGTTCCTCGCGGCAACCGCTGCGCGCGAGCCGAAACTCAAGTCGTTCATGCTCGCGCCCGATGCGGACGCGGTGCGCGAACAAGCGAAAACCATCGACGCGAAGCGCGCGAAAGGCGAACCGCTCGGCAAACTCGCGGGCGTGCCGGTCGCGGTGAAGGACGTGCTTTGTACGAAGGGTATCCGCACCACGTGTTCGAGCAAGATTCTGGATAACTTCGTCCCGCCCTACGACGCGGATGTTGTCGAACGGCTGAAAACGCAAGATGCGATCATCTTCGGAAAGACGAACATGGACGAGTTCGCGATGGGGTCGTCCACGGAGAACAGCGCGTACCACACCACGCGCAACCCCTGGGACACGAACTGCATTCCCGGCGGTTCGTCGGGCGGAAGTGCCGCGTCTGTCGCGGGGGGGCAGGCGCCGCTCTCACTCGGCACCGACACCGGCGGTTCGATCCGGCAACCCGCGGCACTGTGCGGCATCGTCGGCATGAAGCCAACCTACGGCCGTGTGAGCCGATATGGACTCATCGCGTTCGCGAGTTCCTTGGACCAGGTCGGCCCGTTCAGCCACGATGTCACCGATTGCGCGCTGCTGATGGAAGCCATCGCGGGTTACGACAAGCGAGATAGCACGAGCGTGAACGAACCAGTGCCGGCGTACACGCGCACCGTGAACGACCCGGTGAAGGGGCTTCGCATCGGCGTGCCGAAAGAGTTCTTTGGGCAAGGACTCGACGCGGAAGTGGAAGCGTCCGTTCGGGCCGCGCTGAAGGAGTACGAGAAGCGCGGTGCGACGTTGGTTGACGTGTCGTTGCCACACAGCCCGTATGCGCTTGCGGCGTACTACATCGTCGCGCCGGCGGAAGCGTCGAGCAACCTCGCTCGCTTCGACGGGATGCACTACGGCCACCGCACCGCGACGAAGTGTGACCTGATCGCGACCTACTCCAAGTCGAGGGGAGATGGCTTCGGCCCGGAAGTGCAACGCCGCATCATTCTGGGAACCTACGTGCTTTCGAGCGGCTACAAGGACGCCTATTACCTGAAAGCGCTGAAGGTGCGCCGACTGGTGAAGAAGGACTTCGACGATGCTTTCAACTCGTGCGACGTGGTGATGGGACCGACGACGCCGACGGCCGCGTTCAAGGCGGGCGAGAAGTCGGACGACCCGCTCGCGCTATACTTGTCGGATGTGTACACGGTGTCGTGCAACCTCGCGGGCATTCCCGGACTGAGCATCCCGTGCGGCTTCACGAAAACCGGCTTGCCCATCGGACTGCAACTGCTGGGCGGCCCGTTTGCGGAGGAGAAGTTGCTCCGCATCGCGCGCATGTACGAAGCCGCAACCGACTGGCACACGAAGCGCCCCGTGGTGTAGAATCAAGACATGAGTACCGCAACACTTCCCCCGCCGACGCCGGTCCACGGTGGCACTCGGCTGCTTACCGCCGCGGATGTCGCCGCACTGCCGGATCGTTTGCCGTCCGGCCCCGTGAAATACGAACTTCACGATGGGAGGCTGAGCGTCATGTCGCTCCCGGAGACATCCACGGTTACCGTCAGGTGCTGTTTCCCTCGTATCTGTTCATCTACGGCCAGCAGCGCGGTTACGGCGGAGCACGCGGCGAAGTCGGCATTATCCTCCGCCGCTACCCGGATCACCTGCGCGGCCCAGACGCGGCGTTCTTGACGACCGCGCAACTCCCGCCTCTGGTTTCCCCCGAAGGTTACCTCGTCACCATCCCGGAGTTGGTCGTTGAGGTGCGGAGCAAGAACGACACGCAACCGGATGTCGATGAGAAGGTCAACGATTACCTGACTGCCGGGGCCGTTCTTGTGTGGGTCGCGGACCCAGACGCACGAACGGTCACCGCGTACCAGGCGAACCAGACGCCTGTTGTCTTCACCGCGACCGACACGCTGATCGCTCTTCCGGTGTTTCCGGGGTTCGCCGTGCTCGTCAGTGATCTTCTGCCCGCGTGAATGCCTTACGGTTTCTTGTGGCTCAACCTCTCGCGTGCGATAATCCCACTCGCGCCGCGGACTCGCCGTGGCGTTCCTCCCCTGCGAGTTCTCCAAATGCGTGTCGCGTTCCGTTCGTTCGTGCTGTTCGCTGCCATCGCTGCGCTGGTCGCGGCCGGCGGGTTGTCCTCCGCACCGGCCTTCCAAAAGGACAAGGATAAGAAAGAGGAGGTCGGTACGGTCGAGGTCTACAAGGCGAAGGACGGCTGGCGGTTCCGCGTCAAGAACGCGGAGGGCAAGTCGGTCGCGGTAGGGATGCAGGGCTACGAGAAGAAGGACGAGGCGCTGAAAGAGGTCGAGTCGCTCAAGACGACGCTCGCCAAGGGCAAGGTGGTCGAGATCAAGGATGCCGGCGAAAAGAAGTAGTCACAGGTCTCAAGTCGAAGACCGAGGTATCTGTCTTCGACTTGAGACCTGCGGACTTGAGACTTCAACTCACCTCACCGCGGGGCAGTGAGCACCGTCCACGGGTGCGGTTCGAGCGTCACGATTTCGGGGTGGTCGCGCTTCTGCTCGTCGGTTGGCTTCCAGGCTTTGCCAGTCGGCGGGCCGTACATTGCGTGCGTCGCGAGTTTCTTCGCCAGGTCCGCTGTCGTGTACTTCGCGTCCAGCGATGTGTCTTGCGCGAGCGTCTCGTCGGTGAACGCCTTCTTCGCCGCGGACGCGTCGATTTTCCCCGCGTGCTTCTTGTAGAACGCTAGCCACGCTTTATCGCGTTCGTCCGCTTCCCACTCGAACTTGTCCGGCTTGTCGGCGGCGTCTGCCGGGAGTGCCTCGAACCGCACCGCCAAATCCTTCGCGTTGTTGTTGCCCCAGTAGAAGCCCTTCGTGTTCTCGAACCACTCGTTCTTGGAACTCCGCCACAGTTTGCTGGCCTTCGTGCCCAGTTCGAACATCGCAATCTCGTTGGTGTTCAGGTCGCCGATGAGCCACTCGTTCGAGTACAGCCCGTTGTTCTTCTCGGAGAGCGTCTTTACCACCGCGTCGATGCTCTCGCCGTACTGAATGGCTTTGCGTGCGCGGCTCGCGAGCGACATCCCGGTTGCGTCGAACGGCGTCTGATTGATGGTCGTTTCGCACAGCAGAATGCCGGCGTCGTTGATGTAGTAATCCTGGCTCGACCACACACCGCCGGGGAACGCCTGCATCACGAATCGGCGGCCTTTCTTCGGCACGACGTCGATCCACACGTTCACGAACGGCCCTGCGGTCAGCCCGGCCATCGTGATGTGCCCGAACACGATCTTCCCGTCTGAGGTTGCAGCTCCGGTCGCGATGAACGCCGAACAGTGATCTTGCTTCTTCGGTCGCGGGGCCGGCGCTTTGGGCAGCCCCGGTCGCGGGAATACCTTGCCCTCGAGGCCCGTGGGCATCGTGTCGAGCGCTGAATCGAGGCACACGATCTCCATCCACGTGTTCAGCACGACCACATCGAGCAAGTCAATGTCGCGATTGTCGTAACTCGCCCCGGCGTCGGTCGCGCCGTCTGCGATGCCCTTCATCTCTTCCAGCACTTCGCGGTCGATCTTGCGCATGAACAGCACGTTCGCGAGTTGACGTGCGGACTTCCATCCGTCGGCGGGGGCTTTCACGCTGCGCTCGGTCGCGAGCATCCGAATGTAGGCGGCGATCTCCTTCGCCAGCAACTTTCCGTGTTGATAGCCGCGCGGGTACGGTTCGCCCTCAATGTGCAGCACCACCCACCCGGCTTGCGGATAGCGGTAGCCCTCGCCGTAGCGAACGATGTCCTTCGCGGCGGGAAGCTCGGCCGCAAGCGGCGGCGCCGAGGAGGAAGGCGAGACAAGGAGCAGGGGGGAGAGTGAGAGGGGAAGGAGCAGTGCAAGGCGACGCATGAAAGAAGCCCTGGCGGTTAGCCGCGACCCGAAGGGGAGCGCGAACCGTTCCAGCATCGCACACGCGGCGCGCATTGAAAATGGCGAAACCTCTTTGAGTTGACGGTGCAACGCGAATCCGAATCGGGTATGGAGTCGCGCGGTGAGGTGCCGTTTCCACGTCGCGAGGGTTCCGAATGCTTCGCCTGCGCGTCGCGCTGGTGCCAGTTGCGCTTCTGGCGGTGGTCGCGTGTACGCTGCCTTCCCCGCTTCCGCCACTTACCTCGCGGCCCAACACTTCCGAGGACGCGAAGACTGCGAAGGTCGCGGCTGACGGCGTCAATGCGTTCGCCGCCGATCTCTACGGCCAACTCCGAACCGAGAACGGGAACCTGATCGTCTCGCCGTACAGCGTGAGCGCCGCGCTCTCACTGACTGCGGCTGGGGCACAGGGGAACACGCGAACGGAGATGGAATCGGTGTTGCACCTACCGCCCGGCGCGAAGGTCGGACCCGCGTACGGCGCGATGACCAACGGCACGAGAGCGAGCGTGTGGAGCGGCCGAGGTAAGGAGAGCGTGATGACGTCGGAACTGCTCGTCGCCAACTCGCTGTGGCTCCAGAAGGGTGATTCGTGGAAGAAAGAGTACCTGGCGCTCGCGCAGCACGATTTCCGCGCCACGTTATCCGGGGCGGACTTCGCTCACGAACCGGAAGCCGCACGCGGGCGCATCAACAAGTGGGTCGAGAACCAGACGCGCGATCACATCAAGGATCTGGTTCCACCCGATGGCATCAGCGGCAACACACGCCTCGTCGTCGCGAACGCGATCTACTTCAAGGCGCGCTGGGCCGAAGCGTTCAAGAAGACCAACACCCGGCCGGAAGACTTCACGCTCGCCACCGGTCAGAAGATTCAAACGCCACTCATGCATCAGAAGGGCGAATTCTGGCTTCAGGAACTGGACGGGCTTCAGGTGCTGCGATTGCCTTACAATGGCCCCGCTTCGATGTATGTGCTGCTCCCGCGAACGGCCGACGGATTGCCCGCGCTGGAGCAGCAGTTGACCGCCGAGAACATCGCGAAGTGGACACGCGGTCCGCTGAAGTCACCGCTTGTCGAGGCGAAGGTGTGGCTACCGAAATTCAAGTTCAGCGTGCCAACCGAACTCGCGACCACGCTGCAAAAGATGGGGATGAAGGAAGCGTTCGACGCGTCGAAAGCGAACTTCACGGGAATGACCGAACACCCCGAAGGACTGTACATCGGCCGCGTGATTCACAAGGCGTTCGTGGAACTTGACGAAGAGGGCACCGAGGCGGCTGCGGCCACGGCGGTCGTGATGTTCGGGCGGTCCGCAGCGGGACCGGAGCCGGCGTTGGTCAACGAGTTTCGCGCGGATCACCCGTTCGTGTTCGTCATCAAGCATGAGCCGACCGGGACCGTGCTGTTCATGGGTCGCGTCCTCGACCCGACCCGCTAACCGCGTGACAGCCTCTCGCATTCAACCCCCCGCATTCCTTATGATGTTAGGGTTAACATTCGGCTCTCCCCCGAATCGTTCTGAGCCGACACCACTGGAGGACATGCAATGCGTCGAATGATGATCGCGGCGACCGCGTGCGTGCTGGTCGCTGGTCTGGTGGTCAACGCCGAAGACGCGAAGCCGGTACAGCCCGCGCAGCCGGTGCCGAAGGCCGTGCTGCCGAAGCCCGTGCAGCCGGTGCTGCCGCTGCCAATTCGCCCGGTTGCGGTGACTGCCCTGAAGATGGCACAGTTGGAAGAAGAGTTCGAAACGGTCGAAGCTCAGCGCGACGTGAAGAAAGCTCACGTGAAGGCCGCCGAGATCGGTGTGCGCGCGGCCGAGTTGAACGCCGAACGGGTGAACCAACTCGCAGCCAAAGGGTCGATTTCCAAGGAAGAAGCCGAGAAGGCGAAGGTGGATGTTGAACTCGCCAAGGCGCAGGTCGAGATCAAGATCGCCGAGCTGAAGGAAAGCGACGTGAAGGTGAAGCACGCGAAGAAAAGGCTCGACGACGCGAAGCTCGGCGGCGTGCGCCCCGCGCCGGGCCTCATCCGTCCGCTGCCGATCGATCCGAAGGCCGTGGACCCACTCCCACAGGTCCGCTTCGCCGCCGACGAAAAGGAAGTTGCCGAACTGAAGGCCAAGCTCGCGAAAGTGCAGGCTTCGGCCGACAAGATCGCGGCCGAGGCGAAGAAGGCCGAAGCCGAGGTGAAGGTCGCTGAAGCTGAACTCGCCAAGCGTAAAGACATCGCAAAGCGGGGGCGGGTCACGGCCGACTTCATCCCAACGGCCGAAGCAAAGGTGAAGGAGGCCAAAGAGGTTCTGGCGAAGGTGACGAAGGAACACAAGGCGCTGGAAGAAGAAGCCGCCGCGATTCAGAAGAGGCTGAAGGACATCGAGAAGTAACAGAGGCGCGTCCTGGTTTTAGAGCGCGTTTCCTGAAAGCGCTCTAAAAGCCCCAGATTCAAGCAGAATAATCCCTCACGGCGTTGCCCTCCGGGGATCACCCAGAACCACCACTCACTTCTTCCCCACGATCGCGTCCGGTCGGTCCAGCGCCGCTTGCTTCGGCGCCGGCACGCCCAGCGCCCACGCGAGCGTCGGCGCGATTCGCAGCGACGATACCTCCTCCGTGCGCTTGCCCAGTGCCGGCACACCGGCCCCGTAGACCAGGAACGGAACGTGTGTGTCGTAGTAGTGTGGGCTGCCGTGGCTTGTGCCGGCAGGGTACTTCGTGACCAGCACACCGGCCTTCGGGATCACGATCACGTCGCCACATCGGTCTGGGTGGTACGCGAGCGCCGCGGACTTCTTGAATGGCTTGTCCGCCGGGAACTGGCCGTCTTCGAGTTCCTTGCGCGTGTACGCTGTTTCGATGTACACGCGACCGGTGAGATAGTCGCGCGCCGCGTTCGCCACGTCTTCGAGCTTCAGCTTCCGCGCCTCGATGGTCTTGTGATTCAGATGCACCCACGGCCAGATGTCGTCGTCGAACGCCTCGACCCACCTCGTCGGGGGATCGGTCAGTGTGTTGTGCATGGCGTTAAGAGCGGCGTCGAGGCCGTCGGCGAGTTCCTTCACCGGCGTGCGCTTCGCGGCCGGGTACTTCTCCTTCGATGAGGCAAGCTCCGGTAGCGGGCAAACGCCGTGGTCGGCCGCGATCACCAGCACGTATTTTCCCTTTCCGACTTCCGTGTCGAGGAACGTGAGGAACTCACCGACGAGTTTGTCGGCGCGGAGCGTCACGTCGAACACTTCTTGCGAGTCGGGGCCGTACTGGTGCCCGACGAGGTCGGTTGAGGAGAAGCTGACGCACAGCAGGTCCGGGGTTTCACCGCGCCCGAGTTTCTCCGCGGTCACGGCCTTCTTCGCCAGACCCAGGAGCAACTCGTTGCCGAACGGTGACGCCTCCACCGCGGCGTAGTACGGCGCGGCGGGCGCGGTCAGTTTGCCCTTGAAGTCGCGTGGGAACGTGCGGTTCTGCCAGTTGAACCAAGCCGCCTCACCGGGCGCATCGTCCGGGCCACTGTGCTTCGCGTAGTCGAGACTGGGTTTCAGTTTGTCCCACTTCTTATCGAACCACGCGTCGGCGGGCTTCGCGGCGTTGAACTCGGTCACCCACGGGTGCGCGGCGTCGCGCCCGTAGAACGCGCCGGTGTGGAACTTGCCGTCGCGGGTGTCGAAGCAGTACGCGCCGGTCGGTTTCTGCCCACCCATGAGCACCGCGGTGCGGTCTTTCAAGGAGAGCGAGAACGTGCGACCCTTGCCTTTGGTCGCGTCGTGAAGCGAGTCCGCGACGGTCTGCGCGAGCAGGCGCTCTGGTGAGTAGCCTGCGGCCGACCCGCGGCTGGGCTTGCCAAGTTCTGGCGGCACGGGTGGGATAAGGTCATACTCGCGCTTCGTCGGCTGGCAGCAGTACACGGCCGCCTTCTTCTCACGGTCGTACCAGACGTTCTCGATGATGCCGTGAACACTCGGCGCCGCGCCGGTGGAGAGCGACGCGTGCCCCGGCCCGGTCGAGGTGCAAGCGTAGGGGACGTGGCACTCACTGAACCAGACGCCCTCTTTCTTGATGCGCTCGAAGCCGTCGGGGCCGTAGTGTTCGGCCCAGCGTGTGAGGTAGTCGCCGCGCATCTGGTCGAACACTACGAGTACGACAAGTTTGGGCTGCTCGGTGGCAGACTTCGGGTTGCCGCTGACGGGCGGGACCGGATCGATCGGCGGTTCGCCGTGCCGCGGCCCAGGCTTCGACACCGGTGGGCGCAGCAGGAAGTATCCGCCGACGCCCGCGACGAGCGCCATTGTGAACAGCGCGGCGAGGATAACCCGGATGCTGGGCATGTGGACTCCTGAAGAACCTAACCCCCCAACCCCCTTCCCTAAGAAGGAAGGGGGAGCAAAGCGAAAGACAAACGCGAAGAACCTTGTCTTCGGTTTGAAGCCCCTCCCTTCTTAGGGGAGGGGTTGGGGAGGGGTTGTTTGACCTACTTCCCGTCGTTCTCCAATAACTCCCACTTCTCGCCGAAGAAGCCGGCACGCACGACCTTGCCGGGGTAGCGCGCGTCCGGCGGCGTGGTGGTGTCGATCACCGCGTAGTCGGGCAACTTCGACACCTGGCGCGCGTTGTTCAGGTAGTCGTACTCGCGGAACGTGAACCCGCTGTTGATGACGACATACTTCGACGGGTTCAGCGGGTTCGGGTAGATCAGCACCGGGACGTGTGTACCCGCTTCATAGGTATCCTTGCCGATCGTGATGCCCTTGCTGGTCCACTTTATAGGCAGTTTGTCCGCGATCTTGGCGAGAACCGCGTTGCTCATGGGGTCGCCCCACAAGATGAGGTTGCTGTTCGCGATGTCGGCTTCCTTGATCTCGGTATCGGCCTTCATCGGCGCGTCGCCGCGGAACTGCTTGCGCCAGTGATCGGCAGCGTGCTTCATCTCCTTCTCGGCCCACTCCGCGGTCTTCGCGTTCATCGGGCGACCGCTCGGCTTCACCATCACGAACGAGTCCATGAACGCGTCGTCAATCGGGCCTTGAAGGCCGGGCTTTTTGGGGACGTAAAGTGTACTCCCGGGGATGCCCCACTTCTTCCCTTCGGCCTTCTCAAACGACGCGGTCACGCCCTCGCCTGAATTTCGCCAGAGGGCCTCCGCCCGCTCACCGTTGATGACGACGCCGTTCTTGGGTTCCGTCGGGAGCGTGAGCCGTAACACCGACGCGCCGGTCGCTTTCAACTCGACCTTTCCGTCCTTGTACGTTCCGCTCACCGTCGCCTCGGACCAGTGCTTCTCAAGTCGAAGCACCGACAACCACGCGCACTGGTTGTAGCGCAACGTGTACGTCGTGAACTTGATCTCCTTCGGCACCGCGGGCTTGCCCTTCTCCACGACCGCGTCGATGAGCTTGTTGACCTCCTCCTTCGCGCCCTTCTCGTAGCTGTGCCCAGTCTTCGGACCGATGATGTGCTTGAGTTCCAACCCAACCTTCTTGAACTCGCGGGCCATCACGTCGGCGGCTTGTTTCTGCGAGTCGATCTCACCGCTGTACGCGACGGTGGGCAGGTTGAAGAAGTTCAGCGCGGTGTCGCTGGCGTTGTACATGTGCCACAGTTTCTTTTCGTACCACGTCGGCTCAAGCTTCTCGTTCTGGAAGACCTTGAGGAACTCCGGCGTCTCGCTGAACCCGGCACCGGGCGCGCACGCGGCCCACAGTGTGGGATAGTGCGCGCCGTACTGCCAGCACGCGGCCCCGCCCATGCTGAACCCGCGCGCCACCAACCGCGACTCGTCGATGCGGTAGTGTTTCTTCGCGTGTTCGAGGCACTCGAAGGTGTCGATTTCGCCGGCGAACTTGTTCGCGTTACTGAATCGCCCGAACGGGTGAAGAACGAGCACGCCGGGTGCGGGGATGATGCCGCCGCCCGAACCGGGCGAGTTGGCGATGAATCCCGCTTCGACGGTGTTCTCGTACCGGCCGTGCCACCAGAAGTCGAGCCGGTGTTTTGTATTTGCGGCGAAGTCGTATTCCTTCGGGACGATGAGCCAGTACGGTTGCACGCTGCCGTCGATCTTCGACTTGTACGCGCGAAGCACGCCGCCGGTTTGCGTGGTCCACGGCGTCTTGCCTTCCTTCATCGCCTTCGCGCGTTCGAGGCCCGCGGCGAGAGCCTTCTTCACGTTCGTGGCCGGCTTCGCGCCTTTGCCGTCATATATCTCCTTGTAGTCGATCGCCCACCGCACCGCCTTCTCGTAGACGAGCACGTCCGGCAGGAGTTCGTGCTTGCCGATGTCGTTGATGAGTTGTTGAAGCTCCGCGAGTCCCTTCTTGATGTCCGCGAGGTCTTCGGCCGGGATGTCATTTCCGGGCGGTGGGACCGGGCGCACCTGGGTCGCGATGTTGTCTTTCGGACCGTCCGCGAACGTGTTGCTCGCGGGCAGCGCGGCGAGAGCAGCGAGAGCGGTCAAGAAGAGTGATGCAGCGAAAGCGCGGGGGAGCGCGAACATGAGGGCACCTCTGGGGTGTCGTTGGCAGTGGGCAGTGGGCAGGAGATAAGATAGAGAAAGCAGATATCGCTCGCTTCTGTCCGCCGGGTCTTTCCTCTCCGTCCACTGCTCACTGTTTACTGCCCACTGTTCCGCTAGAACGACAATTGAGCGATTTCAACGACCGGGACATTCCGCACGGAGCGCGGAGTCCCACAACGGAGGGTTCCAGTGGCGTCAACGAAGATGATCGACATCCGGCGCGGCATGGTGCTGAACATGGGCGGCACGCTTTTCTACTGTCTCGACCGCGACCTCAATACGCCGGGGAACTGGCGTGCGATCTTGTACCTCAAGCTCAAGAACATGACCACGGGTTCGATCACGCAGGAGCGCGTTCACCCCGACGACAAAGTGGATGTCGTGTACCTCGACACGCAAGACTACACGTACTCGTACAAGGACGGCGACGACTACGTGTTCGTCGATAAGGAGTCGTTCGAGCCGGTCACGCTGCCGAGCGACATGGTCGGCGACATGATGAAGTATCTGCGCGAAAACGATGACGTGAAGATCACGTTCTACGAGAGTAAGGCGCTCTCGATGGAACTGCCGCAGACGGTGACGCTGAAGGTGATCGAGACGGAACCCGGCATCAAGGGTGCGACCGCTGCGGCACAGACGAAAGCCGCGACGCTGGAAACGGGTCTGATCATTCAGGTACCGTCGTTCATCACGCAAGGCGAATTGGTGGAAGTGCAGACGGAAGACGGCAAGTACCTCCGCCGTTCGAAGGAAGGCAAGTAGGTCTGTCTTTGCTTCGCCGTTTGCGGCGAAAGGCAGCGTTTCGCCTTCAGAATGAGGTGCGGTCCACCACGGTGGTTCCAGGCAGCCACTGCTGGAGCCACGGATCAAACCCCGCGCCGTGCCACATGGGTTGAACGCAACGTAACCCGCGAAGCGCCGCGAGGTGTGCGTATCACTCGTCGCGGGGTATTACGTCGCGATTCGTCAGTCGAACGTTTCGCACCGGGTGGCACGCCCGCACCGCAACACCGTGATTGAACCACTCCGCCGCCGGGCTTCGCCCGGTAGGTCGTCCAGGCTGATCAAGTCGTCATCGTCGCTCGTGCGGGACTCCAAGACCCTACCCCCAGGCTCCGTCACTAAAGGGATGGGGGGAAAGACATTCGCTCTTGGGAGCCGCTCGCGGCTTCGCGAGTCACGCGAAAGAGGAAACTCGCGAAGCCGCGAGCGGCTTCAAACTCCCCTTTCGGGATGGGGCCGGGGGTAGGTCCGTCATACGCTCATCGCAGGGACGCCGCGAGTCTAGCCGCAAGACGCGATGCGCCCAGTGCCGTAATAGTTCTGTGAACTACTCCCACCGAGATCCCGCGATGGCCGCCCCGAACATCTTTCAGCCGATCCCCGGTCAGGACGAGTTGCAGCAGATCCCGCGAGACCTGTTGTTTCACCCAGGCACGAATACGAACCCGAAGGTGCTCACGCGCGAACAGATCGCGGCGTTCAACCGCGATGGCTACATTCTGCCGCTTCGCATCTTCACCGAGAGTGAGATTGCGGGGCTACGAACATACTTCGATAACCTCCTCGCCAGGTACATGTCGGAAGGCAAAGACAGCTATTCCATCAGTTCCGCGCACCTGCGGCACGGTCGCGTGTGGGACGTGCTTACGAACCCGCGCATTGTGTCCATCGTGTCGGACCTGTTGGGCGAAAGTGTGGTCGCGTGGGGGTCGCACTTCTTCTGCAAAATGCCGAAGGACGGCAAGACGGTGAGCTGGCACCAGGACGCAAGTTACTGGCCGCTCACGCCATCGAAGGCTGTGACCGTGTGGCTGGCGATCGACGACGCGGACCGCGGCAACGCGTGCATGAAGTACATCCCCGGCACGCAGGGGCTCGGCCACCTCACCTACAATCTGAGTGAGACCGACGAGAGCAACATCCTGAACCAGACCGTGCCCGAAGTGGAGAAGTACGGCGCACCGGTGTACGTCGAACTGAAGGCCGGCGAAGCGTCGCTGCACTCCGACTTGCTGCTTCATGGGTCCGATGCGAACACCAGCAACCGCCGCCGCTGCGGGCTAACGCTCCGGTTCACCACGGGCGACGTTCGCGCGTACATGGGCTGGGCTGACAAGGGCGTGATTGTGAAAGGCGACGTGCCGGAACACTGGGGCAATCGCACCCGACCGGAAGAAGAGTGAGAAAGAGGAGCCAAATCATGGGCAAGGTTCGCGTGCTGTTCGTGTGCGTGGAGAACAGTAACCGCAGTCAGATGGCGCAGGCGTTCGCCGCGATGTACGGCGGCGAGGCGGTGGAGTCGCTGTCCGCGGGAAGCCGGCCGAGCGGGAAGGTGAACCCGAAGGCGATCGCGGCGATGGCCGAACTCGGTTACGACCTCACTTCGCACGCGTCGAAGGGGCTGGACGATTTCAACGGCACGGAGATCGACGCGGCTGTGACAATGGGTTGCGGAGACGCGTGCCCTCTGGTGAATGCCGCCCGCCGCCGCGACTGGCAGATTCCCGACCCGCGCGAGATGTCGCCCGAAGAGTTCCGCAAGGTCCGTGACCTTATCGGTGCGAAGGTGCGCGAACTTCTGAACGAGTTGGGAATCGAGCGTTAGCCGCGCCGAAGGCGATCGCTAACGCCGCTCATTTCAGCCACTTCTCGAACCACGCGAGCATCTCCTTGCGCATCTCCGGCGTGTAGGTGTGTCCGACGTCTGGGTAGCGGATGCTCTTGAATTTCTCCGCCGCGCTGACCGCCTTGAACAAACTACCCGCCTTCGCCTCGATCACCTTGATGCCGTCGGCGGGGCTGCCGGCGTCGAGATCGCCCGTCAGGAACAGCGTCGGGCGCGGCGCGATCAGCGATACTACCGCTTCCGTGTCGAAGTGCTTCAACAGCCCGTTCACGAAGTAGTAGTTACCGTGCTGCCTGAGTTGCCCGTGCTTCAACAGGTGTTCGTATCGCGTCAGACACGCGACCCCGACCATGCACGCGATGCGATCATCGACGGCCGCGAGCCACCACGCCCGCGTGCTGCCCATGCTCATCCCCGTTGCGCCGATCTTCTTCGTATCGACCTCCGGGCGTGTGCAGAGGTAGTCGAGCGCGACCTGATCGTCGCGCACGAACATCCCCCACAGCGTGCGCCCGAACCAGAGGTGATACCGGTGTAGGCTGTCTTGCTGCTCGCGAGTGGTTTCGCGCGCACCGGCCGGGCCTTGCCCGGCGCGGTCGCCGTACCACGCGGCGTCCGGCGCGAACACGACCCAGCCCTTTTTAGCGAACGTCACAGCCAGCGGTTCGTCGCCGCCGTTCGAGTTCGGTTGCAGCAGTTGGTGGTGATCGTAGCTCGATGAGTGGAGCCAGAGAATGGTCGGCGCCGGTGACTTCACGCCGTCGGGGATGAGCATCAGCGCGGACATGACGCCGTCCACGTCGTTGTCGATGCGGAGTCGTTCGAGCCGGTAGCCGTTGCGTATCTCGGCGGACACCAGATGTGCCTTCGGTTTCGCGGGGCGGGCCGGGAGGTCGCCGAGCGTCGCGACCACTTTCGCCTTCACGTCGGACCGCGCCTTGTCCCAATCGGCTTTCGTGGCTGGCACCGCGAACTCCGGCACCTTCATCTTCTTGAACGCTTCCGGCACGAGTTTGTCGTTCGCGGTCTCGGCGTCGGTGTACGCCTTCAACGCGTCGGGGCCGCTCGCGGGTGTCTTCAGCACGGTGGGCGCGCGCAGTTTGAGTTGACGTTTTACGCAATCGGTGACTGCGTCCGCGAGGCGCTCGTAACCGGCCAGCGTGTAGTGCGTGCCGTCCTTGCCGAGCAGTTCCGCCGGGCCGCCGTCTTGCACGACGCGGTACAGGTCGTCGACGGGCACGCCGAGTTCGAGCATCATCTTCACCGCGCGCTCGTTGTACGCTTTCACGTCCTTGTCGAAGCGGTCGAAGTCGGCTTTGCGCCCCGCGTGCCGGTCGTCGAGGATCGGTGTCGTCGTCGCGAACATCACGTGGAGCGTTTCCTTGCGCAGGCGCTCGACGATGGCTTTCAGGTTCTTCGCGTAGTCGTCGGGCGGCACCTGGAAGGCGTTCGTCTTCTTGCCGAACTTCAGGTCGTGCAACCCGCAGTTGATGTGAACGACCACCGGCTTGCCGGCTTCGAGCCACTTGTCGAGCATCTTGAGTGTGTTGGCGGTGTCGCCGCCGTTGTCTTTCGGGCTGATGACATCCGCGATGCCTTCCAGTTTCTTCGCGACGAACGGTGCGTAGCCGAGGCGAATCGAATCACCGAGCAGCAGCACCTTCGGGAGTTCCTTCGACGGCTCCTTTGGTTGAGCGAGCGCGAGAGTTGGAACGACGAGGAGAAGTAACAAGGAGAGGCAGCGCATGGCGGCACCACAACGAAACAGGTACAACTGAAATACCACGACGTTTTGCGGCGACCCCGCAGGGGTCGTGTACCATCATCAGGTTCACACCATGCGATATCAACACTTTGTTCTCGCCCTCGTGTTCGTCGGAGTTTGGACCATGACGGCGGTTTCGGACGAAGGCATGTGGCTGCTCAGTGACCCGCCCAAGCAACTCCTCAAGGACAAGCACAAGTTTGAACTCACCGACACGTGGGCGAAGAACGCGATGCTCGGCTCGGTGCGGCTCAACAGCGGCGGGTCCGGCGGGTTCGTGTCCGCGGACGGGCTGTTCGTGACGAACCACCACGTCGCGGCCGATTCGCTTCAGAAGTTGAGTAAGTCGGGGCAAGACCTTCTGCGCGACGGATTCTACGCAGACGCGCGCGACAAGGAATTGAAGTGCCCTGATCAAGAGATCAACGTACTCCAAGAAATCACTGACGTGACAAAGGAGGTGAACGCGGCCGTGAAGCCGGGCATGTCGGCGGGCGAGGCGTTCGCGGCGCGGCGCACCGTGATGGGCAAGATCGAGAAGGAATCGCTCGACAAGACCGGGCTGCGGTCGGACGTGGTCACGCTCTACAACGGCGGGCTGTACCACCTGTACCTGTACAAGAAGTTTACCGACGTGCGGCTCGTGTTCGCCCCAGAGCGGCAGGCCGCGAGCTTCGGCGGTGACGTGGACAACTTCGAGTACCCGCGAATGAACCTCGACGTCGCGTTTTTCCGCGCGTACGAGAACGACAAGCCGGCGAAGACGCCCAACTTCTTCAAGTGGAGCGAGACTGGCCCGCTTGGCGGTGACCTCGTGTTCGTAACGGGGCACCCCGGCACGACGCAGCGGCTCGAAACGCTCGCGCGCCTGAAGCACCGCCGCGACCACACGCTGCCGTATACGCTGTACCGGTTGCGCACGCTCGAAGCCGCGCTCATTCAGTACAGCGAGCAGAGCGGCGAGAAGCGGCGGCAGGCCGCGACCGACCTGCACAGCGTCGCCAATGCGCGCAAGGCGTTCAGCGGACAACTCCAGGGGTTGCTCGACCCCATCGTGATCGAGCAGAAGAACAAGTCCGAGCGGCAACTCATCGAGAGCGCGGCCGCGTACAAACAGCGCGCGTCGATGATTCCCGGCCCGGTCGATCCGAAGTGGCTCTCCGCGTTCGACGACACGCTCGACGCGCTCGCGAAGATCGAAGGCGTGCAACGCAGGCTTCGCGGGTTCGAGAAGGAATACAACCTGCTCGAACTCGGGCACGCGTTTTACACGCCGCTGTTCGGCACTGCCAGGCACTGTGTCCGCATGGGCGATGAACTGCCCAAGAAGCCTGCGGACCGCCTGCGCGAGTACCGCGACAGCAACCTCGAATCGCTCAAGTACCAGCTCTACAGCCCGGCCCCGATGTACCCGGAACTGGAGCGCGCGAAGCTAGCGACGTCGCTAACGTTCTTGGCGGAGAACCTCGGCGGCGAACATCCGCTGGTGCGGCTCGTTCTCGGTGGGAAGAACCCGGCAACGCGCGCCGAGGAACTGATCGCGGGGACGAAACTCTTTGACCCGGCGGAGCGGAAGAAGCTCGTCGAAGGCTCAAAAGAAGCGATCGACGCGAGCAATGACCCCATGATTCTGCTCGCGAAGGCGATTGATGCCGAGGCACGCAAGCTGCGCACGCAGTACGAAACCGAAGTGGAAGAACCCGAACGCCAGGGTTACGCTGCCCTCTCCGGCGTGCGGTTCCTGACCTACGGCAACACGGTCGCGCCGGACGCGACGTTCACGCTGCGCCTCGCGTTCGGCACCGTGCAGGGGTACGAGGTTGGCGGCGAGAAGTTGAACTTCCACACCACGTTCGGCGAGGCGTTCGAGAAGGCCGCGCGCCTCGACGGAAAAGAACCTTTTGACCTGCCCAGGCGGTGGCTCGACGGAAAGGATAAGCTCGACCTGAAGACGCCGTTCAATTTCGTGAGCACCGCGGACACCATCGGCGGCAACAGCGGCAGCCCGGTGTTGAACCGCGCGGGCGAACTGGTCGGGATCAACTTCGACCGCAACCGGCACGGCCTGGTGCGGAACTTCGTGTACACGGATGTGCAGGCGCGGCACATCGCGGTTCACTCGAAAGCGGTATTGGAGGCGCTTCGTAAGTTGTATCCGGCCGCGCCGCTCGTCAAAGAACTAACGGGGAAGTGATGTTCGTTGGTTCGCCACAAGCTGAAGGCGAGCGCGAACGTTCGCGCTTGCCTTCAGCTTGTGGCTAACTAACCAGGGGTCTGCCCATGCTTCGCCTTCTCCCACTCCTGGCGTTCGCTCTGCTGCCTGCGGCGGTCGCGGCCCCCGTGCCGCCCGGCGGGCGCACCGAGTTCGGCACCAACGGGTTGCTCACGCACGCCGATCTGGAGAAGGTCAAGTTCGATTCGCGCCTGGTGAAGGATGGCGACAAGTTCCGTGAAGAGAAGGCGGAGAAGGAAGTCGAAGACGTCGTTAAACGGCGGATCGACGGCCCCGTGAAGGTGCGCCCGGCGAACCGTTACGACGTGGCCACTCACATGTCGTGGACAAAGTTCCGCGAGGGCGAACCGATGCCCGCGTACTTCGTGCTTCGCAACAACCGCGGCTCGGTGCTCGGTCTGCGGTCGCGGATCGATATGTGTGAGCCAACGCCGACGCTGCGTGGCGGCTCGTGCCAGTACGACATCCGCGACCGTGCGACCGGCAAGTCGGTGATTCAGCTTCGGAGTTCGTCAACGCACTGCGGCGGCGGTTCGCTCGTGGACGTGCCCGCGGATGGTTTCTACTGTGTGTCGGGCGACCTGAACCGGCTCGCGGGTCGCGTGCTGCCGCCGGGCGATTACGAGGTGGATTGGCGCTACGGCAATCTGTGTTCCGCGCCGGTGGCGTTCACGGTTCGAGAGCACGCTGGCGCGAAGAGTGCGAAGCTCCCGAACCGCCCCGCGCTGCACTTCTATCACATCGATCCGGAATTCGGGGAAGCAGAAGAGGAGCGCCCGGACACGGTCGGCGAACCGTTCCGGTGGCGCGACTGCGAACTGGCTCACGTGGACACCGACGACTTCGCCGCGGCGCTCGCGGTCGGGCAACACGGCACGTTCGTCCCCGATCTGCACACCGTTGGCAAGGCCGACAAACTGGTGGAAGCGTGGGTGGAGTGGAAGCCGTACCGCGACGGTGATCGCGTTGTGGTCACGCTCCGCGCCGTGCTGCCTTACGAGCGTGTGTGCTTCGAGGAGGTGCCGCGACTGCATCTTCAGATTGAAACGCCTGCCGACGCGGAGCGGGGGCGGCAATCGGCCGACCGGAAACTCAAGGCACTGGAGCGGGACACGGCTCTGGTCACGCCGCTGACGATCGAAGCGCGCTTGCCGACCGACTGGCGCGAGCACGTCGGCGCGAGCGGAGCGGCTCGCGTTTCGGTTCTGGTGACGGCGAATCGCATCGAACTCCCGCGTTGGGGTGATCGGATGCAAAAGCTTCAAGAGGAGAAGTCGGTGCGCCGCTCGCCCGACGCACCGCCGCTCTGGTCGGGGGTCGTGCGAAGCGACGCGACCGAGCTGCGGTTCCCGCCGCGAATGCCGGCCCCGACTCCCGCACCTTGAGGGGAAAATGAACGAGCCGCTTGCGGCTTCGCGAGCAATAGACTCGCGAAGCCGCAAGCGGCTCGGATCGTGGGTCAGCACTTGCGGATGACGCCGGCCAGGATACCGAGGATGCGGATGTCCTCGCGGGTCGGGTCCACGATGATCGGTTCCATCGTGCTGTTCATCGGGTGGAGTTGGATCTCGTTCTTCTTCTTGTAATACTTCTTGAGCGTCATCGCTTTCTCGACCATTGCGATCACCTTCTCGCCGTTCTCGCACGTCTCCGACTTGCGGATCACCACGAAGTCGCCGTCTGCGATGTGGCCGTCGATCATAGACGTGCCGCGCACCTTCACCACGAACAAATCGTCGCTGCCGAACAGCTCACGCATTTCGAGGCGCTCGTCGTCTTCGGCCGATTCGATGGCTTTGCCGGCGGCAACCACACCGACGAGGGGCAGGCTGAACCCGCCGGACGTGACGCCGGGAATTGTGATCCCCCGTGCCTGTGCCTTTAGCGAGTTCTCGCCTTTCTGCACGCGATTGATGTATCCCTTTGACTGCAGCGCCTTCAGGTGGCACATCACGCCATTCGGGGACGAGATGCCGAACTCGAAGCAGATGTCGCGGATCGCGGGCGGAAAGCCTTTTTCCTCGATGTGTTTGCGAATGAAGTTGTAGATCGCCTCTTGCCGGTCGGTCAATGGGACACGGTCAGGCATGATTGGCTCCGGTGGGATGAAAGGCAGACAGACGGTTCCCCCAGAAGGAGCGTCCGCGTCTGTCGGGTTGGTTGTGGTGAACGGCGTCATTGTGTGCGTCTCCTGTGTAAACTTCCTTGTTGACACAATCGTTACGCCTGTCCACTTCTGTATGGAAGTATAAGTAACAACTGTTCACAACGGAAGAGAAAAATTGGGGTTTCCGACCTTGCGCGATACCATTTCGCGAAGTAGTCCGGTCTTTCATCTCTCCTTTGTCCCACGAGGGCGCGTCGCTTGGAGTTACCGACCCCAGCCTGGTTTCCCGACCTGTTCGCGGCTCTGCTGGCCGGGCAAGACCTGTCCGCGGCAGGGGTCACGGAGGCAGTGCGCGACCTCGTCGCAGGGCGCGTGGACGACGCTCGCGGCGCCGCGTTCCTGACCGCGCTTCGCATGAAGGGCGAAACCGCCGAAGAAGTCGCGGCGGCGGCCCTCGTGTTGCGCGAACAAATGATTTGCCTTGTGCCCGTGTCCGGGCAGGTGCTGGACACCTGCGGCACTGGCGGCGATGACAGCGGCACCTTCAACATCAGCACCGCGGCAGCGCTGGTCGCGTGCGGTGCCGGTGTACCGGTTGTGAAGCACGGCGGTCGTGCGGTGTCGAGCAAGTCCGGCAGCGCGGACGTGCTGCGCGAACTCGGCGTTCCGATCGACGCCGGCCCGGAGTGGGCGCAAAAGTGCCTCGACCGCACCGGGTTCGCGTTCTGTTTCGCCCCGCACTTTCACCGCGGCATGGCTCACGTTGCTGATCTCCGAAAGAAGCTCGGTGTTCGCACGCTGTTCAACCTGTTGGGTCCGCTCGCGAACCCGGCCAACGCACCGTACCAACTTCTTGGTGTGGGCAAAGCTGAGTTGTTGGACCCTCTTGCAGCGGCGCTCGCGCATTTGGGGATTCGGCAAGCGGTTCTGGTGTGTAGCCGCGACGGGCTGGACGAAGTGAGTTTGGCGGCCCCGACGATGGTGCGGGTCGTGCGGGGCAACACGTACGAAACCCGCGAGTGGAACCCGTCGGAGTTCGGCCTTTCCTCTGTCTTGACTTCCGAGATTCGCGCGAAGGATTCCATCGAAAGCGCCGCGATCATTCGCGGGGTGCTGAACGGCGACGACGGCCCGGCGCGGCGCATCGTGGTGGCGAACGCGGCGGCAGCTCTGTGGGCCGCGGAAGCGGTATCCACGTTGCGCGAGGGCGTGGAGAAAGCGGAAGCCGCGTTGAAGGCGGGCAAGCCGCTCGCGGTGCTGGACGCGCTGAAGGCGAAGTGAAGCGACTGGGCGAATCGCATCTCGGTTGGTCGCGCGGCCCCTCACCCACCGCAAGTCGCGAAGCGCGACTTCGTGGCGACCTCTCCCCGTGCTTCACGGGGAGAGGTGAAGAGCCTGCGGGTCGGGTTTTTCACCTCGCCCCGCTTCGGGGAGAGGGGTGGCTTTTGCACGCTCACCATAACCAAGAACTTATTCCCGACCCGTTCCTAACAAACAGGTTTCGCGTTGTGGTGGCGTGTGGGTACAATTCACCGACGTTTCGCCTGCGGTTCGCCTCTCGCCTTTCCCTAGCGGGGAACCGACAACATGCCACGAAAGGTAATCCTCGTCGCCGATCCGGGCATCGACACGGCGTTCGCGGTGGCGCTCGCACTTAACGATCCGAACCTCGAAGTGGTCGGCGTGCTGCCCACCGCCGGGAACGTGTCCGCGGAACAGGCGACCGCCAACGTTCACACGCTCATCGATGTCATCGACCCACCCAAGTGGCCCAAACTCGGGGCCGCGCTGCCGGTGCGTTACGACTCCGACGGCACCTCGCTTCACGGCCCCGGCGGATTGGGCGGCGTAACGTTCCCGTCGGCGACGCGGCACACGCTTCACCTGGCCGACAAGTTGCTCTGCGAACTGGCTCACGAGTACCCGCGACAAGTTACGGTGATCAACCTCGGTCCGCTCACGACGCTCGCCGCCGCGCTCGACCGCGACCCAGTTCTGCCAGCGATTCTCGACCAGACGGTAATCATCGGCGGGTGCTGGCGCGAACCCGGCAACGCCGGGGCGGTCGCCGAATTCCACATGCGCCTCGACCCGGACGCGGCCAGGCGTGTTCTTGCCGCCGACCTGAACCCGCTGCTCATTACGCTCGATTCCACGCGCAAGTTGATCTTCTCCCCGCGTGACCTTCTCGACCTGCCGAACCCGGATTCGCGGACGTGTCAGTTCCTGCGTAAGATCGTCCCGTTCGGCATCCGCGCGAGTTCCAACCTGTATGGCATCGAGGGCTTCCACCTGAAGGACGTACTCGGCGTGGTGGCGGTCGCGCTCGCCGGGTGCGTGAGCAGCGAGCCGCATTATGTGGATGTGGAGACGCGAGGCGACCTGACTCGCGGCATGACGGTGATCGACACGCGACCGGGTCGCACGTCCGCGGCGAACGCCAGGGTCGCGACCGGCGTGGCCGTGGACGAGGTCCGAACGTACATCGAACGCACCTTGAAGGCCGCGACCTGACAGCGGAGAAGTTCCTGCAGTTCCAGGTTCCAAGTTGAAGACAGAAGGCGGAGGTTGGGGTCGCTCTTGGTTTTGACTTGGCACTTGGAACTCCTGATCGACATGAGGTCTTTCATGATTCGGTACGCCACGACCGCGATTCTGGGTGCGCTGCTGATCGCGTCGGCGTCCGCGCAGCCACCGGACCCGGAGCCAATCCCGCTTCCGCTGCCCAACCCCATGCCGAAGGCGGCACCGGTGCAAACGCCGACGCCCCTCCCGCTGAAGACGCCAAGGGGCGTCGCGCAGCCAACGGAGGCGGAAGCAGCGGCGTTCGCCAAAACGCTCCGCGCGCTGATGCTCACGAACTTCCCCAACCCGCTCGTCCAATCTAACGACGGCTGGGGGAACCAGAAGGAGTTCGTCGTCGGTGCGTTGATGCTGCGCAGTCCAAAGAAGTTCGGGCCAGAAGTGCCGCGGCAGATGGTCAACGATGGCCTCTGGCGGCGCATCACCGTGCAAGGACTCAAGCCGGCTGACACGCTGGCCGTGGGCATTCCCGAACTCACCAAGCCCACCGCGGAAACCGCGAACCTCACACTGCACGTGGAAATGGAGATCGACTTCCGCGTCGAACACCAACTCTGGAAGCGCGGTCACCAACTCTATTCCGGTGAAACTCGCGGCCACTGCAAGGCGGGGTTGATGATGAAGGTCGAGGTGACGACCAAGACGGAGAAGTTGCCCGGTTCGTTTTTCCCGAACGTCACGCTCTTCATCAAGGTGACGGACGCGAAACTGTTCCACGACAAGATCACGATCGACCACACCGCCGGTCTGGACGGTGAAGATGCGAAAAATGCGGGCGACTTCGTGCTCGACATGGTGAAGGTCGTCAAGCCGGACCTGGAGAAGCAACTTCTGGACAAGGCGAACGCGGCTATCATGAAGTCGGTCGGAGCGAAGGAGATCAAGTTGGAACTGGACAAGATTCTGGGCGTGGCAACTGCGCCACCGGCGGCGAAGAAGTAAGAGGGGGGGAGTGCCGAATGGGTGAAGGGGAGAGAGGACAAAGCCGCCGTGCTCTTGTCTTCTCTCCCCTTCACCCTTTCGGCCCTCCCCCTCTGCGCTCAATCGGGCTTGTCTCACTTCGCGTGTCTGCGTATAGAGTGCCGTCCCCGCGGCGGGCGCGAATCGCCCAACTCGCCGCTACATGGCAAGGATGCCAGCCACCATGCTCCGCTCCGCGACCGCTCTCGCCCTCACGGGCGTTCTTCTCGCTACGCCATTAGCGCCCGCCGCCGACCCCTCACCGGTCGAGAAACACCTCGCGGTGCAGTCCGCGATGGAGTCGGCAAGGAAATACCTCGACGCGCAACTGCCGGCCGAAGCGGTCGCGGCGCTCGAAAAGGAAGTGTCGAACGCGGACGGCAGCAAGACGTACCTCACGCTGCTTCGCGAAGCCTACCTCGCCGAACTCTACCGGCTCGAAAAAACACCAGTTGCCGAACCGGAACGCATCGCCCAAACGCGGCGCAAGCTCTCACTGCTCGGAGGCCCGGTCGCAACAGGTGCTTCACAGCCTTCGCTCGCCAATACCGTTCCCGTGACGCTGCCGGAACCGAACCTGGGGCCGTCGTTGGTTGTTCCCTCGGGGGCTTTACAGCCCCCGCTCGCCAAGCCAGAGAACGACTTCGCGGCGGATGCCGTGGCCGCGTTCAAGAAGGCGAACTACGCGGATGCGGACCGTTTGTTTGCTTCAATCGGTTCGGCGAAACTCACTGCGGAGCAGAAGACCGCGTGGGCGTACTGCTGCATCAAACTCGCCGCGGATCGCGTGAACTCGCCGACTTGTGACGCCACCACTGCTGCCACAGTGGTGCGGGACGTGGCCGAAGCGTTGCAGCTTGTTCCGCGGAACGCGGAACTTCAGAAGGTGGGTCAGCAACTGTTGAAGGCTGCTCAGGCGAAGGCAGGCACCGCGAAGGCGGTGGCCCCGGTCACGGCAAACGGCGACATGATCGAATCTGCGAGCTTCCGCGTGTATCACGGCGGCGACCGCACACTCGGCGACGCGGTCGCGAAGGCGGCCGAAGCGAACCGCAAGCAGATCTTCGAGCGGTGGAGCGGCCCGGCTGGAGGCGCGTGGCAAGCGAAGTGCGACATTGTGATTCACCCAACCGCCGCCGCCTACGCGAAGGCAACGCGCAAGCCAGCCGGGTTCACCGGACACGCGAGCGTGCAGCTGACCAACGGGCGTGCGACGGAACGCCGCATCGACCTCCGTGCCGATGACACCGCGATGGTAACGAACACGCTGCCGCGTGAACTCACGCACGTTGTTCTCGCGGACTTGTTCGCGGACAAGCCGCCGCCGAAATGGGCGCTGGAAGGCATGGCGATCCTCGCGGGTTCGCCGGAGGAGATCAGTCGCTACACGCGAACGCTCCCGCGATGCGCACGTGATGGCGAACTGCGGAACCTCGCGACGCTCTTCGACCTGAAGGACTTCCCCAGCGACAAGATCACCGGCTTCTACTGTCAGAGCGTGAGCGTGACGGAGTACCTCATCAAGTTGAACGGCGAGCGGAACTTCAAGATCTTCTTGAGCGATGCGCAACGCTATGGCACCGCGCAGGCGCTGAAGCGGCAGTACGGCATCGAGAGTACGCAGGCGCTCGATGCAGCCTGGAAGCGCGCAAGCGCGGGGCCGTGAGAGCCGTTTGCGGCTTTGCGTGAAATCGCCCGCGAAGCCGCAAGCGGCACAAGCTCCGCAGAGGAAGACATGACCGCGGACGACGTGATTCGCCTGCTGCAACTCCAAGCCCACCCGGTCGAGGGCGGGTACTTCCGCGAAACGTACCGCTCATCAACGACGATGGCCGCGCACGGCGCGACGCGCAACGTGTCCACCGCGATCTACTATCTGCTCAAGCCGGGACACGTCTCCGAACTGCACGTGCTCCCCGGCGACGAAGTGTTTCACTTCTATCTCGGCGGGTCGGTGCGGATGCTACAACTGTGGCCCGACGGCAGTGGGCGTGAAGTGGTTCTCGGTGCAGACATCGCGGAGGGAGAGGTGCCGCAGTTGGTCGTACCCGGCGGCGTGTGGCAGGGCACGCACCTGATCGGTGACAACGGCTTCGCACTCTTGGGTTGCACCGTAGCGCCGGGCTTCGACTACGCCGATTACAAGAGTGCGAGCCGCGCCGAACTGGTGGCGAAGTGGCCGGCGCTTGCGGAGCAGATTACGAGGCTCACGCCAAGAGGATAGTTCGTGGAGCCGCGACCCGTAGTCCGCGTCGGGGAGCGTGCCGCGTCGGTTGCGAGATCCCCTCCGCGGACTACGGGTCGCGTCTAACAGGACACTCCTACAACGTCTTCAGGTACTCGATCACTTGTGCGCGTTCTTCGTCGGTGAAGTCGTCGCCGTAGACGTGGCCCGCGTTACCGCGGCCTGGCTTTGACGTGTCGTAGATCTTGCGTGCCTCGTGCGGTGAGAGCTTGTCGTTTGCGTCGCGCACTTCGGTCACCTTCCAGCCTACCTTCACCTTGTCGTAATCGGCTTCTTCGGTTTTGTAACTTCGCGTGTACAGTTTGGGGCGGGCCTTCGAGTTCAGCACGCCGTCGAGCGTTGACACACTCGCGTTGTGGAAGTACGGGGCCGTTGCCCAGATGCCATCGAGCGGCGGAGCCTGGTAGCCGTCCGTTGCGCGCAGCGGTAAGCCGTTCACGAACCAACCGCTCTTCTCCTTCCCAAACCACGACGCGGAGTACTCGTTGCCGTAGGCGATGTCGATACCCTTGTGTCGGGTCGGGTCGGTGCCGATCTCTTCGAGCGCGATCACTTTGTTCGGGTACGTCCACCGTTCGCCGTAGTTGCCATGGCATTTCGCGCAGTTCTGCTTGAATAGCGTTTCGCCTTTTGCTGCCTTGTCCTTGTCGACCGCGAACGGGTACTTCGGCGGTTCGAGGTTCACGAGGTACTGCTGCACGTCGCGGAATGCTGGTTCGTGCTTCTCGAAGTCCTTCGGCGTGGTGAGCGGGTGCATCATGAACTGCATGAGCGTGCGGACCGAGCGCGAGTCGGTCGCGCCCGTGTGGTAGATGGTCTTCTTCTTCTTCATGAGCCACCACGCGGGCACGTCTTCGCACTGATCGTCTCGCAGTCCAAGTTCCTTGCGCGGTGAGCGGAGCGTTAAGTCCGGGTTGCGGAAGCCGAGCAGGTACACGCCGAACCCGCCGGCTTCGGTGGTGCCGCGGACATTCGAGAACGTGAACGGTAGTTTCCCGCTGAGGCCGTCTGCTTTCGCCATGTCCTCGAAGAGCGCCTGCACGTCGAGCGTTGTGTTGCCGAGACCGACGTAGCTCTTCCCCGCGATCGACCCCGCGTGACACAGCATGCAGTCGATCCCCACGCCGACGTTCAGCACGCGACTCGCCTTGCGAAGCCCCATCGGGAGGCCGTCGTTCGGGTACGGGGCCGCGTGCAGCCCATAGCGTTCGAGCACGGCCGCGCCGTAGTTCGCGGGCTTCTCGGCAACGCCCCACTGCTTCCACGCATTAGGGAGCGCCTGCTGCGTCCAGAAGGCCGGGATGAATGCGGTTTGCGTGATCGCCTTGTAGCCCACGTCCGAGGGCGCTGGATCCTTGTCGGCGGTGAACGCGGGGACGCAGGCGACGAGCAGCGCGAAAGTGGCGAACGCGAACCGTGTCATCAGCATCTCCCCTGGATCACCAAGTATTCGCCATCATACGCGACGTAGATTCCTTCTCCAACGCAACCGCAGTTCTGGTGCGGGTGAAACAGGCACGTGAGCGAAATTCCCGAAAGCAGTTTCGCGAGCGCAAGAGGTCGGGCGCGGCGCGTACTGGAGATCTAAGCGGTGCGACGAGTGATCGCTACGCGAGACGCGAAAGAACAACCCTAACCCTTCCTCTCTGACGGAACACGACAATGAGGCACAAGACTGCTCGCTCTGGTCGCCCCCTTGTCGCAATCGCCGCCACGATGCTCAGCCCGGGCACGACATCCGCCCTGAACCGGTTCGCGGTGACCGGCATCGAGGACTCGAGCACGAACACGATCACGTATCAGTACATGTGGGGCAACGACCCGTGGCACAACGCCACGCAGAAGCCGGGCGAACAGCGGCTCCACTGGCACACCTACGCGAAGGCCAACGAGAACAAGTCGCCAGAGTTCCACTTCAAGTTCGACTCGGAGTTTGACCCGAAGCAGAAACCGTTCTTCATCACGTACAAGCTAAAGAAGAACGCGGCCCCGGCTCATGACTGGGAAGTCGCCCACAAGTACGTCTTCAAGAACGACGGGAACAAGTTCTTCGTGGACCTGTACGAGTAGAAGTGAGTTGCGAGTGGTGAGTTGCGAGTTGCGAGCAGAAGACCCGAGAACGAAGGCCGCTGGACTTTCGCTCGCAATTCGCAACTCGCGACTGTTCCAGGGTCGGGCTTGCGACCGCGTTCCTCAACCTGATAGAGTCTCCCGTGGGGGACTACCATGCGTTGCATCGTTACCGGCGCGGCCGGGTTCATCGGCTCACATCTGTGCGAGCGGTTGCTCGCGGACGGTCACGCGGTCACGGGTATCGACTGCTTCACCGACTACTACCCACGACCCATCAAAGAGCGGAACCTCGCGGATCTTCGCAAGCACCCGCACTTCCAGTTCCGCGAACTCGATCTGTCGCAGGGCGTGCCCGCTGAAGTCGCTAGCGGCGCGGAGTGGGTGTTCCACCTTGCGGCGATGGCCGGGCTGACGCGAAGCTGGTTGGATTTCGATAGCTACAACCGCCACAACCTTACTGCTACGCACCAGCTGCTCGAAGCGCTGAAGGGTTCGCCCACGCTGAAACGTGTGATCTACGCGAGCACTTCTTCCGTGTACGGCAAGTACGCGAGCGGCGACGAATCGCTTCCGACTCGCCCGAGTTCGCCGTACGGCATCACGAAGCTCGCCGCGGAGCAACTGTGTCGCGTCTACTGCGACGAGTGGAACGTGCCGGCCGTGGTGCTGCGGTACTTCAGCGTGTACGGCCCGCGTCAGCGCCCGGAGATGGGCTACCACCTCTTCATCAATGCGATCCTTCAAGGCAAGCCCATTAAACTCACCGGCGACGGATTGCAGGTTCGCGGCAACACCTACATCGCGGACTGTGTGGAAGCGACGATCCGCGCGACGCAGGCGACACCGGGCGAAACCTTCAACCTCGGCGGCGGCGAACTGGTGACGGTGCTGGAGGTGTTCAAGAAGCTGGAGCGCATCATTGGGAAGCCGGCGATCATCGAACGCCACCCGCCGCGCACCGGCGACCAACTCGCGACCGGTGCCGACGTGACGAAACTCTTCCGCCATTTGGGATGGAAGCCAACGACGAGCATCGACGCCGGTTTAGCACGACAGGTGGAGTGGCAGAAGACACTTCTCAGTTAGCCGCGTCCCGAAGGGGATCGCGAAGGACGGCACGGATGCTCGACACCCTGAACCGGCACCTGGAGTTCCCCACGAATGGTGGACAGTGTTTAGCGGTGGGTTTGGTTATGCGTCCGTTCGTACTCGTCTGGGGCAACGTACCCCAGTGACGAGTGGCGCCGGACGCGGTTGTAGAACGCTTCGATGTACTCGAAGATGCTCGGCTACGCGATCAGATGTTCTCAATACAGCCCGATGTCGAGCGAGTTGGAGAGCGCGCGGCCGACCCACCAGGCGCTACTACGCCAGCGGGCGTGGATCTTCACGATCGCGAGTTGACCGGGATCGATGGTCAGGTCCGGGTCGGTCATCGCGATTTCCACCAGATACACCTGCGCCAGCGGGATGAGCACGTTCGGGTCGTCGCCCGGCTTGACCGCGAGCGATCCTCCGCCGCGTTGCGTCAGCGCCAGCGGCACCGTGGCCGCGTTCTGTGCCGGCAACCTGCGGAGTTTCCCGCTGAACGTACGGTCGCTCCGGCCTTTCGCGCACACCGACACGTCCAGTTCGCCGTACACCGCGAGGTCGTCCTTCAGCACGCGGAAGTCCGGTGGGCTGACCGGCACCTTCAGAATCAGCCGGCCCAGGTCGCCCACCGTGAACACCGGGGCCGTTTCGGCGTAACCCTTGTCGAAGAGTTTGCCGACATCGTCGCGCTTTGGCGTGGTGAGGAGAACTCCGTCGCGTGGGGCTTTCAACTCGCGCAAGCGGTTCTGGCGGGCGAGCAACCGTGTTACTTCGTCAGCGGCAGTTTCGGCCTTCGCGCGGGCCTTCTTGTACTCCGCCGCGAACCGCTGTTCGGCCGCCGTGTCTCCCGCACCGCGTGCCTTGATCGCGGAAGCGTTCAGCAACCCCGCCGTTAGCCACTGCTCGTTCTTGATCGACTGCGCCTTCGCCAGTTCGACCTCCAGTGTCTCGCTCTTGAAGGTCGCCAGCGTTTGCCCGCGGCGCACATTCTGTCCCGGTCCCACGTCTTCGATCGCGACCAGACGCGCCGGTTCCGCCAGCAGCACGCCTTCAAAGTGGTCGGGATCGACCGCGACCAGACCCGTCTCGTGGACCCGACTCACCGGCAACGGCAGGAAAAAGAACCCCAGGAGCAACAACCCGAACACACCGAGGGTGATCTGCACCCGCGCCGCTTTCATGTCTGGTAACCGCCCGCGCTGACGAATGTTTTTGATCACCTTGTATCCCGGCCAGATGAACAGCGACGCCAGCGACATGATCGCTAACATCTGGCTCAGGATTTTGAGTTTCGGACCCATGAAGTCGGCAAGGAACCACAGAATGCTGAACGTCACCACCCACCGGTACACCCAACTCGCGATCGCGTAGATCACGAACAGCCACTTGCGCCCCGGGGCCATGTACGCGTCCGGCGGCACCTCGACGCCCAGGCACTTCGACAGGAACAGGTTGTTCAGGAACTTGGTAGCCTTCTCGCGCAGGTTCGGCACTTCCAACCAGTCGGCGAGGATGTAGTAACCATCGAAGCGCATCAACGGGTTCGCGTTGAACATCACGGTGGACACCGAACACAGCACCATGATACACAGCGCGATGTTGTTCGCGGTGGGGTACGCGGGCGTGTACCACCACACGAACGTGGCGATGGACGCGATCACCAACTCGACGTAGATGCCCGCGAAGCTGATGATGATCCGCTTCCACTTGTCGGCCAGTGTCCACGCGTCGGTCACGTTCGCGTAGAGCGCCGGCGAGAGGCACATGAGCAAGATGCCCATTTCGTGACACTCGCCGCCGAACGCTTTACAACTCAACCCGTGCCCGAACTCGTGGATGACCTTCACCACGCCGAGTGAGAGCCACATGTAGAGCACGGAGTTCCACGTAAAGAACTCCTGGTACGCCGGCAACTTCGCCTGGAACGTGTTGAAGTGCAGCGTGACGTGAACTACTGCCGCGATCATCAACCCGACGCTGAGCGCGAAGAACCACAGCGTGAAGATCCACGACAGGTAGCGAAACATCCACGTGAGCAGTCGGTCCGGGTCGAAGACCGGAATCTTGAGGTACAGGATGTTGGAGAAGGTCGCGAGCCGGCGCATCCGGCGCTGCTTGGCACGCCGTTGAAACAGGTGCTGCGCCGCACCGGGTTGTTCGTTCTGCACCAGACCCGCGGTCACCAGTTGACGCGCGAAACCCTCCAGGTCTGCTTGCTCTAACCGCATCGGCTTGAATTCTTCCTCGAACTGCTTCTGCACCTCTTCCATCGTGTGTTTGCCGTCGAACAACTGGAACACGAAGTATTCTTGCTTGCTGAACCGGTAGTACCGGAGGCACACCGGATCCTTGATGACGGTGAACGTCTTCCCCTCGTACTTCTGCTCGAACGCCTGAAGGTCGGGGCGCACGCGCAGCCGCACCTGCTTGCGGCGCTCCGCGGGGCTGTTCAGGTTCGTGATCAGGTCGTTGGCCATGTGAAAACAGTCACGAGTAGCGAGTGACAAGTTGCGAGTCGGAGAAATCGAGCGAGGAGGACGAGTGACGAGCAAAGCCCGCGATCAGGTTTTGCTCGTCACTCGCCACACATTGCTCGCTACTTCTCCGAAGCGATGATGACGTTGGCGATGCTGTGGTCAAGGAGCCGGAGTTCCCGGTTGTCCATCTCGACGCGAACCGTGACGTACTTGGTGTCGGCCGCGTCGATGTTCACGATCCGTCCCTTGTACGCCTTGGGCGCCTGGGTCGGGGGCTTCCACAGGTGAACGGAGCCGGCGCTGGTGCCGACCACGAGGAACTGCTCGCCACGAACCGGGCTGAACGCAATAGCCGTTACCGGCGTGCGGTTGGGGGTGATGAGCCGTCCCACTTCCGCTCCGCGCCCGCCGGTGCGGGGCGATTGCCACACTTGGAGAGCGCCTTTGAGGTCGCCGTCGCCGCCAGCCGTTGCGATGGTGTAAGGCACCTTCGCCGCATCAGTACCAGGCGCCACCTCGTCGGGGCCAAACACGGCAAATGTGGAGAACGAACCGGCCGAGCCGCCGTTCTGGATCTGCCCCACAGTCTGCCCGGTCGCCGGATCAACCAAGTCCACGCGGGCCTTGTCCTGGTCGAAGAGCATACGCGCGCCGTCGCGGCTGACGCCGAGCACGTCGATGGCCCCGGCCCGGTGGTCGAGCGTGCGAACCACGGCAGCCTGTTCGGTGCCGAGTTTCCACACCTTGACGGTGCCGTCCTTCGACGCGGTGATGAGCGTGTTTTGGGGGGTGAAACTCACGGACGTGACCGAGTCGCGGTGTTCCAGCGCAAGCGAATAGAGTTTCTTCGCGGTCGCGACTTCCCACACGAACACGTCGCGCCCAGCGGCGGTGGCGAAGTGCCGTCCATCCGGGCTAATCGCGACTGCCTGAACCGCGGACGCGTGCGCGTCGTCCGGTTCCGCTCTCGGTGTCGTTGGGAGTTTGTCGCGGTTCGACACGTCCCAAATGCGGACTTTGCCGTCGTCGGCCCCTGTGATGATGAGTGAGGCTTTCGAGGTCGCGGGCGTCGCGGCAACGCACTTCACGCCGACCGGGTGCGGCAGATTGTGCGGAACCGCCGGGCGGTTCGGTTTCTTACCCAGGTTCGGATCCCACACCAGCGCGCCGCCGTCGGCACCAGCGGAAACGACAAGCGGGCCGTCCGGGTGCGCGGTGACCGCGACGCCGGTGACCGCTTGACGGTGTCCCGTGTGCGATGCTTCCGGCGCACTCGGCAGCGCCGGCTCGATAATCACGTCCTTGTTGTTCTGCATGTGTTCGCGCACTTGCGCGAAGTACTGAACGTCGATCTGGCCCTCGATCCGCACCTTGTCGGTGCCCTCGATTTCCATGATCTTCTCGCCGGCCTTCACATACTCGCCGGGGCGTTTGGAGATGGTGCGAATGGTGCCGTCCACGCCGCTCTTGACCTGGTGCCGGCCGATCAACACTTGTGCTTCCTTGTAGTCCGCCTCGGACTTCGCGATCTGCTGGGTCGCCTGGTCGAGGTTCTCAAGGAACCGGCTGAGCGTGATGAGGTCGTCGAGTACCTCCTTGGTGAGTTGGTCGCCGTACACCTTCAAGGTGATCTCGTATTTCTTCTTGGCAGCATTCGCCCCCGTAGTGGCGTTCTCCTTGGCCTTGATCGCCGAGTCCTTGATCTTCTGCGCTCCGTCGAGGCGCGCCTGGACGAGTTGGTCGTCCATGAACGCGACCACCTGCCGCGCATCGACGGGCATACTCTCGCGGATTCGCTTCAGGGGGGTCGGATTCTTCGGGTTTGGGTCACGCGGGTGGTAGATGACCCACTCGCGTTTCTGCGCGTCAGTCAGTTTCTCGTACTCGCCGGGCTTGAACCCGGTGGCGAATAATTCGATGGTGCCGTCCACCTCGGCCGAAACGATTTGCCGTTCCTCATACTGTACGACGCAGTTCGGGATCACCAACGGTTCGCCGCTCGCGGCCTGCGCCTCGTACGTCAGCGGCGCAGCCGCCGCGTACAGCGGGCTACCAGTCTTGACCGGGACGGCGAGTTCGGGGGTGCCGGGCTTGTCGCCTGTCGGGTTGGGTTTGGGTCCGCAGCCGATGAGCAGGGCGGCGAGTACGGTCGGAAGGCACCAGAACGCGAGTACACGCGAGCGCATGACGTTGTCCTCTAGTCAAAAAGGGGACGAGGGGTTGTAGCGTGGGTGCCACCGGGGTCCGGCGCTCGCCGGCCGCTGGGAGGCGGGACTTTGGGGAAGTTGCGAGTTCAGAGTTGCGAACTGCGAGGTGAAAGCAATCGCCGGTTTTGTGCTTTCAACTCGCACCTCGCACCTCACACCTCGCAACTTAGAAGAAGAACACGACCTTCTCGTAGAACCACTCCCAGACGCCGTGGAAGAGCGTGTAGCCGAGTGCGTGTTCGCCGCAGCGGATCCGGGTGCGAACCTCAAGTCCGGTGATGAAGTGGTTCCGCGGCACCCACCGGCTTTCGTCGATCCCCTTCACGTTCAACTTCACGTAGGCGGTCACGACCGGTTCGTTCTCGTCGTGCTCGTTCTTGTTGGGCACCGCTTCGGCGGCGATGTCATCGCGGTACAGACGGCCCGTATAACTCGTGTCCGTCTGACTCGACAATAGCACATCCACGTCGAGGAACTTGCGGTCGCCCTTCACCGGGTCTTTGTTGATCAGGTGCTTCTTCGGGTCCGCGAAGGCTCTGAGCACCTGCCCGACATTGCGCTGCGGGATCTTCAGTTCGATGTGCCACGCGCCTTCGAGGTTGCCGATGCGAAGCATCTCCTCGTTGGGTCGCATGGTTCGCCCGAGCAGGCTCTCGCGTCGGTCGTCGTTGAGCACGGTCCATCGCGAGCGGCCGAGTTCGCGTGCAAGTCTGGTGTCGAAGTCCGGCGCAATGGCGCGGAAGTGGCCGGGGCCGGAATTGTTTGCCTGGCCCTTGCTGTTCGGCTTGTTGTTCACCTTGTTGTACTGTTGGTCGAGCGCCTCCATGTCGCCCTGTGCCTTCTTGCTTCGGCCCTCAGCAACGGTCTTGTCGGCCGAGACGCGGTTCCGGTCTTCCTTGCTCAGGTTGGTTTGGAGCTGTTTCGTGTATTCAGACACGAAACTGCTCTGTTCGTTCCACTCGCTCCGCGCCCGGTTGTACTCGTCGGCTAGCGACTCACTGTACAAGGCGACGAGTTCAAAGTTGGGATCGACCTGCTGGCCCGGCTTGGCGCGGACCTCCTTCACCACACCTTCGCGTGGCGGGAAGATCTTGGCGATTTCGACGGGCAGCATCTGGCCCTTCGCCTCCATTCTCAACTGGGCGCCGAACGGGGGGATCGACGGCGGCGCAGCCATCACGCCCACAAGCACCGCGACCAGTAGCGCGATCGACGCGGCGATGAACCGCCGCTTGCCGCCGAGACCCTCCTGAACCCTGGCGATCGGCCACCACAGGAACTTGAGCGGGACACGCTTGAGTTCGGCCGCGTTGTACAGCGCCGGTGCCGCGTGCTTGGTCACCACGTCGAGCCGTTGGAGCAGCGGTTCGGTTTGTTCTGGTGGGTTGAAGCACTCCATGACCAGTATGGCGCGGGCCGGCTTGGTCATGTCTTTCTCGCGCTCGTCGCGCGTCGGCTGCACGATGAGCAACTTCGGCTGGCTCTCGTGCAGGTAGTCGTCGAGCGCGTGAGCGACAGCCGCGGGCAACCCGGGATCCTTCTCGCCCTTGAACGTGAGCGGTTCGCCCCACTGCAACACGGCTTCCATGAGCCGGCGCAGCGAGCGGACGTGTGTGCTGGCCTTCTCGACCACATCGGCCCCGCTGACCGATTCGACGGTGACGCGGTAGCGGTCGTGGCGAATCCCGACGCACAATCGGTCGCACTCGATCAGTTTACGTCCCTCATTGGCGACGTGGTACGCCACCTCGGTGGGGTTCAAACTGCTGTGGATCTGTCGAGCGAATGATTCGACTTGCGCGTACGTCTTCTCGACGCCGGCCGCGATGCGGGCGTTGCTGAAACTGTGGTACTGGCTCGCGTACCCGGCCATCTGGAACGTGTAGTTCAAGAAGGTGGGGTACAGGCGCGGGTCGTGTGTGGCATCCTGGAAGATTTCGAGGATGCCGAGCGCCTGCTTGTCGGGCGTAACAATCGGGGCGAAGAGCGTGAAGTGGTCGGTGAGGTTGGCGGGCGGAACAGGCCCAGGTTCGCCGGGACCGGGGGCCATGCGCCCGTTCGGCTCCAACAGCACCGGGCGCGGCGGCGCGGCCTGGAACACCTGTCGCAGCACCTCGTTGTGGCACTGACGCGCGCCGCGGCGCGCGTCCAGTCCAACCTTGTCGATGTTCTCCTGACACGCGAGTTGCAGGAAGCCTTGCGGCGTGCGGAGCCACACGGCGCCTGCGGGCGCGTCGATGGCCGAAAGCGTGCGGTTCAGGAACTGCTGGTAGAAGTCGGTGGGTGCCAGCGCAGAGCCGGCCAGTTTCCCGGCTGACTCGAAGGCGTCTTCGATCTGGCGTGCGTACTTGGTCCGGGCGGCGTCGCCACCACCGGAAGATTGTGGGGTGGGCGCGGTGGTTGGGGTTGTACTCACGGGGAACCTCGTACTGCGTTACACCGAGCAAACCGGAGGGCGCGATTAGCCGCGTCCTGAGGATCATACCTCAGAAACGGCGAAGGGGGCAAGTTCGCCCCTCGATCGGGGCGTTTCAAAGTAGCAGCACACTCCGTGTGCCGTCGCTTCGCAACTCAAGAACGTTTGGCGGTTCTGACTCACGTAACAACGGCACACGGAGTGTGCCTACTACTTTGAAACGCCCCAACCACTCATCTTACGCACGCGCTTATGCACCGGGGTGCTGATTCTCCCACGTCAGGATGTGGTGCATGAGGTCGCCGGGGTCCATGTCGTTGGCCGGGAGTGGCCAGTCGAACCGCTCGGACGCGGCCAGTTGGATTGCGGCACCGCGGTCGAATGGGTCGCCCCACAGTTGCACGAATCGGCCGATGGCTCGCCCGCGTCGGCACAATCTCTCGACGCACGACCACGCGTCGTCCTCGGAGCGGGCCGCGTCCGAGAGCAGTTCGGTCCAGTCCGCGAGCCATTCGACCAACATCCGCGCCTCGATGTCACCTAATCCGCGGGTCATCGCCTCGTCGCGCAACACGAGGCGAATGAGCGTATCACACTGCGTCGGCATGAACCGTTCCCCCAGGCCGTCCACGACAATTACCGGCCGACGAGTCCCCCAACCCGCTGGCCCCGTCCGTTCCCGTCTCTGTGCTTCGTGTGAAGTGAGGGTCGTATATCGCCGGTTCGCAGTGCTCGCAAGCGGACATCGCGCTCTTCGTGCCTGGTTCGTGCGTAGAGTTGGCACGGGCGAGCAAGTGGCGTAATCTGGGCGAAGCACTCTCGCCACACGCTTCCCATTCGGGTCACGGTTAAACTGGAACGCCCATGTTTGAACTGGTTGACGTTGTCCTCGTGTTCCTTGGGATATTCTTCGTTCTCCTCGGGCTGACGTGGCTGTTCCCGGCACTGCTACGGCCGGTGTTGTGGGTTGTCGCACGTGTGCTGTACCGGTTCACGGTGTATCACCGCGACCGCGTCCCCGCGACCGGCGGCGTGCTGATCGTTGCGAACCACGTGAGTTACATCGACTGGCTGGTGTTCTGGGTCGCGTGCCCGCGATCGGTCACGTTCGTGCTGTGGGGGATGTACTACCGGAACCCGGTGTTGCGGTTCTTCCTGTCCTGGGCGAGGCACAACACGGTTCGTATCACCGACCGCATCACGCACGCGCACGCGGTCAACGACAGTTTGAAGCAGATCGCGGCGGCGCTGGACGCGGGGCGTGTGGTGGTGATGTTCCCCGAAGGCGCTCTCACGCGAGCCGGGAACATGCTGCCGTTCGGACGCGGAGTCGAGCGCATCCTGAAGATGACAACGACCGCGATGCCGGTGATTCCCGCTTGCACCGCGGGGCTGTGGACCGGTTTCTTCAGTCATGGAAACGGGCCGATCTTACGGAAGTGGCCGAAGGCGTTCCGGCCGCGCGTCAGCGTGCTGTTTGGGGAAGCGAAGAGACCTCTCCCCCCAACCCCCTCCCCTAAGAAGGGAAGGGGAGCAGGACTTACTCCCCCTCCCTTCTTAGGGGAGGGGGTTGGGGGGAGAGGTTCTTCGCCCCGCGCCGCCAACCTGCGCCTCGCGGTGCAGGAAGCGACCGCGGATCTCTCCATCCTCGAAAGCGCACACCTGCTGCCAGTGCATCGGCGGTTCGTGCGGGTCGCGTCGAAGTTCCGTCGTCTGTTCAAACCGGCAATCGTGGACAATCACCCCAACAGCCCGCCGCGCACGCTCTCGTGGGCGAAGCTCCTTGTCGGCGCGCTGTGCATCACGCGATACCTGCGCTCGCGCGTAGGCGACGCGCCGAACGTCGGTATCTGGCTCCCAACGGGGTTGGGCGGCGCGCTCGCGAACATCGCTGCCGCGTTTCTGGGCAAGGCGTCCGTGAATCTGAACTACACCGCCGGTCCCGCGGCGGTGCGCTCTGCGATCCAGCAGGCTGGCATGCGGTTCGTCATCACCGCCAAGCGGTTCGCCAACCGCTTTCCGATCGAGCTGCCTGAGGGCGTCACCGTTGTATACCTCGAGGACGCGCTCGAAGGCGTCACAAAGTGGGAGCGTATCCGCACCTTCCTTCTCGTTCTTATGTTGCCCGGTTGGGCCATTGACCGGTTCTGTCTAGGGTTACACCGGCACCGGCTCGACGATGTGCTTACCATCGTGTTCAGCAGCGGCAGCACGGGCGAGCCAAAAGGCGTGGTGCTCACGCACCGGAACATCGCCGCGAACACGGACGCGTCGGTGCGCACGCTCGAGGTGGTGCCGGGCGAGGTGCTGTTTGGCATCCTCCCGTTCTTCCATAGTTTCGGGTACACGGTGTGTCTGTGGGTGCCGATGAACTCGCCGTGTACCGCGGTGTATTTCCCCGATCCGCGACAGTCGAAGGAGGTGGGCGAGATCGCACGCACGAACCGCGCTACGGTGATGGCCGCGACCGCGACGTTTCTCCGCTTCTACATGCGCCGGTGTGGGCCTGACGACTTCCGCACACTGCGGCTCATCATCTGCGGCGCGGAAAAGCTGCCGGTGAAACTCCAGGATGAGTTCCGCGAGAAGTTCGGCGTGTTGCCGCTCGAAGGGTATGGCTGCACCGAACTGTCGCCGGTTGTGTCGTGTAACATGCCGGACGTGAACGTCGGCGGGATGCCGCAACAGCGGAACACACGCGGCACCATCGGTCAGCCGATCTTCGGCGTGTGCGTGAAGGCGTTCGACGCCGACACGATGGAACCGCTGCCGGTCGGCGTGGAGGGCGTGTTGTGCGCGAAGGGGCCGAACGTGATGAGCGGCTACCTGAACCAACCGCAGAAGACCGCGACCGTGATTCGCGACGGCTGGTACAACACCGGTGACATGGGGTTGATCGAGGCGAACGGATTCGCGCGAATCACTGGGCGGCTGTCGCGGTTCGCGAAGATCGCGGGGGAGATGGTGCCGCTTGAAAAACTCGATGATGAGATGCACGAATTGCTTGCGACCGGAGGCGACCGCGTCCTCGCTGTGGCAGCGGTGCCGGACGAGAAACGCGGTGAGCGGCTTGTGGTGCTGTACCTCCCCGAAATCGCGGCGAAACTCCCGGAGTTGCTGGGCGCTCTCTCGAAGCGAGGCATCCCGAATCTGTGGGTACCGGACCGCCGTGATTGTTACCCGGTGGACGCGATGCCCGTTCTCGGTAGCGGCAAACTCGACCTGAAGAAACTCAGCGACACCGCGAAGGAACTGTCTGCGCGTTAGCGCATCGTAGTCATCACGCTCCGCGTGATGTCTTTACCGTAGTCATCACGCTCCGCGTGATGTCGCCTTCGCGGTTCAGGTGCGATTCGAGCAACCGTTATCACTTCCCGCAGCGCGGACATCACGCGGAGCGTGATGACTACCATGAAGACCACCGGAGATTCCCCCGTGTCGCGCCGCAAGTTTCTCACCGCGCGCTGGTGCAACCTGATCCTCGCGAACTACGCGGTGCCGGAGGAACTGCTGCGCCCGCTGGTGCCGCCGGGTTGCGAACTCGACCGCCGCGACGGAGCGTGCTGGGCGAGTCTGGTGGGCTTCCAGTTCCTCGGGACTCGCGTTCTCGGAATCGGCTGGCCGGGGTTCCGCAACTTCCCCGAATGGAATCTGCGGTTCTACGTCTCCCACAACGGCGCGCGGGGGGTGTGCTTCGTGCGCGAGTTCGTGCCGCAGTGGACCGTTGCGACGTTGGCGCGTGTGATCTACAACGAGCCGTACCGGGCCGCGCGAATGACTATGCACATTGAAGAGGAACCCGACTTACTCACCGCGACCTACACCCTGAAGTGGGCCGGCCGCGTTCACTCGCTCCGCGCGGTCGGCGAGAAGCCCGCGTTTCGGCCCGCGTCCGACAGCACGGAACACTGGTTCAAGGAACACTCATGGGGCTTCGGCACGAGTCGCCTCGGGAAGCTGATCCGCTACGAGGTGAACCATCCCGAGTGGGACGTGTACCCCGTGCGCGAGTTCACAGCAGACGTTGATTGGGCGACGCTATACGGCGCCGAGTGGGGCGTGATGAACGGCACACAACCAGCGAGCGTGGTGCTCGCGGCCGGCAGCGAGATCGCGGTGTTCCCGAAAGGGTGAAGGTATCCGCGACACTCCGCTTCCATTACACTCGTCGCAGCCGTTCACTCTCCTTCGAGGCCACCCATGCCGCGTTTGTTGCTTCTGTCTTCTCTCACACTCGCACTTACCCTGACACTCACCCAAGGCGCCGACTGGACACAGTTCCGCGGATCGACCGGAAGCGGCGTGAGCGCCGAGAAGGGGCTGCCGTCGAAGTGGAGCGCGAAGGAGAATCTCGCGTGGAAGACCGAGATGCCCGGCCCCGGTTCGTCGTGCCCGGTGTTCATCGGTGACCGCATCTTCATCACGTGCTACACCGGTTACAACGTGCCCGGTCAGGCGAAGGGCGAGCAAGCCAACTTGCGCAGAAACCTCCTCATACTCGACCGCAAGACCGGCAAGATTCTCGCGAACAAGGAGATCGAAGCGAAACTGCCGGAGCAAGAGACTATCCGCGACAACCACGGCTACGCGTCCAGCACGCCCGCGGTGGACGCGGAGCGCGTGTACTGCTTCTTCGGCAAGTCCGGCGCGTTCGCGTTCGACCACACCGGCAAGCAACTCTGGCAGGCGAACGTCGGCACGCAACTGAACGGTTGGGGTTCCGCCGCGTCACCGGTGCTGCACGGCGACCTCGTGTTCGTGAACGCGAGCGTCGAGAGTCAGACGCTGTTCGCGCTCGACAAGAAGACCGGGAAGGAGAAGTGGAAGGCGACCGGCATCAGGGAGTCGTGGAACACGCCACTGATCGTGAAGAACAAGGACGGCAAGGACGAACTGGTGGTCGCGATTCAGGGCAAGGTGCTCGCCTTCGACCCTGCGACCGGCGCGTCACTCTGGACGTGCGCCACCGACATCACGTGGTACATGGTGCCGAGTCTGGTGGCGCACGACGGCATCGTGTACGTTCTCGGCGGGCGCAGCGGGGTCGCGGCGATGGCCGTTCGCGCGGGCGGGAAGGGCGACGTGACCAAGACGCACCGCCTCTGGACGGGCAAGAAGGGCGCGAACGTGTCGTCACCGGTGTACCACGACGGCCACTTGTACTGGGCGAACGAGGCGACCGGGGTCGCGTTCTGCGCGAAGGCCGCGACCGGCGAAGTGGTGTACGAGGAACGCGTCCCGCGCCCGGACACGATCTACGCGTCGTCGCTGCTGGCCGACGGAAAGATGCACTACCTGGCGCGCAACGGGCAGACGTTCGTGGTCGCGGCCAAGCCCACATTCGAGTTGATCGCGACGAACGACCTGCGCGACGGGAGCCTGTTCCATGCGGCCCCGGTGGCCATCGACGGCCGGCTCTTCATCCGCTCCGATAAGGCGCTGTATTGTCTGGAGAAGAAGTAAACCGCCGTGGACAGCGGTTCCGCACTGCGCCGCGGGCTTGTGCGGAATCGCCCCTTTGCCTACACTTTCTCTTAGACGCACCCGTAGCTCAACTGGATAGAGCATCGGTCTTCGGAACCGAGGGTTAGAGGTTCAAATCCTCTCGGGTGTACTCGAATCACTTCTCGTCGCGCGCACCGGCCTTGCGTGGCCGGCGCGTCTGCCGCATACGCTACCCAATAACCACCCAACGAGGCACCCGCGAGCAACTCAATGTCTGGTTCATCCTGACGAGGTGTTGAGGTGCCGCCGAACTCCACGCACCGCATCGTAATCATCGTGTTAGGGAATGCCGACCACGTTGAGAATCTCCGGTTTGTTCTTTACCCAACCTTCCCCCTAACTCCGAACCCACTCAGAATTGTTCGCGCTGGTGCGAATCCATCCTACAACCGGCCGCTGACGGGTTCCACCGCGAACGTGAACGCGTCGCACGACACCACGCTCGGCAGGGGCAGGATCGCGCGGTCGGTGCAGGGGCGGTCGTCGATCGTGAACCGCGTGGCGGGGACTCGTACACTCAGCCCGTCGCGCGAACGGTAGATCAGCACCGGGGCCGGCACCTTCAAGGGGATGTGCGAGTCTGGCTCCAGACCGAGGATCAGTTCGTTGCCCATGAGCAGCACTGCTTCCACCGAGATCGGCAAACGGTGACCGCTCGTGAGTTCGAGCCGCGCCGACGAACTCATCGCGACCGGGCGGTGGAACACGAACTGACAACTCGCGCCCAGCGTGACGCGGTCGCCCGTGTTCAGGACCGCATGCTTTGTCTCGGTGCCATTCACGCGAATCCCGCGACCGGACTCGATCACGTAGCCTTCGGGGTCGCGTGTCAGTTCGGCGTGCGTGCGCGACACGTCCGCGAATAGTGGCACGTCCACCGGGCCACCGGCGGTCGCCTGCCCGAACGTGATTCGGCTCGACAGGCACACCAAGTAGCCGCCGACGCCATCGACCCACAGCAGGAACCGCTTGGGTTGCGGTGCGCCGCCCGTGGAAGAGAGTATCGTACCGCCGGACACGCTTGCGGCGGGCGGGCGAGCGATGGGGTGTTCGGGGGTCGGCGGAGGCGGGCGCATGGAGTCCCATCGCGTGTCGCGTGGCCCGCCCGCCACCGCCGACGTGCTTCGCACACGGGCGCTCACAGCTGGTTGGTCTGAGGCGAGCGGTAGCGCGAAGTCGGCCGTCTCCGGCGACGCGACCACCCACGCCTTCCCGCGAACCGCCTTCGCTTCGCGATGGTCTGGCGCGACCGCAAGCACCTCCGCCGCAACCGCCACGGCTTCGCGCCACTGTTTCGCCTCCGCCGCGTCCATCAGGCGCCCGACCGCTTCGAGGAATCGTGCGTGCCGGCTCTCTACCTCTGCGCGGAACCGCTCCAGTCCGGTCGCGGGGCAGGCGAGTTTGGGCACAATGCGGTCGAGTTCGGAGGTGGCACGAAGGAACTCGCCGCGGTCGGCGAGTTCGGCTGCGTGAACCCAGTCCTGCGCCGCGGTTTCGAGCCGTTCGAGGTCCGGGTGCCGCACGCCGCGGTCGCGGATCTTGGTGATCTGGTCGAGTGTGTCGATGGGGCGGCCCGCCTCGAGCATCGCCTTCGCCTGAACGACGGACAGTCGCGTGAGCGTGTACCGGAGGTCGGAAACCACCTTCTCGCCGGTGTTGAGCGATTCGGCCGCGAGCAGGTCGCGCCACGCGGTTTCGGGGTTGTGCTGGTCGAGCGCCTTGATCGCACGAGTCGCGTACGCCCTCACAACTTCGCGCGCCAACTTGTGCGCCCGCCGGTGCCCCTCGGCGATGAGCGGTTCAAGGAGCCGGTGCGCATCGGCCGGGCGCCCGGCGGCGATGGCCTCCTGCGCCTGACGCAAAGCCAACCACGGAGACGCTGCCATATGCGAACGCGAAAGGAGTGATGGGGCCGTGGTTCAGTGTACCAGAAGGCGAGTGGAAGGCATAAGCCCTCCGCTCGCCGGAGACCACCGACAACGAAAAACGCCCCGGTCGGGTGACCGGAGCGTTCAGGGTTGTCGTGTTCACCGCGGGTTACTCGATCTTGGTGCTTTCCGGCTTCTTGGCCGGGCCGTTCAGCGGGGCGAGGATGTCGTCCACCGACTTGCCGTTGCCGGTCGTGGCGGGGACGTCGTCCAGCGTGGTCTGGGTGATCTTCAGCTCCTCACGCTTGACTTCCACCCTGGTCCGCAGTTTGCGGAGGTCTTCCTTGATCTTCGCGAGCCGGGTGTCGTCGGTCTGGTACTTGCTCTCGGTCTGCTGCAGTTTCAGCAGGGCGAGTTCCGCTTCCATCTCTTCGACCGCACCGGCCAGTTCCGACTTCTGGTTCTTCGTCGCTTCGAGTTGCTTCTCGATGCTGTCACGAATCTTGATGCGGTTGGTGAGCAGCGCCTCGTGAGCAACCAGCGACTTCTGGGCGTTGGTGTACCGCTTCACGTCCACTTCCAGTTCCGTCTTGGCCGTCGCCACGTTCAGCGAGCGGTTGCCGAACGAGACCGTTTGGAGCGAGTCCTTCTCGGCCGTCTTGATCGCCACGGCGCGAGCATTGATCCGTTCCTTCTCGCCGCTCTGCATCGCGGCCATCTCGTCAACCTTGCCCTTGAGTTGGTTCACTTCGACCCGCTCCTTGGCGAGTTGGTTCACCAGCGTCTTCACGTCCTTGTCGAGAAGGTTGATCTCGGTCTTGAGGCGGGCGATCTCTTCTTCCGGCGGGATGCTTTCCGCAACTGCTTGCTCGGCCGCGCGGTATTTCGATTCGATGTAGGATGCGAGCTTCGTCCCGCCGATCGCGGCGATGGCCACGAAGCCGACCACAGCCAGGATTACCATTTTCTTGAGCATCGCAGACCCTCACGTTGGAAGTTCCAGGTCGGCCGTCCCGTTGCACCGGGCTCCTGCCGTTCATACCTAATTGTTCGCTGCCTGCAGCACCACATTTGCGCCAATTATATCCGATTTCGATTTCGTCGTGAAATCCCTGATTCCGTGAAAACCGGATCTCCCACACTTCGAGACGATAACCGATTCAGGCAATTTGAGTTACGGAACATCGGCTGGCAAGAGCCGCGCCGGTGGCTCTGCAACAGGAACCGCGGAACTGGGTGCCCGCACAACTGGAAAACGCTCCCGCTACGCCGCAACGTCCTCGCCGCTTGCGGCGTAGCGGGCGAACACTGTCGTTCACTTCACCAACTCCGGCAGGTACTTCACCGGGAGCGTGCCGTGGCTCAGCACGTCCTCGTGGAACTTGCCCAGATCGAACTTGTCGCCGCGCTTGCGCTGTACGTCCTGACGCAACCGGTAGAACGCGGTGCGGCCCACGAAGTACGTCGAGAGTTGCGTGCTGCTCTGCTTCGCACGCGCGATCTTGCCGACCGCTTCCGCCTCCGTCTGGAACCCGCGCCCGACCAGTAACTGCATCGCGTCTTCGTCGGTCATGTTCGAGCAGTGCATCTTGTTGTCGAGGATCGCGTTCAGCACCGCGCGAATGTAGAACTTCAGTTGGTGCAACCGCAACGACAGGTCACCGTCGCCGTAGCCCTGATCGAGCATCATCTGCTCGGTGTACACGGCCCAGCCTTCCGCGAACGAACCCGACCACAGCACTTTGCGCACAAGCGAAGGGTGACGGTTCGAGTACGCGAGCTGCACGTAGTGACCCGGGTACGCTTCGTGAATGGTGAGGATCTGGAGCATCGCGGAGTTGTACTCGCGGAAGAACGTTTCCTGCCGCGCCGCGGTCCAGTCCTTCGGCGGCGGGGCGACCGCGTAGAGGCTGTTCGCTTTCGGGTCGAGCGGCGGAGCCGGGTTCAGGTACGCGGCCGAAAAGCCGCGCTGGAACTCCGGCATCGCGATGATCTGACACGTGTCGGGATCGGGAAGTGTCAGGATCTTCTTGTCGCGAATGAAGTCCTTGATCTTCGCGACGGTCTTCTTCGCGTCGTCCACGATCGTGTCCGGCTTGCCATGATCCTTGCCGAGTTCGTCCAGAACGCTCTTGATCGTGGTGCGCCGACCGACCACGTCTTCGGGCGGCAGTGCCTTACCGGGGAACAGCTTCGACCACAGTTGTTTCGCGACGTAGTACATCTCGCGCTCGACGCGATCAGCCTCCGCCTCCGCGAGCTTCACCACCTCGTCGGCCGTGAGGCCGGCGTCCAACTCCAGTTCCAGCTTCTTCGCGAACTTGTCTTTCCCGAGTCGCCACTCGCCGTTCGACTTCGGCAGCAGTTCCGTTTCGAGCCACGTCTGATAGTCCTTGAGCGCCTTCACGGCGGCCTTGCACGGGGTAGCGAGCGGTTCGGTGCCGGGTGTCTCCTTCGCGAACTCGTAAATGTCCTTCTCGTAGAAGCCGATCGCGCCGAGGTTCCGCTTGATCGCGACTTCGGTGAGGTTTTTGGGCGGGTTCTTCAGACTCAGTTTCGCGGCCTCCACGATCTTCGGAATGCGATTGATGCGCTTCGCCGCGTTCTCGACGTTGCGCTCGCGCGGCAGCGTCGATTGCGTTAACAGAATGAACACGCTGTCCGAGATGTACTCGCCGTAGACTCGCGGGTCGAACTCGAACCGGTTGTCGTTCCCCGCGGACCACAGCGAGTATTTCAGCGTGTGCGACCAGATGTCGTAATCGATCTGCCCGTTCCGTGACAGTTTCTTGAAGTCGATTTCCTTTGCGAGTGTCGCGAGCAGCGTCTTGCCGCGGGCCACATCCTTCGCGCGTGCTTGCGGCGAGAGGTCGTCGAGTTGGTCGTCGAAGTCGTGGTTGCCCTGCTGCGTCGCGAACTGCGGGTGAAGCCTGAACTCCTCGTCGAGGTAAGTCTCGAAGAGCTTCTTGAGGCGACTATCTTCCACTCCAGGTTGTTGCGCCGCAGGCGCGTTCGTGGGACCGATCATGACGGCGGCACCGAGAAGAACAACGAAAGGGAACAGCGATCGCGACATGACGACTCCTGCGCGGGAATGGTGTCACCGGCAGACTACAATCCGGGGGCTCGAAGAAAAGGCGAGCGGGGGCGTAAACCCCTGATGAACCTCCCAGTTCAAGCGAACGGGAGAAGTTCATCAGGGGCTTACGCCCCCGCTCGCCAAGTGACAACGGCGTTTACGGCTCATCGTCGTAGGTCGACCGGCGCGAGGTGGGTTTCGCGTCCACATCCTTGCGGGTGCGCACGACGGGCGTCGAGGACATCGCCACGGGTCCGGCTTCGGGCGGTCCGCTGGGTGCGATTGCGGTCGGTACGGCTTGTATTGCCAGTGGTTCGGCGCCTGTGGGTTGTGCCGGTTGTTTTGTGAAGAGCACGGCGGCAACGATCACACCGACGACGCCGGCCAACATGCCCAGTTTCGAGTCGTTTGTCATGATCTTCGTCTCGTGAACGGGTGGGGCATGTGAACTATTCCTGACATTCCCTGGGGGCGGAAGGTCGACTCGAGCCGATTCGCGGTAAACTCTGAGCCGTCCGGCGTGGCGCGCTGCGCAACGCGCACTGCCCGCACGGACGATACAAATTAATGCACCAGGGGCGGCGCATGGAATTCGCGGGCGTGTTGGCGGTGTTCGTGGTGGTCGGTGCCATTGTGCTGGTGGTGAAGGGGTGGGACGTTCGACTCGTGCTGCTCGCCGCGGCGCTCGTCATCGCTTCAACCGCCGAAGCCACGGCCGCGCTCGGGTTCGGCGGCAAGACTGGAGCGATTCCACTCGTGGTGAGCGAGTTTCTCGCGACGTTCTCCAACGAGAAGTTCGTCATCCCGATCTGCACCGCGATGGGCTTCGCCTACGTCCTGAAGCACACCGGCTGCGAGCGACACCTCGTGTTGCTTCTGGTGAAACCACTCAGGTACGTCCGCGGGCTGCTGATACCCGGTGTGATCGCGGTCGGGTTCCTGGTGAACATCCCGCTGGTGAGCCAGACGAGTACTGCGGTGTGTCTCGGTGCGGTCGTGGTGCCGTTGATGCGCGCCGCGGGGTATTCGATGGCGACCATCGGCGCATGCCTGTTGCTGGGTGCGTCGGTTGGCGGCGAACTGTTGAACCCTGGCGCGCCTGAACTGCTCACGGTGGCCGCGAAGACGAACGTGCCGACCACCGTGCAGGCCGGGAAGTACCTGCCGCCGCTGGTGTTCACGCAACTCGTGGTGGCGACTCTTGTGTTCTGGGCGATGAGCGTGTGGTGGGAGCGCAGTGCGAAGGAGGCTTCGCCCGGCGCGGTCGAGGAACTACCCGCGAAGCCGCAAGCGGCTTCCGAACCCGAGCGTATCAACCTCCTCAAAGCGCTGGTTCCGCTGGTTCCGCTGGTGCTGCTGTTCGCCACGGCACCACCGTTTAACTTCATCAACATTCCTGATGCGTGGGTGGTGGCGCGCCAGGCCGACGGCACACGCAACCCGGCATACAGCAGCCGACTCATTGGTCTCGCGATGATGATCGGTGTGCTGGTCGCGGCGGTGGTCACGCCGAACAAGGCGCGCGACTGCGTGAAAGAGTTCTTCGCGGGCGCCGGCTACGGGTTCGCGAACATCGTGAGCCTCATCGTCATCGCGACCTGCTTCGGTGCCGCGATCAAATCGGCGGGGTTGGCGGAGGCGCTCGGCAAACTCATCGAAAACGCGCCGCACCTGATGCAACCGCTCGCCGCGCTGGTACCGCTCGTGTTCGCCGCGCTTTGCGGGTCCGGCATGGCGAGCACCCAGAGCCTCTACGAATTCTTCTACAAGCCCGCGGTCGCGCTCGGTCTCGATCCCGTCGCGGTCGGTGCGACGGTGTCACTGGGCAGCGCCGCGGGGCGAACCATGTCGCCGGTCGCGGCCGTTGTGCTGATGTGCGGCACGCTTTCCGGGACGAACCCGTTCACGCTCGCGAAGCGCGTCGCGGTGCCGCTGTTGGTGGGAATCACCGTCGTGATTCTGCTGAGGCTCACAGGACTGCTGAACCCGATTTGATTTTGCGGCCTGGACATTCCTGTCCGTGAGCGTGGTACGTATACCCGACTGCATGGACTTCGCAACAGCACGCCGGGATTCACTGGTTCGCTACCTCCGCCAGCACGTCAGCGGCGAGGTGCGATTCGACGACACCTCACGCGGACTCTATTCCACCGACGCCAGCCACTACCAGATTCGACCGCTCGGCGTGGTGCTGCCAAAAACGGTTGACGACCTCACCATCACGGTTCAGATCGCCGCGGACCTGAATGTGCCGATCACGGCACGCGGCGGCGGCACGAGCTTATCCGGCCAGAGCATCGGCCCCGGCATCGTCATCGACTGCTCGAAGTACCTCAACGCGGTTGGCGAAGTGGACGTGAGTGGGCGCAAGGTGCGCGTCCAACCGGGTGTGGTGCTCGATCAACTGAACCGCGTGTTGGCTCCGCACAACCTCATGTTCGGGCCGGACGTGGCGACCGCGAACCGGGCCACGCTCGGCGGGATGATCGGCAACAACTCCGCGGGCGCGCGGTCGATCGTGTACAAGCAAACGGTCGATCACGTTCGTTCGCTCTCCGTAGTGTTATCCGACGGCACGCGAACCGAGTTCGGGCCGCTCACGGAACTGGAGTACGAGCGCAAACTCGAACTGCGCACGCGCGAAGGCGATGCCTACCGCGCCGCGGATGGCGTGGTGCGCGATTGTGCGAACGAGATCGAGGCGCGCTTTCCGAAGATCATTCGCAAAGTTTCGGGGTACAACCTACCGGCCTTGTCGAACCGCCGGCGTGAGCCGGCTGGGTCGTTTGAGCTTAACACCCAGCCGGCTCACGCCGGCGGTTCGACGCGCAACCTCGTGCCTCTCCTCGTTGGAAGCGAAGGCACGCTCGCGGTAAGCGCGGAAGCGGAACTCGCACTCGTTCCGCGACTCAAGCACCGCGGGCTGCTCGTGCCACAGTTCGCGTCGCTCGGGGCCGCGCTCGACGCGCTTCAAGCGTGCCTCGAACTCGAACCGTCCGCGGTCGAACTGATGGACCGCATGTTGATTGACCTCGCACGCAATCAGCGGTTGCTGAAAGACGCGATGGGCGCAGTTCGCGGGCGCCCCGAAGCGCTGCTGATGGTCGAGTTCAGTTCCGACGACGCGGCCGACGTGTCGTACCGCGTTCACGAACTCCAGCGTCGCTTGACCGGATGCGCGGGCCTCACGGCAATCGTGCCGGCGCTCGACGCGGCCACACGCGACCCGCTCTGGGCGCTGCGAAGTTCCGCAGTGCCGCTGCTCTACGGAATGCCCGGCGACGCGAAGCCGGTCACGTTCTGTGAAGACGCCGCCGTCGCGCCGGAGCGCCTTCCCGAGTTCGCGGCGCGGTTCCGCGAAATCTTCCACCGGCACGGCACCGACGGCGCGTTCTACGGGCACGCGAGCGTGGGTTGTCTGCACATCCGCCCGGTGCTGAACATTCACGAATCGGCCGGCGTCGTGACCATGCGAAAGATCATGGAGGACGTGACCGACCTCGTGCTGGAGTTCAACGGCAGTCTGAGCGGCGAACACGGCGACGGACTCGTCCGCAGCGAGTGGAACCGCAAGATGTTCGGCCCGGTTGTGTACGAAGCGTTCCGACAGGTGAAACGCGGCTTCGATCCGGGCAACGTGCTGAATCCCGGTAAGGTGGTGGACGCGCCCGCGATGGAAGAAAACATGCGCGTACCGCCCGGTAAGATGCCGGAGATCGACCCGCCGACCGTCCTCGACTTCGAAAAGCAAGGCGGGTTCTTCCGCAGCATCGAACTGTGCAACGGCGCTGGCGTGTGTCGCAAGACACAGGGCGGTGCGATGTGCCCAAGCTATCGCGCCACGAAGGACGAACAGGACACGACACGCGCGCGAGCGAACGCGCTACGGCTCGCGCTCACGAACGAAGACCCGCCCAAGAGCCGGCACGCGCCGATCGGTCAGCGATGGATCGCGGAAGTAATGGACCTGTGTCTGTCGTGCAAGGCGTGCAAGGCGGAGTGCCCCAGTAATGTGGATGTCGCGAAGCTGAAGGCGGAGTTCCTGCACGCCTATTACGCGCATCGAATGCGCCCGCTGGGGCACCTGTTGGTGAAGCACGTTCACCGGCTCAGCCCGCTCGCGGCCCGGTTCGCGGGCCTGAACAACTGGTTGACACGACGGCCCGCGGTACGCCGCATCATGGAAGGCTACGCGGGCATCGACCGCCGGCGCAGCCTCCCGGAGTGGCACCGCGACCACTTCCGAAGGTGGTTCGCGAAGCGCGACAACAGGGGGCTTACGCCCCCCGCTCGCCAAGTCGTTCTGCTCGACGACTGCTTCACGACCTACCAAGAGCCGAACATCGGGCGCGCCGCGGTGACGCTGCTGGAGCGTGCCGGCTATGCGGTGGAACTCGCGAACATCTGCTGCGGACGCGCGATGCTCTCGAAAGGCTTCCTCACCGACGCGCGTAAGCTCGCGCGCGACGGCATCGCGAAACTCGACCGTTTCGCGGCCGCCGGGATTCCGGTTCTCGGCCTCGAACCGAGTTGCATCCTGTCGCTGTCCGACGAGTGGCCGGAGTTGGTGCCCGGTCCCGCGGCTAAGCGCGTCGCGGCCGCCGCGGAGATGGCCGACGGGTGGCTCGCGCGCCAGGTGAGTGACAACGGGTTGTCACTGGATGTGTCGCCACTTGTGGGCAAGGCGCTATTGCACCCGCACTGCCACCAGAAAGCGCTGATCGGCTCGAAGGGAACTACGGACGCGCTCCGGCTAGTGCGCGGGTTAGACGTGACCGTGTTGGACGCGGGGTGTTGCGGAATGGCGGGCGCGTTCGGCTACGAGAAGCAGCACTACGACGTCAGCGTGAAGATCGCGAACTTAGAACTGATACCGGCAGTAAACGCGAACCCAACCGCGACCGTCATCGCGACCGGCACCTCGTGCCGCCATCAAATCCGCGACCTCACCGGCCGCGTCGCGCTTCACCCGCTGGAAGTGATGGCCGGCGAGGGGTAGGCCGACGCTCGTATCCCGTCCTTCAATGGGTCGCCATCATCGGCAAGTAGCGTCGCTTCGGCGGTGATGTACGCGGTGCCGGTGATACTCGGGATCACTGCGCCCGGTGTGCCGGTCGGTTCTACACGCCCCTCGAACACGCTCCCGGTGATGCTCTCCTGCCGCCACACTTCGCCCGGTTTCAACTTGCCGTCCGCGAACAGGCACGCCAGCTTCGCGCTCGTGCCGGTGCCGCACGGCGAGCGGTCGTAAGCCTTCCCCGGACACAGCACGAAGTTCCGCGAATGGTTGGCCGCATCGACCGGCGGGCCGAACAACTCGACGTGATCAACCGGTTCCGAGAACGCCGCGTTGACGGCCCGGCGGATGCGCCACGTCACTTCCGTGAGGCGTTCCACGTTCGCGACGCGCAACTCCTCGCTGTGCTCTTTCACCAGGAAGAACCAGTTTCCGCCCCACGCGATGTCGCCCGTGACACGGCCCAATCCTTCGACCTCCACTGACACGTTCGCGTGTTGCCGATAACTCAGGACGTTCTTCACGGTGACGCGGTGAGCGTCGTGTAGCGTGACCGCGACCACGCCCACCGGCGTTTCGATCCGGTGTAGGCCCGGTGGCATGCTGCCCAGGTGCGCGAGCGTGATCGCGAGGCCGATCGTGCCGTGTCCGCACATGCCGATAGTGCCAACGTTGTTGAAGAAGATGACGCCGGCCGCGTTCGCCGGGTCGTGTGGTTCGCACAGCAGCGCGCCGACGAGCACGTCCGAGCCGCGCGGTTCGTTCACCACGCACGAGCGAAACGTGTCGAACCGCTCGCGGAATACCTTCGCGCGTTCGGTGAGCGGCCCCGTCCCGAGGTCAGGCCCGCCAGCGATCACCACACGCGTCGGTTCGCCGCCGGTGTGCGAATCAATAACGGAAATGCGTTGCATGGCGTGTCCTGGCGAACCCTGGCCGCAAGGCCGGGGGTGAGTGAGTGGTAGTGCGCTGGCGCCGGTGGAGGGTGTTTGCACCCCCGGCCTTGCGGCCGGGGCTCGCCTTAGCGCTTGGGCCGCGTTGCGATCGCGGTGCGGATTAGCTTCAGCACGTGTTCGCGTTCGGCGCCCACGAGTGGCAATCGCGGAGCGCGACACAGCTCACTGCCGTAACCACACTCGGCCGACGCGAGTTTGATGTACTGCACCAACTTGACGTGCGTATCCAAATGCAACAGCGGCGTGTACCAGCGGTATACTTCCAGCGCCTCTTTCCACTTCCCGGCTTGAGCCAAATCCCACAGCAACCGGTTCTCGGCGGGGAAGGCGTTCACCAAGCCGCTCACCCAGCCGACCGCGCCGAGGATCATACATTCCACAACCAAGTCATCGACGCCCGCGAAGATCACGTAGCGGTCTTTAGTCAGGTTAATGATGTCGGTGATGCGCCGCGGGTTGTCGCTCGACTCTTTGATACACGCAAACTTCGGTTCGTCGGCCATCTCAACGAACATCTCAGGTGTGATGTCGACCTTATACGCCGGCGGGTTGTTGTAGATCATGATCGGCAGATCGGTCGCCTTCGCCACGGCGCGGAAGTGGGCGATCGTTTCGCGCTCGTCGGTCTTGTACACCATCGGCGGCAACACCATCAAGCCATCGGCGCTGAGCTTTGCGGCGTCCGCGGCCCACCGGCACGCGCCTGCGGTGGTGTACTCCGCGACGCCGACCAGCACCGGCACACGCTTACCGATGTGCGCGACGGTCGCCTTCAACAACTCCTTCTTCTCGCTGGGGTCGAGCGTGGTGTTCTCGCCCACGCTGCCCATCATCACCAACCCGTGAACGCCGGCCGCGAGCATCGCGTCGATGTGTTTGAGCGTGCCGGGGATGTTGAGCGCCTGGTCCGCGTGGAACTGCGTGCAGACCGCGGGGAAGACGCCGCGCCAGGTAACGGACATGGGGAACCTCAGGGTAAGGATGAGGGAGGAAGGATGAAGGGAAGACCAAGAGCAGACAGTCAACGAGTTCGCGACTTCTGTCTTGATTCATCCTTCATCCCTACTTCTGCACGGGTGCATACACGATGCGGAAGCCGACGTATTCGAGGCGATCGGTCGGCCGCCGACCGTCGCGTGAGGCCGAGCGGACGCCGGAGGCGGGAGACTGATACGAGCCGCCACGGATCGTGCGTTTGTCGCCGTCGGCTGGGCCGGTGGGGTTGTCACGCGGCGCGTCCTTGTACGCGCCCGGCTTGTACCAGTCGCTGCACCACTCCGCGATGTTGCCGTTCATGTCGTAGAGTCCGAACTTGTTCGGCTCGGTCTTGCCCACGTCCTGCGCGAACCGGAGCGGCTTGTTCGGTTCGCCGCCGATCCCCAACGGGTCGTCTTCGGTCGCGCGGAACACCGCTTGCGTGCCGAAGTTGGCCGCGGGGCCGCACGCGAACGGTGTGTCGGTTCCGGCGCGCGCGGCGTACTCCCACTCCGCTTCCGTCGGCAACCGGTAGGCCCAGCCCTTGCGCGCCCACGTCTGGCCCTTCTCCTTCTCGGTCATCTTCCGGCAGAACTCGTTTGCCTCGTCCCAGGTCGCGGCATCGACGGGCAGCGATTCTGGACGCGCCGCGATTCGCGCGGCCTTCGACTGGTTGGTCCCCATCACCTTGAGGAACTGGCCGTTGGTGACCTCGGTCGCAGACACGAAGAACGGTCCGCTGATCGTGACCTCACGCACCGGCCCCTCGCGTCCGTCCGGCTCGCGCCCAGTTTCGCCCTCGGGCGATCCCATGCGGAACGTTCCGCCCTCCAACCGGACCATCTTCATGTCCTGCGTGTTCGTGAACGTGTCCGGTGGCGGCGGATCCGTCTTCAGGAAGACGCGGTACACCGCGAACCCCAGAACAGCAACGACGAACAGCGCGCCGAGAGCGACGAGTACCGCCCCGACTGGGAACCCGCCCTCGGACCGTCTCCGGATCGGGTCGTCCTCGGTGGTCTGCGGCGGGAGCTTGAACACCTGACTGCTTGGGTTCGGGTCCGGGAGCGGCAGTGGCATTCCCGGTGGCGTGTACACCGGCGGCGCGTACGTAGGGACCAGGTGCGGCCCGGCGGGCATCGGGTTGCGGCCGGAACTCGGACCGACGAACGCTCCGGTGCCGACCGTCGACGCGGGGCAGAATGGCAAAAGCGCGAACGCCAGATGCTCGGGCGTCTGGGGCCGGTCCTCGGTCCGCTTCGCCATGCACCAGTGGATGATTTGCTCGATCTGCGCGGGCGCGTCGGGGCGCTGCAGGAGTAAACTCGGCGCCGGGTCGGTGCAGTGTTTGAGGAGCTTCTCGGTCGGGGTCGCGCCGTCGAACGGCACCTTGCCCGTGAGGATGTAGTACAGCGTGCCGCCCAGCGCGTAGATGTCTGCGCGGATGTCCACGGCCATTGGGTTACGGGCCTGCTCCGGCGCGAGGAAGTCCGGCGTCCCGATGACGAACCCTTCCTGCGTGATGCGGTGCGCATCCTCGCCCCCGGGCGGTTCCATGAGCCGCGCCAACCCCAGGTCCACCAGTTTCACCGCGCTCCCGTTGCGCGGCACGATGATGTTCGACGGCTTGATGTCGCGGTGAACCAGGCCGCGCTCATAAGCGTGCTGAAGCCCGAACGCCGCCTGGCGGATCGCGTCGCACGCTTCCGGTATCCCCATCGGGCCGTTGTCGCGGACGATCTTCGTGAGGTCGGCGCCGTCGATCAGTTCCATCACGTAGAAGTGGTGCCCAGATACCTCCTCGGCGTCGTACACCTTGACCACGTTTGGGTGGTCCATCGCGGAGAGCGCGCGAATTTCTTGCAGGAACCTTTCGATGGTGAGGGCGTGACTGAGCTTCTCCTTGCGGATCACCTTGAGGGCCACGCTTCGGCCCATACGCGTGTCCTGAACCTTGTACACGCGGCCCATGCCGCCCTCACCGAGGATCTCGAGCAGGGTGTACCGGCCTGCGATCTTCAGCGCCGCACCGCGGCCCTTCGCGATCTCGCGAATCTGGTACGGCGTGAGCCACCCGCGCCGGTGGATCTCCTTCGCCATCCCCTGAAGGTCCGGGCGCGCGTACGCGAGCCATCCCCACAGTTCGCGGAGTTGTGTGTCGGTCAGGAGCCGGCTGGATTGCAGGCTCTGATAGAAGGTGGCCGTCGCGTCGGCGGCGCTGCTCATCGAATGGTCACCGGATGTCTGCGAGTGCGAAGGTGTCGTCTGTTGTACCAAGGCGAGCGGGGGGCGTAAGCCCCCCGAGTGACCTTCGCGTGTCCGAAGGCGCGAAGGTCACCTTTCGGTATGTTAGTTCACACCGAGAACGGAGCCGCACCATGCCGAAGATCACCGTCAACGACGAACCCAGGACGTTTCCCGACCCGCTCACGGTCGCGGACTTGTTATCCCACCTCGGCAAGGACGCGAACAAGCTCGCGGTCGAAGTGAACCGCGACCTCGTGCCGCGTTTGGATCACGCTGCGCGCGCGTTGAAGGAAGGCGACGCGGTGGAAATCGTCACGCTCGTCGGTGGTGGGGCCGCGCTCGACCCGCCGCTCGACAAGCCGTTGAAGGTCGGGAAGTTCGTGTTCAAGTCGCGGCTTTTCACGGGCACCGGGAAGTACCCGTCGTACGGCCTCATGCAGCAGTGCATGGACGCGAGCGGGTGCGAAGTCACCACTGTGGCGGTGCGCCGCGAACGCCTCATCGACAAGGACGGCAAGAGCATCCTCGACTTCCTCGACCTGAAGCGGCTCACGATCCTGCCGAACACGGCGGGCTGCTTCAGCGCGGACGACGCGATCCGCCACGCCCGGCTCGCGCGCGAACTGCTCACCAACCTGGAGAACCCCGGCGCGGACTGGGTTAAGCTCGAATGCCTCGCGGACAAGCGGACGCTGCTCCCGGATCCGATCGACACGCTGAAGGCAACCGAGCAACTCGTGAAGGACGGCTTCACGGTGTTGGTGTACACGAGCGACGATCCCGTTCTCGCTAAGCGTCTCAAAGAAGCGGGGGCCGCGAGCGTGATGCCCGCGGGCAGCCCGATCGGGAGCGGTCAGGGCGTTCTGAACCCGAACAACATCCGCATCTGTTTGGAGTACCTGAAAGAGAACGACCCCGATTACCCGGTGATTGTGGACGCGGGCGTGGGCACCGCGAGCGACGTGAGTGCCGCGATGGAACTGGGCTTCGACGGCGTGTTGCTGAACACCGCGATCGCGAGTGCACGCGACCCGTTGCGCATGGCGTGGGCAATGCGATACGCGACCGATGCGGGCCGCCTGGCGTACCTCGCGGGCCGCATCCCGAAGCGACTCTACGCGAACGCGAGCAGCCCGACCGAAGGTATGATCGCGAGCAGTGAAAGCAAGTAAGGCCAGCCGAAGGCGGGTCGCTTGCGGCCCGAAGGGCCTCGCTCCCTCAGCACAGACCAACGGCCTGGGGTCTTGGGGGACGTGGGGACATGGCTCGTGCGTGCACTCGGCGCGGCGGCGTCTCCGAGGTCGTCGCGGTCCGCGAACGGGAACGGCACCGTCTCCTCCGTATTCAAGCGAGAGGAACAACGCCGATTTCGCGCACCACTTCCGCCAAACGGTCGATCTCCGCTTCCGTTGTGTAGAAGTGGTGGCTCACGCGAAGCAGCAACCGGTCCGGACGCTCGACCACGGGGATTTCCACGCGACGCGCCCACAGTTCCTTCCGCAACTTCGGTGCGCTCACGCCCGGCGGCAAGTTGAACGCGGTCATCGCGCCGCACATCCCCGGTGTGGCCGGTGTTGCGAGTGACAGCTCAGTGTCACCGATCACCCGCCGCGTGTACGCGGCCAGCTCCGCGATGCGACTCCGCACGTTGTCGAAGCCGAACTCCGTTTGGAAGTCGATCGCAGCGGGCACTGCGAGCCACGGGCAGCAGTCACGCGTCCCCTCGAACTCCAGAAAGCGGATGCGCGGCGTGCTGCCGTAGCCGTCGCGCCCGTCGGGACCGGCGGATTGCGTTACTTCGCCGATTGGGTACTTGTCCGCATGGTAGCCCCAACTCACGTGAAGCGGTTGGAGCCGGTCTTCGTTGCCGGGACCGATCACGAGGAAACCTGCACCGCTTGGCGCGAGCAGCCACTTGTGCAGGTTCCCCGTGTAGAAGTCCGCGTGCACGTCGGAGACGTTCAACGGGACGTACACCGGCGCGTGCGCGCCATCGACGACCGTGGTGATGCCGCGTTTGCGAGCTTCGGCGCAAAGCTCCTTCGCAGGGAGAACCAATCCTGTTGGCGAAAGCACGTGGCTGAAGAAAAGGAGTCGCGTGCGCGGTGTCATCGCCTTCGTCGCGGCGCGCACGATCTCCGCGGGGTCGGTTGCCATGGTCGGCAGAGGGAATGTGCGGATCGTTAGTCCCTGGCGCTGCGCGACGCGCTCCCAACACCAGATCATCGCCCCGTACTCGTGATCGCTCATCAAGATTTCGCCGGGCGCGTTCAGCCGCAACCCGGACGCGACCAAGTTAATCGCTGCGGACACGTTCGTCGTGAAGACGAGCCGGTGCGCAACGGTCCCGAGGAACGCGGCTGTACGTTCTCGTGATTCCCACAATAATGGTGGTGCCTGACGAACGAAGAAGTCCGTCGGCCCGGCCGCGAGTGCGTACCGCAGTTCCGTGACGCGGTCGAACACGGGTTGCGGCAGCGGCCCGAACGAGCCGGTGTTGAGCATCGTCACGGTCGGATCGAGGATCATCTGCGTGCGTGCGCCGCTCCAGTCGGGTCGTGCGCCGCGCGCCTTCGGCTCGCGGCTAACTGAGGTGTCGTTCATTCTTCCTCTCTGGTCCTCTGTTCTCTGACTTCTGTTCTCGGATCTCTGCCTCGGCCACCCCTGTTCTCTGATCTCTGCTTTCTGAGGGGTTGACAGACGCCTTGCGCCCCGCCATCGTCTAAGGATACATACCGATACCCTTCCTGGGGCGGCGAGAGCCGACAGGTGACATGTCCACCTCGAAAGAACAAGAGATCGAAGAACTTCCACCCGACGAGAGCGAGCCGAAGGAAGGCAAATCCAAGTCCAAAGGCAAGCCGGTCGTCAAGGAGCCGGGCGCCAAAGCGGCGAAGGCGAAATCGGGGAAAGAGGCCAAGGCCGCCGAGGAGAAGGGCACACGCGCTGCCGAGCGCTCACGCCGCGAAGCCGACCCCAACGCGCGAAGGGTACCGTACCCGGCCAGCCCGGACGACGTGCCCGAGGGCTTGACCGACTACGCCGAATCCTACGTCAAGCAGCAGAACCTGTTGCTCGCGGGTTTGTTTCTGTTCCTGATGCTTTACATCGGGGCCGTGCTGTTCTTCGCGCTCGTCGGCACCTGGTGTGTGTGGAGCCTCGGCCACTGGTTCCTGATCAAGGTGATCGGCATCGTGTTCTCCTCGTTCTTCTTCCTGTACCTCGTGAAGGGCTTCTTCAAAAGCCATCCGATGGACAAGGAGATGCACATCGAGATTACCGAGGACGAGCACCCGGTCCTGTTCAAGTTCATCGAGCAGTTGTGCGACGAACTTGGGGCACCACTGCCCAACAAGGTGTTCGTCTCACCCGACGTGAACGCGGCCGTCATGCCGCGGACCAGTCTCATCAACCTGTTTGTCGAGCCGAAGAAAGACCTGCTCATCGGGCTGGGCCTCGTGAACAGTTGCAACCTGAGCGAGTTCAAGGCGGTTCTCGCGCACGAGTTCGGCCACTTCAGCCAGTCCGCGATGGCATCGAGTTACACCTACGTCGCGAGCCGCATCATCGGCGACCTCGTCGAAGGCGAGGACTGGTTCGACCGGATGATCAACTGGAGCAAGAAGCAGGACAACGCGTTCGCGGTGTTCGGGCACGTCGTCGGGGCGCCACTCTGGATCACGCGGAAGATCCTGGAGCAGTGCTACAAGATCATCACCCTCCAGCGGCTTGCGGTCAGCCGCGAGCGCGAGTTCCACGCGGACCTCGTCGCCGTCAGCGCCGCTGGCAGCAACGCGGTGGTTCACTGTCTGCTCCGCACCGATTTCGGCCACCAGTGCTTCATCCAGGCGCTCAACGACCTGTCCACCGCGATCGACCACAAGCTGTACTCAAACGACCTGTACCTGCACCAGGATCGCGCCTCCGCGGTGGTGCGGCGGAAGAAAAAGGAGCTGGAACTCGGCCTGCCTCCCGCGTTCAAGAGTCTGCACGAGGGGAAGAACACCGAGGTGTTCGACGCCGAGGAAGAGGAGATGACCGACGAGATTCCGCCGATGTGGCGGACCCACCCGTCGAACTCGGACCGCGAGAAGAACGCGAAGGAGCAGTTCGTGGGCGCCGTCGTTGATCACCGGTCCCCGTGGGTACTGTTCGACGCGCCGGCCGAAATCAAGGAGCGGATGACCTATAAGTTCTACCGCATGGTGTTCAAGATCCCCAAGAACACCGACCTCGCCGACGCTGCCAAGGTGCAGAAGTTCATCGATAACGAGCATGCCGACACGACCTACGACCCCAAGTACAAGGGTGCTTACGACGATCGCCCGCTCGAACCCGGCGACCTGGGAGAACTCAACACCATCCTCCGCGACAAGCCGTGGGACGACGATCGCATGGAGAAGGTGCTGACGAAGTTGTACGACGGGTGCGAGGAACACGCGGAAGCGCACGCCGAACTGTACAAGGAGGCGCAGGCGCTGCGCAGCAGCATCGTCGGCCGCCCGTCGTCCAAGTTGAAGCGGCGGATCGAGGACGTGGAGAAGAAGCAGGACGAGAACTGGGAGTGGTTCAAGTCGTTCGACCGCCGCGTGTACCTGCTGCACGTGCAGATGGCCTCGCAGGTGGCCAAAGAAGAGAAGGAAGAACTGATCGAGCGGTATCGGTTCCAGTTGGAGGTGCAGCGTCTGTACCAGGAGTCGCGGGCCGCGTTCAACGAGGCCGACAAGTACCTGACGGCCCATGCCATGAACCAGCGAAACGAGATTAATCTCGGGCCGGAGTTCGTAGGCGAGGTGCTCCGCGTCCTTCGCGAGTCGTGGAAGGCGCTGAAGAAGATCATCAAGGATGCGCGCGAGATCAATCTTCCTGCGATGAAGAACTTCGAGGAAGGCGAGAGCTTGGTGGACTTCATCCTCGAAGGGAAGATGGTGCCGGAACCGCCGCTCGATTACGCGAAGGGCGCGTGGATCAACAAACTGATGACGCAGCTTCAGGGCGTGCGGACGAAGTGCTTCCGGCTCCACTTCAAGAGTGTCGGCGGCATCCTGCGGCTCCAGGAGCAGATCGCGACGAAGTGGATGGCCGCGCGCGAGCCGATTGGTGCCGAGGTGGTCGAGGTCGAACCGATCGAGGCCGAAGTCATCCCCGCGGAAGTCATTCCCGACGAGTTGATGGAGGCGGAAGTGATCCCCGCGGAGGTGAGCGAGGCCGAGCCGATTGCGGCCGAGGTCACTTCCGCGACCGCGTCGGTCGTGTCGCAGGCCGAAACACCGAAGGCGATTGCCGCGTTTGTGGTGGCCTCTTCTGTGGCCGCCGCGCCCGAACTGCACTCGCCTCAGCCAAGTCCCGCGGCCGAACCCGCTGCACGGGTGAACGTGTTTGACTTTGACACGACCGCGCCGGAACCGATCGCCGGGGCGATTGCGTCGGCACCGCCTGCCGAGATGCCGGGCGAAGCGGGCTTCTCGCTGAACGCGGAATCGGCACCACAACCCGAACCCGCGAAGCCAACGCCCGGTGCGGTGCCGGTTGCGGCGGCCGGTCTCTTCTCACTCGATAATGACGCACCGGTGAAACAGAAGGCGGAGAAGGAAGCACGGGAAGTGGCGGAGAAAGCAGCGCAGTCGCAGTCGCGGTTGCCGGGCGTGGTGCCGGCGTCGCGCGTCGTGGCGTCCGAGGCGAAGCCTACTCCGAAGACCGACACGAAGCCGGCCACCGGCAAGCGCCCGGCGATTCGGATCACGCTGGTGCGGCCAGGTGAGAAGTCACCGCTGGCGAAGTAGTTGCTGACGGTATTGGTGGGCGCAGGACACGGTTTGGGGAGGCCTCCCCAAACCGGGTCCTGCGCCCCGACAACACGTCTGGCGTTCCCAATCTCCGAATCTGGTGGGGCTAGCGCGTCTCGCCGGGTTGTGCCGACTGCTCCGACCGTCCGAAGTGAGCCGGCTGGTGCCTCTGTGCCGGTCTCGCCGGTTTCAGGCGCGGGAAGGTTGGGGGGAATCACGCAAGCTGACTGTTACAACGCCCGCGCATCGCGCACATTTCTCATACGCGGTGACCTCTTAGTGCCGCGCCTCCACGATTCGCCTCGGTGACGTGAACGCAGGGCACCATGAGAAACCAACTCGGTCTGTGGATATTCGCTTTCGCGGCGCTGGCGGGGCTGGCGGAACCGGCTCTCGCTGGTCACTGCGGCACGTGCCGCTACCCACGGGGTTTCGTTACGCCTGACCAGTGCGTCACCCCCGTCGTCACCAGCACCGTTCGGTATCAACCGGTGATCGAACAGCATCAGACGGTGTGTTACCGTCCAGTTTACCGCACGGAATACCGGGCGGAACAGTTCACGACCTACCGCCCTGTCCACGAGACGACCTACACATCCGAGAAGTACGTGGTGCAGCGTCCGGTTGTCGAGCACTACGAAACCGTTCGCAATTACACCGTGAACCGCCCGGTGTACGAGACGCACCTTCAGGAGCAGCAGTTCACCGTGATGAAGCCGGTCACACGCACCTTCCAGGTGGCCGTGCCGTACTGCACCACGCAACCCGTCTACGAGCGGCACGTGAAGGACGTGTCGCACGTGGTCATGCGGCCCCACGTCGAAGAGTGCCAGGTCGCGGTGCCATACTGCGTGATGAAACCCGTGGTCGAGCACCACGTCCGTCGGAACACCTACACCGTGAACCGGCCCGTGGTCGAACACTACCAGGTGCCGGTTACTTACATCGTGAACCGGCCCGTGGTCGAACAGCATGTACGCGAAATTCCTTACACGACCCATCGTGCCGTCAAGGAGCCGTACTGCGTTGAGGTTCCTTACTGTGTGATGAAGCCGGTTTACGAGACGCACACGAAGGACGTTCCCTACACCACCTTGCGCACCGAAACGCAACAGTATCAGGTCGCGATCCCGTACTGCACGTTACGGCCCGAGTACACGACGCAGACGTTCTACACGCCGGTCGCGACCTATCGCACGGAAGTGGATTACGTCACGCAGCAGCGCGTGAGCTACATCACCGAACCGGTCGTAACTGAACACGTCGTGAAAGTCTGCAGTGGCCGCTACGAGACAGTCACCGACTACATCCCCGGCCCGGTGGTGACACGGGCGGTCCGCACGCCGGGCACGTGTGTCTTCGATCCCTGCACCTGCACCAGTCACTACGTTCCCGGTTGCCTGACACACCAGACGTTCCAGTGTCCAGGCCGAACGGTGTGCAAGAAGGTGTGGGTGCCTCACGAAGAATGCCGTGTGGTGAAGGAATGCCGGATGGTCTGCAAGCCGGTCTGCACCACGGTTCAGGTGCCGGTGTGCCGCAAGGTGTGCCAGACCGAAATGAAAGCTTGCACCAAGACCACGTGTCGGCTCGTGAAGGAGCAACACGTCCGCTACGAAACGCGCCAGCACTGCTACAAGGTGGCGGAACAGCACGTGCGGCAGGTGTGCTACACGACGTGTCGCATGGTGCCGGAACACCACACCCGCACGGAAACGCGATTCCGCTGCTACACAGTAGCGGAGCAGCACGTTCGGCGCCACTGTTTCACGACGTGCCGCATGGTGCCTGAACAGCATGTGAAAATGGTCACACGAACCCGGTGCTACGCGGTGCCGGAGGTGAAGACGTGCGAGATTCCGTACAAGACGTGCCGGTGGGAGAAGGAAGAACACGTCCGCTACGTGACCCGCCGTCACTGCACGATGGTCCCGGAGACAGTCACGCGACAGGTGTGCTACACGACGTGCCGGCTGGTGAAGCAAGAGCACGTTCGCTACGAAACGCGGTGTGTGGTGGAGAAGGTGCCGGTGGTGTGCGTTCGGCACGTTCCCGTGACAACGTGCCGGTGGGTGTGCGAGCAGAAACAGTGCGTGGAACGCCACTGTCGCGTGAACTACGTGTGCGAGGAGCGAGTCCGTTGCGTACCGGTCACGACCTGCAAGGTGATCCCCGAAACGCACTGCCGGTTGGTGCCCTACACCACCTGCCACACGGAAGCGTTCACCCTGAACTACTGCGTGAAGCGATACGTGCCGGTGTGCGTGCCTGTGTGCCCGTGATTTCGGGGTGGTCCGCGAGTTGAAGTTCCCCACGAATGGTGGACAGTGGGAAAGCGGTGTAAACTCTGAACACTGAGGAGACACACCGATGGCTGGTACGCGCAAGGTTTACACAGCGGAGTTCAAGCTCCGGGCCGTGAAGATGATCACCGAGCAGAAG
>SXGT01818646.1_pt1 | contig 119119 bp, 81 predicted proteins | sample 3176221 | NCBI WGS metagenome assembly SXGT01 (sample SAMN11356862, study PRJNA531348) | freshwater metagenome | isolation source: freshwater sample F1-120 | place: China: Fuxian Lake, Yuxi | collected 2017-12-25 | reverse complement strand
GACGTCGTCGCAAGAGTCCGTCTTGCCGCGGATGGTAACGTCGCGCACACCGCTGTTGATGCCGAGTGAGCCCGTCAGCTTGTAAGTCCCGGGCTCAAGGATCACAGTGGAGCCGGAGGTCAATTGCCGGATCGCAAATTGGAGCTGATTTTCCGTCGCCACCCGCACGACTGGGCCCTTCGGGGCGGGCAGGGGAGGCGCCGCGCAGGCGCGCGTGAGCTCGGGCGCCGCGGTGGCATCACAAATGAGAAGGAAGAGCAGCATGCCAGGTCGGGCGATTCTCTGGGTGTAGTTGTTCATGAGAAAACCTCGGGCTGAGTGTCGTTGGCCTGGATTAGCAAGAACAGGCAGTATGCAGCGGATTTTCTCGGGGTTCAACGGTCATGGATACACCTCCAGGTGGAGTTTGATACCTGCCTTGCCGACGCGAACCTTCGTGGCAGTGACCAGGCCCCATGAATCGGCAGTAGCTTCGCCGGACTGCAGCTCATTGCCTTTCGGGCCCAGGGAACGCCAGCGCACCTTGGTCCCGGGAAGCACGCGGAACTTCTGGCAGCGGCGAGGGGTCACATCGACGGTGCAATCGCTGTTCGGCGCCTCGGCGTTCAGCTGCATCTGCATGGCCCAGCGCCGCACCTCGTCAACGATCGAGGCGTCCGCGGTCTCCCACAGGAGGTATCCGTTGCTCTGGCCTACCATGTCGCCATCGTTCGGGTCTCCATTCCCGGGGTGGCTGTCGAGCGAGCAGTTCGAAAACGCCGGCAGTGTCCGGTCGCTTCGAAGGTCCATTCCGAGCTCGCGTTCATTCGGATTGGGGCCTGGAAGAACTGCTCGTTCCCCGTGGCCAGCTTGTCCCCAGCGAAACACGTGCGGACGTCGCGTCTCTTGCAAGGCCTTCCAGAAGTCGCGAGCCTGCGGCCAGCCGATGGCCGCGTCGTTCTTGCCGTTCGCGAAGCAGAGGAGCGGGATCTCGGCCGAGGGATTCTGCTTCAAGAACCAGGTATCGTCAAACCAGACGAAGGCAGGAGTTTTCAGGTCCTGGTAACGAAGCTTCCAGTCAACGAGACCGTAGACGGCTTCGTAGCTACTGCGGAACTGCGGCGACCGATCCGGCGTGTGGACACCCACCCAGGAACCGATCCAGGCCACAAGCTCGGGGTGGCGAATTCCGAGGCTGATGGATCCTGATCCGCCCATGGAGCTGCCCGCGACGAAGAGGCGATGGACGTCAAGCTGCCAGCGGCTCGCGGCCCAGCCGAGGAAGGCGACGAGCCGCTCCTGCGTGAAGTTTCGAACGACTCCGTCCTGCCAGGACTTCCAGGTGCCGAGGCTTTCGTGATAACCCGTCCACCAGTCATAGGGGGTCTGATTAGTCGAAATCAAAACCGCCCCTTGGCGGGCATTGTACCACCAGCCGTAGCCGTCATTCAGGCTACCGCCCCAGCAGTGGAGATGCAGTCCCGCCGACGGCGAGCGCCGCGAGGTTGGCGGCAGGCCCACGAGATAGTCGAATGGCCGGGAGGGCATGTTCGTGCGCGGCGGTGCCTCCCACCGCACATAGTAATGGAGCACAGGAGCCTCGATGTACGCGAACAATTGCGGCTTCTCGATCCTTTGCAAGACCGGCTCGCCGGCGCCAACGGTTTCCTCGATCGGCACCGCCGTGGTGTTTCCAGTGCCAAGGACCGAGAGGTCCTCTTCTCCATTCATGGCCATGCTGACGGCATAGTAGGCCTTTAGAGGAACACCCGGGTTGTGGGCGTAGACCGCGGCCCCCCGGGGAACCGGTCCCTTGCCCTCGTCGACCACGTAGCGGCGGACCTCGCCGGTCTCCGACGGAGCATCTCCGTAGTACTCTGCATTCCACCCAGTCAACGGCTCAATCTCGTCCACCAGCTCTGCCCGGGCAACGGACGCCGCGCTGATGGGCTCAGCACTTCGATAGATTCGATATCGGACCTGGTCGGGCTTGGCCTTCAAGGCCGCGGTCTGTTCCCGCCATTCCTTGATGGTGATGGAGTCGGCATGGATGGGCGTGTCGACCTCGCTCCAGGTAAGCAGTGTCTGTCCGGCGCGGTGGCGGACCGTCAGTCCGGTCACGGGCTTCACCTTGTTCCTGGCCGGGGCGGCGCAAGTAACGTCCAGCCTGACGCCTTCCGGCAGGTAGCCGGGGAACGATACGACCTGGAACTTGACGGTGGGCTTGCCCTCGTCCAATGCACCGCGGACCGCAGCGGTTGCGTCGAAGGACAGAAAGCGCGGTGGCAGAAGGCGCAGGGCCTCACCACGACCGTCCGATACAACGACAGGCTGATTACGGACCAAGTACGCCTGACGCTCGTCGCGGCCAAGTCGGAGGACCGCGCGGTAGCCTACAACGCCGCGAGGCAACGCAGAAAGGTGGACCTCGATCTGGCTGTTCAGGCACACAACAGCTCCCTCAATCGTCGCCGGCGCCCGGGCTGAAAAGCTCCAGGTCGAGGCATCGCCGGCAGGCAAAGGGCGCGCTGCGCTGGCAACGGCCGAGGCTGCGAGGAGCAAGATACCCACTCGGGGACGAAGAGATCGTCGCAGTGGGGTCTTCAGTAGGTCTGTTCTCGGTTGGGGGACTGGTTCGCTTCACGCATCTGACAGGGTGTGCAGCTCGAAGGGGCTCTCGACTACCGAGTGACTCATGCGCCAGATAATTAGACTCCGCAGGGCCATGCGTTGGGACATCTTGACCAACGCTCCCCCACCATCGGCGCCGGAGGCGCCTGGCGCTTATCGAGCGCCGAGGAGGGGGAAGGGCGCCGCCAGACGCCCACTGCAGGGGAGGTCTTCCTCCCTTGCGAAAAGTATACGCAAGAGCAGTTCGCCGCAGCAAAAAAAAGAGGACGAGGCCATCGCATTGGCGATTGACCTCGTCCTCCGGGCGCTGCGAAACTTTCACGCTCCTGTACTCCGCGCGGCCATGCTTGGGACATCTTGACCAAGGCTCCCCCGCAAGGAGTATGCAATGGCTATCGCGTCACTATACGCAAGTTACTCGGTGGTGCCGGCGCCACGGTGTCCACCACCGGCGGCGGCGGCGGCGAGGGATCCGCGGAGATTGGGCAAACGATGCCATAAACTTCCGGGCGAGTGCTCGTGCAGGGCGCGCGACCTCCTGCGACGTTTTGAGACGCCTGGACGTTGTAGTAAGCTCGGAAGTTGTCGTTCGGGTTTCCCTGGAAGGCGTAGACCAGCACCTCGTCAAGCTGAGTGGTGTTCTGGGCACTGCCAATGTTGGCCGACCATTCCATCGAGATGGCATGATGGGAACTCCCGGGCCACGCGTCAAACTTGACGTTCCGGACAATCAGGTGCCGGGGAGGCAACCAGCTGCCGCCGTTGGAGCTGTAAAGCGTATTCGGCCCTATGTCGGTGACGTTTCGCATGTACGAATTCTCGATGACCTGGGGCGTCCACGAAGCCGTCGAGGGCCAAATTCCCAAATTCATGCCCTGGATGTCGATGTTTCGGAAGACCAATTCAGCCGCCGCATAATCTCCCGCAACGAAGCCCCTGCCGCAGCAAGCGCTTCCGGCTGGGTTGGCACCCCGGATCGTCAAACGGTCGAAGGTGATGTGAGCGGAGGGGTAATGGTAAACCGCTACGTTAAAGACGTGCCAGATCTTGAGATCCCTGATCACCGTCTCCTCGCCGGCAGGGTTCCAGTTGACGTCGAACGAATTCACCCACCAGTAGGTCAGCCCCTGCGCTGCGCAGTAGACCTCGTTGTTTTCGAATTCGGGGAGAGGTAATTTGTTCCCGTCGCGTACGGTGAATTGTCCGCTCACGGACGTATCCGCGCCCTTGAAGTTCGGCACCTTGACGTTGCCCAGGTACCGCATGAAGTACTTGAATCCATAGGAGCCTTCGGGCTGATTGCCCCACACATCGGCCGCAACGTTATTGCGGACATAGTTGTTTGGGCCGCGGAACCAGAAGCCCGTTCCTTCGGTGCCTTCCGCAACGTTGTTGCCGCCGCCATGCGCACGAGCAACAAAGTTATGATCCACGGTGTTGAAGCTCTCCGAGCCGTCCTCGAACATGATCAGGCTACCACCAAAGTTATAGACCACGTTGTCCTGGATCAGGCCGTAGTGGCTATTGTGGACCGTGATTCCCCACTTCATGTTGTTGTCCGTCGACCCCCCATCCACCGAATTGCCAATGAGAGTGAACTGGTAGCCGTTCGCCGGAGTAACCTGTGGGCCCATCAGGTGGTGCATGTGCAGAGCGTACCGCCCAATGTGGTTGGTCGCGTCGTTGAGCGGATCGATTGTAGTGCGGCCAAGGTCGCGGAACTGCGTGTAGCGGATGTCCGCGTCGGCTCGGTGCGTGATGAGCACGTGCCCCTTTGTTCCGCTCTGGCCGATTGGGATCTCCGAGCGGACAATCACATTGCGAGACAGGTTGCAGACGTGCGGCAGGAAATCGATCGCGCCCTCGCCATCACGGGCCCCGAAGTGATCGAACTGGAGCGGACTCGAAAGCGTCAGAATCTTGCCGTCCCCCGAAACGCTCTGAAGAGTAAGCTCCTCCCCCTGCGAGACCTTCGGTGCCCAGTTCACGATTTGATCCCCCGTCATGTGCCGGGTATCGGGGATGAACAGTCGATCGCCCGGCTGCCACCCTGAAACCGCACTCTCGAGAGTGACGGTGTTCTGCCCCCGGCGGGGTTCCTGCGAAACACGGACGAAGGTCGAACGCTTGGCGGCGCCGTGCAGGACCACCTTGCCCATGACGATGAGTGCCGTGCCGTACTGCGCGGCGTCGGTCACGGCCTTGTTGGCGATGACGATCTCCGCCTTCACCGAGGCCGGCACCGGCTGCGCCGCCGATCCGATGAGGAGCGCCCCATCGGGATTGACCTCGACGTTGGCAGCCCACAAACGCGTCGACACCGTCGTGTCGAACTGGAGAATGCCATCAATCCCCACAGCGTTGAGTGCGAACGTCAAGGTTCGGTCGAAGGTCACGGTGGTCCCCGCGCTGATCAGCACGGAGTCATTGCTCTGCGGCACTCGCGCAGGTGACCACGTCGATGCGCTCGACCACCTTCCCGAGGCCACGCTTCGAATCGAGGGCGAGGCACAAAAATCAGGAATCGTGTCGTTCGGCAACACGTGCTGCGCAAGCGCGCCGCTTCCGTGGGCGCACATCAGTAAGACGATAATGAAAAGACACGTGGAGCGTCTCATTGGAATCCCTCCTTATCACTTGTTTACGCCCTGCCAGAGGCCTCTGCGGCCGGTTCCTCCCTGGAGGAGCTATTCGGGCAGGACGTCGCCGCACCAACACGGCAATACAACAATCTTTCTTTCCTCGACTTCGCTTGACTTTGACTTCGGCGAATTACGGTCGGCGAAGCGTGCGCCTGTCGCACTCCAAGAGAGAGCAAGGAGGCCTTCCAGACCCCTCCGGGGTGAACCTCGATGCTTCAGAACCAATGCTGAGCAAAGCAAGTCCTGTGCCCCGTGGGGATCAGCTGGTCGCAAAGCGTGTCGTAAGCCGAGCCTTCGAATTGATTTGACCGCGAGGCCGGCGGGGTCACGGGCTTCGTTACCAAACTGCAGTTAGCAGGTAGTTTTTTCAGGGTGAAATCCCATTCTGCCCCGCCAATTCGACCCGTTTGGTAAGAGTTTGGCGGGTAGCCAGGGCGTCCAGCCACACTGGATCTGCACCCCGGCCACGCGCCTCGCTCAGGACGTGTCTTCAGCAGAGGAGGCACTATCCTTCTTGAACCGCGGGCGGTGAGTTCCCTCCCCTGCATGCACACACTGATTTTTCGGCTCGGTGATTGCCCCTCGAACCCTGACTGTCGGCTTTCACGACGGATCCTGGCAGCAGAAGAGAACCATCCCGCTCTGCGCGGCTTTCAGCCTCCGTGGTGCCCAAAATCTCGTGCTGAATCCCTGAGCACCACTGCTCACGTCCTCCTGGTATCGGGAAAGGCATCACTTTCTGGGCCCCGGCAGACATCGTCAGCGGGCCCGAAACGCAACCGGCCTGGAGCGCCCAGACTTTCGCTGCTCGCGGTTGCGCGTTGGCCACTGCCAGAGTCTAATAAAAGATGTGAGGACGAAGTTAAAGTCCTGAAGCTCGGCCCCTGATTCCCTGGGGATTATCGAGCTGTCGAGGAAGTATTGCCGGGTCCCAAGGCGGCTCCTGCGCGGAGCCTCAAGAAAGCGTCCACAGGCAAGGCCTGCTTCAGAAGCCAGCGCAAGCAAACCTTGGCCTCGTCTGCCAGGAGAAGGAGTTCGCATGCAGCTAGCAGCCAGCAGGAATTGGATTATTTTCAGCACGGGAGTCCTTGGGGCCGTCGTGGCGACGGCCTTGATGGTCCCGAAAGCCCCTCCGACTGCAGCGGGATCGGAGCCGCCCAAATCCTCCGGCTCTGGCGCATCTCTCACACCGACGATCCTCCGCCAGACCCGCGAGACGGAAAGGCGTGCTCGCGCCACGCTCGCGGACGGATCCATCGTCACTGCGTGGATGACCAACAGCCCGGAGTCGATCCCCGCCTTGCAGGCCGCCATCGCGGCTGCGGCGACCATAAAGTCAAACGTCGATCTTCGCTTCCGGCTGACACGTGAGCTCCTGTGGAACAACCAGAACGACGAGGCTCTGCACACCCTCGCCGGGGTGCGGGAGCTGGTGGAGTCTCCCTCGTCCCCGATCAAACGGGAGCGTGCCGCCGAAATCCTGGCGCTGGCGAGAGAGCTTACCGCGATTTGTCATCTCAGGATCGCCGAACAAGACAACTGCGTATGCTCGCATAATTCGGATTCCTGCCTGTTTCCGATACGCGGAGGCGGCGTTCATTCCAAGAAGGCAGGCGCGCACGCGGCCATCAAGACTCTGAGCGAGATCCTGGGGGCCAATCCCAACGATCTAGGGGCCCGCTGGCTGATCAATCTACTGTACATGACACTCGAGGAGTATCCACAGGGCGTCCCGGCTGAATGGCTCATTCCACCACGCGTCTTTGCATCGGACTCAGACATTGGACAGTTCAAGAACGTGGCGACGCAACAAGGCGTCGACGTGTTCGGGCACGCCGGCGGCTGCATTCTCGAGGATATTGACGGCGATGGCCGGCTCGACCTGATGACTTCTTCACGCAGCCTCGAGGAGACAGTGCGTTACTTCTGGAATCGGGGCAACAAGTCCTTCGAGGAGCGAACCGAGAAGGCCGGACTCTCGGGTCAGGTTGGCGGGACAAACCTCTCACACGCCGACTATGACAACGACGGCCACCCGGACGTACTCGTCTTGCGCGGTGGCTGGCTCGGGGGAGAGGCCTACCCACACTCGCTGCTGAGGAACAAGGGCGACGGCACGTTTGAGGAGGTCACGCGGGAAGTCGGCATGAGAGTCTCCCACTCCGGGACGGTCGGGATCTGGGGCGATTTCGACAACGACGGATGGGTGGACCTCTTCATCGGCCACGAAGAAGACCGACTGGGAACGCACAGACCCTTTCTGTACCACAATGAGAAGGGGCTATCGTTTACCGAAATCGGTGGTGCTTGCGGTCTTGACGACCTCGGCTCCGTCAAGGGAGCTGCGTGGGGCGACTACGACAACGATGGCTGGATGGATCTGTACCTGTCGCGCTCGGGCCAGACCAACGTGCTCCTGCGCAATGAGGGCGCAGCAACGTCTGGCGGCCAGGCCGGTGGCAAGAAGGGGTGGAAGTTTCGGGATGTGACCGACCGCGCCCGCGTCGCCGCTCCATTTTTCAGCTACGCGACCTGGTTCTTCGATTTTGACAACGACGGGTGGTCCGACATTTTCGTCGCCGGCTTCAAACCAACCTCAATACATGATCTCGCGGCGATGTATCTGGGACAGCCTCACACGAGCGAAGTCCCCAGGCTATATCGCAACAATCGCGACGGAACTTTTGCCGACGTCACCCATGAAAAACGGCTGGATCGGGTAGTCTTCGTCATGGGCGCCAACTTCGGCGACCTCGACAACGACGGCTTCCCCGACATTTATCTGGGCACGGGGGGACACGATTTGAGCCTCCTGGTGCCCAACCGGATGTTCCTGAACATCGAGGGCAAGTCGTTCGATGATGTGACGACCTCGGCACGGGTCGGCCATGTCCAGAAGGGCAACGCCGTGGCGTTCGGTGACATCGACGGAGACGGAGACCAGGACCTTTACGCCGTCATGGGAGGAAGGTACAGCGGCGACGGGTTCAGGAGCTGTCTCTTCGAGAATCCCGGCCACGGCAATCACTGGATCACCTTGCGGCTGCGCGGCACGCGCACCAATCGCTCCGGCATCGGAGCGAGGATCCGGCTGGTCCTGACGACTGCCAGGGGACCGCGTGAAGTGCATGCGTGCGTGGGTACGGGCGGCAGCTTCGGCGCCTCCAGCCTTCAACAGGAGATCGGCCTTGGATCGGCTGACACCATCCAGTCCCTCGAGATCACCTGGCCGGTGTCCGGCAAGACGCAGGTCCTCAGGGATGTGAAGGTCGACCAAGTGCTGGAGATCCAGGAAGAATGAGCCGGCCGCGACACACGGCCTCCCCACGCCAGTTTGCCCTAGAAGACGCGGTTGTCTTGAAGCGTTGCATGCCGAGGGGGGCTCGGGAGAATGGCTTTGGATTCCTCCTTGCGGGTGCCCGACGCCCACACCAAGTTCCCGACCCCTGTCTTGGGCACGTGGTACCTGGCGGTTTGACGTGCACTTCACCCGCTTCGGAACCTGGATAGCACAAACTGGCGAGGCCGATGCGCAGGAACTCTGATGCTTCGCGATGGGCTTCAGGGACGCTTCAAGTTGCTCCCCAGGAATTGTCGACGATCTGCCATGGATTCTTGTAACCCGATCTGCTGCCTCGTCCATGATGTCAGGCTCAAGGGCCGCAGGAAGCTTCGGTTCGCGCGATTCCCATAAATTGTCTGAACTTGGAAAACCCCTGGAGAATAGGCCGTGCCCGGTCTTGTTGGCGCCATTCAGAGCGGATCCTGCTCCAGTCTTCAGCAGATATTCAATCGCATGCGAGTCCCTCTGGAACAGGGATTCCAGGGACCGCGGGAGCATGGGGTCAACGTCCAGGCTGGCTGGGCGCTCGGCCGTGTCCACCACGGCATCTTTTGCCCGGATCCGCAGCTCCAGGCTGGCGCCTCCATTCAGGTCCTCTTCCATGGAGATCTGTACAACGAAGTGGCGCTGAGGACATCGCTGAGAGAGCACGGCGTGGAGCCCGCACCCGGCCCAGCCGGGGTCCTGGCGGCTCTCTACCGTCAAGAAGGAAACCAGCTCGCGGAACGTCTCGAAGGGACGTACTGCGCCGTGGTGGTCGACGAAGAAAAAGGTCAGGCCATCTTGATCACGGATCGAGTGGGCTCCCACCCTCTCTACTGGTTTGCTGGATCAACCCGCTTCGTATTCGCCACGGCCTTGCGCTGTGTGTTGCGGGATCCCGCCGTGCAAATCAAGCTGAACCCACAGGCGCTGGCAGACTACCTCGCGTTCGGATTTCTCATCGGTGAGAAGACCCTGGCCCAGGGCGTCGAGCTGCTCCCTCCGGCATCCACCCTGACCGTGGGCTGGAAATCAGGGCTCAAGGTCTCGGCTCCCGAACGCTACTGGCACGTTGTCAGTGCGTTTCAGTGCACGGACCGGCCAAAGGCAGAGTGCTTTGCCGAGCTCATTGAGACCTTTTCGAGGGTCGTGGCGCGAGCGAGTCAAGGGAACTCCTCCGTGGGCCTTTCGCTTTCCGGAGGACTCGACAGTCGAACGATCCTGAGCGCTCTCGACTGCAAGAACAAGAAAATCTCGAGCTACACCCTTGGCGTCCGCGGCTGCGCCGATCAGGTAATCGCCAGCCAGTTGGCCAGGATCGCGGGCACTCAACACACCTTCTTCGAGCTGAACGAGGGCTATCTCGGCGACTTCGCAGAGAGCTTGAGGGCCATGATAGTCATGACCGATGGCATGTACCTCAGCCACGGCCTGACGGAAATGCTAGCTTATCGTTTCCTCCAGCGCTCCGACATCCGCATCCTCCTGCGCGGCCACGGCGGAGAGCTGGCAAAGCACGGCCAGGCCTGGCCGTGCCACACCGATGAGCACATTGGCGCGATGCGCACGAGCGAGGAGCTGGTGCCTTACCTCATGAGCCGCCTTGGCCACGTCGGACGCGAGGAGATGCTGCCCAAGTTGTTCACCGAGCCCTGGGCACGCCAGATGGCCGGCCAGGCCCCGAACTCGCTTTCCACGGCGCTGCGCGGCATTGATTTGTCCCCCGTCAACCTCTGCAGTTACATCTATCTCAACGAGGTTCACAGGCGGTTTACCACGCCTTCGATCGACTTGTTCCGGAGCCTGCATGAGATTCGCCTGCCCTACGTGGAGGTTGATTACCTCAAGGTGCTGCTGCGAATGCCCCCCTCCTGGCGAGAGGGAGTCGAGATTCACCGTGAGATTGTCCGGCGCAACCTGCCGACTCTCTTGAAAGTGCGGAACTCAAACACCGGCGCAGCCGCCGACGCATCCCCGCTGGTCGAGTCAGTTCTGGACAAGGTCAACACGGCTCTGAAACGCCTGAACGTTTACGGATACCGTCACTATCACAACTTCGACGCCTGGATGAAGAAGCGCTTGATAGAGACCGTCGAGTCCATCCTGCTCTCGCCCGAGTCGCTCGACAGAGGAATGATTCAGAAAGCGACGCTGCGCCGACTCATCCATGAGACTCGCAGCGGCACCGGCAACCACGGCTACCTCTTTCAAGTGCTCTTGCTGGTCGAGATTTGGCTCCGTGAGAACGCATAGCCTGCCAGGTAAGCAGGTGATATTTCGCGCATTGTCACTTGCATGCCTGAAACATCCTGGCTCAAGCCTTGGCACCAATCTTGATCCTCCACGCCTCTGCCGCGATCCACGGCCGGAGCTGGCGTCAGTGGTCGCAGCATTCCGCTCAGGCCGTCGGTCTTGTGTTCACCCCGCTCGCTCTGGTATCCATTTGGGCTCGAGACTTGGTCTTTCGAGATCCCCCGCGCATCGAGGCTGCTGCTACAAACCCTTTTCAAATGAGCCGAGAGCCTGATTGGAATTGGATGAGGTCGCCTCCGGATCGCGCCACTGGCGGCAACGCTCCCCTCCACCTCGCGGGCCGACCCGTCCGGGCCGTCCTGTCTGACCTGGAGGGACCCTCTACTTGCAACAGCGTCTACGTCTCCTGATGGCGGCGGAGCTGGCCTTGCTGCCACTCACCAACCAGTCATTATCGGAAACTCGCCAGACCTGGAAAGTCTTGAGAATTTTTCGCCGCGTACGCGAACATCCACGGGAAACGCCGCCGAGTGAAGCGCGGCTCGCCGAGCGTCAGTACACGGAGGCTGCGGCGAGAGCCGGCGTGTCGCCGGCACGCGTTGAAACCATTGTCAAGCGCTGGATGTACGGCAGGCCCATCAAGTACCTCCACGTCTGCAAACAAGCCGGGCTCGACGAACTTCTCGGCTGCCTCGAGAGGCGACGAGTGCCGCGCGGGGTCTTCTGGGGCTATCCCGTCGAGGAGAAGGTCTCCGCCCTCGGCATGGCAACCGCCATTTCGCTCAAGATTTACGCCGCTGATCCCGACGTCAATGCATTCAAGCCCCTAACTGTCGGGTATCTCAAGGCCTGCGCTCACTGGGGGCTCTCCCTCGAGGAGGTCCTCCATGTTGGCGACCGCACGGAAGTCGACGCCGCAGGCGCTCAAGCCTGCGGCATGCCGTGCGTCATCGTGGGCAGGAGATCACCGCGCGGCGATGTCAAAACTTGTCGAGAATGCTACGCTTGTCTGCCCAACTTTCGGGAGTTAGATCGTGAGCTCCACCGCGACCCCGTCGCCTGAACCGCGTCTCCTCGACCGCCTCCTGCCGTATCTGCAGATCATGAGGATTGACTATTGGTTCAAAAACGCCTTCATGCTGCTCGGCGTGCTCCTTGCGTTTTCCTACGACACTTCGCTCATCGCATGGAACAGCCTGGATACCTTGTTCCTGGCCGTTATCTCCACGTGCCTCATCGCTTCAAGCAATTACACCCTCAATGAGCTGCTGGACAGTCGGACGGACAAGCTGCACCCGCAGAAAAAGAATCGTCCGGTGCCGTCCGGCAAGGTTCGACCGGCCATCGCTTACGGCCAGTGGATTCTGCTCGCCGTGGTTGGTATCTGGCTCGCATTTCTCATCAACCCGAACTTTGCCTATGCTGCAATTTGGCTTTGGGTCATGGGTATTGCCTACAATGTCCCGCCCGTCCGCACCAAGGACTGGCCGTACGTGGACGTCCTCAGCGAGTCCGTCAACAACGCCATCCGACTGCTCCTGGGCTGGTTCGCTCTCATCTCGCATCTTTTCCCCCCGGTTTCGCTAATCTTGGCCTACTGGATGGCTGGCGCGTTCTTCATGGCCACCAAGCGCTTCGCAGAGCTGCGGCGCATCGGTGATCCTGCGGTTGCCGCCGGCTACCGCAAGTCCTTTGGCTTCTACAATGAAGACCGTCTCCTCGTGAGCATGCTCTTTTACGTCACAGCATGCGGGCTCTTCTCGGGGATGTTCATCGTCCGCTACCACCTGGAGCTAATCCTCTACGTGCCGATAGCCGCCGGTTTTTTCGCTTACTATCTAAACCTGGGACTCAAGCCAAACAGCCCGGTTCAGAATCCCGAGAAGCTGCACCGCGAAAGGGGTTTTCTCATCTACTCCATCGTCAGCGTGATTTTCTTCGTCCTGCTCATGTTCACGAATATCCCAGTGTTCTATGACTGGTTTCACGTGGATCGCTCCCGCGCTGCGCCGCTTTGGACCCTGGGATCCCCTCCCCACTGAGGCGCCGTGGCGGCAACGCTGCTGATGGACTCAATCTTCTCTTGAAGCTGCCTTTACACGCTTCCATCCAATGATACTAAAGTCCGCCCGCAAGTACCTGCGAAGGCTACTGTTCCGATTCATCCAGAGAGTCTCCGCGACCGAAGATGCCAGGGCAATCGCCTTCGAGACGCTGCGAGGGCTGCTTCAGTCCGGGCCTGATATCTCGGCGACGGCAATGGCAGCAGACCTCAACGGCAGACCCTATCCAGAGCTCGGAGTGCGCCATGGCTCCGAGAGCACTCGAGCAAGAACCGACGTTATCTTCATAACGGCGCGGTTCCGCAGTGGTTCGACTTTCCTGTGGAACGTCTTCCGCAGCCTCAAGGGGTTCACCTCTTACTACGAACCCCTGAATGAGCGCCGCTGGTTCGATCCGGCGCTGCGAGGCCAACGTGTCGACAGTACCCACAAGAACGTGACCGACTACTGGCGAGAGTACGACGGATTGCCAGAATTGGGAAATTGGTACCGCGAGGAGTGGGTCGACAGGAACCTGTTCATGGACGCTAGCTTCTGGGACCCGGGCCTGCAGCGCTACATTGAGATCTTGATAAAGAAATCGCAGGGACGACCCGTGCTTCAGTTCAACCGGGTTGATTTCCGGCTGCCCTGGCTACGCCGCAACTTTCCGGGCGCCAAGCTCATCCATCTCTTTCGGCACCCGCGCGACCAGTGGTGCTCCGCACTGATGGACCTCAAGAGCTTCCCCAGGGACGCCTCGACAGCCGCGTTCGAGGCCCAGGACAAGTTTTACCTGCTACGTTGGGCACGCGATCTCAAGTACCACTTCCCTTTCCTCGACGAACGCCACAACGAGCATCCTTACGATCTCTTCTACTACATCTGGAAGCTCTCGTATCTGTTCGGCAAGAAATACGCTCACATCTCTGTGTCCTACGAGGAGATCATCAAGAACCCCAGGCCGCAGCTCCAAAGCCTTTTTCACACGCTCGGCATGGACCCATGCGACCTCGAAGCCGCTGTCAAGCTCGTGGAACAGCCCAAGCTCGGCAAATGGCGAGAGTTCGCGGATGACGACTGGTTCCAGCGGCGCGAATCTGCCTGCGAGCAGGTGCTTCACGAGTTCTTCGCGGCCCGGGTCAGCTGACCGGACGAGCTTCCTGACCAGCCCGGCGATAGTCACCGATCGAAGTCCGACCGATCACACTCGCACATACTCCCGGTGGAGCTGCGTGTATCGGCCCCCGGCGCGGACAAGCTCTGCGTGGCTACCCGACTCGATGATTTCGCCGCCATCGACGACGAAGATGCGATCAGCACGGCGGACCGTCGACAGTCGATGGGCGACGACAAAGCTGGTGCGCCCCTCGACGAGCTTCCACAGGGCGCGTTGCAGGCGATCCTCGGTGACAGTGTCGACGGAGCTGGTGGCTTCGTCGAAGATCAATAGGCGGGGATTTGCCACCAAGGCGCGCACGAAACAAATGAGCTGTCGCTCGCCCTGGGAAAGGCTCGTGCCACGTTCGCCGACGAGCGTGTCGTAACCTCGGGGGAGGCGCGCGATGACATCGTCGGCCCTGAGAAGGCGAGCCAGCGATTCGACTTCCTGGCGCGTGGCGGCAGGTCGCGCATAGCGCAAATTTTCGAAAATCGTCCCCGAGAAGAGAAAGTTCTCCTGCAGTACGATTCCCATTTGCTCGTGCAGTGAGGCCAACGAATGCCGGGCAAGGTCGAGCCCATCGACCAGCACGCGCCCCTGGTCAGGCTCATAAAAGCGGGAGATCAAGTTGATGATGGTGCTCTTGCCGGAACCTGTCTGCCCGACGAAGGCAACCATTTCTCCCGGCTCCACCGTGAAGGAAACATTGCGCAAGATCCAGGGTCGATCCTGACTGCCCTCCTTCTGATAGCGGAAGGAGACGTCCTCGAATTGCACTCGCCCCTCAAGCCGCGGCAAGGGTTGTGCCTGGGGGAGGTCCTTGACTTGCGGCTGGGTATCGAGAAGTTGAAAGATTCGTTCCGCTGCCGAGCAACCATGCAAGATCTCGTTAAACAGCGCGCTCAGCTCGAAGATCGGCCCAAAAAACATGCCCAGATAAAGGACAAAGGCCGCCAACACACCCACTTCAATCTCCCCGATCGAGACCAGGTGGCCGCCGTAGAAAATGATGATGCTGGTGCCCACAATGTAAAGCGTGCGGACGAAAGGCGAATAGAGATTCCAGACGATCGCGGCCTCGCAAACACGAGCGGCATGGCGCTGGGCCAGCGTCGAGTAGAAGCTCAGGTTTTGTGTCTCGCGAGCAAAGGCCTGGGTGACCTTGATCCCCGAAATACTTTCAGCAACGTTGGCGGTGAGCACGGCAAGTGATTCGCGGCAGCGGCGATAGGCGACGATACCCCTGCGGCGGAAAATTTCCGAGGCCAACAGAAGCGGGGGCACCAACGCCAAAATCACCAGGCAGAGCTTCCAGCTATAAAACGCCATGCTGGCCCCAGAAAAGATGAGATAGAAGGCGCCGTTGATGACGGTGAGTGGTCCCCAAACCATGGGATGCTCCATGGCGGCGACATCGCGGTCGACTCTCGAGATAATCTTGCCGGCCTTGGTCTTGTCGAAGTAGCTCATCGACAAGAACTGAACGTGGTGAAAGACGGCTCGGCGTAAGTCGTTGAGGATGTGTTGGCCAGCAATCATGTTCATCCGAAATTGAATGAAGTCAAACAGCCAGCAAAGCATGTACGAGAGAATCAGGAGTCCGCTGAGCATCAACAACTCCCTGTAGGCACGCGCCGGGATCCCGTGATCGATCAGACGCTTGACGATGTGCGGCCCTGCCACTCGCGCCAGTACGAACAGGAGTTCGAGAAGCAGCAATTGCGCGAAGAGACGACGGTAGGGGCGCACAAAGACCAGGAGCTTGCGCACGAGCTTGCGGCTAGGGGGTGCCATCGCCAGCTCTTCTGCAAGGTCAACGGTCGAGATCATGGAGTGGCTCCGCTCGCCAGGCACGTTGGGTCACCAGTGGCTTGGCGTTCAGCTTCACCCAACGTAACTTGCACTTGTAGCAAGTACAGCTCGGCGTAGGGCTGGCAACTTGCGAGGAGCTCGGCGTGCGTGCCCATGGCCGCCACCCGGCCTTGATCGAGGAAAATGATTTGATCCACGTCGACAACGCTTGAAAAACGCTGCGCAATGATGACCGTGGTGCGCCCGCGCGAAAGCTCAACCATTGCTTCTTGTAGCTTCTTTTCGGTCTCGGCATCGACGCTGGCGGTGCAGTCGTCCATGATCAAGACGCGGGGATTCATCAGGAAGGCCCGGGCGATCGCGAGACGCTGTTTTTGGCCGCCGCTCAAGCTCAGACCTCTCTCGCCGACGATCGTGTCGTAACCCTGGGGCAACTTGAGGATGAAATCGTGCATTTGCGCTGCCCCGGCACAGCGTTCGATATCCTCGCGAGTTGCTTCGGGGCGTCCGTAGGCAATGTTCTCGCTGATGGTCATGGAGAACAAGAACGTGTCTTGAAAAATCGGGCTCACGGCTTGCCGCAGCTGGCGCAGGGAGAGATGCCGGACATCAACGCCATCGAGGGTAATGCAGCCCTGGGTGACGTCATAGAAGCGCGGAATAAGGTTGGCGAGCGAACTCTTGCCACAGCCAGTCGGGCCAACGACAGCAGTCCGCTTGCCAGCGGCAATCTTGAGGCAAACGCCCTGAAGCACTGGCGTGCCCGCTTCATAGGCGAAATGAACGTCCTTGAGCACCACCTCGCCAGGGCCGTGAGCTGGCAAGGAGCGCGGGTCTTGTGGCTCCCGCACCTGAGCCTCGGCGTCGAGCACCGAGAAGATGCGGTCGCCGCCCGAGGCCGCTTCCTGGAGCGTCTGCACGACCCGATTGAGCAGTCGCAAGACGTTCGATATTTTCGACAGATAAAGGACCGCCACGGCGATCTGGCCCACCCCCAGGGTACCCCGCGAGTAGAGGAATGCGCCCCCGAGGAGCGTGATCGGAATGCCAAGGTTGAGAATCGCGCCGGCCAGCGGCAAGTTCAGAGCGAAGTAGCGAACGGAGGTCAAGGTGCGGTCGAGGTAGCTCGACGTCTCACGCTCGAACTTGTCAATTTCGGCGGGCTCTTGGGCAAAGGCCTTGACGACCCGGACACCGCTGATGCTCTCCTGGAGTACTCGTGTGACGGCGTCGTACTGGTCGCTGGCGGCTCGAGAAAGCCCACGCAATCGCCTGGCTGCGCGAACGACAATGCCGGCAGCAATGGGCAAGGTTGAAAACGCAAACAGGGCGAGCCGCCAGTCCTGTAGCGCGATCAGCACGGCTGCGCCGCTGACCAGTATGAGGATCTCGGCACCCAGGAAGATGGTCTCTGCGTACAGCGTGTGCACCTGGTAGATATCACGCGTGGCCTTGGTGATGAGATCTCCCGAATGATTGCCATCGTGGTAGCGGAAGCAAAGCCGTTGAATCGTGTCATAGAGTCGCACGCGGATGTCGCACAGAACTTGGGTGTTGAGTCGAGTGCGCAAGACCTCCTTGCGGAAGTTCACCAGCTGGCCCAAGAACCCGATCACGAGAAAAGCCAGGCCGTAAGTAATCAGCTTGCCACTCTCGGGAGGAGGCGAGGCGAGGCCCCTCTGAGAGCTCAGGGCCAGCAAGTGGTCAATGGCAGCCCCCAGAATCCAGGGGCCTGCCAGCTCGCAGGCCTGAGCCAGTGCGAGAAAGAAATAAACAGCCAAGAGCAGGCGACGGTGCGGGCGTACGAAGCCCAGGATTCGCAGGAGTATGCGACTCATGGAGACGTTGGCAGTCATGGCAAGCTCGCGGAAAACTCTTCAGCCTACTGAGACGTCCTCGTACCGCAAGCAAAGAAATCTTCGGGCGATGCGCCATCGCTCCGGACGTCCGTGACAGCCTGCCCACCAGGTCCATGCGGCAGCGCTGCGACTGCACGGGTTCGACGCACTGCGCAAGCACAACAGAGATCTCGGAGCGTTACTTCCGCCAGGATAGGTTCAACGGGCTGTCAAGACTCGGTGTGAGCCCCATTCTCGCCAGGAGAGAAATTTCACTTGGACATCGGTGAGATTACGGTGGAAATTACTCTGATCGATTGCGACTGGTGACCATTTCTTTTGCGGACTTTCCTTGTTGAGGCACCGCTAGCTTTCCGTGGAAAGTCGCCCCGATGGGCAAGCACAACCCTGTCAAGGAGAAGGACCGTGCAGTATCGACCGTTGGGACAATCTGGCATTGAAGCCTCCATTGTTGGGCTGGGCACCTGGGCCATCAGCGGTTGGATGTGGGGTGGTACCGAGGAGACAGCTTCCATACAGGCCATACAGGCCTCGATCGACGAGGGCATCAACCTGATCGACACTGCACCGGCCTACGGGTTGGGGCTGGCAGAGGAGATTGTGGGGAAGGCCATTGCTGGCCGTCGGCAGAAGGTGATCCTGGCAACCAAGTGCGGACTGGTCTGGCACACAACCCGGGGCCAGTATCACATGGAAGAAGGTGGCAAGGCCGTTTACCGCTTTCTTGGCGCGGATTCGATCCGATATGAACTGGAGCAAAGCCTCCGCCGTCTCTCCACAGACCACATCGATCTCTATCAAGTGCACTGGCAGGAGGCGACAACACCGATCGAGGAGACCCTGGGCGCTCTGCTCGATCTGAAGCGGGAAGGCAAGATCCGGGCTGTCGGAATGGGCAATATGACCGTGGAGCAGCTCGCGGCCTACAACAGGGTCGGTCCCCTGGACACCGATCAGGAAGAGTACAGCATGATCAACCGCGATCAGGAGGCTGCTCTCTTGCCTTACTGTCGCGCCAACAATATCGCGATGATTGCTTACTCCCCGCTGGCTCAGGGGCTACTCACCGGCAAGATCGGCACGGACCGCCAATTCTCGGGCGACGACTTACGGCGGACCTACTCCCGCTTTGATCGCACCCACCGCGAGAAAGTGGCTAGCATGCTCGCATTGTTCGAGCCGATCACCAGAAGCCACCGGATTACTTTGGCACAGTTGACCCTGGCCTGGACGACGGCGCAGCGCGGCGTGACCCATGCGCTCGTCAGCGCTCGCAATGCGCAGCAGGCGCGCGAAAATGCCCGCGCTGCCGATGTCGTGCTGAGTCAAGAAGAGCTGAATTTCATGGAGGACGTCATTCGACTCCATGCAGTCGGCATACCGCACCTTTGGTGAAATTTCTCGAGCGTCTCTTGGAGTCATTCGAGTCCCCCGAAAGCAACAACCAAGGAATCAGGAGATCAGTTAGGCACCATGCACGTCAAAGACTTGTTTGACCTTTCGGGCAAAGTCGCCCTGGTGACCGGCGGCGCTCAGGGACTTGGCTATCAGATGGCCGAAGGGCTCGCCGAGGCTGGAGCCGATCTGGTCCTTTGCGCCCTGGCCAACTGCGAGGCGGCAGCGCAGCAGTTGGCCAGGCACGGAAGGCGTATCCTTCCCATCACCATGGATGTCACCTCGCGGGAGGATGTCGTTCGCACCGTGGAGCGTGCGAAGAAGGAGTTCGGCCATATCGATGTTCTCGTCAATAACGCCGGAATAAATGACGTGCATGAGGCCTCTCCCAGAGGTCTGGAAGCCTGGGAAAAGATCATGGCCGTGAACATCACGGGCGTTTTTCTGTGCGCCGGGGCCGTGGGGGAGCTCATGCAAAGGCAGAAGCGCGGCAGCATCATCAATACGGGTTCCATCTATGGACTGCTCGGCCCAGACCGGTCCCTCTATGTCGAAGAAAAAGATTCTGTGTTCGAGTTTCCGGCCTATACAGCGAGCAAGGGCGCGGTCGTCAACTTGACGCGTGATCTGGCAGTCAACTGGGCCCGCCATAACATTCGTGTCAACTGTATCTGCCCGGCAACCTTCGTCACCGACCAGAACCGGCACATTCTGGGGGAGGCGGTTCTGGAGCGAATCTCGAAACGCACGCCGCTGGGACGGCCCGGCGGAGAGGATGATCTGAAAGGCGTCGCCGTCTTTCTTGCCTCGGAGGCTTCCCGCTACGTGACGGGCCAGATTCTGGCCGTGGACGGCGGCTGGACGGCATGGTAGAGCAGACATGAGTTACGGTTCTGGTGGCGTCCACAAGAGTGCCGCCCGAATTGGTTCAACGGGCTGCTATCCCCCTTGGCTTGAGTCAACGAGGGGGCGAGGGCTCTTCCGAAAGGCCTCGAATACGGGAGGAAATAATGACGAGTATGCAAGCACAACGGCGGCCCGATAAGGAGAAGCTGAGATGGATGTACAGCCAGATGGTGCTGATTCGTACGTTTGAAGAAAGAGTGCAACAGGACTACATGTCCGGAAAGCTCGTCGGAGCGATCCATGTCTATGTCGGAGAGGAAGCTGTAGCCGTCGGCGTGTGCGGCCAGCTGAGAAAAGATGATTACGTGACGAGCACACACAGGGGGCACGGCCACTGTATCGCCAAGGGTCTCGACCTGAGGCGGATGATGGCGGAGCTCTACGGCAAGGTCGACGGCCAGTGTCGGGGTAAAGGCGGCTCCATGCATCTTTGCGATCTGGAACGCGGGATGTTGGGAGCCAACGGGATTGTGAGCGCCGGCCTGCCCCTGGCATGCGGGGCGGCTCTCAGCGCCAACCTACGACATACAGACCAAGTAGCAGTCGCTTTCCTGGGAGACGGTGCTTCGAACGCAGGCGCCTTCCATGAATCGCTCAACCTGGCAGCCGTGCTCAAGCTCCCTGTGGTCTTTGTCCTGGAAAACAACGGCTATGCCGACGCGACCCACATTCGCTATGCGGCTCGTGTCACGAACCTTGCCGATCGAGCGGCAGGCTACGGAATCCCCGGCGTCACCGTCGACGGGATGGATGTGTTGGCGGTCCATGAGGCCGCCGGAGAAGCCGTCGCCAGAGCCAGGTCAATGCGCACACCCACGCTACTTGAGTGCAAGACCTATCGCTACTACGGCCACTACGTGGGCGACGCAGGCCAGTACCGGAGCAAGGAGGAGGTCGAAGCGTATCGCCAAAAGGACTGCATCTCCCAGCTGGAACAGCGCCTCCTGCAGGAGGGAATTCTGTCCGAAGGGACCCGGCGCGAGTACCGGGAACAGGCGACAGAGGCGGTCGAGGATGCCGTGCGCTTTGCGCAGAACAGTCCAATTCCCGGGCCGGAGGTGGGCCTGGAAGACGTGTACGTACGCTACTAATCCAAGATGGCGGAAGACGGCTTTCTAGTCCTGCTGACATGGAGTGACCGGGAGGTTACCCGCGAGACGAACGTCAAGAGGTAGAGTCCTGGTAGTCTGGATCGTTTTTCTTATTGAAAATGGAAAGTAAGCTATTCATGACGGAAAAAGAGCGAACCCTCACCTATCGCCAGGCCATCAACGAAGGCCTGCGGCTGGCGATGCGTGAAGACCCCACGGTGATCCTCATTGGGGAAGACCAGGCGGGCGGCGCCGGCTGCGATCCCGGTTTGCGGGACGCATGGGGCGGTCCCTTCGGCGTAACAAAGGGACTCATAGGCGAGTTCGGGCCGGAGCGAGTCATTGACACGCCAATCTCCGAGATGGCGTTCATCGGGGCTGCGGTGGGAGCCGCCATGACCGGACTGCGTCCGGTCACAGATCTCATGTACATCAGTTTTGTGGGCGTTTGCCTGGAGCAGATATTGAACCAGGCTGCCAAGGCCCGCTACATGTCGGGAGGCCGGGTGAGCGTCCCCGTGACCATCCGAACGACCACCGGCGCAGGCATGGGAGTTGGCGCACAACACTCCGACTCCATCTATTCGCTCTTCGTCCATATTCCCGGCTTGAAGGTGGTCGCTCCAACGACTCCTTACGACGCCAAGGGCCTGTTGCTCGCGGCGGTGCGGGATGACGACCCGGTGATCTTCGTGGAGAACAAGATGCTCTACAATACCCGAGGCCCGGTGCCTGAAGGGGACTACTCCATTCCCCTGGGCAAGGCGGATGTCAGGCGGCAAGGAGTGGACGTGACGATGGTTGCCATCTCCCGGATGGTCCTGGTGGCGCTCGAAGCAGCATCTGCTTTGGAAAAGGAGGGTTGCAGCGCCGAGGTCATTGATGCGCGTTCGCTCTCTCCTCTTGATACGGAGACGATCCTCGCCTCGGTCAAGAAAACGGGCCGACTGATCGTTGTGGACGAGGACTACCCGCAATGCGGCATGGCCTCGGAAATCGCCGCAGAAGTGAGTTCAAGGGCCTTCCGTTATTTGAAGCAGCCGGTACAGCGAATCACGCCGCCACACGCACACGTGCCCTTCAGTCCTGTGCTGGAGCAATGCTATCTGCCGGATGCCCGGCGTATTGTTGAGTGCGCGCAAGGATTGATGACAAAAACGGCAACTTAGCCACCTGCCCGGCCTCCGTCCGTGCCAATGGATGATCAGGACGGGGCTGGCGCGTTGCCCGGAGTCGCTTCCATCTCTCTTGCCGAACGAAGCTACCCGAGACACTGTTGGTCAAACCGTCTCCCGCCCGGCCCCTAAATCCCTGCGACCGCCCGCAGCTCGGCAAGGCGGGCCTCTCCCTCCGCCACGTATCGGGTGCGGAAATCGCGCATGGACGCGGCAAGCTGCGTGCAGCTCTCGAGCGCATGGCGAATGCAGGCCGAAAGAGCTTGCGGAGTATTCTCGGCAAAGACCGCTCCGCCCGTGAAGACGCGCTCGAGCGTAGAGGTACGTGAGAGCACGAGAGGCTTCCCGAGCGAGATCGCCTCCTGCGCCCCGTAAAGGAGTGTGCCCGTGCGTGTCGTGAGGGCGATCACCAGATCGGAGCCAGCGAGGAGCTGGTTGTAATCGCACTCGCTCAGGAAGCCCGTGAGCGACACGTTTTGGGGGATCGACGATGAAAGTTCTCTGGGCGCCTTGCCCGTGACGAAGAAGTCGACATCGGGCAAGGCCTTCGCGGCCTCGAGGAAAACTTCCACGGGCTCGTCGCTCTTGAACGAGCAGATATAGACGGCTCGAGGCCGATGGCCCATCGACGGTCCACTGGCAGGGATCACCTCGCCGCCCGGGGTGGAGACATCCGGCGGCAGACTCGGAAAGACGAGGTGTGGCGCGCCCCACGGTTCCAGCACCTCCGCGTTGTCCGCGTTGTGAACCAGGTTCGTGACCGCTCTCCGTGCAAAAAACCGCTGAAGCCAGTCCCACCGTCTCCAGTGCTCCTCAACGAAGCAACCGGAGTGAAAGTCGATCACGTAGCGAGCACGAAAGAGGCACGAGTAGACGAACACTGGGATGATTGCGAAGACTGGCGGATTCGTCACGAAAACGACTTTCGGCCGGTGCAGCACGAGAAGCCAGAACGTCCTGAGCGTCTGCATCGCGTACTTCAACGCCGTCAGAAGCGGCGGCGTACCCCGGTAGAAATACTTGACCGTGTGGCTCGGGATCCCCAACCGCTCAGCAATCGTATCCGCACGACGTAGCCTTGCCCAGGAGACGAAAGCTCCGCTGCAGCTAGTTGCGGGTGAAGTTCCAGGCTTCGGCCGGTTGCAGGCGGGGGATTCGGCCTCGCTCTCCCTCGTCGTACTCTTCATGTCAACGCGCGGGCTCCGACTTCGGCACGCTCGCAGGTTCGCTGATCCCGAGAACCTGAAAGTACATCTCAAGGAGCGGCGCCTCCGAATACTTCCAGGCAAGCACGTCCTCGATCCTTCGCCGACCGATGAGGCCCATGCGGCGCCTCTGTTCGAAGTCATCAGCGAGGCGGATGATCTGCTCCGCGAGCGCCTTCGGATCACTCCCCGGAGCATAGAGCGCCGCATCTTCGCACGAAACGACGGTCTCTCGCAGGTTAAACGACACGACCGGCTTCGCCAGCGCCATGTACTCCATCACCTTGTTCATGGTGGAGACGTCGTTCAGGGGATTCATGGGATCGGGCTGACAGCCGATGTCACAGGCACGAAGCTCTCTCTGCACTTCTTCGTCAGAGATTCGACCCGTAAAGCGAACAGATCCGTTCAAGCCAAGCTCCCTGGCAAGGCGCTGCAAGGCGGGAAAAGAGTCTCCCTTCCCGATCAGCACGAACTCGATGTCCTCTCTGCCCAAGTCCACGCGGATATGCTTGGCAGCAAGAATCAAACGGTCAACGCCGTCCTGCGGGTTCATGTTGCCTATGTAACCGACTCTCACCGGCATCTTGTTTACCGGCTCGGGCCAATCGCGGAAGCGGTCCAGGTCGGGCCCGTTGCGAACGACGATCACTTTCCTTGGCGGGACGCCGCCTCTATCCAGCGCCACCTGCCGGTACGATTCGTTCGTGCTCAGGACCCCGTCTGCCCACGAAAGCGACTGCCTTTCGGCCCAGCACAGAACGCGGTAGAGTAGGCCCTTGCGCTTGTGGTATTGCGTCTCGAAGAGCTCGGGGCAAAGGTCGTGGTGATCAAAGATGTAGCGCTTGCCGAGCAGTTTGAAAAAAACAGCGATCGGAAAGAGGATGTCGGGCGGGTTGCAGAGCTGAACCACGTCAAAGCCGCGCCTAACGCCAATCCAGAGCGCCCACAGACCGCCGAAGAAGAGCGAGCAGGCGTACTCACACAGATGCCCAAAAACGCCGCCACCAGGCCCGAATTTCGGGTAACGGTAGACGTGCGTGCGTCCGACATCGTCAGCCCATCGCTCTCCGGGATAGCGAGGGCAGATGACGCTCACCTCGAAGCCGGCGCCCTCGAGGGTCTTTACTTCGCGCTTGACCCGATTGTCGAAGACAAAACTTCCGTCTTCGATGAAGATCAGCGCCCGAGTCTTGCGCTTACCAGCAAACGCCATGATACGCAACACCTTGAGGAGCCTTGCCTTTCAGAAGCCCGACCAGATCGATCAACGCTTGCTCGGAGTGGAATTTGTGTGTCTCGAGAGCCTTGAATTCCTGCGAGGTATTACCGATCACGATAACCTCGGCAAAATCGAGGACCGCACTCAGTGCGGGCGCCATGAGGCGCGAGATGTGGGGGATCTCCCTCAGAATGTAGGTCTTGTTGGCGCCGACCAGTCGATCCAGGTTCACGAGCGGATCAAAAATCCGCAGGTCAAACCCCTTGCCGATCAACTTCTCGGCAAGCGTCACGAGGGGGCTCTCGCGCAGGTCGTCCGTGCCCGCCTTGAAACTGAGGCCCAGGAGGCCGACCTTCCGTTTGCCCGTTCCGCGGACAATACCCAGCGCCTCGTCGACGTGAACATTGTTCGAGGGGACAATCGAAGCCAGCATGGGCACGTTCACGTCGAGTTCCCTGGCCCGGTAGGTGAGCGCCCGAAGATCCTTCGGCAAGCAGGAGCCGCCAAAGGCGAAACCTGGCCGCAAGTAGGCCTTCGAAATGTTGAGCTTCGTATCCTGGCAGACAAGATCCATGACGAGGTGGCTGTCGGCGCCGAGCTTCTTGGCCACGCGGCCGATCTCATTCGCGAAGCTGATCTTCAGCGCGTGAAACGCGTTCGAGGAGTACTTGAGCATCTCCGCGACCCGGATCGGAACGACGTTGAAGGGCGCGTCGATGCCCTTGTAGAGCTCACGGACAATGTCAGGCAAGTCGACGCCGTTCGAACCGACGATCGTCATCGGCGGAGCGAAAAAATCGGCGATCGATGTGCCTTCACGCAGAAACTCGGGGTTGTAGAAGACGCGGTAGCCGTCACCCACCTTGCGGCCGCACGAGCTCTCGAGGATCGGAATGACTTGCTCCTCGACGGTACCTGGAAGCACCGTCGACCGCACAACGACGGTGTGCAACGACCTCTTTTTCGACAGAGCGCAGCCAATGTCTCGACTCACGGAAGCGAGGTAGGAGAGATCCAGCTTGCCATTCGGGGCGCTCGGGGTACCCACGCAGACGATCGAGAGCTCCGTCTCGGCGATCGCCTCGCCTGCGTCCGGGGTCGCCCGGAGGCGGCCTTCACGCACAACGGTGGAAATCAAGTTGCTGATGCCGTCCTCGATGATCGGACTTTCGCCAGCGTTGATGTGGTCTACCTTGCCCTGGTGAGTATCCACGCCCAGGACGTGGTGACCATTCTTCGCCAGGCATCCGGCGCTGACGGCGCCAACGTAACCCAGGCCGAAGATGCTAACTTTCATTGTATTACTATTCCTTCGTTGCTTCGCAACACTGTTTCGCTGCCGCTTGGGGGGGAATCCCGTGTGTCAGTGGGAGTAGCTTTGAGATCAGTGGCCTTGGGGGTTACCTTCGTAAACGTGACCTGCGTTACTGAGCAACAACCCAATTCCATTCTTGGGATCTCGTCGCTCTTCCCACCTACTATCGGCCAAAACTGCTGTCAAGTGTCGGCCTTGAGGCTCCGAACAGCGAGCCGCCTTCAGCGTTTTCTCCAAACTTCCGATAGATTAAGGACAAGGAGTGCCCAGGGCTTCCCCGTAGCCTCCTCAAAAGGCATTAGGAACAGTAAGAAAAGTAAGGTACCCTACTTTGCACTCGCTGCGCCCGCAATCCATGTGGCAAGCCAAGACGAAGACCTCAAGGAATAGCCATGCAAACTGAGGCAGCGCCCAGGGAACCCTTCACATTGGGTGTCCTGCTTCGCTACAAGTTTACTATTTTTGCCGTGGCCGTATTTGTCATCCTCGGTGGCTACGTCAGGATTATCACCCAGCCGAAGCTTTACGAGGCCACGGCGCGCCTCAATGTGAAGTTCAGCCAATCGGTGATTACTCTGAAGGGTGAGGAAGGCGGCAGCCTTTACCGCCTGCCTCTTCTCGAGGAAGAGGTAAAGGCCTACACGAGCCAGTTGCGTGACCGCCGGATCATCGAGCAAGTGCTCGACGACTTGCCCATTGACTCGAGCAGCACGCAAGCTACGGACTTGGAGGACTCTCCAGCCAAGCAGTTCCGGGCCGCGTTTCTTTCGGCCTATTACAGCATTCGACAGACCGTTTTTTCGGCGATCGACCTCCTTCTTTTCTCGAGCGACATCGTAGTCACCGACCGCGAGCAGCGCGTGAACCAGATTCTCGCCCGCTTGGTGGTAACGGCGGGCGAGGAGGCCAGCCACGTTATCACTCTGGACTATCAGCATCCCAATCCGGCAGTGGCGGCGCAGATTGCCAACACACTCTCGAAGAAATTCATCGAGCTTCAGCGCCGCAAGGTGAAGAGAAAAGACGAGTCGAAAGCTCAAAAGACACTCGACGACGCCATCCGCGAACTCTACGAGAACCGCCAAAAAATTCAGGAGCTTGCCAACAGGCTAGAGAGTCCGAGCCTGAACGCCGCTATCCAGCGGAAGTACTCCCAGATCGAGGAGATTCGGAATCAGAAGGATCGTTTCGAGGTCGCCAGAGAGCTGCTAAGTCGAGGTGTTATCCCCTACGACAAGGAGCTGCCGCTAGAGTCACCCTCGCTCCAAAATGAGCTTGAGCGCATCCGGCTCGAGTACCAGATGCGATTTGAGCAAATCATTCGCGAGTCACCGGAGAGAAAGCCCATCTTCGAGCCTCTCCTGACCCTGCCCAAGGACTACATTGATCGCCGCCGCAGGGAAGCCATCGAGAACGACAAGGCTGTCGTCTCGACGGAGATCCTGGCTCTGGAGACCCAGATCAAGAAATTGGGCGATAACACGGCAGTCACGACCATCGGCCCCCAGTTGACGCGTCTTGAGGTGGAGGAGGAGCGAATCCAGAAGAAGATCGCGCAAGCCGATGCCGATTTGAACGCGATGAAAAGCTTCAACAAGGAGCTGGAGGATGAGAACGTCGCGGAGAACATTGCCTTGCACACTCCAGCGATCGTGCCGCCATTCCCATTGCCACAGCACCGCGAGTTGAAGCTCCTCGTTGTGATGGCACTCGGGGTTTTTGCAGGTTGCGCAGCTGCTCTCTTGCGCCATCAGTTGAAGCCGAGACCCATCCGGCGCATCCGTCCACGTTCGGAAGCCGAGGCGAACGTCCCTGTTGTCATTCTGCCGGACAGTGGAAGGGGCGCCTCCGAGAGGGACCTCGAGATTGACATTTCCTTTCCGTCGGACGAAGCCGGGGCAGGCGCAAGGGGCAGCACTGCAAGGAAGTAGGTACCGCGGAACCGGCCCGGATCTACAAGTGTCTCGAAGAGGCAGGTCGGGTGGCCGCAGGCACGCTCCCAGTCCCCGCTGAGAGGACAGAAGTCTTGGGAAAGAATTCGCGGGGCGAGGTTCTTCTCGGGGCTCGAGCCCAACAGGAGGAACCGCTCGTTGTTTGCCACAAGATGGAGCCGCTCGATCCGCTCTCGCTCGCCCCAACCCAGGTAACAGTCTCGGGCAGCGTCACGCCACTGCCAACGCTCGGCCAGCACCGATAGACCTCACGGAGAGTCTCGCGCCGCCGACGCTGGACAAGACGCTGGAGGGCAGAGAGGTCCTCTTCCTCCCCCGGAAGGAGGGTAACCTGTTCGGAACTCCAGCATCAGTCGAGGCACTCGCTCTCATTTTCGCCCGCGGGCTCACGCCGGATGCGTGCACCCAGACCGCTCAATCGGTGCTCGATACGTTCGTAGCCCCTGTCGAGATGATAAATACGGTAGACAGTCGTAATCCCTTGCGCCACAAGGCCAGCGATCAATAGGCATGCGCTCGCCCGCAGGTCCGAGGCCATCACGGGTGCTCCGCTGAGGCGCTGGACCCCGCTGATAATCGCACTCGGTCCTTCCTTGCGAATCTTGGCTCCCGTTCGCGCAAGCTCAGCCACATGCATGAAGCGATCAGGGTAGATCTTTTCTGTGATCACACTGATGCCGTCGGCGAGGGAGAGAAAGGCCATCATCTGGGCCTGTAGATCCGTCGGAAACCCCGGATAAGGCAGCGTGGTAACGTCCACGGGGTGAAAACCGCCGTTGGAGCAAACTCGGATCGCGTCGTTCTCGGCAGAGATCTTTAGACCCGCCTGCTTCAAGACATCTGTCACCGCTGTCAAGTGCTCGATTCTGGCGCCTCGCACGACAACGTCCCCTCGCGTGATGGCGCCTGCGATGAGAAATGTTCCCGCCTCGATTCGGTCGGGGATGATCGAGTGCTCGGCCCCGCGCAGCGAGGAAACGCCATCAATGACAAGCCTGGGCGTACCAATGCCCTCGATACGGGCACCCATCGACTTGAGGAAGACGCCGAGGTCCGCGATCTCGGGCTCGCATGCGGCTGCTTCGATCACAGTTGTTCCCTTGGCAAGGGTCGCCGCCATCATGACATTCGCTGTTCCGAGGACACTCGAGCCGAAAGGGCCGCCCAGGTAGATCGTCGTGCCTCGTAGCTCCTTCGCCTCAGCCTCGAGGTAGCCGTGGTTGATCCGAATGTCGGCACCCAGGGCAGCAAGCCCCTTGAGGTGAAGGTCGATGGGACGCAGCCCGAAGACACAGCCTCCAGGCATCGACACTTTCGCTTTCTTGCGGCGTGCCAGGAGCGGCCCCAACGTGCAAATGGAAGCGCGCATCTTGCGCACATGCTCGTAGGGCGCAGTATGGGCGTCCGGATTCTCTTCCACGATGGAGATTGCACGGTCGAGTTGCCTCTCACAATGCATACCAAGCTCCCTGAGAATCTCGATGGTGCTCGTAACGTCTCGCAGGTCGGGCACGTTGCGGATGAGGCACGGGTACTCGGTCAGAATCGTTGCGCAAAGAATGGGCAACGCTGCGTTCTTGGCACCGCAAACATCCACCGTGCCCCTGAGGGGCGTACCGCCCTCAACGAGGATCTTCTCCATGGCGTTCTCTTCGACTCAGTTTCCCTTGGTCGCCTTGCAACACTTGACGGACTGCCGCGTGACCTCAAACCGCTCTCATGTGGAGTGCGGGATCAGTCGAGCAGCCTGTCGTTGCTGCCTGCGCTGAAGCCCACCAGGAACACTACTTCTTTTCATTCGATGCGTCTCTTGCACGCACCCGATTCAGCCAAACGCTCCTCAGCGCTCCATGAATCTGGGCGAATGGTAGCACGCGGGGAAAATTGCCACAAGGCAGGAGTGGCGCAGCCTCTTGCCGAACTGGCGGCACGGTCTGCGTTGTGGCAACCCGAGGCGCAATCCACCACGGGTAGTAGCACGCCGGAGCGCCACGGGCGGCAGGGTGATTGAAACTGGCGGGAAGAGGCCGCGACCCGACGGGGCCTCGAGCTTGACTGCGGGAACTTGTTCAACGGGTGGCCATGACGACCACCCGCTCGATTCCGGCCAGATCTCGCAGGGTCTCGCGATGCAGGAATCCCTGCGACTCGAAAAGATCTCGCACCGCCCCGGCTTGCCCCGCACCCACCTCAACAACGATCACGCCGGCAGGCTCGAGCCAGGCGCCTGCGCCAGCCGCCAGCTCCCGGTAAAATCCGAGGCCGTCTTGGTTCTCGCTGCGGGTGTCGAGCAACGCCAGTTTGGGCTCGTAGAGGCGGACATCCTCCATGAGCTTTTCATATTCCATGGCCGATACGTAGGGGGGATTCGAGACAATGACTTGATACGGTCCCGCATCGGTCGGCAACGCTGCAAGAATGTCACCTCGAAGAAATCGAACACGATCGGCGACGTGATGCGCCTGGGCATTGCACCGAGCGACTTCAAGTGCCTGCGAGCTCAAGTCGACCGCATCGACCAACAAGCCAGGCACGTTCACAGCCAACGCCACGGCCATGCAGCCGCTTCCAGTGCCCACGTCGAGGGCTCGAACCTTCGATAGCGGCCTCAAGGTCCTGATGGCCGCCTCGACAACATGCTCCGTCTCCGGGCGCGGCACAAGCACCGCCGGCGAGACCTCGAAGATCAGCGAGAAGAACTCCCTGCGCCGCGTGATGTAGGCCACAGGCTCCTTGCGAGCCCTTCGCTCCACAAGTCCACGAAAGCGGGCCCTCTCATCGGGCTCCACCAGCATCTGATAGCCCGTGTACAACTCGATCCGGGTCTTTGAAAGCGCCAGCGCAAGTAGTATCTCGGCATCGAGCCGTGGCGTGGAGAGCCCGAGACGCTGGAAATAGCCCTCGGTCCACTTGAGGAGCTCGGCCACTGTCCAGATCGTTCTTGTCTCCTCACGCCGCACGATCACGAGTTTTCTCACAGCTCCTTCATGCGGAGGTCGCGATCGTGGCGTCGAAGCGCCTTGACGAGCGCCTCGAGGTCGCCTTCCTGGACAATTCGCTCCAGGTTGAAGTTCTCGTTGATCCTGTGATCCGTCACGCGGTTTTGCGGAAAATTATAAGTTCGAATGCGTTGGCTCCGGTCGCCGGAGCCAATCTGGTTCCTGCGAGTCGACTGTTCCTTTTCCTTCCGCTGGTTCTCGTAGAGGTCAAATATGCGTGTGCGGAGCACACGCATGGCTCGGGCACGATTCTTGTGCTGCGAGGATTCCTCCTGAATCGCGACAACGATGCCGGTCGGAAGGTGTGTCAGTCGCACCGCCGAGCTCGTCTTGTTGACGTTTTGACCACCCGGCCCGCTCGAACGATAAAAATCCATGCGGATGTCAGAGTCCTTGAGGTCGATGTCCACCTCCTCCGGCTCGCTGAGGACAGCCACGGTCGCAGCCGAGGTGTGAATTCGACCACTACTTTCTGTCCTTGGCACACGCTGCACCCGGTGCCCACCCATCTCATAGCGCAAGTCACGATGAACAAAATCGCCGGAGATGCCGAAGATCACCTCCTTGAATCCCCCAAGGTCGGTCGGTGACGCATCCATCATTTCAACCTTCCAGCCCTGCCGCTCAGCGAACTTCGCATACATGCGAAAGAGGTCCCCAGCAAAAAGGGCGGCCTCATCACCGCCAACGCCGGCACGGATTTCGAGGATCACGTCTCGGGAGGCATCTTTGTCCTCGACCAGCACCGCCTCCAGCAGTTCCTCATCAAGCCGCGTCAGCTCGACATCAATCCGGGCAACCTCCTCCTTTGCCATCTGCCGGAGAGCGGCATCCTCGGTGCTCGTACGGCTCAGCTCTTCGTTCTCCGAGAACTCCTTTTGAAATCGGACGTATTCGTTGAACTTCGAGACCGTTCTCGAGAGCGAGCCCAACTCCTTTGAGTAGGACTTGTAGACACCTGGCTGCCCGAGCACCGCAGGAGAGGCCAGAAGCTGCTCAAGCTCGGCATACCGGGAGGTAACCTGCTCAAGCTTCTTCTGAATCAAGGGAGGTAACATGCAAAGAACCGCCAAGAGTGATGAAGAGCCCCCGGACTTTGGGGTTCGTCACAGGCAGCTTTACCCTCAATGGGGTCGGGCAGCCTGTCGAGCAACGTCCGCGTGGTGCACGAAAATCCATGCACGAAAGTCCTCGACTGCAGCTACGACTTGGGCTGGGTCACAGGGGCCGCGCGTCCCGGGGCAGAGCCCGGCGCCGACGCCTTTGTGTCCCTGTCCCTTGGCCCCTTGCCTTTTGGCCCGCCACCAGCGCCGCCTTGAGTCTTGAGCGCCTCGGCCTCCTCTTCCTCGGTAGCCTTGCGCTTTTTCACTGGCGGGAGCCCCACCAAGACCTTCTCGAGCTTCTTGGGGTTCTTCTTGGGGGCTTCCTTGGTGAGGACTTTCCCCATGGTCGAATCGTCCCAGGCGTGTCGTTTCTGGAACTTTTCCACCCTTCCCGCGGTGTCAATGAACTTCTGCTTGCCGGTGTAAAAGGGGTGACAGGCCGAACAAATATCAACGTGGAGCTCGGGCTTCGTACTGCGCGTCATGAATGTGTTGCCGCAGCCGCAAGTCACCTTGCATTCTTTATAGTCCGGATGGATTTTTTCTTTCATGGGAGGAACTCCTGGGTGCCGTGCCAGTCACCGTGGGGTGAAGGGACGAAACTCAAGAGTATATCCTCGCCAAAAAAAGGATGCAATTGCGGTAATTGGACGAATCCGAGAGAGTAGCTCCCTGCTCTCTTGCTACCAGGCCCGGGTTTCATCGGATTGGCCCCTGGCAAGAAGACAGCCCAGGGCAAGCTACGCTGTCTCGCGTCGACTGTCGTCCTTGCGAGTGACCTTCTTACCGCGATTAAAACTTCGGTGACGAACCAGATCAGGCGTGACGACGTACTCGACGACCTCACTGACGTGATCAGGGAACTCGTAAAGAACATCCAACATCACGTCCTCGATAATGGCTCGAAGGCCTCGAGCGCCGGTTCCGCGCTCCATGGCGAGCTTGGCCAAGTCGCGAAGGGCTTTCTCCGTGAAAGTGAGCTTCGCACCCGAGAGCCGGAAGAATTCCTGATATTGCTTCGTGATCGCGTCTTTCGGCTCCGTGAGGATCTTTACAAGATCTTCTTCGCCCAGCGGATCGAGGACCGTGCTGATCGGCAGTCGTCCCAAGAACTCAGGAATCATGCCAAACTTGATCAAATCCTCGACCTCGACTTGACGGACAAGGTTCTTTCGCGTCTCAATGTCCTCTGTGTGGACGTCGCCGAAACTGGGATTGAAGCCAATCATCTTCTTCCCGAGTCGATTCGCAATAATCTCCTCGATCCCGGTAAAAGTGCCCCCGCAAACAAACAGGATATTCGTCGTGTCGACCTGGATGTACTGCTGCTCCGGGTGCTTGCGACCGCCTTGGGGTGGCACATTGGCTATGGTGCCTTCGAGAATTTTCAGCAGGCCTTGCTGCACGCCTTCACCGGAGACGTCACGTGTAATGGACACGTTCTGGGTTGCCCGGGCAATCTTGTCAATCTCGTCGATGAAGATGATGCCCTGCTCGGCCCGTTCCACGTCAAAATCCGCAGCCTGTAGCAGCTTCAAGACGAGGTTCTCAACGTCCTCGCCGACATAGCCAGCTTCCGTGAGCGTGGTTGCATCTCCGATTGCGAACGGCACATTCAGGAGCTTGGCGAGCGTTCGAGCGAGCGCCGTCTTGCCGCAGCCGGTGGGGCCGAGCATGAGCACGTTGCTTTTTTCGACGGCGATTTCACTCTTCGTTCTCGTGCTGAGGAGGAGGCGCTTGTAATGATTGTGGACCGCCACCGAGAGGACCTTCTTGGCGTGGTCCTGGCCGATAACGTACTCGTCAAGCTTCGCCTTGAGGGCCTTCGGGGTTGGGATCTGCTCGAGGAACAGGGGGGGAGGTGCGCTGGACTTGTCTTCATCGCGAAGGATCGAATGGCAAATGTCCACGCAGCGGTTGCAGATAAAGATGCCAGGACGACCCTGAATGAGCTTGTCGACTTGCGACTTGTTCAAGTCGCAGAAGGCGCAGCGCTCCGTCGATGCCTTGCTGCCCCTTCCCCCTCCTGAAGCTCTCGTCATGCTTCTCCCTGTGAAACCTTCACTCTCAAAGAGTCGATAACCTCGTCTACCAAGCCATACTCCTTGGCCTGGTGTGGAGTCAAGAAGAAGTCTCGATCCGTATCTTTCTCTATTCGCTCAATCGACTGGCCGGTGTGACGAGCAAGGATTGCAATGAGCATCTGCTTGTTACGCCTCATCTCCTTGGCCTGGATCTGGATGTCGGCAGCCGTGCCTCCGGTGCCTCCCCAGGGCTGGTGGATCATGATCCGCGCATTGGGTAGCGCGTGCCGTTTGCCCTTCGTGCCGGCGGCGAGCAGGATGGCTCCCATGCTGGCCGCCTGGCCGATCGCGTACGTCGCAATGTCACAGGGCACAAACTGCATGGTATCGTAGATCGCAAGCCCGGCCGTCACTGATCCACCAGGGCTGTTGATATAGATATTAATGTCCTGGTTCTTGTTGTCGCTCATGAGGAACAGAATTTGAGCGATGACCAGGGATGAACTGTAGTCGTCAATGTTGGGGCCGATAAAGATGATGCGGTCCTTCAACAGGCGCGAGTAGATATCGTATGAGCGTTCTCCTCGGCCAGTCTTCTCGATGACAATGGGCACTAAATTACCGTGCATTCTCAAGGCTCCTTCTCAATACTTGGCTTCATCGGGCTCAAGACCCAGCCGCTTGGGGCTGACCGTCTGAGCCCAAGATCCGGGCTTCTTTCCTCAGAAATGCGCGCACTTTCTCATTGCGCAGCGAGAAGCGGACCTCCTCCAGACGTCCAGAGCTGCGAAGCTCGTCACGGAAACGGGCCAGGGGGATGCCGTAAAGGCTCGCCATGAGGTTGACACGCTTGTCCACCTCTTCTTCGGTCGCGAAGATCTTCTCATTGGAGGCAATTTTCTCAAGGACGAAGAACTCCTTGATCTCCCTGCGGATCTCTTCAGATGCAGCCGACGATGGCAAGTTCTCGGAGCTGCCAGGCTTCTGGCCCTCGACCTCCGACTGCTCCCATTCTCGCACAAGGGTTGCCTTGACCTCCTCGGCGGGAACCCCTTTCTCGAGGAGCTCATACTCCCGCTCCATACGACGGCGGTTGATGATGCTCTCAACGAGCCCTTCGGGAATCTCCATCGTTGCCGTCGCGAGGATCTTCTCGAGAATCTTCGTCTCGACTTTCTTGTCAGCCTCCCGACGGCTCCGATCCTCCATGCTCTTGCGGACTTCGGCGCGGAGAGCCTCGAGGCTCTCCGTCTGGAACGTCTTTGCAAACTCTTCGTTAAGCTCGGGGAGATCCACTCTTCGGGTGTCCTCCAGCACAAACTCAAGCTCAAGATCTGCGTGCCTCAAGACCTCGTCCGAGAAGTTTCCGTGCGCCTTGACGGGAATCCTGAGCGGTTCACCGGAGGTGAGGTTCCAATTCTTTACTCGATCCCCCAGACCTTCCACAAAGAATTCATGTAGCACATTGCTCGAGGGTGTGAAGCTTGCCTCGACACCGCTCTTGACCTTGGCTCCATCACGATAGAGGTTGTACTTACCGAGGTAGACGTCGTCCATTCCCGCGTCGGAGGGGTTGACAGAGACGAGCTTCGCTGCCTTGCGCTGCATCAAGGCCAGGCGCTCCTCGATGTCCTCTGCCTTGACCGAAACATTTTCGCCTTCAACCTCAACGCTCTTGTACTCAGCCAGCTCGAAGTCAGGCCGGACTTCCAACTCGACAACATAGCCCAGATCCGCATCCTTCGTGAACTGCACGTCTTTGATCTTCGGTGAGCCGACGACATCGAGCTTGTGCGCTTCGACAACCTCGGAAAGCGACAGGGAGAGGAGGGCCTCCTTCACATCAGATTCGATTTCCTTGCCGTATCGAGCCTCGAGAAGCTGCCGGGGCACGCGGCCCCGACGAAAGCCCGGAAGATTCACGGTAGAGGCGAGCTCCTTGTAGTTCTTGTCGAGCTCTTCCTTGATCTTTTCCACAGGAACGGTGGCCGTTATGCGCCGTTTGCAGGTGCTCAGGCTCTCGATCTGGGAGCGAGTTCCGAGACCCTCGCTTTGCTCCCCCTCTTTCTCAGTTGAGTTGTTACTCTCGGGGGATGTGTCTTCAGCATGCGTACTATCGTTTTCGTCGCTCACGGTTCCCGCACTCTCTGTCTCAGCCTGCATTCTTGTATCGCTCATGTCTCGGGCAGGTCCGTTTCCTACGGCCTCAGATCACCGTCCACACCTTGTGTTTGCCAAACAAAACCAGCGAGCAGCACACCGCTCGCCACTCAAATCGACCCGTACTATAGCCTGCGATTGATGGAGTGCAAGCTACCAGGATTGCCGTCGACAGAGCTGGGCCGCGTGGAGACAATTGCACTCCGTGATAAATCGCTCAAGTCCCACGATCACAATCGAAGGCCAAGTCGTGTCCCATCGGTCCGCAGGGGAGAACCAATCCATCCTCCAACGAATCGAAATCGACACCCGGAGTGGGCTCATCGAAAGCGTAGAAGACCTCGATGTCCGGTCGTCCAACGCTGACCTTTCGCTCTCGGACGAGCACTGGATCTTCCCGGGCTTCATCGACATCCACGTCCACGCCCGCGAGGACGTCAGCTCAAGCCAATCTTACAAGGAGGACTTCGAGTCGGCGGGTCGGGCCGCAATTCACGGCGGCGTAACGGCGTTCGTGGACATGCCCAACAACCCTCGTCCGCCGGTGGATGACGCATCCTATGCCGCAAAACGTGAGCTCACGGGGAACTGCCCTGTCGACGTGCTCCTCTACGCCGGCATTGGACCGCGCACTCGCCCGCTTTCGTTTCCAGTCCCCTACAAGGCCTACATGGGGCCGAGTATTGGCGATCTCTTCTTCCAATCGGAGAGCTCCTTGAGGGAGACTCTGGCCCGCTACCGCGGGCACCGGGTCTCGTTTCACGCCGAGGACCCGGAGATCCTGGAGCAACACAGAGGCGCTCCCGTCCACTGGGATCGTCGACCAGCGATCGCGGAGTCGACGGCGGTGAAGACCGCAATCGAGCTCTCGAAGTCCTTTTCGATCGTGCCCAACATCTGCCACCTTTCGACCGCCGCGGGCATGGAGCATATTCGCGAGGCCAGGAAGCAAGGCCTCGAGGTCACCTGTGAAGTGACACCTCACCATCTTTATTACGATCAGGGCAATGCCTCCAACTTCAGCATCCCGGATTTCCTCCAGTGCAACCCACCGATACGGTCCCGACTCGACCGCATCGCCCTCCTCGAGGCGTTTCGTGGCGACGAGATCGACTACCTGGCTACCGACCACGCCCCTCACTCGCTCGAGGAGAATGAAAAAGGCATTTCCGGCATGCCCCAGCTGGACACTTTTGGGAGCTTCGTCTCTTGGCTGCTGGGTGAAGGCTTCTCGCTTCGCTCGATCCGCTTGGCGGCCGCCGAACGGCCAGGAAGATTCTTGAGTCGTTTCCTGCCGGAGCTCCACGGGAAGGTTCAGGAGGGCTTTGTCGGCTCGCTGACGATCCTGAGGAGGAAGCCCGCGACAGTCCGACGTCAAGACTTGAAGACCAGAGCCGGCTGGTCCCCCTTCGAAGGCTGCCGATTCGAGGGGCACGTGAGCCACACCATCGTTCGCGGCAAGATCTACCCGCTTGCAGCCGATTGATCAGGCCCGCGCGGAGGCGACCTGCTGAGTGCCGCTCCCCGTGAATTCGCGGCGGTACCAGGCAGCCTGCTCATGGGCGCCGACTGCCGAGTTCCCGAAAAGCCCAGGACCCCATCGGGAAGCCAAGCCTTCACAAGCTTCGCACGCGTCTCCAATAGAGACCTTGTCATGGTCCGATTGAAAATCTACGACGGTACCGAAAAAATCCGCGAGCTTGAGCTCGAGGCCAACACCATCACGATTGGTCGAGACGAGGGAAACTCGATCCTGCTGGAGGATTCGAGCGTCTCGAGGCGCCACGCGACCCTGGAACCCACCGGGGGCTTTTTCATCGTGCGGGACTTGGGCAGCACCAACGGCACCTACGTCAACGAGGTTCTGGTGCACTCGCACGTCTTGAGCCACGGCGACCTGCTCAAAGTAGGCAAGTACGTGCTCCACATCGAGGCGCAGTGCGACAAACCTGGCGAGACGACTCAAGTCCTTGTAGAGAAACTGTCCATCCCGGGGGCGGGCGCCGCAAAGACATGAACCCCGAGCCGAGACGCAAGCACAGATCTCTCGAGAAGACGGACAAGTTGTCGCTCGAAACCGCGACCCCCACGGAACCGGTGGCGGCTCCTCAGGCAACGACACCCGAGGAAAGCCTGAGCGACACCCAGTTGCTGAAGACCAAACTCAGCGAGACGGAACGAGAACGCGACTCCCTCAAGTGGGCAACGGTTCAACTCGAGACCGAGCTAGCAGCCCGGCGCAGCGATTTCGCAGCGCAAAAGGCCGAACAGCTCTCGGAACTACGAGTGCTCCACGAGGTTGCGGAGCGGGCGCATTCGGAAGCAAGCCTCTTGAAGGAGGGCCTGAGGGACGCACGTGCGACGAACAAGGCACTGAAAGCACAAAACTTGAGCTTGCAGCATGTGCTGAACCAATGGGGAGTCCCCGCCGAGGCCAACGACAGCTCTGCATTCAAGCTGGCGGCGTTCGAGGAGGGCCTCGACCGATCCTTTCCGAAGCTGACCCAGGGTCCAGACGGTCATGATCCCGTCCCCACGCTGCTCAGGGGCGAGCTTGGGTCGTTCTGCTTCCCGGACTTGCTACACTTTCTCTCGAATACCATTCCGCGGGGGGTGCTCACGGTCGTGTCGGACCAGATCATCACCAAACTCTATCTGGAACGCAGCGCGCTTCTCTACGTCGGCTGGAACAACAGGGACTCCGACTTGAGCCTCGCCCGGCTACTCGAGGAGTCCGGCATGGTGTCGGCAGAAACTCTGGCGGAGATCGTGCATCGCGCCGACTTCGACTTGGAGCTGGCGACTGTCCTTCTCGGCGAGAATCATGTGCCGGCGCAAACCATTCGCTCGGGGCTGAAGGAGCATGCCCGGGTGATTCTAGGCTTCCTCTTCCACCTGAGGGCCGGATCCTTCTTCTTTCAGGAAGGTGAGGTGGAGCGCAAGAGGGAACTCGAGTTCCGCCTCCCAGTGACTGATGTCCTTCTCAAGACCGCAGCGGAGATGGACGAAAAGACACGTCAGTTGCTGGAAGCCCGTTAGCCGCTCTTTCGAGACCGCCTGGGCGACTAGAGAGGGAGGCTTCAGGGTCGACAATGCCGGATTGGAACCGCGTCGAGTGGAGCGAAATACCTCACGCGGCCATGATTGGGACATCCTGGCCAACGCTCACCCACCATCGGCGCCGCCAGGAGCCAGGAGCAGGGGAGGTCCATCCTCCCCCGCGCGGAGCAGGAATAGGTTGGTATTCTTCAACTTCAGCATCCATCCTGGGGCCCTGATCGGCCGCGCAGCCAGCCCAGGATGCAGCCGCCCTGAAGAAAGCTGCGTCGAATCTGGCCATCATGAACAGTGAAAGAAAGTCTATCCCTCATTTCAACAGCCTGTTCCGAAGGAATTGGAAATTTCTTTCCGGGTCTTGGGCCCTCCTGGGAGTGAACCTTGAATAAGCGATCGAGACGTCAATTCTTGCGCACCACGGCCCTGGCCGCCTGCGGGTTCGGAGCCATTCCCAGGCTCAGAGCAGAGTTCGGCGCCAAGCCGGACCGGACCAAGCCCGAGATAGTGCGTCTGCTGACGGGCGTCCATAACTTCCTGACCACACCGTTTCACTCAAATTTTGACCTCGACGCCAGGGGGATGCGACAGAACGTTGCGCATCACGCTCGCATGTGTACAAAAAACATGACGATCGTCGTTAGCGCCGGGCTTGGAGAGCTATTCTCGTTGAGCGTTGAGGAGCACATCTCGCTGGTCGCTGCAGCGGTCGCCGGGGCTCAAGGTAAGTTACCCGTGGTGGCTGGAGTGGGTGGCGGCTACAGGAACGCGCTCAAGATGGCGAAAAATGCCGAAGCTGCCGGCGCCGATGCCATTCTCGTCTTTGCTTATCCGCTGGCGTGCGATCAAGCGGACGGAGCCTACCGCTACCTTGCTGAGGTCGCCAACGCGGTCAAGATCGGCGTCCTGGCTTATCCCTGTGGCAAGGGCGATTTTTGGGTCGATGTCCTCCGGCGCCTGGCGGAATTGCCCAACGTGGTCGGCTTCAAGGACGCCAGCGGCGACCCCAGGGTCGGCCAGGCACTGGGAGCGGTCGTGGGCGAGAGCTTTCTATGGATCGCAGAGGGGGAGACCAGCGCGGTGGCGCTCATGCCTGCCGGAGCGCGCGCCTTCACCACCGCAGTGAGTACGTTCGTGCCAGATGCTTGCCTGCAACTCTGGCAGCACGGTGTCGCGGGAGACATCGCTCGCATGAAGGAGGTGCAGGACCGTCGCATTGCACCCATTGTCAAACTGCGCAACTTGAAACCGGGCTATGGCATAAGCGGCATCAAGGTCGCGCTGGAAGCGCTCGGGCGTGCGGGTGGTCCGGTGCGTCCTCCAGACACTCAGGTGGACGCGGTAGACCGCGCGGGGATTGCTGCCATCGCCCTGGAGCATGCCGAGAAGCCCTGAGGCAAGAAACCATTTGCCCCGAAAAATGCGGTATTTTGCGATTCTCAAACAAAAGAACAACCCGGAGATAGCTTCAAGTGGAGCGTAGAAAGTTCTTGCAGGCGCTTGGCACCGTTGCATGCGCCGGGCCGAGGGCGAGCGGGCTGGAGGCTTCCCCGGCCCCTGAGTCGCGGGCACGAGGGCATGGGGAGCCTCGCGTCTTCCTTCTCGACGATGGCCGCCATGCAGGTGCGCTTTACGAATTTGAACCACCCCTCGAACCAGCCGACCTGACCCTCACGGTGGACCAACTCGTCGAGAGCGGCTTCGACACCTTGATCCACACTTCAGGGCTCCATGGCGGGATCGCACTTTATGACAGCCACGTGGCGCAAAAACTTGGCGACAACGTGACCCGATGGACGCATTCCGTGCACTACCGCGGAGCGCGTAACTTGCGCCACCTCATCGCCCACGGCCATGATCCCCTCAAGCTCCTCTGCTCGCGCTGCCACGAAAAGGGGATCTGGATGATCGCCAGTAACTGGGTAACGCTGTATGGGGGCACCCGTGCCGCTGACGGCGGCTCCGGATTCCTGTCCGACTTCGTCTATGATCACCCTCAGTTTCAGACGGGAGAAGACCGCGACTCACGCGCCGCACTCGCTGATCCCGCACGCTTCTCCTTCTTGCATCCGGAATTGCGTCGGGAACGATTTCTTGTCTTCGAAGAGCTCCTTGCGCGGTATGAAACCGATGGAATTGAGCTGAACCTTACCGAGCACGTCCCCTTCTGCAAGTTCGGTGAAGTGGGAGAGCTGGCCCCGATCCTCACTCAGTGGATCCGCGAGCTTGCTCAGGTCGCCCGCAAGGCCGAAAAAGCCCAGGGACTACGAAAGCGGATTTATGTACGCATCCCCGCCAGGGCCGAGGCCTGGAAACTCCTGGGATATGACGTGGCCACCTGGGTTTCTGAAAAGCTCGTGGATGGGCTCATCGTCTTGCCCCAGCAGGTGGGCGCGACCATGGATCAAGGTGCTGACCTCTCCAGCGCCACGGAGCTCGGCCGCAAGACAGGGTGTCGCGTCCTTGCGGGTCTGAGCGCTCACCTAGGCAGCCAGCTGGAAACTTTTGCCACGGCGCCCATGACCTGGGCCGCGGCCGCCAATGCCTATGCCCAGGGGGCGGATGGATTGGGCTTCGCGCAGTACGTTTGGGCCCCCAACGGCTGGCCCTGGACCCACGACGCATACGGCACGGCTCGTCTGCTCGGGCATCCGGAGCTACTGGCGACAGCCAACAAGCTCCATCGAGTCACCTCGCGGCCCAGGGGCGCGAAGAATAGCCCCACGTTGCTGCCCGACGAATCTCCCTTGCTGCCGCAGCCCCTCGGAGAGGGCCTACCTGTGGAACTGCGACTGCGCCTTTCGGACAGACTCCTGGAACAACATGCCCTGGGAAGAATCGACTCGGTGCGCTTGCGAATTCGTATCAGCAATCTCGAGCCCGCGCTGAACCAGGTCCGGATCGAGTTGAATGGCACGCCGCTACCCGAATCCCTCTTGAAACTGCACGACTTGACCTACCGGCTCTACCGCTCGGGTGCGATCACCCCTTATGGATACGTTTATGACTACTCCCTCACCCCCGAGCACTATCCCCGGCCAGGGCAGAATTCGGTGAAGGTGACCCTCGTCAAGAGCGATCCCAACATCGACGTTGTCCATGAGGTTGTCAACGTGGATTGCTCCATCGATTACCGCCCCCATCGTAACTTCGAGAGCCTGCGGCTTGAATATTGAGACCCCCCGTGAGCGCACGGCGGGGGAACGGTTGCGCTTGAGAACCACAGGCGCAGCCGCTACCTTGGCCACATGCCGAGCGCCCCGATCATCATTCCCAAGGAAAAGCTGACGATTCGTTTCTCTCGCTCGGGCGGCCCCGGAGGCCAGAATGTCAACAAGGTGGAGACCAAGGTGGAGCTCCGGTTCGTCGTCTCCGAGGCCGACTGGATACCCGAGAGCATTCGCTCGAGGCTCGTGGCTTTGTGCTCGGACACCTTGACGAAGGGTGGAGAGCTCATCCTCGCCTCCAGCCGGCATCGGACACAGGGACAAAATCTCGAGGAGTGCCTGCGAAAGCTCTCTGCCCTGCTCGAGAAGGCGAGCAGGAGGCCCCAACGACGAATTCCCACGCGCCCGACTCGTGGCTCCCAAGTAAGGACGGCAAGGGTAAAACGCCATCAGAGCGAGAAGAAGCGTGCTCGCCGCTGGCAGGGCGACGAGTGAAGAATCCTTGGTACCGCCCACCGCAAGTTAGTGCCTGAAAATGCAGCTCGTGGGCGGTCCTCGCCAAGGGGAGTGTGAGGGGGGGGCAGCGTGGCCCCCCTCAAGAGTACCGCGCGCCTCCGGGAGATTTCAGGCACCTGTTCATGGCGAGCGGGATTTAGCGGAAGATCATCTCGGGAATGTTCCCGACTTCGATCGCCACCACGACCTCGCTCAAGATCCGGGTGTCATGCTCGGGCACTTCGAGGACGAATGGCATCCCTTGTTGGATGTCACCGGTGAGCCTTCCTCGAAACTTGTCGCCAAAGTCGACGCGATCTTTCGACTGCGAGAACTTCTGCATCACCATGGTGTTCGTGTCAGAGCTCTGCAAGTGCTCTCGAACCACCCAACGGAGACCATCGCCATCAGCTTCCGATAGCCAGTAGACCGTTCCGCCCCGCGTCTCAAGACGACAACTCGAGGACTCTCCCTCGGAGAAGAACTCCACTCGCTCTGAATGATTTTCTGGATTCATGCAATTCCCCCGTGAGGTGGTGTTCCGCAGGCCCACGCTGGAGCTCGGTTCCTGGGTTGGGTTGTACCCGAGAAATTTCAGGTGCAAGAGTGCCAATGGGCCCAGCGCGAAGCCAGGCCGCTGCACCTCTATCGGGCGCAGGAAGCAAAAAATTGAGCCGCACAATTCCCCCCACGGACTATCTTGCGATCGGCTCCACCGCCAAGAAAAAAAACCGGGGCTGGTAAGAAAAATCCGTTCTCCGCTCAGCCCCCCGGTTCGAGTTTTCCGGACCAACCAGGTAAGTCTCCGAAACAACTCCTCGGAAAAGCGCTCAGACCTTTGATCCCTGCGCGCAAGATTCTTCTACACATCATGCCGTTGTGTCCGCGAAGAAAACTTGCCTCGAGTCGGACTCGAATGAGTGACTTCAAGGTCGAGTTCCAATTGTGCATGGATCGTATCGATGCGCATCATCCTTGTCAAGACATGCGACGATTCTCATCACTCGAGCGCTTTGATCTCATCCACACGCCGCCTACAATGCGCGCGTGCAGATCTCAGTCGTCGTCCCGGCCTTCAACGAAACACCTCGCATTCGATGGACAGCCGAGTGTGTCACCGCGTTTCTTGAGCGTGAGTTCGATGAGTTCGAGGTGATCGTCGTTGACGACGGATCCGATGTCGACGCACAGACCCTCCTCGCCGGGCTTCCTCACGTGCGTTGCCTCCGCAACGATGTGAATCGCGGCAAGGGATATAGCGTTCGACGCGGGATGCTCGAAGCTCGCTTCGATCCCGTCCTCTTCACAGACGCCGACCTCTCGACGCCGATCGAAGAAGCACTTTTTCTCTGGCGAGAAATTGATGCCGGAGCCGACATTGCGATTGGCGCACGCCTTCGTGATTCATCGAAGCAAGTCCGGCGACCACCGCTACGAAGGCTGATGGCCTTCGTGTTCCGTCTGTGCGTCAAGCTGATCGCGCTTCGCGGGTTTTACGACACGCAATGCGGCTTCAAGATGCTTCGCCGCAATACCGCGCGAGCGCTGTTCGGCGTCGCAAGCCTTGATCGTTGGGGTTTCGACGTCGAGATCCTGTTCATGGCAAGAAGGAGAGGGCTACGAGTCGCGCAGGTGCCAGTCTCGTACAGCGAGTCGAAGCAAAGCCGCCTCAGTTTCCTTACTCCCCTCACCATGCTGTGCGACTTGCTCAGGATCCGCTGGAACGCACTGCGCGGGCGCTACGACATGGGAAAATAAAGAATAACCGGACTCACGAGGGGGGAATTGGTGTCGGGTTCGGCGAGGGGGTTCAACCCAGGCCGGCTTGGGAGGGTGGGCCTCAGGCATTTTCCGGAACAAGTCGTCCGGGGGGGCGGAGGTGGGACGCTGTCATAGTAGGACAGCGAGTGGAAATTGTGGGTTGCCATGGAAGTTCAGCCATGGCGGTTTCGTGAGTCCGGTGTTGATCTCCTGGTGTCTCGAAGGTCGATGCTCGCTTCTTGCGAGTGGCTCGACACATGGAGAAGACAGGAACAATCGTGCCCACCGATACTCCTACGACCACCGCACCTCTGAGCACCCGCTGAGCACTCGAGAAGCTAGACAGGTGGTTGTTTCCAGCCCGTCGATTGGGCGAAGCCGACGCAACCCGCCCCAGGAATGCAAGCCCGGCAGTTTCAGCCCGGACTGAATTGCACGGAAGCTGGACAGAGTTTGCCCCGACCGGCTACTTCCCGCCGTTGTTCTCGCTGTCCCTCAGCAACTCGTCGAGTCCCTCCAACTCGTCGCTCGGCTGGGAGCTCGCATCCTCCGTCTCTGGCGCCCCGTCGGAGGATTCGCTGGCAGACTCGGGCCTCGCCTTTGTTCGGGGGTCTCCCGCGGGGCTTGGATCGCCGCGGAGCTTCTCGACGTTGATCGGCGGTGGCGGCTCGGGCTCCACGGCCTCGCCAGATCGAGTTTTCGCCCACCGGGAGACGACTCCACCACGTCGGCCCGCGGTCTTCATGAGCCCCGGGTCAAGGAGGTCGTTCTTCGACTCGACCTGATCCCAGAACTCGGCGTCGCCTTCCGGCTCAACTACCCACTCGGGAACTTTCGGTGCCCCCAACTCTGGCGAGGTCGTCGGCCGGGGTGGAGCACCATCGTCGACAGGGCCCGTGCTGCAGCCCAGGCAGGCCGAGAGTGACGCCCAGACCGTCAAGATGCCGCGGAAACGTAACGTGAGCGCACCGTGCGTGTTCATGGCTGATGGGTCAAGAAGAGTTGAGTGCGTGAAGTCATTCAGTGCAACCAGGCAAGAATACAGGGCGCACGGCAAGAACGAGCTCTATTCTCCCGTGCGGCTTCCGCTCTCAACGCTCCATCCAACCGCTCGATCCCTGAGCCCTTTCCAAAACCTGGAGACCTCGTCGCGGTCTGAAGCCGATAGATAGCCCAGGCTCGCAGGATTGCCGAGCGGTGCAAGGCTTATATCCCCCAGGATGCGTCTCAACTCTCGGGTGAAGTGTCGGCGCCCAGAGGCCTCCTTGTTCGCCCTGTCGATCACTCCCACCCCGGCCAGGATCCAGGCCTGCGCAAGCTGGAGGAACCGATGCCTTTCGCCGTCCGCCAACTCCTGGGCATCGGCCCCCTGCCCCGCGGCAGCCCGGGCTGCGGCACGTGAGGACACGAGAAAATGCGACGCGATGAGGCTATTGTCCCATTCGAAGGCCTCGGCGAAGTACCGGGCAGCAGTGGCGTGGAAATGCCGCTGATGGAAGATCAACGCCACCTGGACCCTCTGGCGGTTATCCAACGGACGACACGCACCGCGGCGAAAGTCCTTCATCCGGTGGTCCAGCTCGATCATCACCCGGGCCTCACGGATCCATGAATCGGCCTGCAAACTGGACCAGCCGGGTGTGCCCTCGCCGAGGCGCATGGCGCGCAGGATCGCGGGGACAGCTTCTTCGTAACGTCCGGAGTCCTTGAGCAATCTGCCCAACAGCAGGTTGCTCTCAAGGTCCTTCGGTTGCGCATCAACTGCCTTCTTGGCTGCGCGGAGGGCCTCTTCAAGCTCTCCGAGCCCTTCCCAGGCACCGGCAAGAAGGAACCAGTAATTCGCCCGCTTCGGCTCGAGCTGCGTCGCAACCTCGAGCTCCCTTACCGCCTCTGCCATGAATCCGGAGCTGATCAGGGCAACGGCCAGTTCCTCTCTGAGCTCTGGATCGGAAGGCTTCGCGTTGACCGCTTGACGCAGGGCCTCGATGGCTTCGAGTGGGTCATCCAGGGCGCCAAAGACCTTTGCGGCCTGCGCCCAGGCATCAGCATTTCGAGGCATCTGGTGGAGAGAATTGAGAATGTTTCCAAGCTTGGCTTCGAAAGCCGCAAGCTTCGATCGACCCGCCAGAAGAAGGAGCAGGCTCGTATCCACGAGCGCCCGCGTATCCGCTCCCGCCTGCGATAGCCCCGGAGAGCGGGACATTTCCCCCAGAGCCTTCAGGTCGTCGTCGATGAGCGCCTGTCGGACCTTGTTTCTCAGGGGATCTGGATCCACGCTGCGTGCGATCTCAAGTAGCTTCCTCCACTCCGCGGAGCGCACGGGCTGCACCCATCGTCTTGCATGGGCCCAGTCATCCAGAGCTTGCGCGACGCTGGAGGAAACTCCTGTGGCCTGAATCGCCAGGCTGGCCGCCTCGACGGACAACACCGCAGCGTCAATCTCGTGCTCCTTGAGCACCGGATCATACGACGGCACGCCGGCGAGCCATCCCGCGTTGCCGCGCTCTGCTCGAACCTTCTGTAGGGCCTCGATCAACTGGCGCCCCTTCCTTGCCTGCTCCGCGGCGCACCGCGCGCGGTCAAACTCGGTCGCGATGCTGCTCTTCAGATCCGCGATTCGGATGCGGATCTGCTCGTCCGCCGACTCTTCCCGCGCAATCACCTCGGCCCGCCGGCACGCCTCGACTGCCTTCGTCCAGGCGGTCATGTCCTCCACTGGAGCCTGACGCCCTTCAAGGCGAGACTTCTCCGCCTCGTCGATCGCCAAACTTGCGAGCACGGTCGCCTGTGCCGAGCGGCTCCGGCTTCTCTCTCGCACCCAGAGCATTCCGCCAGATCCCACCAGGATCACCAGGAGAACGAATAGAGTGAGGGGGACCATCCATCGTTTCGACCTTCTCTTCGAGACTGCCCTTGCCCGCGCCGTTGACGCTGAAAGCTTGGCGGCGCGGGCTCGCTCCTGCGCGGACGCGAGGATGGCGCTGAGCTCAGTGGCAACGATGCCCGCATGCCTGGGCCGGTCAGCTGCGTCGGCGGAGAGACACCGTTTCGTCAACCTCACGAGCTCTCGGTCAAAACCCGATCTCTCCACGCCAGCGAGCGCCGGGGCCAGGTCAGCATTGCGAGCGCGCTGAAGAATCGCCCCTGCAAAGGCTCCTCGATACGGAGGCTCGCCCGTGATGATCTCGCAGAGAATGGCGCCCAGGCCAAAGACGTCCGTGCGCACCTGCGGTGGATCCATCGAGCTCCTGGGTGAGGACCCAGAGGCCCACAAAGCCATTCGCCTCGCCTTGACGGGCAAGGTGGATCCCCTGGTGGACGAAATCCTGGTCGCACTGAAGCTTTCAGCCTTCGCGAGGGACCCGGAGCTGGACGTTCAGGTTGCCCTCCAGGGCATACAGGGCAAGGATTTGACAAGCGTGCTGCCTTTCTTGAAAGCGAAGCTCGATGGCAAGGGCCTGGTCGACGGACGATTCCAAGCTCACGTGAGCACGACCCTCAAGTTGGCCCGGCGTAACCCGATCGACTTCGACCTTTCGAAAGGCTTCGGTGCCAATTTGCTGGTCGAGAAGGTGGCCTTCACGAACGGGAAGGATGGCCCCGTGCTCCTCGGCCTGGACGGTCTTGGCGTCGAGCTCACCCGCATGAGCCCCGGGACGGGCGCCCTACACGTGAAGGAGCTTGAGATCCAGAAGCCCATCGCCAACGTGAAGCGAACCGCCGAGGGCCTCGAAATTTTGGGGCTCGTGGTCCAGCTGCCCGGTCCTCAGGAAAAACCAACGCTCGAGGTGAAACCCGCGGTGGAAACTGTGACGGTTTCACCCGCCGCAACAACACCCGCCGCGACAGCCGTGCCCCCGCCCGAGCTCCGCATCGACAAGCTCTTCCTGAGCGGACTCGATGTGCGCGTGGCTGACACCACCACCGAGCCTGCCACGAATCTCTGGCTGAATGGGCTCGATGTCGAAGTCCGGAACCTGACGAATCGAATCCTCTCGGAACCTGTCACAACTCGATTCCAGATCTCCGTGAGGGCCGGCAAGGTTCCCCTGCCGGTGGCGCTCAAGGGCAGCCTGGTGGCTGGCGTGCTGGGCGATACCACGGCAATCATGAGCAGGCAGGCCGTCGAGACCGCGCCCAGGTTCGAGGACCGCGAGTTGTTCGAGGAGATCCTCCTGAAGGGCAAGCTGGGCCTTTACCCCAACCCCACGGGCTGGATCCAGTCGAAGATCTCGGCGCTGGACCTCACGGGCTTCGAGGGATTGGCGGCGCGGTCGAAAGTCCAGATAAAGTCCGGGATTTTTGATAAAGAAGCGCTGATCCGCCTGCCAGGTGATGGCTCCGCGGAGGTTGACTTCAAGTCGAAATTTACCGATTTGAGCATGACGGAGCCTCCCGATGGGCCCATCAAGCGATACTTGGGCCTGCCCTCGCCGGTCGACCAGGTCGTCTTCCTCCTGCGTGACAACGAGGGCTCGGTCACAATGCCATTCAGCGTTACGAAGCAGCCAGGCCCCTTCGGGAGGGGCGACATGGCCTCGGTCCTGTGGGCGGTTCCCAAGACCATCGGCCAGGTCCTGGCAACCGCAATCTTGAGCTCTCCCCTGCGCGTCGTGGGCACGGCGACCGACCTGCTGCCCTTCGGCGGCGAGGCCGAGAAGAAGCCCGAGGAGCCCCTGTTGCTCGAATTTGCCCCGGGCGATGCCCGCCTTGGCCCCACCGAGGCCATGAAACTCGCCCCGCTGCTCAAGCGCCTTCGAGACGGCGAGCCCTTCAGTCTCACCATCACCCACGAATTCGGCGCGCAGGACCTGAAGCGCTCGGAGATTCGCGGGAACCCGACCGTGGAGGAGTGCCTCGAGCTCGGCGCCCGCCTCCGCAGGGAGAAGGCCGCGCTCCTGCGCGAGCGGGAGGAGATGGCCGCCCGGACTCGTGCGGCCGTTGTAAGCGGTCTCTTCGTCGAGGCGCCGAAGCTGACCGACGAGCTACGGGCTCTCGATCAGCGAGTTGCGGAGACAGACCTCGCGCTCGAGCAAGTCTACGGACTCACGCGCCCTGGCGCCGAGCGCCTCGTGCCCCAACGCACTCGTAATGCGGCTCTCGCGCTCGCCCGGGCTCGAGTGGAGGAGGTCAAGACCGCGTTTGTCTCGAGCGGAATCCCGGGGATGCAAGATGCGCTCAAAGCGCCAAGGCCGTCCTTCAGCGAGACAGCTCCGGAAGAGCTGGGCAAGATCCGGCTGACCATCGCCCCAACGAAAAAACAGTAGTCGACAGCGTTCAGGCCCACGCCCAGGTCGATCGTGGCTTCTTGGCTGGCGTTGGCCCAGGCTTCAGTTGATCATCAGCTCTCCGACCCCTTAGACTCATGAAGGGGCACGATTTTCCAGGGTTCGGCAACTTACCCGGAGGGAGCCAGATGGCCTCAGTTTCTTCGTCAAAACGATTCCTCCTGATTTCGACCGTAATGATTGGGGTTCTTGCGATTCCTCGCGCATCGCACTCGATCGTCATCTCGGAGCTTGCTTATAATCCTGGGTCCAGCGGTAGCCCAGGCGACTCGCTGGAGTTCGTGGAGGTTTACAACGACTCCCCCGTCGTGGTCGAGCTCTCGGGTGCCTTCTTCACGCGTGGGATCGAGTTCGTTTTTCCCGGGGGGACCTTCCTGAAGGCCCGCTCGGCGATTGCGGTGTGCGCCAACCTGACGGCCATGAGGGCACGCTTCCCGCGCGCAAATCTGATCGGCAACTTCTCCGGCAAGCTCGATAACCGTGGCGAGACGGTCACCCTCGTGACCCACACCGGCTCGTTCCTCGCGGAGGTTCGCTACAAGGATCGGGGCCTCTGGCCCGCGTCGGCGGACGGCACGGGCTTCACTCTCTCCCGCGTCTCCTACCTCGGCGACGCGAACGATCCCTTCAACTGGTCACGAAGCGGTGAGCCTGGAGGCACGCCCGGCGCCGAGAACTTTGCGCCGCCAGCCATCGTGGACCAGGAAGTCTTCCCCGAGCTCGGCCCCGCGTCCGCCTGGCGGTATCGGAAGGGCTACAACGAGGCCACCGAGCAACCCGAAGATTTTTCCGGGCTCGCCGGAGCGTGGCGAAGCCCCACCTTTGACGACTCCGCCTGGCCCGAGGGACCCGCTCCCATCGGCTTCGGCGAGCCCGAGATCGCGACCCCGCTCACGGACATGGGCGGACGCTACGGGTCATTTGCCCTCCGCAAGAGATTTCAGCTCTCGCAGTCGAGCCATGACGAGATGCCGAGCCTCAAGCTCTCTGTCCACGTGGACGACGCCTTTGTCGCCTACCTCAACGGCGAGGAAATCGGCCGCCTCGGGTTCAACGCGAGCGGGGGAACCGAGGTTCCCTTCGATGCGCTCGCGAATTCCGTCCGGGAGCTCAAGTCCTCGACTCCGTACGTCCTGACGATCCAGAAGGACAAGGTCAAGGTGGGCGAGAACGTAATGGCAATACAGGTGCACAACAGCCGCATCCTGGAGCCGAATGGCGACTGCGGATTCTCCGGGGGGCTGGCTTACCCGGCGCAGGTGGTCCACGCGCCAGTGCCGTCGCAGAGTATCGTCTTGAACGAGATCATTTCGCGAGCGCCAGCGACCGAGCGCGGAATTGAGCTCTACAACACTCTGCCCGGAAGCGTGAGCCTCGATGGCTACACCATCGCACTTGGCCCGGAGCGTGCCGCAACGTATGTGATCCCGGAGGGAACATCCGTGGCCTCTCGGGGCTTTCTCTTCATCCCGGAATCGAGCCTGGCGTTTACGCTCGAAAGCAAGGAGCTCACAGTGCTCCTCGTCGAACCGGATGGCGTCACGATCGCCGATGCATGGACACTCGAGGATTCGCTGGATTTCTCGCCCCGGGCCATGAGTCACGTTCGACACCCTGACGGCGAATCGTCTTTCTGGATTTCGACTTCCCCCACACCCAGGACTGCAAACAAGGTCGAAGTAGAGCGGAGCTTGGTGATCCATGAGATTCACTACAACCCGAAGCTGCTCCTCCCAACGAACGCTCTGGATCCCAGCCCGGAGAGGGGCGAGTTCATCGAGCTCTTGAATCGCTCGAGTCAAGCGATCTCGCTCGACGGATACCGCATGACGTCCGGATTTCAGTACGACTTCCCCCCCGGAACGATGATCGCGGCCGGCGCGTACCTTGTGATCGCCCGGGACCCGAAATTCCTGCGCGAGACCTACGGAATCGGCGCCTCGGAGGTCCTGGGCCCACCGGAAAACGCAAGTGCGGACCAGCTCAAAGCCTTTGGGACGCTGAAGAACGACGGCGAACGCGTCAGCATCGAGGACCCTCTCGGTAACACGGTGGACGAGGTCCATTACAGGAGTGAGGGAGAGTGGGATGAGCTTGCCGATGGAGGCGGCTCAAGCCTCGAGCTGATCGACCCCCATCAGGACAATGGCTCCCCAAACGCATGGCAGGCGAGCGACGAGAGGCACAATGCCCCGTGGACAGAGCTGAGCTACACTGCCAGGTACAGCACCTCCATCGCGCCGGGGCCAGCGGAATCGGAGCTTCACATCTACCTCCTCTCTGCAGGGGAGATGCTGATCGACGGGGTGTCGCTCACGCAGGGTACCCCCCCCGTGGAGTTCATTCCCAACGGAGATTTCGAGACCAACACAAAGCCTTGGCGCCTGACCGGCACGCACGTGCGGTCCTTCCGAACAACGGAGGAGTCGAAATTTGGGACGGCCTCGCTCCAGGTCGTGGCCACCGGAGGCGGCGACAACAAAGTGAACCGGATCGAGCTCGATACCACCCCGGCGCTCAAGGATGGCGACGTCAAGATCACGATCTGGGCTCGCTGGCTCGCTGGCTCCAACGCGGTCCACGTGTGCGGGCACAGCAACGCCTTCGGTCGGACGCTTTACCTTCCCGTCCCGCAGATGGCAGGCACGCCGGGCAGGGAGAACTCCGTCCGTGCCCGGCTCCGGCTCGAAACCGGATCCGACAACCTGGGACCGGTCATCTCGAAGGTGCTTCATGTCCCCGCGGTTCCAGGAGACTTGGAGCCCATCCATGTCCGGGCCCGTGTGACCGACTCGGACGGCGTCGCCTCGGTCGAGGCCTTTCACCAGAAAGACAGAGCCACCACATTTGAGAGTGCCTCACTTCATGACGACGGCGCCCACGACGACGGCGATGCCGGCGATGGCCTCTACGGCGGTGAAATCCCGGGCTACGCCTTGCGCAGCCTCGTCAACTTCTACGTCGAGGCCAAAGATTCCCTGGGGCGGACCAGAACTTTCCCCAGGACCGCGCCGAATCGTACTCTCCTCTTCGTCATCGACACCCCCATCAAGTCCGTGCTTGGCCGATATCGACTGCTCATCAACAACAAGGAGATGAACGCGCCTGGAACCGGCTTGACCCGCAGGCTGCTTCATTCCGATGAGCTGGTACGCGGCAGCCTCATCTTCGAGGAATCAGAGGTCTTCTACGATGTCGGCATTCGGTACCGCGGGAGCTCCTTTGGCCGCCCGCCAGACCCCAAGATGTTCCGTGTACGGTTCAACGCCGACAAGCCGTTTGTGGACGGCGTGAAACGCATCAATATCAGCCGTTACGGCGCAGTTCAGAACGAGGGCACGGCGTACCAGTTGCTCTCGAGGGCGGGCCAGCTCGACTCTCACGTGCCGTTCTCGACCCGCCATCCCTACATCACGATGAAGCTCAACACCACTATCCACGGCAGCGCAGCCCTCTCGGAAGTCCGTCCAGTCGACAGCGACTACATCAAACTCAACTGGCCGAATGATTCGGACGGCCATGCCTGGAAGCTGCTGGGAAAGCAGTGTTGGAGCGACCAGGGGGAAATGGTGGGGGGTGACGCACTGTATCTTAGAACCTACAGCTCCGGCCCATACCCAAGAGACGACAGCTCGCCTGAGAATTACCGCCATTACTACGACACCGCGACGAAGAGTGACGAGGACAACTTCCAGCCTCTCATCGCGCTCTTGAAGACCATGGACAAGCTCACGACGCCGGATGATCAGTACGATGAAGCCATTCAACAAATTCTGAACGTCGAATCGTCCCTGCGCGTTTTTGCCGTACGTTCCCTGCTGGCCGACTGGGATACAGTGGACATCGGCAATAACCACAACGCTTATCTCTATTACGCTCCAGGGGAAGGACGACACTATCTCGTCCCCTGGGACATGGACCATACGTTCGAGCGACCGGACATCGCCGTGGTGCCTGTCCCCGATACGTTTGGATTCCCCCGACTGATCCATCGGCCACTCTTCAAGCGGCAGTACGCCCGCATCTTGCAAGAGCTTCAAGAGAGCTCGTGGTCCGAGGCGTACCTCGCCAACTGGTTCAAGCTCGTCGCAGAGACCGCCGTTCCAGGCAGGGTCGGTAGCGCCTCTGGCCTCTATTCTTTCATACGCGACCGCCGCAAGTTGGTCGACTCCTTCCTCCGTTCGGGTATCAACGTCGCCTTTGCCGTGACTTCGCCCAACCCGACGGGTGCTCCGGGCGAATCAGCCACTCTCGAGGGGACGGCGGGGATCGAGGTGGCTTTCCTGCTGGCCCAAGTGGGCCAGAACGCCAACCCGGTTCAACTCAGCGCAAACTGGATCCAGCCGCCCAAGCTCCAGCAGTCGGCAATCCCAACGATCTGGCAAGCCGCCGTTTCAGGCCTTGCGCCCGGAAAGAACGAAGTCACAATTTTCGGCTTCACCGGGAACGGCGACCTGGTTGGCTCCACCTCCCTGACGGTTTACAACACAACGGGTTGGGCCGCTCCAACACTGACCCATATCACGCCCGAGCTGGGCGGTACAACCGGCGGAACTTCGCTTACGCTCCTGGGGACTGGCTTCCAGCCAGGGCTTCGGGTGGATATCGGTGGGCAGCCCGCCACCGAGATAGCTCTTGTCTCGCGGGAGGAGGCTACAGCGATGGCACCACCGGGAGCCCAGGATGGTGTGGTGGATGTTGTCGCAGGAAACCTGGATGGGCAGTCGACCACGTTGCCAGGAGCGTTCACCTACTCGAGCACCTTGCCCTTCCGCCGTGGCGAGGTGGATGGAAACGGGAGGATCGACCAGGCCGACGCCACAGGCATCCTGCTCTTTCTCTTTCTCGAAGGCTCGCTGAGATGCCTCGACGCCGCCGACGTCAACGACGACGGCCATGTGAACATCACCGACCCGATCTTGCTCATCCGTCACCTCTTTCAGGGCGGAGAGCCACCGCCCGCGCCGTACGACAAGCCAGGCCCCGACTCCACTGCGGATGCGCTCGGTTGTGCGGGTTGAAGGTCCAGGCACCTTCACTTTCTGCGTCAGATGGCTGAAAGTGGCGGAGGGTGTTGGGTCCAGCCAGGAGCCCTTCGTTTCATTCGGCGCCCCTTCCAGCCGAATAAAGAAACCAACACTGATCCAGATGAAAAAGGGCAGAACCGCCGGCAATTCCGCGGTCCTGCCCTTTTCAAGCGCTACTGAGGGATAGTTTACTTGCCGGTCAAGGCACTGACGTACTTCGTAACGTCCAGCCCACTGGCCTTCAACTTGTCCACCACCACTTGCAGCTTGCTCATGAGACCCGTGACGAGCTCGCTGTTGGACGCCAATTGTTTCGTCAGATCGGCTTTTTTGAGCGCATCGGCGATTCCAAGCTTGCCGATCTGATCCGTCAGCGACTTGACGAGGCCCTGTTTCTCTTGCAAGACAACCAGAACCTTGTCAGCAATGCCCTTCAACTGCTCGGGCTTGAAGTTGCCCGCCATCTCCTTCAGCTTCTCAACACTGAAAGAGCCTTCCGTCAGGTTCGCGAGCTCGGGCATGGAGGCAGCGACGTCCTTGGCGGCCTCGACGGCCTTCGAGCCTTCAACCTTGGCGGTGGCGACGACCTCACTGGCCTTCTCGGCGCCAGTGTCGGCGGCCTTCTTGAGGTCAGAGCCAGCGCTCTCGACGGTCTTGCTTGAGTCTGCGGCCGTGGCCTTGACCTTGTCGGTGGCGGCGCCAGGAAGGGCCGGCTTTGAGACTGCAGGGGAATGGGAAGTCGGCGGGTGAGCCTCCGGCGCGGGAGACGCCTGCTTGTTTGAGTTCAACTTGTCACAAGAGACGACGAGAGAGGAAAGGGTGATCGCAATAATGAGCCGAAGCATGGATACCTCCAGATAAGGGTTACCAGCCCAGAAAAAGGAAAGGGGCGAGAGAGTACCCGACGAACCGAGTGAACTCAAGGTTCTCTCGAAACTCACCCCCGCCTCCGAGAGCCGAAGAAGCGATTGTGGCCTACTTCCGCTTGAGCAGTTCCTTGATTTCCGAAAGAAGCTCCTGATCTTTCGTGAGCGGCGGCGGGCCAGCAGGAACGGCGGCGGGCTTTTTCTTCATCTTGTTCATGAGCTTGATGACCAGGAAGATCGCAGCCCCCTGAATCAGAAGGCTGATCACTGCGTTGAGGAACTTGCCATAGCTGATCACCGTGGCCTTCATGTCATTCTTGGTAACGGGGTGTATACCGGCAGGCGCCAATTCGTAGACCTTGTCCTTGAAGTCTATGCCTCCCATGACATACCCGAGGGGAGGCATCATCACGTCGTCGACGGCAGATTTGACCACTCCGCCAAAGGCCGCGCCAATGATCACGCCAACGGCCAGGTCAACCACGCTGCCCTTCAGGATAAATTCTTTGAACTCTGCGATCAAACCCATGCGCTAACTCCCTCTCTCTGAAAATCTCTTCCAACTATCCACGACCCTGGCCGCCACAGCAGCAGCAAGCAAGCTTGAACCACCCACGTGCCCTCGAGGCGCGGCATTCGAGCCTCCTGCCACGCCAACACCAGGACTGCGTCTTCACTGTGTCCAAAGTCCTCCACATGAAATCTTGGCCCAACTCGGGGCCAAGAATATAGGGATCCTTCCGGAAAAGTCAACGAATCCAGGAAATCCCTGGCATCAAGGTCTAGAGGCCCTTGCAGCGATGTCAGAACCTTTGCTACCCTCTGCGGTTAGTTGTCCTTCACTATTTTTTTAACCAGGCTCGAGCATCTTGATTCCAGTCTTTTTTGCTACCCAACACAATGAGCAAGAACATCTTCAAAACGACAGCGTCAACCCTCGCATTCGTCCTGAGTATTTCCTGTGCCCCCGGAGCGTTGGCACAGGGCTCAGCTGAGCAGGCGTCGCCCACCCTGGACGAGGTCACGCTCAAGAACGGCAGCAAGCTCATCGGCGATGTCGTGAATGTCAAGGACGGCGTCGTCACCGTGAAGAGCGCATTCGCAGCCGTGGACGATGTCATCAAGGTCAAATGGGCCGAGGTGGCGGACATCAGGACGTCCCCCACGAGGCCGTTGCCCATCGCCGTCAAGGACAGCGTGTTCAAGGGCTCGATCGCCGGAGTTCAGGGCGACAACCTCACGATCCGCACCGACGCCTCAGTGAGCCCCGTGACGGTCGCCATGGCGGACGTAAGGACCGTGAACGTCGAGAAGAAGCCGATCGACTTCAAGATCAACTCGGGAGTCGGAGTTTCAATCAGCGACGGCAACTCCAACAACCGTACGGCCAGCGCCTTCGGCGAGTTCGAGGCCCGCAGCGAGCGGCAGCGTCTCAACATCCACGGAAGCTACAACTACGGTGACAACGACAGCGGCGTAACTCTGAGAAACGGCGCTGCGGGAATGAAGTATGACTTCTTCCTCACGCAGAGATTTTTTTGGTATGCCAGCGCGCTCTTCGAGCACGACGGTTTCCAGGACCTCAGCCTGCGAACAGCGCTCTCAACCGGTCCCGGTTATCAGTTCATCGACAAAGGCGACTTCAAGGGCGAGAACTTCCGCGAAATGCAGCTCTTTGGTGAAGCCGGTATCGCTTACTTCAGCGAAGACCACAAGAGCTCCCCGGACGACACGTTCGTGTCAGCTCGCTGGGCCGTCAAGTTCGACTGGCCAATCCTCCCGAAGCAACTGACCCTCTTTCACTACCATGAAGGCTACCCTGGCCTCGAAAAGTCCGAAGACCTTTATATCAACAGCCAGCAGGGCGTGCGGTTCAACATTTGGCAGGGGCTCGTCGCCACGTTCCAGGTCAACTGGAAGTGGGATAACACCCCAACGCCGGGCTTTGAGCGGTCCGATACCCTCTACCTGGTGACGTTCGGATTCAGCAAGGAGTTCTGAACAACGCCGGGCTTACGGCGGAGACAGAGGAGAAGGAACGGCGTCGTGCCTGTGGGATGGGGCCACGATCGGGCGTGCCGGAGATACTCTACGCGGCCATGATTGGGGCACCGTGGCCAACGCTCACCCACCATCGGCACCGGAGGCGCCCGGCGCTTGTCGAGCGCCGAGGAGAAAGTCTTCCTCCCCCCAGGGGCGTGTAGAATCCCGCCATGCCGAATCCCACTTTGCCCCGAGCGGTTGACGCGATCGTCATTGGCGGCGGCCACAACGGCCTGGTGGCGGCCGCCTACCTGGCCCGAGCAAAGCTGTCGGTTGCCGTTCTCGAGCGGAGGCACTTGCTCGGCGGCGCCGCTGTCACCGAGGAGATCGTTCCGGGCTTCAAGTTTTCCCGGGCGGCCTATGTCAACAGCCTCTTTCGGCCCCAGATCATCCGTGACCTGGAGCTGAAGAGCCATGGCTTCACCATGCTTCCGCGCAACCCGTCCTCCTTTACTCCGTGCGCGGACGGCCGCCACCTGTTCCTGGGCCCGGATTCGGCTTTGAATCACAGGGAGATCTCGAAGTTCTCCACGCGAGATGCCGAGGCGCTCGGGAGCTACGAAGCACTACTCGAGAAGGCCGCCCGCTTCGCCGAGCCGATCCTGGAGAAGGCTCCACCCAATCTTGGGGAAGGAAGTTGGATCGAGAAGCTTGAATCGCTGAAGGAGCTTGCGAGCCTCGGCTGGGGGGCTCTCAAGCTCGGGAAAGACCTGCCTCTCGTCCTTGAACTCTTGACCGCTCCGGCCCGCAAGGTACTGGATCGATGGTTCGAATCGGAGCCTCTTCGCGGCACGCTCGCAACCGACGCCATCATTGGCGCAATGGTGAGTCCGTCCACTCCAGGAAGCGGATACGTGCTCCTCCACCACGTCATGGGAGAGACGGACGGAGCCCGGGGTGTCTGGGGATACGTGCAAGGCGGCATGGGAATGCTCGCCGAGGCGATCGGAAGGGCTGCCCGGAAGGCCGGCGCGCAGATTTTCACCGGCATCGCGGTGTCTCGAGTGCTCGTCGAGAACGGCAAGGCCCGCGGCTGCGTGCTCGATGACGGCACGGAAATCCAGGCGCGCCTCGTGCTTTCGAACGCAGACCCGAGGGTCACGTTCCTCCAGCTGACGCCGAGAGAGTCCGTGACCGGGGATCTGGTGAAACGTATTGAGTCGATGGACTTCTCGAGCGCTGTCACGAAGATCAACCTCGCGCTCGACCGGCTCCCAAGCTTCAAGGCTCTCCCCGGCCACGATCCCTCGCCACAGCACAGGGGCACGGTGCACATCGTCTCCACCCTGGAAGAGATCGAGGCTGCCTATCGCGACGCCTGTGCCGGCAGGCCTTCGGCGCGACCCGTGATTGAAATGACGCTGCCCACCTCGCTCGATCCGAGCCTGGCGCCGTCGGGCAAGCACGTCGCCTCGCTCTTTGTCCAGTACACACCGTATCGCCTCGCCGAGGGCTCCTGGGACGACCCAGGCCGGAAGGACGCCTTTGCCGATCGTGTCTTCAAAGTCATCGAGGAGTTCGCCCCGGGCTTCACTCGGAGCGTGATCGCGAGAGACATCCTGAGCCCGCTCGACCTCGAGCGCATTTTCGGCCTCACGGGCGGCAATATTTTCCACGGCTCGATGAGCCTCGATCAGCTCTTTTGGTTGCGGCCGGCTCCCGGCTGGGCTCGCTACCGCACGCCCGTGAAGGGCCTCTACCTCTGCGGCTCGGGCGCGCATCCCGGAGGCGGCGTGCTCGGGGCGCCAGGGCGAAACGCCGCGATGGCCGCAATCGAGGATACCCGACGATAACGTCCTGGAGATGTTGAAGCCAGGCCAACGGACTGTCTTGCTACCCTCGACACGAGCAGATAGCCTTGACCTCAATGAGTGCGGTTGATATCGCCTGCATCTGGGCTCTGGCCGGCAGCAGTCTCCTAACTGCCCCTCCCGGAGCGAAGGAGAGACCCTGGTCTCTCGCACCACTCGTCCGACCGGCGGTGCCGGAGGTCCGGAACCGATCCTGGATCCGCAACCCCATCGACGCCTTCGTGCTGGCGAAGCTAGAGGATAGCGGGCTTACGCCGTCGCCGGAGGCCTCGCGGAGCGAGCTCCTGCGTCGAGCTTACCTTGACCTGGCCGGTCTCCTGCCGGAGCCGGCCGACGTCGAGACATTCGCCGCCGATGATTCCTCTGAAGGCTTCGAGCGCAGGGTCGACCGTCTCCTTGCCTCGCCCCAATACGGCGAGCGCTGGGCTCGCCACTGGCTCGACCTGGCCCGCTACGCCGAGAGCGAGGGCTTCAAGAGCGACGAGACGCGGCCAAATGCGTGGCGTTACCGTGACTACGTGATCCGTTCCCTCAACTCCGACAAGCCTTACGACCGCTTCGTCAGGGAGCAGATCGCCGGCGATGAGCTCTGGCCCGAAGACCCCGAGGCCCACGTCGCCACCGCGTTCAACCGCCACTACCCCGACGAGTCGAACGCCCGCAACCTCCTGCAGCGTCGCCAGGAGATCCTGAACGACATCACCGACACCACGGCGCAGGTCTTCACCGGTCTGACGTTCGGCTGCGCGCGATGCCACGATCACAAGTACGATCCGATCACGCAGGAGGACTACTACAGGCTTCAGGCCTTCTTCGCCAACGTGCGAGCTGTCGACGACATCCCGCTGCTCAGGGACGAGGAGCTCAGGCGGCACCGGGCGAAGATGGCCATCTGGGAGGAGAAGACCGCCTCGATTCGCGCCCAGATGGCGGCCATCGAGGAGCCGAGACGCAAGGACCTCGCAAAGGACAACTTCGACAGGTTCCCCGAGGAGATCCAGAACGCCATTTCGAAACCGGCCTCTGATCGCACGCCGATCGAGTGGCAGATGTACTATAAGGCCCTCCCCTACTTGAATCCGGATCTGGGCAGCATCGTGGGCGGGCTCAAGGAGGAGGCCAAGAAACGCTGGCAGGCCCTGAGCGACCAGCGGAGCAACTTCGCGGAGCTTCACCCGGGCGTGATGCCCATCGGCACGGGCATCGGCGACGGCGGCCGTGTGGCACCGAAGACCTACGTCCTCCCGGGCGGCCTCTACAATGCAGCCGATCGGGAGGTCGATCCAGGTTTTCCGTCCGCTTACTCCAGCGAGGCGCCTCGAATCTTTCCGCCCCCGGGAATCGAATCAAGCGGTCGCCGCACCGCCCTCGCCAACTGGCTGGCTGATGCCCGCAACCCGACGACGGCCCGCGTGATTGCGAACCGGGTCTGGCACTACCACTTCGGGCGCGGCATCGCCGGCTCGCCGAACGATCTGGGCCACCTGGGGGACCGTCCGACGCATCCCGGGCTGCTCGATTGGCTGGCCACTGAGCTTGTCTCGAGCGGCTGGAGCCTGAAACGACTTCACCGGCTCATCCTGACCTCGAGTGTCTACCGTCAGTCCTCGATGGGATCCACGCCGCCCGCTTCCGACCCGGAAAACATGCTGCTGTGGCGCTTCCCACGGTTTCGTCTCGAAGGCGAGGTGATCCGCGACATCGCGATGCAAGCGGCCGGAATCCTGAACCTTGAAGCCGGGGGCCCCAGCATCTTGCCCGAGCTGCCCCAGGGCACGGACGGCCACGCGCGTTGGAGCTTGACCACGGACAGTTTTGAACGTCGGCGTCGAAGCATTTACGTCTTCGTGAAGCGCAACCTTCGCTATCCGTTCTTCGAGGCTTTCGACATGCCAGACACCCACGAGACCTGCGGGCGCAGAAACGTCACCACGACTGCGCCGCAGGCGCTTCTCCTCCTGAATGACGCGCTCACCCTCGAATGGGCCGCCGCCTTCGCGTCACGTGCGCGGGCGGCTGCAACAGAGAGTCTCGAGAGCCAGGTGGAAGAATCCTACAGGATTGCCTATGCTCGGCGTCCGGGCGCCGAGGAGAAAGCTGAGGCCGCGGCCTTCCTCAAACGACAGGCGGAAATAGCGGGTGGCGCCCAGAAGGCTCTTGTGGACCTCTGCCACGTGCTACTCAACTCCAGCGAGTTCATCTACAGGAACTGAGATGACGCAGCGCAGGACCCACATCCCACTCCTCAGCACGCGACGCGAGCTCCTGGCTCGCTCGGGCGGCGGCTTCGGCGCGCTGGCGCTGAGCTATCTCCTCACCCGCGACGCCTTGACGTCTCGCACCGCGGATGCGGCGCCTCGGCGTGGCGTTCACCGCGGCCCCCACTTCCGGCCCAGGGCAAGGAGCGTAATCTGGCTCTTCATGGAGGGCGGGCCAAGCCACCTCGACATCTTCGATCCAAAACCGGCGCTCGAGAAGCTCGCCGGCCAGCCGATGCCTGCATCGTTCGGCAAACCGATCACGGCCATGGGCACGGCCTCGAACGCCCTCATGGGCACGAAGCGGAGCTGGAAGCAACACGGCAAGAGCGGCCTCTGGGTCTCCGATTGGTACCCACACGTCGCGAAACACGCTGATGACCTCGCCTTGATTCGATCGTGCTGGGCCGACGGACTCAACCACGTCGGCTCCGTCTGCCAGATGAACACCGGCTCCATCCTCGCTGGCCGTCCATCGCTCGGAGCCTGGGCGACTTACGGGCTCGGCTCAACGAACGAGAACCTCCCCGCCTTCGTGGTGCTTGCGGACGACAGGGAAGTCGTCGGAGGATCGAAGAATTGGGGCGCTGGATTCATCCCCGCGACTTACCAGGGCACACTTTTGCGCGGCGAAGGCACGCCGATCCTCGATCTCGCCCCGCCCGGCGGCGTCAGCCAGAAGGCGCAGAGATCCAAGCTGGATTACCTTGCCGACCTGAATCGCCGCCACGCGGCTGCGCACCGTGGCGACAGCGAGCTCGAGGCGCGAATCCAGAGCTACGAGCTCGCCTACCGCATGCAGGCAGCGGCGCCGGAGGCCGTTGATCTTGTGGGCGAGTCGGAACCTACCCAGGCGCTCTATGGGCTCGACGACCCCACGACGCGCAGGTTCGGCGCGAATTGCTTGCTTGCCCGGCGGCTTGTCGAGCGTGGCGTGCTCTTCGTCCAATGCTACTGCGGGAGCGGAAGCGGGTGGGATGCGCATGCAGACATGGAAGGCAATCACTCGAAGTGGTGTCGAGCGTCGGACAAGCCGATCGCTGGCTTGCTTGCGGATCTGAAGGCACGAGGCCTGCTCGACTCGACCCTGGTCATCTGGGGCGGCGAGTTCGGCCGCACCCCCTTCAACGAGAAGGGCAGCGGACGTGACCACAACCCGTGGGGCTTCACGATGTGGCTCGCGGGCGCCGGCGTGAGGGGCGGGCAAGTCATCGGTTCGACCGACGAGATTGGCCTGCGAGCCGTCGAACGGCCCGTCCACGTGCACGACCTCCACGCCACGATCCTCCACCTCCTCGGGATGGATCACCTGAGACTCACCTATTTCCACAACGGCCGCAATGAGCGCGCCACGGTGAACGCAGGCGAGGTCGTACGCGAGGCTCTGGGCTGAAACCCTTCTTCTCGAGACACCGAGGCGAGCAGCGCGTCAGGGGACTCGTTTGGGTGGGCTGACAGGGGCCCCCGCAGACGTCAGGAAGTGGGCGGGCCCTCGCCCGAGTTCCCAGTTGCAGTCCCGATTCAGTTCGCCTAAGCTGAGGCGCGGTCGATCGGACGATTGCCTTTGTAAGGACCGGAACAAATCTCCAAGGAAAGGAGAGGGCATTTCGGCCCAAGGTGTGCCTCAGATGGGTTTCGAGGCTCCGGCGACGCGAAGGAGGGTGTATGACTCCATTTCGGTTGACTCCGAGTTTGTACAGGCTTGCTTTCTTGCTTCTCGCTTCCTCGGGCCTCCACGCGCAGCCCGGGCCGAACTGCTTCCTCTCGAACTCGACAGCACCCTGGTTTCCCTGGGACGTGGGCGAAGTTTCCGGTGGGGCTTCACGCACCCTGGATCAAGGCGCTTACCAGCTCTGCAGCGTGAGCACCGGCTATGGCGCCACGGAAGACTCCTTCCGTTTCCTTTTCCAGCTCGCCCGAGCCGACTTCGAGCTGGTCGCGCGCCTCAGTGACCTGGGAGGCTCCAGCTTCGGCGGGCTCGACGCCCGCGCTCACGAGGGCTCCACGGAGCTCCACGATGCGCCCCATGTGCGGATTTCCGTCGAGACGTCCGCCGGCGGCGGGCTACAGATCGTCTCGAGCTTTCGGGACGTCCGGGGCGGCAAGGCCTCCAGCGCCAACACACAACCGGTCGCAGCGGGAGTTCCGATCTTCCTCAAAATCAGCCGCGAGGGCAACGTCTACAGTACTTCATTCTCGCGTGACGGCGAGAGGTACGAAGGACATCTGCGTGTCGACTCAACCGGCACGGACCTCGACACCCCGCTCCTGCGTGCTGGAATGGCGCAAGCATCCAAGACGAAAGACTCGAGCTCATCCGCCTTCTTCAATGGGCCGCGGATCGACATCACGGAGACGGTAGTGTCTCCACGGCTCTTGCGTGTGGCACCGAGCACGTCGCCCGTCGAGGGCGGCATCGGGGTGGTCATTACTGGATCCGGGCTTCAAGGGACAAGGCAAGTGACCTTGGCCGGCGTGCCGGCAAAGATCCTGAGGGTGAGCGACGCTTCCGTCACGGTGGAAGCCGGAGCCTCCAAGGAGCCGACACGCGGAGATGTGGCCGTGGAGACAAGCACGGGTTCCGAGGTGCTCCCTGATGCCTTTGTCTACATCGGCCATACTTTCGTGCGCGGCGAGTCGAACGGCGATGGGAAGTTCAACATCGCTGACCCGATTGCTACCCTCGAATATCTCTTCGTCGGGTCCAGGAGGCCCGTTTGCCTGGAAGCTCTCGACGCCAACGCCGACGGGGAGGTAAACATTTCAGATCCGGTCAGAAGCCTTGGCTACCTCTTCCTCGGAAATTCTGAGCTACCACCGCCTTTCGGGCGTCCCGGAATCAGCCCAAGGCCCTACATTCCCTGCGGCGCTCCGGCCGCGCCTCGAGTCCTCAAGAGCTCGCACGAGCTCGTGCGCGAGGGCGATATCGTGACTTTGAATGGGGAAGGCTTTTCGCAAAATCCTGCGGAAAATGCGGTCTTCTTTGGCGACTCCCGGGCAGAGACGATCAAGTCATCGCCCAGCGAGCTCATTGTCAAGGTGGGCATGCTCTTGCAGAGATCCGAGGTGGACATACGGGTCATGGTGGATCCTGGAATCTTCAAAGACTTCACCTGCAAGCCGACTCAGTGTCCCTTGATTCTGGTGGGACCGATCGACATCTCTGCGAGCGTTCTGAGGGTCTCTACCCTCCCCAGCGAGGTGACCGCGATCGCCGTATCTTCCCTCAACGAAAAGGGAGGCCTGACGATCAAATTCGATTCGAAGCGGATTGATTTCAGCCAGCCCGTGGCGTTGATGGGGAACGTCGTCCTCCCCGCAGTCCAAAATCTGTCGAGAGGTGGAATCGGACTCGGCTTCGAGCTCGCGGGGACGGGCAAGCTCCCCGGAGTGGCGCCTCCGTCGTTCGGTGAGTGGCTCTCCGAAATCGCGGAGAAACTCCAGGAGCGTCTCGGAAACGATTCAGCAGAAGTCCTCGTCGAAGCCGACATCCGCAACGAGTGCATCAACCTCCTGCCCAACAAGCTTCTGGCGAACTTCCTCAGCGAAAGCAAGGGGCGCGTCCTTGGGGGCATCGGCGGTTATCACCCGGGCCGGCCGCCGAAGGGCCAGTGCGGCGGGTTCGACCCGATCAACGACGAGCGCGACTTTGGCTGGTGCCGATTTTGCGAGCTGATTGCCAAGTGCAACGGGATCGAGAGGTGGCAGTACTTCATCCCGAGGATCAATACCATGAGCTCCGCAGGCGCGGCGCTGCCCCTGACCGATCCGTTCAATATTGCACCGGGCTCGAAGGATGTCCTCTACAACCTCCCCGCCTACTGCCACGTCCGCGACAACAAGCTCTGGAACCAGTGCAAGCTGCGCGATCTGGAGCTTCAAGGAAAGACTCAAGTCCCCCACTTCCCCAGGAGCGGGATCGTCGTCAAGACGGCGTGGCGCACGGCCGCGCAGTTGGTCGGCAAGGACTTGTCCAAACACTACAGCTACACTTACACAGGAAACGGCACGACCTACTACCTCACGGCAATTCACTTTACTACGAAGGACATCGACAAGTGGTACTGGGCCGATTTCTACATTCCGACCCCCGACGGCGTCGGCGGCTGCCAGGGTTCCGGAGCCGGCAGGCCGGCCTGCGTGACCGGTGTGTGGGCCAACTACCTCATGTGCACCAACATCCTTGAAGCCCAGACGATCTGTGGAAACTTCGAGTTCCCCGAGTGCGGCGTTGACACTTGCATGAACTGTCACTCTCCCTTCCAGGGCAACTTCGGCGGGGCGCACTACGGCTGGAACACGGGGAATCCACCGTCGAACGGCACGCTCGGCCTCGACTTCCTCTTCTCGCTCAACAGCGGTCCGTCTGTCATCACGAACGGCCTGTCCTTCGGCGACCCACCCAGCTCGCCGTGCAACTGATGTGCGGTTCGCCCAGGGCCTCGTCGCCATAACAATCCTGGTCCTCTGCCCGCTCCCCTTGAGCTGGCAGAGGACCAATGCCCTCTCGTCGTTCGAGGACGAAGGGAAGCGATCCATCGATGACCTGATCGCGGAGCTCGGCGGCAGCGACGAGGCGCGTGCGTTTGCGGCACTTCGCTCGCTCGAGAAGGTCGGCGCCGACGCCGTGCCCGGGCTTGCCCGGGCGCTCCGCGGCCCGAGCTTCGTGCTTCGCTTCCGGGCGGCACGTGCGCTCTCGAGCGCAGGCGAGAAGGCCCTGCCGGCGTTGATCTCGGCCCTCAAGGAGAAAGATGCCGTCGTGCGCTACCTCGCCGTGGAAGCACTCAAGGAAATGGGGGCGCAAGCGTCCAGCGCCATGGCAGTGCTCGCCCAGGCACTCGAGGACTCGAGCGAGGAGGTGCGCAGGAAGGCGGCGATGGCGCTTGCGGGTCTCGGTGAAGCCGCCGCCCAGGAGCTCAGGAAGCGTCTCGAATCGAAAAATCCGAGCGCACAGAGGCTCGCAGCTCACGCTCTCGAACGAATCCAGTCCGGGAGGAGCGCAGTCAACGGCTCTGACAGTGCGCCGTCTGACAATACTCCGAAGGCCACGGCGCCGCCGTCCTGGAGGGGCACCTGGAGCGGCGAAGCCTTCAGTAACGTGACTGCGGAGCGGGGCATCCGCTTCGAGCATGTCAACGGCTCGAGCGGCCTCCGATTCATGCCCGAGACCATCGGGGCCGGGGCCGCGTGGCTCGACTTCGACGGCGACGGATTCCTCGATCTCTACCTTGTTCAGGGACACCGACACCCCGAGAAGGCACTGGATGGGCCCGGCGGGCCTCGAGAGCCGACTGACGTTCTCTACAAAAACCTGGGCGGCAAGCTCTTCGAGGATGTCACCTCAAGGACTGGGATCAGCGAGCATGGCTACGGCATGGGAGCTGCCGTGGGCGACTACGACCAGGACGGACGGGCGGATCTGTATGTCACGAATTACGGACGCAACACCCTCTACCACAATCGCAGCGACGGGAGCTTCGAAGACGTGACAGAGCAGGCGGGCGTTGGCGCATCAGGTTGGAGCACCGCTGCGACCTGGGCCGACTTCGATGGCGACCATGACCTCGACCTCTTCGTCGTGCGTTACGTCGCCTACGACTCCCGAACGCAAGGAGCGTGCGAGACTCAAGCGCCAGGCCGCTCCAAGAAGCTCTCGACCTACTGCCACCCCCACCACTTCGACGGCGTGGCCGACGTGCTCTACCGAAACCTCGGCGACGGCACGTTTCGCGACGAGAGCATCGAATCGGGAATCACGGCCTCTCAGGGCCGCCTTGCGGGCAAGGGTCTCGGTGTGCTGGCCTCCGACTTCGACAATGACGGCGACGCCGATCTATTCGTCGCCAACGACTCGACCCCCAACACCCTGTGGCGCAACCTCGGAGGCTTTCGCTTCGAGGACGTCTCCTTCGAGACGGGCTTTGCGTTCAATACCGAGGGCGTGCCGCGAGCGGGAATGGGGATCGACCGCGGTGACGTGGACGGCGACCTGCGTTTCGACTACTTGGTCGCGAACTTCAGCAACGAGCCCGACACGCTCTACCTGAGTGAAAATGGATTCTTCATTGATGGATCGACGCAGAGCGGCATCGCAAGAGCGACTTTCTTGCCCCTCGGATTCGGTGTACGTCTCCTCGACTTCGACCTCGACGGCGACCTCGACCTTTACTGCGCCAACGGTCACGTCCTCGACAACGCCGCTGAAATCGTGCCTGGAGGCGTTCCAGGTTTCGGCCAGCTGGATCTGCTCCTCGAGAACGATGGCCGGGGTCATTTCGCGGAGGTCTCGAAGGCCGCGGGAGCGTGGTTCGAGCAGGCCCTGGTGGGCCGAGGCGTGGCCGAGGCCGACTACGACAACGACGGAGACCCCGATCTGGTGGTCACCAACTGCGGCGGTCCTGCCATCCTCCTCGAAAACCGTGCAGGCGACGAACGGAGCTGGATCGGCTTCGAGCTCAAGAGACGCAAGGATGCCCGGGGGCGCCAACTGCCCGTGACCGGCGCCGTCGTCGAGACCGCTGTGAGCGGTTGGAAATCAATACGCGGGGTAACTACCGACGGAAGCTTCCTGAGCGCTCACGATCCGCGGATTCGAGTGGGCCTCGGGGCGCGCAGGGGCCTCGTCACGGCGACAGTGGGGTGGCCCGGCGTGAAGGAAGCTCAGGTCTTCTCGAGCCTGGCGCCGGGGAGCTATCATGAGCTCCTCGAAAGATGACCCGCGTCTCCATTGCTCGCAAGTTCGGTCTGTGGGGCGGAGCCCTGACGCTCGCCCTCACGGGAGCCCTCGTCCACTGGCCTCGCTGGTCTTGGGTGGCTGCATACTTCTTGTCCATCAATGCCGTGACGTTCGCGTTTTACGGAATCGACAAGTCACTGAGCCGGCGCCGCAGCACCCCCCGCATCCCCGAGCGTACCCTCCACGCGATCGCGTTCCTCGGCGGCACCCCGGCAGCCATCGTTGGGCAGAAGATATTCCGCCACAAGACGCTAAAGGGCTCCTTCCGGCTGACCTTCTGGCTGATCGCCCTTCTCCAGGCGGGTCTCGTCGGGCTCTGGCTGTGGTATGAGGGGGTCCTGCATACTCCCCGGTGAGATTCTTCTGCGCACTCGGGCCCGGCCGGCGTTGAAGGTCTGTGAGCTACCTACCCCACGAGCTGCAAATGGTCACTTGCCCAACCCGGGCGGAAGCTGACTTCGCTGGCCTTGCCCCGGACTCGAAGCGGTACAATGCCATCGAGGTCCTCCCTGTTGGGATGGGTCCGCCTTCCAGGTACGGAAGCCAAGGGAATCGCATGGGTCCGGGTGAGCAGGAACCGCAATTCTTGAAGTTGGTCCAGGATCTCGCGGCGGGTGAACGGTCTGCCTTCGATGCCCTGGTGGAGTGGTTTTGGGACCCGATTTACCGTTTTTTTTGGAAGCGCGTCCCCGTTTCCGACGCCGATGAGCTGACTCAACAGGTATTTGTCTCCCTCTATCGCGCTGTGCGGAACGGCTCGGGGCCAGCGGAGACGAGCATGACCCACTGGCGTCGCTACATCTTCGGCTCGGCCCAAAACGCGCTCGCAAGTCACTGGAGGCAAAAGGGGCGAGGTATCCACGCCTCGAGTCTGGAGGCGCTTTTCCCGGATGATGCCCTGTGGCAAGATGTCGTACCGTCGAAGGCAGCCGACGTGGATTCCCCGGACCCTCTTGTGTTGGAGGAGCAGCGCATCGCCGTGCGCGATTGCCTGGGAGGACTTGATGAGATCTCTCGATCGGTGTTCTGGAGCCACTTCGCCGATGGACGTTCAAAGCGTCAGATCGCGACAACCCTGAAGCTGGCCGAATCGTCGCTACGCGACCGCATGGTGCGTGCCATGGGGGACTTGCGACTCTGTTTGGAGGCAAAAGGAATTGAGGGCGTGAATTGACATGACGACCGAACATGACGACTTCGACGACCCGGCGCTGGCGGCCCTCCTCCGGAAGTGGGGCCAGGCAGTTCGACGTTCCCCCAACCTCTTCCAGGCCCCGAGGGACCTGACCGCGTTGCACGGCGCGCTCGACCGAGTCGACGCCGAGCTTCAAGCCCGGGCGCCGGGCCTTCTCGAGCGCCTCAAGAGCGCGACGGAGGCGGCGGCCCGGTCCGCTGGCGATTGGATCGCGGAGCGAGTCGACGAGGCGCAGAGAGCCACCACACCGCTCCTGCGAGGGGCCCGCCTCGCCCTGGCGCACGAGGGCACTCTTCGCGGGGCCCACGAGACGAGGTTCAGGAGCGGCGACCGCGTGGTGATCCACTGGAGCCCCGAACGCGAGGCGACGGTCTTCGTCGCGATGCTCACCAGCGCACTTGTGCTCGTGCCCGTGAGCTCGCAGGCGAAGACCTGTGCTCCAGGGCCATCCCGCCTGGGACCTTATCGGCTTGACCAGAGCACGGGGACGGAATCCTTCGTAATGCTTGCAAGCGCGACACCCCGCACGGCGGACGACTTTCGCACCATCATCGATGAGGCGGCCAGGACAGCCCGGGCCAACGTGGCGTCACACGAGGCGACGCTCGAGGGCGCCCTTTCCGCTCTTCGCGGCCACGCAGAACTCGAAGTTCAGGCTTTGACCTTCGTCCATGAATCGTAATAATTTGACAAGGGTCCAAGATTCACCAGGACCGTCTGGAGTCCGGGTATGAGTCCAGCCTACAAGCACTCGTGGGCACTGGGATTTCTGTTTCTGCTGGTCGGATGCGGCCAGGTCGTCGCTCAGAATCCGAATGGCTTTATTCAAGCCGACCAGTGGGCCTGCCTGCTTCCGCTCCAGGCCAACGACTGCACGGGCGGGGGCGCTCACACGATGCTCGAAAATTGGGTCGCGCCGCACATCATCCGGCAAGAGAACCCGGTCGTCGGTACTGTCTGGAGCGACATTGACTTTGGTGGCACTGCGCACAGCCTCGAGTACCGAGGCGTGGGCCAACCCCAGTTTGTCGCCCTGGACCTCGGGCCCGACCCGGACGTCGTCGATTTTGAGAGCTACCTGGACTCCCGTGGTCTCGTGGATGACTTCATCCTGGCAATCGCAGTGACGTACGTCGAGAACCTCACCGGAGCTCCGCTACCTGTCAACGTTTGTCTCGCAAGCGACGATTCGATCCAGGTCTGGCTCAACACGGGCCTCATTGCAAACACAAGCACGTGCCGGGGACTCTTCACCGACTGCATCGAGCGTCCCGTCGCCGTGCTCGAGCCGGGCGTGAATCGCCTCACCGCGCTCGTGTGGGATGGGATCGGCGACTTCGCGTTCCGCCTTGCACTGACCACGCCTGATGGCCAGAAGATCACCACCACCGGAAACCCCCTCGTGCGCATTCTGGGCGCGACGACTGATCTCAAGGGTCCGAACTTGCCGGTCCTCACCCGAAGGGTCCTCGACACCGACTACTTCTGCCCGAGCCCGAGCCACGTGGTGACGCTTTCGGGAGCCAGCTTCGACACGAGAACCTCCTACCTTGTCTGCGAGGAGCTGCGCGCCACCGCGATGAGCCCCGCCAACGTCTTCGACATCTCCAGTGGCGGCACAACGAGCTTGCTTTTCCCGACTCCGCTCATTCCGCCGCCCATGCCGCCGGGAATCGACTTCTCCAACCACCGCGTTGTCGGCGCCGACCGGGGTGAAGAGAGCGGCACAACACAGACCATTCTCCCCCGGGAGTATCAGTCGACGAGCTCAACCGGCGGCGATATCTGGGAGGGGGGTGACAGCTTTGAGTTCGCGTACAACCGGATAGAGGGCGACTTCGATGTCTCGGTCTGCATCCTCTCGAGGAAGCACTCGACGGGCCAGGGACGCTGGGGCAAGTTCGGCCTCATGGCGAGAGAGACTCTCGAAACTTGCTCCCGTTTCACCATGATCCAGGACCACCTTCCCGACCTCCAGGACGCCGCCCGGGTGGCTGGCAGGCGCTTCCACCTTGCATGCCAGAGCGGCGGCCTCTTCGAGGCACCGATCGCGGGCACCGTGCCTCACCCCCTCTGCTTCCGACTCACCCGACGCGGCACGGTGATCCAGGGCTGGCACGCCCACACGCAGGCCATGATGGATGGGCGCCTCGATCCGCGGGATGACGCGAACTGGACTCAGGACCACGCCGAGGACTGGGGCCAGAATGCCCCGCAGAGACTTCTCGTCGGCTTCGCGAACAGCGAACACCACTCCAGTGGTGTGGCGACGCAGACAGTACGGTTCAGAGCGCTCGTGCTTGATGGAGAGCGTCTCGAGCCGCCGTTCGAGACGGATCCAGTGGGCGTGAAGATCACCTGGCAAGTGCCCGGCAACCTGTTGGGGAACGGGGTTCATTACTCGGTGCAACGTCCCCCGGGCACTTCCCTGCTGGTCACCGGCCGCGCCGGTACCGCCGAAACGGATGGCCCTCGGGCGCTTTATTTTCAAGATCTGCCGACAGGCCCCCTCGGCGTCTTTCAAAACTCACACAATATCGGCAGGGGCGGCCCCTGCGCGCCCGGATCGATCTCCCTGAACACGAACGGAACTGCGGATCCGACGGACGACGTCTACACGACCCTTGGCGGAGGAACGACGATTGGAAACGGTGGCGATCAGTTTCATTTCGTTTACGAGGTTCTTGAGGGGGACTTCACAGTTGAGGCTCGCTTCTCCGATTTCGACCTTGCGACGGGGAAGTTCGGCCTCATGGCCAGGTGGGATTGCTCGCCGGAGTCAGCTTACTTTTTCACCTTCAATCAAGCCGCGAAGGACTTGACCTGCGGCAGACCAGGACCCAGGATCGGGCTCCGCCACAAGACCGGCGGGCAGGGCGGTGTCGAGGAACCCAATTTCATCTGGTGGCAGGACGTCTTTGGTGTCGAACCGCTTGCGGCTTCCTGCAACCCCGTCTCGGTGGACCCGAGGGTCCAGGTGGAGGGCGACTCTCGAAACCTCGCGCCATGGCTACGACTCGTGCGGAGGGGCAACTCGTTTTACGGTTACGCTTCTCGGGATGGGAGCCCGGGCTCGTGGCGTGCGCTGGGCTCGTTTGCGTGGTACGAACCACCCCGGACGATGCTCGTCGGCGTCGCCTCAAGCTCTGAGCTCGGCTGCGAGGCGCAGGTGATCTCCTGGGACCGCTACTCGCGCGGCTTTCCCTCGCCCATTGTGCCCAAGTACGTTGAAGGGGAGGTCGTCAAGCCGCTCGGGAGATTCGACTTCGACGCCGACCTCGAAGGCGACTGCCCTGTGGGCTGGACGTGCACCAGCTCAAGCGCTACGTTCAAGCCTAAGGTTGTTGAGAACCGGCTGCGCATCACGAACCTTCGCAACGACCCTCAAGGCAGCGGCCAAAATGCCGCGACTGCTGCCTACTGGAACCGTCCCCTCGACCTCAGGGGTTTTTTCCTGCTCGAGTTCGACGTCTTCGCCAGGTACAACGCTCACCAGGCGGGCGATGGGCCGGGCGGTGCTCCGGGTCACGGGCTCACGCTGTTCCTGATGGGTATCGACAGGGCGCAGAAGGACAATCCGGGCCTCCTCGATTTCCGGCGCGGCGACGCTGCCGATGGGCTCGGCTTTGCGAAGATCAATCAATCGCGGGACGAAAGTGTCCTGCGCACGGCCGATGCTTCACGCAACAGCATCGCGGTGGAGATCGATCTGAGGCACACGAGCGAGGTCGTGAACGACGGCGATGGCGTCAATGTGTCCGGCTGGGATCCGATCGCGGGCCCTCTCGGCACCGGCACGGGACCGTATCACGTGGCAGTCGATGCGAATGCGACCGTGCACAGCCTTCAGCGCAACCTTCAATTCGGGGTGCCCGACGATCGCCTGCCGGATGTGTTCGATCCGGAAGGAATTCACGTGCAGGTGCTCTATGACCACGGGCACGTCCGCGCCTGGCTGCGCCCCAACCGTGGAGGCGGGGGCGGAGGCGGAATCGGCCCTCCAGGCGGCACGCCCGTTCTCGACATCGAGACCGAACCCGTGGAGGAGAATGCCAGCGAAGGCTACGTCGGCTTCTCGGGAGGCACCGGCGAAGAGACCGTGATCCTCGAGATCGACGAGCTCAACGTCGGCGGGGGTGGCATTGCGGACATCGGGGACTTCATCCTTTTTTACAGGGCCGATGCCAACGGGGATCGCGAGACGGACCTCAGTGACGCAGTCACGGTGTTCGGCTGGCTTTACCTCGGTACCCGCGCCTTGCCTTGCCATGCTGCCGCCGACGCCAATGACGACAACAAGGTGGATGTGTCAGACGGAATCTTCATCCTCAACTACCTCTTTCTGGGCAATTCGACCCCCCCAAGCCCTGGCCCAGTCGAGGGGCAGACGGGCTGCGGCCGCGACCCGATTCCACCCGTCGAGGGTCCGTTTCCCTGTGACTCCTATCCCTGCTGAGTACCACCCGCCCGTCCAGAGGAGATACTCCGCCACCGATTCCTGCCCCGCGGCACCGAGAGCACGATAATCGTCCCGCCGCTCAGGAGACCACAGCGCCGGAGCCGTCCGACGCTCCATCAGGGGCCGAGCCGATCACCCGGGCCGAAGAGCACAAAGGCGGCCCAGTAAAACGGGTGATCGAAGGGCAGGTCTTCGCGACTGACACCTCCGGTCAGGTCGGCCGAGTCACTCGAGACCGCCGATTCGTCACAAGCACCTCGAGATACCCCGAGCAAGCCCAACTCGCCGATGTGACGAGCCGCCTCCTGGCGAGTCATGTTTCGCAGCCACCGCTTCGCTTCCCGCAGGGCTTCGGACTTCGCGAGGCGGCGCACCAGGATTCCCTCGTAGAACCTCGACATGAGCAGCGACGTGGCAACGTCGTCAACCTTCCAGAGGCTCACGAGGACACTGCGCACTCCAGCTATGAGGAATGTTTGCACGAAGCCGATCGTGCCTTCTCCGCCAAGCCCCTTTCCCAGCGCCGTCTGGCAACCACTCAGGACGACCAGCTCCGCGTTGAGGCTCCACGTGCGCAGCACTTTTCCCGCCGTCAGACTCCCACGGCAAATAGGGCGGCCGGAGATCGCTTGCTCCGTTGGATCGAGGAGCTGATCCTGCGCCAGCAGGAGCTCGGAGCGGAGCGGAGCGGCGTCGTCGACGAGCGCATGGACCGCGAAGTGAAGGTAGCGATAGGTCGCGAGCCGACCACTCTGCGCGAGCCGGTCCAGAGAGGCTTCGCTGGCGTCCGAACCGATCAGCTTGTCGCAGCGTCCCTTGGAGGGCGAATCCAGGCTGCGGGCGATGCAGTCGATCGCCTCCGCCTCGGCCCTTGCTCCCGGAAGTGGGCCCAGGCCGGAGGAGAAGGTGCCCCCGGGTCCCGTGGCAGGATCTCCCACGACGAGGACCTCGGGCCCGGGGCTCGCGCGAGGGCTCACTCCTGATTTCGTAAGGGCGCCGAGCAAGGTGCCCGAGGGCGCGTAGGTTACCTCGTATTTTTCCGACAACGCCTCCAGCGGAATCCCCGCCATGGCGTCGATGGGAACGACGATGAGCTTTCGAACAGGGTGAAATGCCTCCTGCTTTTCGAGCAGACGCTCCAGAGGGCTGAGCCTCTGCTCGCGCAGCTCATGGAGGAGACGGTCAAGCTCCCCTGCGCTCTGTCCGTACGGCGGGCGCGCAAGCAGATGACGGACTCGATCCGCCAAGTTGTGGTCTTCTGGTCTCCATGCGCCCTCCTGGCCTCCTCCTTGAATCGCCACGCAAAGAGGTTCTCCCCTCGCCGGCAGGACAAAAGCCCACGATTCTCCGATGGGATGCCGGGACAGAGGCCTGTGAGGCAGATCCAACCAAACCACCAGGGCGGTGCCGACCCGGAGCCGCGACTGGATCCGGTCCACGGAGTGAACTTCACCCGCAGCCGTGCCGTACCTCCCTGACAGCTTCTCTTCAAACTCGAGAAGCCGCGTTCTTGCGACTTCGGCCTCGCGAAGGTCTTGAGACGTTGACGCCGCGTGCCGCACGAGCTCCGTGCGCAGGAGCTGGAGCTGCGCTGCCTCCTCGGAGTCGAGCCGGCGGTCTCGGCGTGCGGCGACCTCGTCCAGAAGCCCTCGCGCGAGACCACGCTCCAGCGCTGCCCAGGCCTCGCCAACCCTTCCGCACCTGGCAAGACAGACGGCCCACCTCGACAGGGGCGATCGCGCAAAGCCAACCGCCGCCCGCTCGAGACCTTCGTAGCTCACGTAAAGTCTGGAGGTCTCGAAGCCCTCGGCTGCAGCGTGCAGCAGCTCCTCGGCCTCCATGAGCCTTCCTTGCGCCAGCAGCATCGCTCCGAGGACATGTTGCGCTTCCACTGTCTCCACGGCCGAAGCGCCGAGCGTGTGCAACCGAATATCGAGCGCCTTGCGAAGGTAGGACTCTGCCTCGCCGAGCTTTCCCTGGGCTTCGAGAATCACTCCCAGCTCGACAAAGCCCGCCGCGGAGTGGAGGTGCTGATCTCCGAAGGTGCCCGAGATCATCTGAAGGCCCTCGATCAAGCATTCATGAGCGTCGCTCAACTGTCCGCGAGCCCGCAAGCAGCGTGACAGCGACAACCTCACGCTCGCAGCCTCGTAGCTGGATTCCCCGGAGACCCCGCCCAGGCAAGTGACCGCTTCTCGATAAAGAGGCTCTGCCTCCGAGAACCTCTCCTCTGCGCAGAGTATGTTCGCCAGGCGGTAAAGGCATCGACTTCTCTCCATGTCGCGGTACTTTCCAGGCTGAATTCGGCAATCCAGGACGGCCCGGAGGCATCTTTCAGCATCTTGCGGACGGCATTGATCCAGAGCCAGGAGCGACAAGTTCGTAAGAGCGCGAATCGACTTTTCATGCTCCCTGCCGAGCAGCCGTTCGAATACCTCCTGTGCCCTCCGGAGAAGCACCTCCGCCTCGGCCAGCCGGCCCTGGACCCTGAGCAACAGCCCCAGGTTGTTGAAACTTGCCGCCGTCTCGACGTCCCCTACACCCACGGCGTCACGACGCAGCGCAAGGGCTCTTCGAAACAGAGACTCTGCCTCGCCGAGGTTGTCCCGTCGAAGGCAATTGTAGCCCAGGCGGTCGCACACCAGTGCCACTTGCGTTTGCTTCTGAGGCAACTGCGGCTCTGCGAGCTGAAGGGCTTCACGCAAGAGCGGCTCCGCCTCTGCATGGCGATCTCCCTTGTATAGCACCTCGGCCTGTTCGAGCAGATCCCGAACACGGTTCTCCGCTGGCGTCGAAGGCATGGGGTTGCTCGCTGGCTGCATGGATTGCAATCAACCTCGACAACGATTGTAATCGAGACGCACTTGAAAGCGTGTTTCAGATGGCCTCTCGGTGCGAGCGGCGACACGCGCCCTCCCTGGCGCCTGGGGGGCGCCACGCGTCTCCGGCGCGGCACTCGCCTCCGTCGGAGGACCGTGCGGCGGGGCCCAGTGGTGGCTCACGCTCTCAGTGCTCGAGCTGTCTTCTGGCTGCCACGGCCGAGACGCAACGGCCGTCAAAGTCACCTTCACGCTGCCGAATCACCTCGAGGGGCTCCACCAGCCGCGGCAGCTCACCAGGCGTGAGGAGAAACGTCGGGTTCGTGGGCTTGCCACGCCTTGCCTGATCGAGAGTGAAGGTCTCGTAAAGGAGAATGCCGCCGGGCTTGAGCGCCTTCAAAATCACCGGGAAGAGCGGGCGGTGGAGATAGTGGATGACGAGGATGATGTCGTACAGAGTGTCGCCAAGATCGGCGACGCCTGTCTCGAGGTCCACGACTCGGGCATGGACTCGTACCCGAGTTTGCGCAGCAATCGCGGCGATTTCACTCACCTTCTCCGCGTCGACGTCGAAAGCGTCAACCTCGAGCCCAACGGCCCCCAGGAGGAACGCGTGACGCCCCCCTCCGCACGCAAGGTCGAGCGCCCGACCGCTCCGCGGGAGAAGATCGGCGTTCTCGACAAGCCACGAGCAGGGTCCTGTACTCGAGAACGGGTTTGCCGGCGCGTGATCACGAGGGCCGCTCCACTCCGACATCCCTCCACGAAGGTTCAGGACTCCCTCGAAGCCGGCTCGAGCCAGGTATCGTGCAGCAAAGGCGCTCCGGATGCCGTGCTCGCAGACGACCAGGATCGGCTTGCCTTCCCTCGAGAGTGTGCCGAGAGCGGTGGGGATCCAGTCGACGGGCAAGAGCATGGCGCCCGGGATGTGGCCAAGGCCAACGAACTCATCCGGCGTACGCACGTCAAGGCATCGGACCTCGCCCCGGTGGACGAGCCACTCGGCCTGGGCAGAATCAATATCGGTGGGGTCGGACTGCGGGTCGTTTGACAATCGGCGGCATGATAGCATGCTCGCCATGTTGATTGGCGCGCACATCTCCACCGAGGGCGGCCTCCACACGGCGCTGGACCGCGCCGTGGAGGAAGGCTGCGACGCACTCCAGATCTTCACGAAGAACAAGGGCGCCTGGGCAGCAAAGCCGCTCACGGACGAGCAGCTCCAGGCCTTTCACGACCGCGCCAGGGCCACGGGCCATAAACCCGTCGTGGCTCATGCAGCCTACCTGATCAACCTCGCATCCCCGGTAAAGGAGCTTCGTGACAAGTCGACGGAGGCGCTGCGCATCGAGGTGGAACGCTGCGAAGCGCTCGGCATCTCCAGCCTCGTGCTGCACCCCGGCTCGCACGGAGGCACCAGCGAAGAGGAAGGGCTAAGACGCGCGGCAACTGCACTCGACAGGGTCCACCGGGCGACAAGAGGCTTCCGAACACGCATCCTGCTCGAGACATCGGCCGGACAGGGATCGTCGATCTGCGTGAGCTTCGCGTCGATCGGAAACCTGATCGATCGACTGAGGGACCCGGAGCGGCCAGGCGTCTGCGTGGACACCTGCCACATCTTCGCTGCCGGTTACGAGCTTCGGACCGACGAAGGCTACCACAGATCCATGACCGAGCTGGAAGAGCACGTCGGCAGCTCCCGGGTGCTCTGCATACACATCAACGACTCCAAGAAAGAGCTGGGCACGCGAGTCGATCGCCACGAGCACATCGGAGAGGGCTACCTGGGCGCGGAGGGACTGCGTCGAATCCTGAACGACGCGCGCTTCGCCCATGCACCCTTCATTTTCGAGCTGCCGCCCGAAAACGGCAGGATACGAAAAAATCTGGCAGCACTCCGCGCCCTTGTGAAGCGACCGCGAAAAACCAGGAGCATCACATGAAAGCAGACACCCCATTCCTTGAATCCAACGCTGTGCTCCGAGATGGGGGATCGATCCACCTTCGGGCCCTTCGGCCTGATGACAAGCCGCGTCTGGCCGACCTTTTCGCCCGCATGAGCCCGGAGTCCGCCTATTTCCGGTTCTTCCGTTCAAAGCGCAAGCTCACGGAGCTGGAGCTCGAGAAGTTCACGACGCTGGACTTTGTCCGCGACGCCGCGATTGTCGGCACGCTCCGGGATGATGGCGAAGAGCAGATCGTCGGCGTGGGTCGCTACTCTGCAATCGGCGAGCCTGGAGCCCCGCTCCAGAGAGCGGAGATCGCCTTTGCGGTGGACGACAAGCACCAGGGGCGTGGTATTGGCACTCTTCTACTCGAGCGTCTGGCTCCCATCGCTCGCAAGAACGGTATCCGTGAGTTCGAGGCCGAAGTGCTCGGGGAGAACAATCGCATGATTAGCATGTTCGCAACGAGCGGATTCCTGGTGAAAAAGTCGTTTGAGGGCGGCGTCTTTCACGTCTCATTCCCCACGGCCGAGACAGGGGGTCAGGAGGAAGCATCACACCAGCGAGAGCGTCATGCGGCCGCCATGAGCGTGCGGTCTATCCTTGAGCCGAGGAGTGTCGCGGTCGTGGGCGCTTCCCGCATACCCGGAACCATCGGTGCGACCATCGTCGAAAACCTCAAGCGTGACGGTTTCAAGGGCCCCATCTATCCTGTCAACCCGAAGGCGAGCCAGATCAGCGGCTTGACCTGCTACCCCTGCGTGAGCGCCATCGGGTCGAGCGTCGACCTCGTGGTCATTGCCGTCCCTGCACCCGCCGTCGAGGAGGTCATCATCGACTGTGCCAGGGCCCACGTGCGGGGGGTCGTCGTGATCTCGGCAGGCTTCGCAGAGACCAGGGGTGACGGGCTGACATCGCAGGAGCGGCTCGTCTCGCTCGTGCGAGGCGCCGGCATGCGCATGGTCGGTCCCAACTGCATGGGAATCTTGAACACAGCCCCCGAGGTGTCTCTGAACGCCACCTTCGCCCCGGGCCAGCCCCCGGCGGGCAATATCGCGATGTCCTCGCAAAGCGGAGCTCTTGGCATCGCCATCCTCGACTATTTTGAGAAACTCAATTGCGGGATCTCGTCCTTCGTCTCGGTTGGCAACAAGGCCGACGTCTCCGGCAACGACCTGCTCGCCTATTGGGCCGAGGACCCCCGCACGCAGGTCATCGTGCTGTACCTCGAGAGCTTCGGAAACCCCCGCAAGTTCGCGCGAGTCGCGCCCGAAGTCGCGAGAAAGAAGCCCATTGTCGCGGTCAAGTCAGGACGATCCGCCGCAGGAACACGGGCCGCTTCAAGCCACTCCGCGTCACTTGGTAGCCTCGATGTTGCCGTTGATGCGCTCTTCGAGGACGCGGGCGTCATCCGCACACGCACACTGGAGGAGCTCTTTGACGTGGCGGCACTACTCGCCACGCAGCCGGTGCCCGCCGGAAATCGAGTTGGAGTAGTCACCAACGCCGGGGGCCCGGGCATCCTCCTCGCCGATGCCTGCGAGGCGCAGGGCCTCACAGTACCAGTCCTCGGCCCGGACACGACCCTGCGGCTCAAGGCATTCCTGCCAGCGACGGCTGGCCTGGGAAACCCCGTCGACATGATCGCCTCGGCACCGCCCGAGCACTACGAGCGCACGATCGAGGCCATGGGCAACGACCCGGGCATGGACTCCATCATCGTGATTTACATACCCGTTCTGGCGACAAATCCCGACAAGGTCGCGGAGGCGATCGCAAGAGCCGCGGGTAAGGTGCCGTCCCACAAGCCGGTGCTGACCGTATTTCTCTCGTCGCAGGGAGCTCCCGAAGTTCTGAGCCGGGGCCCCAGGGGCCGGATCCCCAGCTTCACGTTTCCCGAGAACGCCGCCATGGCCCTTGCAGCAGCCTTCCGCTACGCTCGCTGGCGAGAAAAACCGCAGGGAACGTTGGTAAAACTTGAGCCAGCTCGCGTCTCCGCCGTCAGGGCCGTTCTGGATCGGGTCCTCGAGAGCGCCAGGGGTGAGGCCTGGCTCGAGCCCGACGACCTTGCCACCGTGCTGCGGGCTGCTGGCATCGACTTCGCAAGCGGCGAGGCAGTCGTTCCGGCAACGTCGATTGGCGTCGCGGAGGCCACGGAACGGCTCGGCTTCCCGCTGGTCGCCAAGGCCATCGCTCCCGGCCTTCTTCACAAGAGCGACTCCGGCGGCGTGCTCCTGGGGCTCCAGTCCCCCGACCAAGTAATTGCGGCGCTGTCAACCCTCAGGGACCGCATGCGCAAGGCGGGCCTTGAGCTGGAAGGCGTCTACTTGCAGCGCGAAGTGCGTGGCGGAATCGAGGCGCTCGTTGGGGTGACGTCGGACCCGACATTCGGCCCCCTCGTCGTGTGCGGAATGGGCGGGGTGCTCGTCGAGCTTCTGAAGGATGTCGCGTTCCGTCTGCCCCCGGTAAGCGACGTCGATGCCGAGGAGATGCTGGAAAAGTTGCGCTCCGAGAAGCTACTGAAGGGCTATCGCGGCGCTCCGCCCGGCGACCGCCAGGCACTCGTGGGACTCATCCAGCGAGTTTCAGCGCTGATTGACATTGCACCCGAGATTCTTGAACTGGACCTGAACCCGGTGAAGGTACTCGCACCCGGTGAAGGTGCGATCGTGGTTGACGGGCGGATGCGCGTGGCCCGGGCTTGAGGCACGTTGCAAGCCTCCATTCAGTGGGATCGAGAGCCGAAGAAGCCGCGGGCGATGGGGCGGATCTCCTCGCCGGTGATGAATGCCGTGGGGTCCACGTCGTCCACAAGGGAGCGAACTGCAACCATGTCGCCGCGCCGGACAACACAGCTCACGATGTGAACAGGCCCGTCCTTTCCTGAGCCCGCGATGAGCGTGACAGCGTGCCCCGCCTGGCGCAGCACATCTGCGATGTGCTCGCCCTTCGTCTTTGAGAAGACCTGGAGGTGCCTGAAGCCCAGCGCCATTCGCTCCTCGATCGTCATGCCGACCAGGATGCCGCAGGCGAACCCGCCGGCGTAGGCGAGGATATTCCACACGTTGGTGACGCCCCGGACCACCCGGGCGATTGCAACGACCACGATCGCCGCCTGCATGAAGCCAACCAGTGCCGCCAGCCACTTGTGCCCCTGCATCGTGAACATGAGGCGCAGCGTGTCGAGCGTCATGTCCGACAGACGCAGGAGGAAGATTAAAAGAGCGCCAAGAAGCACCGATTGAGTACTCACCAACTCCGTGTCGCCGCCATATCTGTACGCGACGAACCAAAAGCAGAGGAGAAGCGGCAGGACGAGGATGATCAGGAATCGGGAGTTGGCCATGGGTTCCTGTGCAGAGAGAAGCTGCGCATGCCTCTTTCCTTCTTCGGCAGAAGTGGCGTAAAAGTTTGGCTTGTTCTCCCCGGAAGCTCAAATCGAAGCCTCACCTGAGAAACCATGAAAGTACTCTACCCCGTAACCCTCCTGACCATTTCGAACGTCTTCATGACCGTTGCCTGGTACGGGCACCTCAAGTTCAAGGACTCCCCCCTCTGGAAGGCCGTGCTCGTGAGCTGGCTGATCGCCTTCGCCGAGTACTGCTTTCAGGTGCCAGCCAACCGCCACGGGCACGCAAACGGGCTATCGGGCGCTCAGCTCAAGGTAATGCAGGAAGTCATCACGGTCATCGTGTTCTGCTTTTTCTCCGCCACGTACCTTGGCGAAAAGCTCAAGTGGAACCACTTCGTCGCGTTCGGGCTGATCGTGGCCGCGGTCTTCTTCGTGCGAAAGGAGACCTGACAGAAAATCACACCGGGATATTTAGCCGATGAGTCCTGTGGGAACGACTTCGATCGACGCCCCGTGCGTGAAGCGCGGGGGAAGCAGCCTCGATTCTCCCGTCGGGCCGCAGGAAAGCTCGATCGAGCGAACCCCGTTGCCTCGAAGAGCCCAGACGAGGTCGATAGCCGCGGCATCGAGCTGAAAACGCTGGCTGCCCTCCAGGGGTGAAGGAACGGGCTCGACTCCCACCAACGCTCGATACCGCCTGGCGCTCGCCGCAACGTCCATGGTATCCACGGTTACACGGCCAATTCCCGTCACGCCGTTTTCATGCGAGCCAGCGGAGCCTCCGGGCACGCGAAGGCTTCGGGGCGTGACGTCGGCGCAGAGGAAGGGGAGGTCAAAGCCGTTCGGCAGAGCCAGCTCCCAGGCGATCTCTACGCCATCGGGCCTCGACCGGCCGCCAGGAACTGGGCCCAGGAGCTCGATGTCTCGCTCCCTGGCTCCACGGAGCGCCGCGGGAAGGTCATCGGGTGCCAGCGCGAAGTCGACCAGCCCCTCCCCGCGAAATCGCCAGCCGGACCAGCGATCTGCCGGTCCGCGGAGGTCGCCGGGGCGCTTCTTCCATGCCAGGAGCTCGAGGTAGCTCCCATCCGCGAAGGGGATCAATGCGTTGTGAGTCTCGCCGGAGGCGTGCGCGCCTCCGTAGAAGACATTGAAGCCAAGGCCGCCAAAATCCCAGGACGCTTGAGCAAGGTCTCTCACAACGAGGACGACGTGGTCGATGCGGTGCATGGAAACAACAGGATACTCCACGAAGGCGAGGGGGGAAACTTTCACAGAGGAATGCCTCCACCGGTAGTGTCGGTCACTCGAGGCAGATGTTTCGGAGCCTCGGGTATTCCAGCACGAGGCTGGGTGGCACGTCGACCTTCGCGCCCGTGATGAGCGACATTAGCTCCAGTGTGTTGGCCACCTCCTTGCCCCGGAAATGATTGTTGGCAACCACCGTGATCGACTTGGCATGCTGTCTGAGTGCCAACAGCCGAGCCTGGATGTGCGCCAGCTCATCCGGAGAGTAGAAGTAGTCGTAGGTTTCATCCCGGCCGGCCTTCTTGTCGAACCAGGCTTTCCGGTTGCGGCCATGGAGACGCAGGTATCGGTGGACGCCGACTCGACACACTTCCAGGCTGAAGGAGTCCCGCCCGAGAGGCATGTCAAGATTCGCCACGGTGACGCCCAGCGAGGCGAGGGCTTCGAGGGCCGCAGGTGCCTGCCAGGAGTTGTGACGTAACTCAACCACAATCGGCGCCGAACGGGAGTAGAGGTCCACCAGCCGGCCCAGGAGATCTCGGTTCGCGTGCGTGTCGGTGAAATCCCAGCGAAATTGCGCCAATAGCTGGCGCAGGCGGCCGGCTTCGATGAGCGGCGCGAAGGCATCGCGAAACATCTGCGCCCCCGACTCGCCCAACTCGCCTTCGTGCGTGACCGTACCGGGCACCTTGGCTGTGAAGAAGAAGGCTGGAAGCTGCTCCGTCCTCCGCAGCCAACCCTCAACCATTCTTGAGGTGGGGACGCGGTAAAAGCTCGTGTTCACCTCGATAAGATCGACGAAGCGGGCGAGGTAAGAGAGCTGGTCAGCCGTCTTGAGGCCTGGCGGATAGACAATGCCGCGCCAGTCGGGGTAGGACCAACCGGCAACACCGAAGTAAGCAGACAAGTCCAAGCGGAGTCTACCGAGGATTCTCGAGCACGCAGTAAGCGTTATACGTGCAAAGGTCCATGAGCATGGGCAACTTCCTGAGCGCAGAGAAGATCCTGGGGCTCGCGCCCGTGCCACGGTTCGTGTCGAAGTAAAGGACGCGAAGCCCTGAATTCTTGATGATCCGCTCGTAATCCGAGAATCCGAGCATGTTGAGGCCCAGGTCGCGGAGCGAGCGAGCTTGCTTCTTCTCATGCTGGTTGTTGAGACGCACGAGAGTGTTTGCAAGCACCAGGTGCGCCCAGGGGACACGCGCGAGCGAACTGCCCAGGAGCCCCCAGTGGCGCAACAACATGCGGCGGCGGTCGTGATCGCCGTAAGGACTCGGGTACAGGGGTCCAAAGCCGGAGTAAATGAGACCTCCAGGTTTGAGGCGTCTTTTCATCTCCGCCAACATCAAGTCGAGGTCAATGATGTGCTCGAAGGTGTCCTTCGACAGGATGCAGTCGAACACCTCTGCGGGGTAATGGCGCAGGTGGACAGCGTGAAACTCGAGGCGCTCTGCGAGCTCGGGATAAGTCTCCGCGATGTGAGCCTTCGCAAACTTGATGGCGCTTTCGCGCAGGTCAATCCCAACTACACGCCGCGCCCCTGCGGCCGCCGCCTCCACACAGAGGCTCCCGTATCCACAGCCAACTTCAAGAACGCTCTGACCTTCAAGGCTCGGTGGCCGTCGGAAGCGAGACCAAAATCGTGGGTTTTCCCGCTGGCTTCGTTCGAATTTCGTCTTGTTCGCCACAGTTGTGGTTGGCACCGATCTATCCTCAGCTACGCGGATACCCTTCAAGGGTTATACCGCACGCGGGCGGTGATGAGACCTTTTGCAGCCTGCGAAAGGTTGCGGCTGCTCGCGCCAGAGGCGCCCGGCGCCCATCAGGCGCCGAGGAGGGGGTTTGCGGCGAGCTGGCGGCTTCCGAGAGCCTGGCCCGGAGGCGCACGCGCAGCGTGCGACCGGAGGGGCCGCGTGTCGTTGTTGCCTCCACCCTCGCTCCGCTCGGAGGCGAGCCGTCGTGGGGGAGGGTCCGCCGCCCCCACCAGCAGAAACGAGCAGCAGACTTGAGATGGTCTTCCTCTGCCCATTCGGAATGTCTCATGTGTGGGCGCACGAGGTGTAGTTTAACTCCACGGTCACTGCACACCGCAAAGAAATTCTTACGGAGTGGACTTCACACGCTCAATCCGCACGCTACCCACAGCCTGCACGTCAAAACGGAGGGCACCGGCGAAAGTTGCAAGGGCAGTCGCAACCTGCGTGTTGTTCACAAAGATCGCATAGTGAGTGTTCGGCAAAGCTCCAAAGATCAGGTGGCTCGTCTCGGGCCGGCGATTGGGGTATTCGTAGACATCCGGCAGACTCCCGAAGTCAAAGAGAATCGTCCATTGCGCCAACTCGCAAAGCTGCATTGGCCCCACAACAAAGGTCACGGCGCTTGCGGGGGCGGCATCCTCCGTCTCGGCAGGGTAGAGGGCATGCAGGAAGCGGTCCTCACGACTCTCGACCGAGGGTGAAACCTCAAGTCGCCACGACCCGGACTCCTCGTTTTCGCGAGGCGAGCGGCTCGGCGGGTAGTTCTTACCGTCCACCCAGTACTGCATTCCAGGTCCTCCGACAGGCGTGAGGACGGCCGCGTCAGGAGCCAGCGTGAAGTGAAACATTTTGCCTTTGCCGGTTCCACTCAGGACAGTGACGAGTGGCCCCTTGATGAGGGGCTGCATCTCCGTGTGGAGGAGGTACGTTTTCTTGAAGCTGGGCTTGGTGGAGATGACGTCGTCGAAAACGAGCATGACAGGGCGTTCCCAGCCGTTGACTCGCTTGAGCCAAAGAAAATGTCGCAGGAAGCGCTTTAGCTTCTTCCTGGAGTAGGCCGCGCCCCCACTGCCAACTGTGTAGGAGTAATCCTCGGCGTCCTCATGACGGGTGATACCTCCCAGGCGGTAGCCTGCTGCCCGGTCGATCGTGTCCTCTGCCCTTGCCGGCCAGGCATTCTCGACATCCGTGCCCTCGGCAAGCCAGCGTTGGCCGCCATCGTTCGCGTAAGTGCCTCCGTACAGTTTGAACTCCTCGCTCGGGTCGTACACGGTGATCGTGTTGTGAGCAACACTACGGGAGTAGTAATTCCTGTAGTGCTCCGAACCATATTCGTCGTAGATGCCTGTGTCGAGGGCCAGCCCACCCTTGAAAAAGAGTGTAAAACTGCAGTTATCACGATGCGTGTGGCCGAGCGTGTAGGCCTCGGCGGATCGAAAGGCCGCCAGGGTAGCGTCTCGCTTCCAGCTCTCCTTCATGATGACGACGCCAGCATTGCGAAAGTGTCGGACCGTGGGGCCCGAAGGCGCAGAAACCTCAACGTCGGGATCGCTCCAGAGGATGTCGAGCACGACGTGCGGGCCCCAGACAGGAGTCTCTTCCAAGACTTCTTGCGCGAACCACTGACCCAGTGAGTTGCCATATTCCCTGGCAAGCAGCTGACCGAAGTGCCGGTCCTGGAAGTTGAGCCCGTTGAAGACGCGGTTGTCGCCCTCGCGCAGAAAGGTGTGGTCACCTCTCATGCCGTGGACGAACCAATCCAAGAGTCCCTCGCACCAGGTTCGCTCCGTCTGGAAAAGGTCTTCGCCCGTCGCCGAACGCCATGCGGCGAAGAACTCCAGCTCGAAGGGCAGCGCGTAGGTTGTGTACCACCAGCCCTTTGAGCTGCCCCCGTCGGTGCCCCCGAAGCGGCGCCAGGTCGCAAGAAAGCCGTAACGGTAGTTCTGCACCACCTGTTCGAGGAGCTGGTCGGCCTTCGGGGATTCGCCTTCAACAGCAAGCAGGCCCAGGATCAGGGACTTGTGGTTGCCATGGCTGTGGCCAGTAACGAACTCGTCGTCGCGATTTTGCGACTCCAGGTCGTAACAGCTTCGAAGGAGCCGCGAACGGATTTGCTCTTTGACCTGCTCGGGCAAGGAGTCGTGCAGCCAGTCGTACACGTAGGCCATGGCCTCGATACTGCCACGGAGCTCGCCGCCAACTCCATTGTCGGCGATGTGGGTCGCCAGTTGGATCGCTCGTAGACGATAGCTCGGGTTGTCGCTCAGAAGAGCCGCAAACGCGAAGGCTCTCCCGTTTTGGTCGACGTCGTCATCCTCGGCCAGATTCTTGATCGGCAAGTCGAGCCGCGCGTCGCACCACTCCGTCAGCTCGGCCCAGAGCCAGTGTTTTGCCGCCCTCGGGCTGATCGATCGCCGAATCTCGACCAGATCCTTCTGCGTGAGGAGGAGCCTCGGCCGATCCCGACGAACCGTCGATTTGGGGGTGTCGTGCGTTCGAAAGGACTTCACCTCGGACACTGCCTTCAAGCCGTCCTCCGTCTCGGACTCAGCCTGATAGAAGTATGTCGAGAAGGGCTGCAAGTCCCTGAGGAGCACCTGGTGGTAGAAAACGCGCTCGGTGACGTCGACTGTCTTGTCGAGAGTTTCGGCGGTCGTTCCGTAACGAATCTGGGTCGAGGCGCGGATGGGCGACTCCCAGCTCACCATTGCGCTTGCCGGCGTGAGACTCACGGCCTCGAGGCGTCGCAGCGTCATTCCTGTCATCGGGTCGCCGCAGGGCGTCATCAGGGACGGCAACGGAACGAGGTCAGGGCCATCCGAGAACAGGAAGAGGCTCAAGTAGATCGCGTCGGAGTAGTCGAGACGCTCGTCGCCGTTGACGTCGGCCACGATCCTGCAAAAACCACTGTATTCACCCCGTGTGAGAAAGCCAAAGTACTGCACCAAGTCAGAGAGGTCGATGTTCCCATCGTTGTTGAGGTCGCCGCGCTCGCGTTCGGCCGCCGAGACGAGGCCAGGCGTAGCAATCACCAGGAGCAACTGGGAAAGCAGACCCAAGGCCAAATTTCTTATTGCAGAGCAAAATAACCTCGAGGTAGCTATTGGCATACCACTCACAATTTCTTACGAAAATCCTGGAGCCAGCGCGGTCTGCTGCAAGAAGGTTGTCATGGAGGCGACTTAGCGCTTGACACCTCCGATGGACAGCTATCGCGCTCTGGCTGGCAACCAAAACGACTTGAGACACACGCGGAGAAGGGGAATAAGAAGTGAACCCGGCAGCTTGAGGGTTATTCCGAGACCAAATTTTCCTCTGACACGGCGCGGACTGAATACTGCAAGAACGTGTCTGGGCGCCATTCTCCGGTCTGATTTGAATGAGGCAAGCTCCAAAAATGAAATCCTTCCGAGACCTGGCACGATTGCATATCGTGTGCACGGTCATGATTGGGAGATCCTGGCCAACGCTTCCCCACCATCGGCGTCCTCCAGGGCGACCGGGGTGGGAGTCCCGACACTCGCGGAGGCAGCGGAACCGCGAAGCGGTCGCCGCCGAGGGTTTTGCAGCGAGTTGGCGCAGCCGCAAACGGCTCGGGGGAGAGCCGGCGCCCAGCGACAGCGGGCGGCTCCCGAGAGCCTGGCCCTGAGGCGCACGCGCAGCGTGCAACCTGAGGGGACGAGGCCAGGCGGCAGGTGTGGGGGAGGTCTCCCTCCCCCGCGAGGAGTCCACATCTTTGCAGTACCGTCCGTGCTGGCCTGGGTTTGAACCAGAGAAGACTCCCCAGCCGCCTTCCTTTTTTTGTCACGGAAAAGAAGCCCCGGAATATCAGATCCCGCCGCTCCTCCGTCAAATCGCGTGCGATGGCGAGTCGACCGCCCCAACCACCGCTCATTTTGTGTTCTTTGACTCAGCGGCAGTGACATCCGAGAGCGCTCGTGCTAATATTCAGTGCAATTCGAGAAACTTCACGCACAGACTATAGACCCAAAGCCCGCCTCGCCTGCCGCCGAGATCACCATGACACTCAGTGAGCGTTCCTCTAAACCCTCAAAACCGCCCTTTGTCCCCCCGACAGAACGGTCGGTTTCCGAAGAGCCCCCGGCCGCCGGCCCCTCGAGCACTGGCCGTTCTGACGGAGAGGGTCCCAGGAAGCTCGATAACCGTCTGGCGATCATTCAGGAGATTTGCCTCGCACTCAACTCTACCCTTGAACCCGGCCGGCTCATCGAGCTGATCCTCGATCTCAGCATCCGCTACACGGGCGCCACGACGGGCTCGGTGATTCTTCTTTCGGACGATCGCCGTCTCAAGATCGTCGCCTCCCGGGGGCTTGGCGCCAACGTTGGGGAAGAGGTTGTGCTGAAAGTCGGTCAAGGCATCACGGGGTGGGTGGCGCTCCACGGGAAGCCCTTGAACATACCTGAGGTGGGTCGCGACTCTCGCTACGTCATGGTCAAGGAGCACATCCAGAGTGAGATGGCCGTGCCGATGGTGTTGAACCGCAAGGTCATGGGCGTGATCAGCGTCGACAGTACCCGCCCCGGCAATTTCACGAGCGAGGACGAGCAACTCCTCACAATCGTCGGTACGCAGGCGGCGCAGATCCTCGAGAATGCAAAGTTCTTCGACAGACTCCAGCGCAAGGTGCGTCAGGACGAGACCCTGCTGGAGCTCAGCCAGGCCCTGGGCTCGGCGCTGGACCTCGAGGAGCTCTTCAAGAATGTGATGGAAATCCTTTCCCGCAGGAATCAGCTCACGAGAGGCTTTCTGGTGCTGGTCGACCCGGAGACTGAGGAGCTGTCCATCGAGGTGGCCTACGCGTTGACTTCGGAGCAGATCGCGAAGGGAAAGTACCAAAAGGGTGAAGGCATCATGGGAACGGTCTTTCGCACCGGGAAGCCTTACGGAGCGAAGGACATCAGCCTCGACCCTGCCTTTCTCGGCCGCACGGGCGCAATACACCCCCAGGAGGAGCAGCTCTCTTTCCTTGCCGTGCCGATCCTGCTCGAAAATGCGGTGGTCGGCGTGCTTGGCGCCGTGAAGACGTTCCCGGGCGACTCCGAGTTCGACGAAGACCTGGACCTTCTCCAGATTGTGGCGAGCACACTGTCGCAGGCCGTGAAGATCTACAGGGGCGTGGCCAAGGAGAAGGAAGCGCTCGTCCGTGAGAACAAAATGCTCCGCCGCGAGCTCGTGACTCGCTATCAGTTCGACAATATCATCGGCTCCAGCCCGGCCATGCAGAAGGTTTTCGCGATCGTCACGAACGTGGCCCCGACGCGCTCGACGGTGCTGATTCGAGGCGAGAGCGGCACGGGCAAGGAGCTCATCGCGCACGCGATTCACTTCAACAGCCCGCGGAAGGACAGGCCTTTTGTACGTGTAAACTGCGCCGCCATCCCGGAGCAGCTCCTCGAAGGGGAGCTTTTCGGGCACTTGAAGGGTTCCTTCACCGGGGCGGTGTCGGACCGCAAGGGCAAGTTCATTCTCGCTGACGGCGGCACGATCTTCCTCGACGAGATCGGCGACATGAGCCAGCAGCTACAAGCCAAGATCCTTCGTGTGCTCCAGGAGCGAGAGGTGGAAGCTGTCGGCGCCGAGTCCGCAGTCAAGGTGGACGTGCGAATCATCGCCGCGACACATCAAGACCTGGAGCAGCTCATTGCGGAGAAGAAGTTTCGGGAGGACCTTTACTACCGCTTGAACGTCGTCCCCATCTCGGTGCCGCCGCTCCGGGAACGGCCCGAGGACATCAGGGTCCTGGCAGAGCACTTCCTCGAGAAATTCCAGAAGGAAAATGGGCTCCGGGATCTGAAGCTGTCTCCCGAGGCCCTACGAGTGCTGCTTCGCCACTACTGGCCAGGCAATGTACGGGAGCTCGAGAACGCCGTGGAGCGGGCTGTAGTTCTAAGCGATGGGGAGTTGATCCTGCCTGCTGACTTCCTCGGAATCCTGGATCGGCCGATGACGACCGCCAGCCGTGAGGCGAGGCTGGCACCCATGGGTCCGCAGTCGCTCACGGAAGCCGTCCAGCACTACATGGACGGGCTCTTCGGCTCGCCACCGCCTGACGGTGAAATCTGGGACAAGACCATGACCGTCGTTGAGGACGTCTTGATCCGGCGCGCTCTTACCAGGGTGAAGGGCGTACGCCTCCAGGCCGCCGACCTCCTCGGAATCCACCGCAACACTCTGCGAAAGAAACTCGGCGACTTCCAGGAGTAGAGAGCAACACCACCGTCCCGCACAAAAGTGCGCCAGGCGCACTTGTCCGGATTGTCAAATGCACACTTCTTGAGCGGGCACGGCCTTCAAGGCAGCCTTCTGACTTCTTTTTCGCATGGCGACCAGTTTGCAGTAGAGCTCGTGCGTTCTAGCGCAGGGGTGTCGTCCTCAGGACCCCCGGTCCGTGCAATAGCACGGTCTGGACGGCGACGACCTGCAGTATTCAACCCCCGAACTCGGGTGTGCGACAGCCCGTCCGAGGGAGGGGGGATTTGACGGCAGTTTCCTGAAAAGCCCAGGGTCGCGGTACCTACCGGATGATCCCCATTCTCTGCCCCACGAGGTAGGCGCCGGTGAGGTGCGGGATCAAGATGGCGATAGCCATGAGTGTGGCAGCTCGGCCCATCGGAATGGCGAAGACCTGGGGCAGGAAGCGGAGACTCAGCGTTACATAGAGCGCGAGGACGGTGAAGCCGGCAATACCAAGTCCAGTGGGGCTTCGAAGATAGCTCTCGAACGTGGGAAAAAGCTTCGTGCCAGGCGACGCGGCGGGCTCTGTGCCCAGATAGACCATGAGAATCGCAACCCCGCCTAGCACAACCAGCGTTGCGAACGTCAGAGATTCGGTGAGAAAGATTGCCCTGAGGGATTTCTTGAGCGAGGCTTCCTTGACGAACGTGATGTTGGCCGCCAACCAGACGAGGATTCCCTGGAAGATGGCGTGCCCCAGAAACCCGCCGAAGCCGAGGAGCAGAGCCTTCTCAACCGAATGACCGAAGAGCGTCTTCGAGGAGACGCTCGAGGCGAGGTTGCGCCAGACGGCTAATCCACCGGGTTGGCTCGATCCTTCGTTGCCGGGATCCGCGGCGATTTCAGTGGCCGGGCGAGCTTCGGGGTCCTCGTCCTGGCCCTCGAAGGAGCCGGTCCCAGGATCGAGAGCATAGTTTTTCCTCGGCGGTGGGTCGCCCCAGGAAGCGTCGCGAGGAGGGATGTAAATTGTCTCACCAATCCGGAGGGGGTATCCCTCCGCCGGAATCCAGGGATTGGCTTCCCAGATACGAGTCCACTCGATCCCGTTCCCGTAAGCCTGCTCGGCGATTGCGAAGAGACTCTCACCTGCTCGCACCTTGTGGTTGGTGCCAGGTCGGACTGTCTTGGGCCCTGGCGTGCCAGCACCGAGGGTCAAGTCGCATCCGGATAGAAGCCATAGACTGAGAACTATCAAAATGTTCCGCATTCCTCTTTAGTTTTCGGATGGATTCGAGAAAGAATTGAGAGGAAGTAGATTCGAAGTCGCCTTGATTGAGGCTTTGCCTGTTTACCGGAACTCTTCGTCGTTGATTTCCCGACAAGCCTCGGCACCCCAACATAAGGACTCGTCGCCCATGTCAAACAACGCGCTCTTGATCCTTGCCAGCGGCAACGATCGCCCCGGAATCGTGGATCGCATTAGCGGCCTCGTCTATGAGGCCGGCTGCAACCTCGAAGACTCCCGAATGGGAATTCTCGGCGGCGAGTTCTCGCTGATGGTGCTCGTCACGGGCGGCACGGAATCTCTCAACAAGGTCCGGGCCGACATGCCGAGCCTCGAAGAGGAGCTTGGACTTTTCGTCAAGCTCAAGGAAACGGTCGCCGGGCCCGAGGCCAGGCGGTTCTCGCCGCCGGCGATCCTCTGCCGCATCGATGCCGTTTCCATGGACCAGCCAGGCATTGTGCACAAGCTCAGCCGGCTGCTTGCCGTGGAGCGTGTCAACGTCGCACGTCTCGACACTACTCGGTCCAATGCCCCCGTGACCGGCACTCCCATGTTCTCAATTGAGATGGACGTCGAGGTGCCTCAAGGCGTCTTGATTCCTGCTCTGCGGAGCCGACTCCAGGCATGGGCAGAACTTGAGAACATTGATCTCGACCTCCGCGTCGAGCGGTGAGGAATCCGTCAAGCGTGAAGGCCTCCCGCTGGGTCGTCTCCGCGAGACACCGATAGAGCCCTGAGCAGTGAAACCTTCTTCTCCTGATGCGATTGCATTCGAGCCAAAATGTCGTCGAGAAGCCGTACGGCCTCCAGGACGTGAGGGCCCTTGTTGAGCATGACGCACTCGGCCCGCTCGCCCATGGCTGCGTCGGTAATCTCCGCCCGCGATGGCTGGCCCTTCTTGTTCAATGTCTCAAGTACCTGGGTGGCCCAGATCACAGGAACGTGGGCAGCCTCGCAGAGCCAGAGGATCTCCTCCTGGACCTCGGCGAGGCGCTGGTAGCCGCATTCGACCGCAAGGTCCCCACGTGCAATCATTACCCCCACTGGATCGGTACGAAGCGCGGTCAAGAGCAAGGCAGGCAGCCGGCCAAAACCCCGCCGTGTCTCGATCTTGAGAATGATCCCGAGGTCTCTTGTCGTGCGCTTCTGGATCTCGGCCTGGAGCTGCTCAACATCCTCTGGCCGGTGGACAAAGGAAAGCCCGACGAGGTCGCCATGCTCGGCCACGAAATCCAGGTCCGCAAGGTCCTTGGCCGTGAGAGCCGGCAGCGTGAGGTGGCTCTCCGGCAAGTTGATCCCCTTGTCGGCCCTTAGCTTCTTCCCTGGCGGAGGCGCATTCAAAATGCGCACGCACAAGGCCTCTGGACGGACCTCAAATACAAGCCCGGAGATTTTCCCGTCGTCGAACCAGATTTTCTCCCCGGGCCTCACGTCCAGGAAGATTTCCGGGAGGGTGCAGGGAATGCGCGCCTCGCCAAGGATGTGCCCCTCGGCATCTCGGTGAAGAGGGGTTCCCGGGGTTGGATCCCGGGAAAGGATCAGGGCATCCCCCGTCTGGAGTTGAAGGTGCTGCACCATCGGCGCCAACGCCGACAGTCGTGTCGAGACGAAGGTGGCGGGCTCCGCTCCACCCTTCTTGCGCTTGACTATCAGCTCCGTCTCGCTCGAGACGAACGCGGCCTTGTCGCACTCCGCCCAAATCGACCGACTTTCGGGGTTCATCAACCGCAAGCGGCGCACTTTCCCCTGGAGATCGACAAGGCGTACCCTTTCCCCGGGCTGAATTTGCGCTAGCCACTGTGCCTCCACGGGCAGCGCCTGGTCAGCTTCGGGAGGTGCCGGCTCGGGAGCATCGGCGGGCGTCAGCCAGATCCGGGCGGGTGCCTCGAACTCCCCGGTGGTAGTCAAATGCGGCCTCCAGCTGCCCACGCAAGGCCCAAGCTCCAGGGCGCCTGTCCGCAGTTTCGGTCCGGCCAGGTCCATCAAGATTCGGCATTTCCGACCGGTTTCGTGGCAGGCACGCCGCAGGCTCTCGATCATCTGTCTCCAGGCGAGAGCATCATCGTGCGCACAATTGATTCGCATGCAGTCCATGCCATTGTCGACAAGCCCTCGGATGAGACCGGGGTCCCGGGAGGCCTCGGAGGGCATTGTGACCATGATCCGCACCTTTCGACCCGAAGGAGACGCGGTAGATTCGCCAAAGAGAGCGGTCGTTCGGGCCTCTATCGCCGCACGGCCCTCATCGTGGGAAGGGCCGGGAGACCAGCCATCCGGAAGCACAAACTCGCGGCCTTCCAGACGGAAAAGAATGCGCAGCACGGCATCGAGGTTGGCCGCCACGTGGGACTCTGACCTTCCGAGAGAGGAGAGCCCGTAGGCACTCAGGCGATGCTGAAGCAGACGGAGGTCTCGTCGACGAAGCGCCAAGTAGTGGACGAGGTTTCTGGCGCCGTTCCGTCGAGCATCCGGCACTTTGTCTACCAGGGACTTGTACTCAAGTTCAAGGCTTGGAAGGCTCTCTCGAACCTCGAGTAGTTCTGCGAGCAATGCAGAGGGCTTCTCTCTTGCGCTCATGGAAGCCCTACCTTATCACCCCGGGCGCCGGGCCGTAAGTTGGGAAAAATGTCACTCGACGGCGAAGCCTCCGCCCGTTTCACCCGGCAGATCTTGCCCGCCCGCCGACCCAAAAAACCGCCATGTAGAGACAGCCTGCCGCCCCCAGGACAAGCGTAGCGGTGCCCAGCAATAGAGGCAGCAACACCACGGCCGCCTTCTGCTCCTCGGTTGCCGGGGGCGGCCCTGCCGTGGCGCGGATCAGCTTTGCCTCCACAGCCTCCAGCCTCCTCCAGTGCGAGTAGGACGTTGCCGCGCCCACCAACACCGCCGCCAACCCGAGGCCGAGAAGCAGGCCGGTCACGTGGCGTCTGGCGGGAATGGTGTGAAAGATTGCAAGCAGGAAGACCACACTCGTGGCGACCGCAAGTGCTCCCACGAGCCACCCCGGCCAGCCATTGTGACAAAGGTCAAGGCTCAGGTCACGTTCCTGATAGAACCGAAACTGAGCACTCTTTATGTAGTCCCAGAAGGCTCTGTGGCTCATTTGAGGTGCCGCTTCTCAAGAGCCCTGACCTTCTCGAGCCGGGCAACGTGCCTCGGCTCCGTCACGGAGAAACGGGCATTCAAGAATGCCCTCAGGACCTCCTTGGCCAGTTCGACCCCGATCACTCGCTGTCCGACGCAGAGCACGTTCATGTCATCATGCTCCACGCCCTGCCGTGCCGAGTAGGTATCGTGGCAGACGCCGGCCAGGACGCCAGGAATCTTGTTTGCGGCGATGCACACTCCCACGCCGCTGCCGCAAACAATCACACCCCTGTGGACCTTTCCGGCCAGAAGCGCGCTGCCAACCGCCTGGGCAAAGTCGGGATAGTCCGACGGTCGTGAAGGATCGTGCGTGCCCAAATCGAGCGTCTCATGCCCCAGAGCCTTCAGCTCCTTCAGAAGCTCCTCCTTGATCTGGAAGCCGGCATGGTCCGCAGCAATAGCAATCTTCATGGGCGCTCTTGAATCCTCCAAGTTCCTGTCGAGGCAAGAGCATTATTCGCGCGGTCGCCCGGAGGCTCCAGCAAATTTCGGAAAGCCAATAATCCAGTTCGCATTATCGCAAGCTTGCCCCCCGCCCGGGCAATCGGTACGCACTCAACAACATGCAGGCTGAAACCCGTGTCACAGCACCGCCCCCGCAAGAGCGGGCCCGACTCTTTCGGAAAGCCAACGCCTACGACGACATCCAGGTGATCCTGTCGAGGGCTCCGCTCAAGGGTCTCTGCCTCGATTTGCCGGCGGGACGCGGAGTCAACTTCCCCGGCATACGAGCCGCCGGCTTCAAACCCATCGGCGCCGATCTGTTTCCAAGAAAGACGAAGGGCCACGGCGCGCCGGCCCTGAAGGTCGACATGGAGAAGACGCTCCCCTTCGCAACGGACAGCCTGAGCGCGATCCTCTGCAGTGAGGGGATCGAGCACAATTCGCGTCAGACCGACTTCCTGCGAGAATGCGAGCGCGTCCTCAAACCCGGGGGCACTCTTGTCGTCACAACCCCCAACATCGTGAGCCTCCGCGCCCGCGTCGCCTATCTCCTCTCGGGGCAGTTCTCGTTTCGAAGGAAACCCCTCAGCGAGGTCACACAGCTCTGGCAAGGGAAGTACCTTGGCCACGTGCATCTCGTCGATTATTTCAAGCTTCGTTTCATGCTGCTCCAGACGGGTTTCGAGCTGAGAGAGGTCACGACGGCGAAGTACAGTCTGTCATCGCTCGCCCTGGCGCCGTTTCTTTACTTGCCCGTGTGGATGGCAACGACGCGGATCTTCAGGCGCAGCCATTCGGAGCACAAAAAGGCCTGCGACGAGATCCTCCAGCATGCGCTTTCAGGAGATCTCCTCTTCGGGAAAAACTGATCGTCGCCGCGGTCAAGCGCCGCCACCTGTGATCATGCAGCGAGCCGGTCGTATCCAAGGTTCTTCAGGATCTCGTAAACGCTCTCTGCGATGAGCTTGACCTTCAGGTCGCGCACCTGATCGAGGACTGGGCCGAAGAAAACGTTCGCATCCTTCGAGGGGTTGTAGTGGGGATTGCCCTGGGCATCGAAGCCGACGGGATAGCCCTTCTGTGCATCCTTGTACTTGCGAATGAGCTCCGAGCGCTCCAGAAGTGCCGGCCCGATGGCCTGCGGGATATAGCTCCACGCGTTCATGCCAACCACACCCAGCGCGCCGAGCCGGCGCTGCTCGGGCACCGAGAGTGTTCGAATTGACGAGAACCCGTGCACGATCAGACGGTGCCCAACGCCCAGCTTGTGAATCTGCTCGAGCACTTGCCACTGGACGCCCACTGCCTTGGCGTGGATCGACTCGGTACCGATGTTCGGAACGACGAGGTCGAAGCCGGTTCTGTCCAGGTACTCAACGATCTTGTGGGGATCCGTGAAGTCACTTTTCTCAAGCCCCTGTCCGCCGGCAGCCACCTCCTCGAGACAGCCTTCGAGCACCTTGCGCCGTCGGGAAACTTCAAGGAGCTTCTTGTAGGCGATCGAATGCTCGACGTTGCGATCGAACGGCGAATGGGTATCGTCGAACATGACACTCGAGAAGAGATCGAGGAACTCGGGCTCCCGGAGCAATTCATTTTGCGAGACGATTCCACCGGGAAGCGTGTGGTGACCATGGTCATAGTGATGGGTGACGTGGACGTGGCCGAAGTCGCTGTCGGCAGGATCTGTCAGGATCTCCAGGAAGCCCGCGGCGAGACGGCCGTTCCTGAAGCAGCGGCGCCGGTACTCGGCGGGGTCGCCGCCTTCCGAGGGAAGCCTGTGATCGGAGCTCAAGTAACGCGGAAGCTGCTGCATGATGTAGTGACCGACGGTCGCGAAGATCCCGATTGGAACTTTCTTGAGGCCACGCTCGCGCCCGAAACACGCGGCACCCCGGACAATCCCCTGAATTTGATCCGAGTCGCTATAACCGATGCGGGCCATGACGAGGTCCCTGTCGGCGCAGAGCTTGTAGAGGTCCTTGACAGCGTCGTATTCGCGGATGAGTGGCATGAGAGCTCTTTCAGTCAGTGGACTTTGCCGCATCGACCGGGTCTCGAAACCCGATGGCGAAGACGGCCAGGGTAACCGCAGCACCGAGGCAGGGAATGATCCAAAATTGCAGCCAGTCCCTTTGCTGGAGGGCGGGGAGGGTCGCAAGGCTCTGTTGAAGGGTGGCGATTTGCATCTTGAGCTGCGCAGTTTGCCCTGCCCCAGGCTCGGGGCTGGCTTGCGCTTCAAGCTCGGCGACTTCTTGCCCAAGTCTCTTGAGCTCGCTCAGTTCCGCGCCAGCCGAGGCTTCAAAGAGCTTGCCCGCGACAACTGCCCCGATGAGCATTCCCAGGCCGAGCGTCACGAGGACGAGAAATCCCTGGGCCTGGCCGCGAATTGCCACCGGCACCTTCTTGTCGACATAGATCTGGCCGGTCACGAAGAAGAAGTCATAGCAAATGCCGTGGAGCAGGATTCCACCCAGGATCATCCACTCGGCTCCATCGGCTGCTGCCCCGGCGAAAAACCCATAGCGGACAACCCACGCCAGCATCCCGACGAGGAGCATCCACTTCACACCCAGCCTGGCAAAGAAGGGCGGCATGAGCAGCATGAAGAAAACTTCGGAAACTTGCCCGAAGCTCATGTTGAAGCCCGGGTCCGAAAATCCGGCAACCCCGACGTAAACCGGAGCGTAGGCATAGTAAGCCGAAAGCGGAATACAGATGAGAAAGGAGCTGATCACGAACAGCGCAAAGGAGGGGCTCCGAAGCAGTCCAAGCGCTTCCAGACCCAGGATGTCTCGAAGCATCGCCTTCTTGCCCGCCGCGGGAGGCGGCGTGTGCGGCAGCGAAAAACTATACGCGCCGAGAAGAACCCCCGAGCCGCCGGTGACATAAAACTGGAGCGCGTGTGTGTCCGCCTTGAGGACCTTGCTCACGAGAATGCCGGCGGCGATCCAACCCAACGTTCCAAACACACGAATCAATGGGAACCCCTTCTCCTGCTCGGTCATGTTGTGAAACGAGAGTGTGTTCACGAGCCCCAGCGTGGGCATGTAGCAGAGCATGTGAAACTGAAGCAGCGCAAGGAAGGCCCCCGAGCTCTGCGCTTCGCCCTCGGCGAACCGTGGCGCCAGAAACATGGCCACTGAGCCCAGAAGGTGCAAGGCGCCGAGCACGCGCTCGGTGGCAAAGAAACGATCCGCGACCATTCCGAGGAAGAACGGCGAGATGATCCCCGCAAGGGGGCCAACCGTATAGGCCCAGTAGATCGCATCGGTCATACCCACGCGGGCCATGTAGTTTCCCACGGTCACGTACCAGGATCCCCAGACGAAGAACTGGAGAAACATCATCACCGAAAGTCTCGTGCCGATCGCCGCCATTCGTGGTACCACCACGCAACCTCGTCTCTCAACAAGTCTGTTTCCATGAAACTACCGGAAAGGAACGGGCGGCATTGTACGCCTCGCGGCCAAGATTGGGACATCCTGGCCATCGCTCCCTCACCCTCGGCACCTGAGGCGCCCGGCGCTAATCGAGCGCCGAGGAGGGGGAGGTCTTCATCCCCCGCATGGAGAATAGATCAACTGGCAGTACCCACTTCAATCGGAACGGTGGAATCGCCACCCTGAGCGAGCCTTGATTTTCGCGAGAAAAAAGCAATCGGGCTCGACGGCTCCGTCCAGGCACAGAAAACCTCGCCTCAAGGGCCTTACTGCGCTATCCTCTGCTCCATGACCCGCTGGACAAACGAAGATGAGTTGACGGCGTTTCTCGCCGCGCACACGTCAGGGATCATTTTCAAGCACAGCACGCGGTGCCCGATCTCGGCAGCGGCCCTCCAGGAGCTCGAGGCGTTCGAGCGAGAGGAGCCAAGAGCAGCCGCGTTCCTTGTCCTGGTGATCGAAAGCCGCCCACTTTCAGACGCGATCTCCGGAAAGCTCGGGATCCCGCATGCGTCGCCCCAGGCGCTTCTTGTGCGCGACGGCGCCGTCGCGTGGCACGCGAATCACTGGGAGATCTCGAAGGAAGCACTGAGCAAAGCCTGGCGAGGTCACGCCGCGGCCGTGAACGACGCCTGAGCGGTGCGCGACAAGCTCCCGGGCGCCGAGGAGGCGGCGGGAGGCAAGTAGCACGAATCACGTGGGCGTATATTGGCTCCCCATGAATAAAGATCTTGACCCCCTGGGCAAATTTCACCTCACGGGCCGCTGGAAATAATCTTGCTGCGCCGCAGGGAGGAGTTGACCATCACCAGCTCGCCGAGGTTTTCCAGCGTCAACAGGCCGACCAGCCTCCCGTTGTCCAGTACCGGCACTGTCGTGCAAACGCCCTGGCGCAGCACCTCAAATCCCTTCTCCAGGGGGTCGCTGGCATGGACCACGGTGCAATCGCGACACATGGCGCTCTCCACGCTGGTTTCGCGGCCAACCTCGGCCAGCGCCTTCACCAGGTCATTTCGTCGGAGAATTCCGACAACGCGATCACCCTCGAGCACCGGGAAATCCTGTTGCGAACCGGCGAGCAACTCCTGAATCGCAGTGGATAACAGGTCGTCCGCTGCCAAACTGCGAAAGTGTGTCATCATGGCGTTGCGGACCATCAACCCCTCAATGAGGGAGCTCACCTCCACCATCTGCGCTTCCGCCTGCGCTCCGAGATAGACGAACAGCGCAATGAACATGAGCATCGGGTTGTAAAAAAAACCGAAGATGGCAAAGAGTATGGCCATGGCCTGGCCAACTTTCGCGGCGATGGCAGTTGCGCGTGGACGACCCATGCGGCTGGCCAGGAGCGCCCGCAATACTCGCCCACCATCCATCGGAAAGGCCGGGAGTAGATTGAAGGCGACCAGCAAGAGGTTTACCCAGAGGAGGCGGACGAAGAAGTGGCCTTGAGTCAGCTCGACCCGAGACAACTCGCCCCACCCCACCAGCGCGATGACAAGAGCGAAAAGAATCCCTGCGATGACGACGTTCACCGCGGGCCCGGCCAGCGCCACCCAGAGCTCCTGCATCGGTTTCTCCGGCATACGCTCCAGCCGCGCAACGCCCCCAATGGGCAGGATTGTGATGTCGCGCGTGCGGATTCCATAGCGTCTCGCCGTCAACGCGTGACCCAGCTCGTGCAGCACGACGCAACCGAACAGCGCCAGGATAAACGCCACGCCGCGTAGCGCCGCCAGCAGGTCTTCTCCCTGACCGAGTTGCCCCATGAAAATCCATCCGACGAGGATCAGGAATGTCCAGTGAAGGAAGATGCCTATGCCAGCAACGCTGCCCAGCCTCAAGGACCATTTCATGGAAGCATAGGATGCCAGTCAGCCGGCCCGACAGGAAGCCGGTCCTTCTGACTCGGCCGAGGAGCTTGGCCCGCATGGACAGCGAGGGGTCCCCTCAAGGTTGCAGACGGATCGCGTCGGCACAGGTCGAGAAGCCCCCGCCTTGCACTGCACTCTCCCCCCGTCCGCGCCTTGGCCCGGGGACGGCGCGGAATACCATTTGCACCTTGGTCCACTCAATCGAAGGAGGATTATTCACATGCGCCTTGAAGAGATCATGACCACGAATGTTGAGACTGCGGCTCCCGGCGATCAAGCTGAAGATGCGTGGCGGCGAATGCGCGACAGTAGAATTCACCACCTCGCCGTGGTCGAGGGCGGCAAGGTCGTCGGTGTCATCTCCGGGCGGGACCTGGGCGGCCCCCGTAGCTCCGCGCTGCGAACAGACAGGACTGTCCGTGATCTCATGACCCATCGGACTGTCAGCGCGAAACCGACAACCACGCTTCGCCAGGCGGCGAATCTGATGCGCGGGTACAGCGTGGGCTGTCTTCCAGTACTCGACGGGGGACGTCTTCGCGGCATTGTGACCGTGTCCGATCTCCTCGAGCTTCTGGGCCGAGGAGTGGAGCGGCCAGTGGAGACAACCCAGCGCAAGACCTTGAAAGACCGCGGGCCCCGGCGCAGGCCGGGCGCGCCAAGGTAGCGGGAAATAATCAGTGAACTGAGGAATTTTGCCCCCAGCGAGATTGCAAGGCTCTCGGCGGCTGCGAGTGTGAAGGGGCGGATTGCGACCGCCTGGACGCAAGCGTTGAGGAATGTGCCCAAATCACTCGCGCTGCCCATCACCCTGAGCGCCTCGACACTGGGCGTCGTCCACATCAGCCGGCGTGGCAATCGTGGATTTCTGGGTACAATCCGCCGTCCAGTGGAAACGTTTCGATTCCTCTATCCCTACCTTCGGCCTCACTGGCGAGGCTATCTTCTCGGGCTCCTCCTGGTGCCCTTCAGCGTGGCCGCAGGCCTCTCGACTCCCTACCTGGCGGGAGAAGCGATCCGAGTGCTACAGGACCCCCATCGCCAGCCCGGTGATCTGGAGAGAATTCTCGGCTGGATCCTGACCCTGAGCGTGGCCGGCGGCGTGGGCCTCTTTGCCGTGCGCTTCTGGATCATCGGTGCCTCGCGAAAAACGGAGTTCGACCTCCGCAACCACCTTTTCCGCCATCTTCAAGGCCTGGATCAGCTCTACTTCAAGAGCGCCCGGACTGGCGACCTCATGGCTCGAGCCACGAGCGACGTCGAAAGCGTCCGCACGGTCGCGGGCCCCGTGATCCTCTACACTTCTCGTACGATCCTTCTGCTGGCCGTGGCCATGCCGCTCATGCTCTCGGTGAGCTGGAAACTGACGATCTGCCTCATGATCCCACTTTCACTCCTGACGCTGGCTGTAAGAGCGGTGGGGCCCCGAGTGCACGAGGCGGTGCTCAAGTCGCAGGAGACGCTCAGCGAGCTGAGCTCGGCGGGCCAGGAGAACTTTGCCGGTGTGCGGGTCGTGAAGTCCTACGCATTGGAGGACGACGAGATCCAGTCGTTCACGAGGATCACGAAAAGATACCTCGAGCGCAACATCGCCCTGGCAATGACGGCGGCGTGGATGGGCCCGATCATCGGAGGAGTCTCGGACTTCTCGCTCGTCTCGCTGCTCTTGGTGGGCGGCACGCTCATGCTCTCCAGCGAGCTGGACCTGAGCGACGTGATCAAGTTCGCAGGCTATCAGTCGAGCCTCTTGTGGCCCATGATCTCGATCGGCTGGGTCGTGAATCAGTACCATCGCGCCGGCGCCAGCGTGAAACGGCTAAAGTCGATCTTCGAGATCGAGCCGCTCGTGCGCGAACCCGCGGAGCCACAGATGCCAGAGGGCTTATCGATCGAGGGATCGATCTCGATCCGAAACCTCACCTTCTGCTTCGCGGAGGCGAACTCCCGCCGGCGTCCGGCGCCCCCAGATTCCGGGACACAAGTCGTGGGAGGTCCCGCGCTCTCGAACGTTTCGATCGAGGTGCCCGCGGGCAAGACTGTCGGGATCGTTGGACGCGTTGGCTCGGGCAAGTCGACCCTCGTACAACTCATCCCGAGGATTTACCCGCCTCCAGACGGTGCGATCTTCATCGACGGGATCGATGTGAATCGCATGGCGCTCTCCACACTGCGACGCGCGATCGGCTTCGTGCCCCAGGAGAGCTTTCTTTTCTCCCGTACAGTGACGGAAAACATCGCCTTCGGGACCGAGTCTTCCGAGCCCGAGGACGTCTACGCGGTCGCAGAGATCACCCGCTTCTCGAAGGATATCGACCAGCTCCCCCATGGCTACGAGGAGCTTGTGGGCGAGCGGGGGGTGACTCTTTCGGGGGGCCAGAAGCAACGGGCGGCCATCTCCCGCGCGCTCCTCGTCCAGCCAAAGATTTTGATCCTCGACGATGCGCTCTCCTCCGTCGACACACAGACGGAGGAGGAAATCCTCAAGAACTTGAAACGCGTGACAAGAGGCCTCACGACGATCATCGTGAGTCACAGGATCTCGAGTCTCCGCCACGCCGACCGCATCTACGTACTCGACGGCGGCAAGGTAGCCGAGCAGGGATCTCACGACGAGCTCCTCGCCCGGGGCGGAACCTACGCCGAGGTGCATCGGCTCCAACTGCTTTCGGACGAGCTGGCGAGCCTTTGATCTCGAATCGCACACACCATCGATGACGACGCCAAACCCCTTTCAGGACGAAGTGATCATTGGAAAGGCTTTCGATCGAAGGCTCATGAGCCGCCTTCTTTGGTACGCCTTGCCTTACCGCACTCCCATGGCGGCGGTCGTCTTTCTCATCCTGTTGGTCACCACACTCAGCGTCGCGGGCCCCATCCTGTTCGCAAGAGCCATCGATGGCCCGTTGAAGCAAACCTTCACGGCCGTCTCGCCCGAGAGGACCGCCGCGCTCCGGGATCTCCTCGGGCTCGGCGGGCTCTTCGTCCTCGTCTCGCTGTTGCTCGTGGTCCTGCGATACTTCGAGGGGGTGATGATGGCCAGCGTCGGCCAGAAGGTCATGAATGACCTGCGCCTGGAGGTCTTCAAGCACCTGCAGCAGATGCCGCTTGCATTTTATGACCACAACCCGGTCGGTCGGCTCGTCACGCGCATCACAAGCGACATCGAGGCCCTGAGCGAGCTTTTCACGAGCGGCGTCGTGACCTTTGTCGCCGACATCATGGTTCTTGCCGGCATCACGCTGACGCTCCTTTGGGTCAACACGACGCTGGCGCTGGTCACGCTCTCGGCTCTTCCATTCCTCCTCGGAATCACCTTTGTCTTCCGCTACAAGGCACAACAATTTTACCGGGAGCAGCGGGGCCACATCGCCCACCTGAACGCGTTCACGCAGGAGTCGATCCAGGGGATCGGCATCATCCAGGTCTTTAACCAGGAAGAAAAAAACTTCCGCCAATACTCGGCGATCAACGGCGCTTACCTCGACGCGTTTCAAAAGACCGTCCTTGCTTACTCGCTCTACTTTCCAGCGGTCGAGGTGATCAGCACGGTGGCTCTCGCCGGGATCCTCTATCGGGGCGGGGCGCTCATCGAGGCCGGAGCGATCACCTTTGGAAACCTTTATCTCTTCTATCAGTTCCTCGGCCGATTTTTTCAGCCCATCCGGGACATGGCGGAGCGGTACAACGTGCTACAGTCGGCCATGGCCGCCGCCGAGAGAATCTTCAAGCTGCTGGACACCGAGGAGGGGATGCCCGTCAGAACGCGGTCGATTCTGGCGCCGTATGAGAAGCCAAAGGTCGCGTTCCGGAACGTGGAGTTCGCCTACAAGGACGACGAGCTAGTCCTGAAAAATGTGAGCTTCTCGGTTCAGCCCGGCGAGATGGTAGCCATCGTGGGCGCCACCGGGGCGGGCAAGAGCACGATCATTGGCCTCCTGAGCCGGTTCTACGATCCTGCTCGAGGTTCCATCGAGGTGGACGGCGTCGATGTCCGCGAACTGGACAAGAGCGCGCTCAGGAAACGCATTGGCGTTGTCCTCCAGGATGTTTTTCTTTTCTCCCGGACCATTCGGGAAAACATCCGCCTCGGCGATTCAAGGATCTCCGACTCGAAGATCGAACAGTGCGCGCGCCACGTCAATGCCTACCGGTTCATCGACCGGCTTCCAGACGGTCTGGACCAAGTGCTCAAGGAACGCGGAGCCACCCTCTCGGCAGGCGAAAGGCAGCTCCTCGCCTTTGCCAGGGCGCTCGCCCACGACCCGGAGATCATCGTCCTTGATGAGGCCACCTCCAACATTGACACCGAAACCGAGCTCTTGATTCAAGACGCCCTCGAGAAGCTGCTCAAGGGACGCACCTCGCTCGTTATCGCGCACCGTCTCTCGACGATCCGCCGCGCGGATCGAATCCTCGTCCTTCACAAGGGCGAGATCCGCGAGAGCGGCAGCCACGCCGAGCTCATTCAGCAAAAAGGCATCTACCACCGACTCAGCCAGCTAGGGACTAGCTCCCTTTCTTGATAGAGAGACAAATTCGCATGGACTCCCAACAGATCGAAATGCTTCTGCGCGAGGTCGGCCGTTACCAGCTCGAAGGCTACCGCAAGCTCCAGAGCGCTGACATCCAGGTGAAGGAGGGGAGCTCTCATGGGCTCTCCGTGGTCACGGAGTACGATCTGGGGAGTGAGCGACGCGTCTTCGACTTCATCTCGCAGCATTTTCCGCAGGACAGCTTCATCGGCGAGGAACACGGCAACGTGCTGCGCGACCCGGAGCGCTACTGGGTGTTGGACCCAATTGACGGGACGAGCAACTTCACGCAAGGAATCGTCTACTGGGGCCCCACCCTTTGCCACTGGGACAGCCAGGGGCCAGCGGCAGGCTGGATCTACCTTCCAGCGATCGACGAGATGTTTCACGCGCGCCGGGGCGAGGGTGCATTCCTGAATGGCCAACGCATCCACAGCTCCAGGGTGACGGAGTACAGCGACCTGTGCACTGTGGCAACGACCTCCCGCCTCCACCGGCGCCTCCGGCTCACCGTCCCGGCCAAGCATCGAATCCTGGGGAGCCTGATCGTCAACCTGGCATACCTCGCCACCGGCACATTCGCCGCCTGCTTTGCACGTGCCAACGTCTGGGACGTCGCGGCAGGAATCTTGATCGCGAGGGAGGCGGGGGCCGTGGTCGACTGCAGACCCGCACTCGAGACACTTTCTCTCGCGCGCATCAACTCAAAGAACCCCATCTCGCTCACTGTTTTTGGACGCGCCAACGAGGTCCTGCCTTCGCTGGAGCAGTTCCTGATTCCGGTAAGTTGATCATTTCGGACCCCAAGACCACAGTTGCAGCAACATTTCTTGGCTGGTATTTTTGAGAGGTAGTTTCTTGAACCTGCGGCATATATCCAATGCGTTGGATTGGACCCGGCTTTCTGGCCGGTGAATTCGCTTCGCCGATTTTCCACCAAGGATATTGCCCCGGATCTTACGAAGAATATGGTGACTCCCCGGAGAGCGCCTCGCCGTGTGCCTGAACACCCAAGATACCGTGTCGTCCATGAGGGATTGCGGGAAACAGGAAGGAAATTCGTCCGTGACTCATTTTCTCTGCGACCCGATGATTTCGAAATACTACCTTTCCGAACGCAAAGCCATGCTGGACCACCGGTACTACCTCTCGATCTCACTGGGCCGAGAGGCCTCGGTCCAGGAGGTCTTGCTGAGCTGGGAGTCCGGACTCGGGTCCGACTGGCGCCGCGACAAGATGCGCCGGGACTGCGCGGATCAATACCAGGAGATCCTTCGTCACAAGTGGCTACTGAGCGAGAACGCAGGGAGGGACGTGGGCGAGGAGTTCGCGGCCCGCGACTGGGTCCTGAGACATGCCAGGGCCTGGCGATGCTGGCGAGAGCAGGCTTCGTAGGCCCACACGCAGGAGCCCGGGTAGGCAGGCCTGGGCACCGGCTTCGACGGGCCTTGCTGCTGGGGGCGACTCTCTCCCTCGGGCTCGGACTTTGCGCCACAGCTCCGGCCGAGCTACGCGTCCTGGCAGTCGGCATCAGCGCCGACTCCCGTTGGACCGAGCTTGAGGCGCTGCTCGAAGGACGCGCGAAGCTCACCCCTGGGGGCTTGAAGTTTGAAGCGGAGGCTCTCGCAAACACGGACGTGATCGTGCTAGCACCCCCGGCGGCAGCCGGGCTCGAGGCCGCAGGCGAGCGGGGGGTGCAAAGGCTCGCGGAGGCCGTGGCAAGGGGATCCGGGCTCGTGGTCCTGGGCGCCAGCACCGCCACCCTTTCCCTCTCGGGCGCCTACGACAAGCTTCTCCTCCGCTCGCCGAAACCCAGGGATGCTGCCCCGGCACTGGAGCTCAAGAGTGCCGCTATTCTCGTGCGGGACCAGAGCCACTCGATCACACAGTGCGTGAGCCACCTTCTGTTCGAGAAAGTCCGCAAGACTCACGCCCTTCCAGGGCAACTCCCGGGGACACCGCTCGCCTATGCCGTCGACAGCGCCTCGCCGCCCGGGGATCCGAGCCCCGTATTGTGGACGCACCAGACTGAGTCCAGTCGAGTCCTGGTCTTGACGCTCGAGCCACGCCCCGAGTCAGGAGCCTTGCGGGAGCGAGCGGCGCTTTGCATGCTCGTTGCTCGATCGATCGAGTGGGCCGGAGGCCGCCAGGTGACAATAAGAATTCCGCCCGACATGCCACTCCTTGCCGAGCAGATCCCGCTGGCCCAGGAGAGCCGATTCGCCGCCTTTCCGGAGTCGGTTGGCTACTATCTCGGTCGAGAGATCGCCCCCGTCATGGGATTCCAGGCCGCGGACTGGCTCGAGCGTCAAGATCGCGAACAGACCGAGCAACCCGAGAGAGTGCTCGACGCTCTCGCCATTGCCGAGGGCTCGACCGTTGCCGACATCGGCGCCGGCACGGGCTACTTCGCGTTTCGAATGGCGAAGCGCGTCGGCCCGAACGGCAAGGTCTACGCCACGGACCTGCAAGAAGAGATGCTGAGCCTGCTGAGGATGCGCCTCAAGAAAGACGGCGTGAAAAACGTCCTTCCCGTCCAGACAACGGAGACGGAGACCGGCCTCCTGAACGACTCGGTCGACCTCGCCCTGATGGTCGATGTGTACCACGAGCTCTCAAGGCCAGCGGTGACGGTCGACGCCATCCGCCAAAGCCTGCGAAGAGGCCAGGAGGGTGTTCGTCCCGGCCGCCTTGCGCTCGTCGAGTATCGCGGCGAGGATCCGTCGGTGCCGATCAAGTCGCTCCACAGGACGACCGTGCAGCAGCTCAAGGCCGAGCTCGAGCCCCGTGGCTTCCGGCTGGTGGAAAAGCACGAGTTTCTCCCCCACCAGCACATTCTGGTCTTCGAACGCCGCGAGTTGCTTGCGAACGCTTCGCAATAACGCATCATGTTGCCCCATGAACCGCATGGAATTTCTTTGCATCGCTCTTTCGGTCCTGGGTGTCTGGATTTTGCCGTCAAGCTTTCCGGAGGCGCTGGAAGCAAGTTTGACCCGCCTCCACCTTCCGGCCGATCTGGCGATCCTCTACTTCTACGCCATGCTTGTCGGCTCGGCCGTGAACCTGCCCGTCTGGCGCTTCGAGACAAAACGCTTCGTTTGTGCTGACCCTCTCTCGGTGCTAGGCCTCGAAGGCCTCTTCCCACACTGGACAGAGCTAAGAAAGCGCTGCGTCCTGGCGTTGAATCTGGGCGGCTTTGCGATCCCGGGCGCCATCGCGATCTATGAGTTGGTGCACATTGCAGCAGGGGACAATCCACACCGGGCGCTCATCGCGGTCCTCCTGGCCTCCTGCGTGAACGTCGGCGTGTCCTGGAGGCTCGCCAGGGCCGTGCCCTGTGTGGGCTTTGCCGTGCCAGGGCTGATAACGCCGCTCGTCGCTGCCGCATCGGCGCTGCTCTTGAAATCAAGCGACGCCCCCCCCATCGCGTTCGTGGCGGGTTGGCTGGGTCCAGTCCTTGGCACCGGGCTCAAGCTCCACACCTTGAAGGATCACCCGACAGCCACTGCCAGCCTCGGCGGCGCGGGAACGTTCGGGGCCGTGCTCCTCAACTCAGTCGTCTCGGCATTCCTGCCCCCGGGTGCGCCGGCGTAAGGCTACAAGAGAACGGGTTTCATCCCCAGGAAGCTACCGCCAGCACCCCCCGGAATGCTCCAGGAACCCTTGAGGACGCCATCCTCCTGAAGCTCGGCTTCCACTTTCACTTCCACCTCGCCTTCATCCATCTTGTAGAGGAAGGAAAATTCGACCTTCTTTCCCGCGACCTTGCCACCCTTGAGCTCGGCCGCTCCTCTTGAGGTATGGGTCTTGCCCGAGACCTTTTCGCCATCAAGCGCCAGCTCGATCACGATCGCCTTCTTGCCTCCCGGCGTCTCGGCAATGGCGTGCCACTTGCCGCTCAGCGCCTTCGCAACCAGTGGTTGTACTGTCTTCCCTGCTGGAGACGCCGCCACGGGAGAGACCTCCCTCGTGGCGGTCCAGTCGCCCGAAAAGTCAGCGTCGCGGGTCTTCCAGCGACCCTCAAGCTTGTCCGGCTTCCTGAGCTCGGCCACAATGCGAAACGAGACCTTGTTTCCTTCGATCGGCAGAGTGAGCTCGAATTCGAGCTTCTCGCCATCGAACGAAACCTTCTCGAGGACAATCGTGCCGAGCTCACGGCTTGTCGACGTGCCAGTGAGCACCCCACTCTTCTCTGCCAGCTCGAGTGTCGACGGAAACTCCTTACCGTCCGTGTTTATCGACACCACACTCCACCTACCAACAACCGCGTCGCGAGAGATGGCTCGCGTGATGACCGCCGGGAATGGGCTGCGACCGCTCACCAGAAGCTTCCCCTCGAATGTCCAGGCGCTCTTCTTCTCCAGCTCACAGGCACAGGCCTCACCGGCTTCCAGCTTCACCTCAAATTTGAGCCACCCGCCCTCGATGGAACCGCCTTCGAAGGCGTCCTTGCGGCCGCCGCGAGGAGTGATCAGTTCGCCCGAAAACTTGTTTCCATCCTGTTCCAGGACGAGATCGTACTCCTTGATCTGCTCCTCGATCTGGATCGAGAATTTCCATCGTCCGGAGATCGAATCGTCCGTGAAGGCAGAGCATGGGTGGCTGAGACAGGCCAGGAACGACAGGAGGATCCAGGGCGATCGAATTGGCTGGAGCACGGAGTTCTACCTCTTCGAAAAAGTGCTTGGATAGCCGGCAACGTACGGATTGGACTCCGCACGGCCGTGACTGGGACACCTTGACCAAGGCTCACCCACAATCGGCGCCTGAGGCGTCCGGTGCGGGGGAGGTTTTCCTTCCCCCGCAAGGAGTATACCTCGCGCGCCCACACGTGAGACATTCCGAATGGGCAGAGGAGGACCAGCTCAAGTCTGCTGCTCGTTTCTGCTAGTGGGGGAGGCGGACCCTCCCCCACGTCGGCTCGCCGTCCGAGCGGGGTGAGGGCGGAGGCAACAACGCCACGCGGCTCCGCCAGCTCGCCGCAAACCCCCTCCTAGGCGCCTGATGGGCGCCGGGCGCCTCTGGCGCAAGCAGCCGCAACCTTTCGCAGGCTGCAATAAGGTCTCATCACTGCCCGCGTGCGGTATATATAGGAGAGGCGCTTCCGATCCGTCTACGAAAACAACACACTCCGACCTCGAGAAACAGTGCCCCAAAATCTCCGCTACAAACTCCTTCTCGAAGAGCTACGAAAAGCCTTTCCCCAGCCGGTTTCCGACCCCATCCACGACGCCTACTTTGTCTACTCGATCTCGAGCGCCCTCAACAAGGTCGACGCCCTCAAGAGCCAGGTGCCGATCCTCGGGGAACCAGCCGAGTCGCTTTCCAAGGAATTCGAACGTGCGACGGAGCGGCGCGTCCCCGAACAGGCGACATCCCCAAAGGAAGTCATCGAAAAGCTCGCGAAATACCTTGAAGGCATGATTGTCTTTGGCCACCCCAGGAGCCAGGTGAACGTCATCGGCGTCAGCTCGATCCCAAGCATCGTCGGCGCCATGCTCCCGACGCTCTACAACCCAAACCTCGTCTGGGACGAGAACAGCCAGCGCCTGGCGCTCGCCGAACTGGAGGTGACAGCCATGGCGTCGGCGCTGGTGGGCTACGACCCGGGCACGGCAGGCGGGGTGTTCACCTTTGGCGGGACTGGAACGGAACTCTATGCGATTCGGATTGGGCTCGAGAAGGCTCTTCCAGGGTCGATGAAAGAAGGGGTTCGGGAGGATGCGGTCATCTTCGCCTCCCGGCAGAGCCACTACTGCAAGTCGAGCATCGCCTCGTGGCTCGGACTCGGGTCAAGAAATGTCGTCGCGATCCCATCGGGGCGTGACAACGCGATCCGCATGGACCTGCTCGAGCCAGCGGCGAGAAAGCACGTCGAGGCCGGCGGCAAGATCGCTGGCTTCATCGCCACAATGGGAACGACCGATGCCTTCGGTCTCGACGATCTCGAGGCCATGGTGGCGCTGCGCGATGCTCTCGTGCGCGACTACCACCTCGCCTACCGGCCGCACGTCCATGCCGACGCCGTGATTGGCTGGGCCTGGAGCGTTTTTAATGACTACGACTTTGAAGGCAATCCACTGGGGTTCCGCCCACGCACCGTACGGGCGCTCTCGGGGGCCTCCCGGCGCATCTCGAAGCTCGCTCTCGCCGACTCGCTCGGCATCGACTTTCACAAAACGGGGTTTTGCCCCTATATATCTAGCCTCTTCCTTTCGCGGGACCGCCAGGACCTCAACTTGCTCTCCCGCGAGCCGTCTCTGATGCCGTATCTTTACCAGTTCGGCAGTTACAAGCCCGGGATCTTCACGCTCGAGACAAGCCGGAGTGGATGTGGACCCATGGCAGCCCTCGGAAGTCTTGAGCTACTGGGAAAGGAGGGCTTTCGGGCTCTTCTGGGACACCTGGTTGAGATGGCAGAAGCGTTGCGGGAACAGCTCGAAGGACACAGTGCCACCGCTGTCTTGAACGGGGAGAACTTTGGAACGGTCACGCTTTTCCGGGCGTATCCCGGTGGGGTCGACACCTGGACGATCGTCGAGAAGGAGCGCTCGGACCCCTCTTTTCGTGAAAAGCTTCTCGCCCACAACGAATACAACCGTCAAATCTATCGCCACGTGCATGAGGAGGCCATGGCAGGTCGGGGAGTCATGATCAGCCTGACTGAGAACTACCGACACACAGAGTACGGCGAGCCAATGGTCGCTCTCAAGTCCTTCATAACTTCGCCTTTCGTGAACGAGGAAGGTGTCGAGCTGGTAGTCAAGAACGTGCTCGAGGCGAGAGAAAAAATAGCGGGACAATAGGACGAGGTTGGCATATCCCTGGGATGCCAGCACCTCGGCGTAGGAGCCTGTCGAACCTGTGACCGCAGGGCAGGGCTGCCTTTACTTGACGACCTGCAATTGGCTGATAGCCTTTTCTCAGGGGCGGCTGGCATATTCACTGCGTCTCTGACTCCTGTGAGAGGTCCGTTATGCCCGATCCTGCCTTGCTGCAAGGCGCCAGAAGCTCGCCATCAACACTCTTGCTGGTGCTCGCGTCGCTGCTTCTGACATCACAGGTGGCGGAAGCAGAGGAAATCGGGGCGAAAACACTGGAAGAGGTGTATGAGCCCAAGGTTCGCCCGCTCCTGGCTCGCTACTGTGAGAAATGCCACAGCGCGGAGCTTATCGAGGCAGACGTCGATCTGTCGTTATTTCCGAGTTGGCTGGACGTGCGCCGGCACCCGGAGACCTGGCAAAAAATCGGCGAGATGCTCGCGAGCGGCCAGATGCCGCCCAGGGCGTCTCGCCAGCCGACCGATGCCGAGCGATCGCAACTCTTGGAGTGGGTGCGGGGCTTTCTCACGTTCGAGGCCAGGGCACGAGCCGGAGATCCAGGACGCGTTGTCCTCCGCCGGCTCAGCAATGCCGAATACACCTACACGCTTCGCGATTTGACGAGTGTCGGCTCACTCGACCCGGCGCGTGAGTTCCCCGTCGATGGGGCGGCGGGTGAAGGCTTCACCAACACCGGCAACGCGTTGGTCATGTCACCGTCGCTCGTCACGAAGTATCTGGATGCCGCCAAGGAGATCGCTGCCCACGCGGTGCTGTTGCCAGATGGCTTCCGCTTCTCACCCGGAACAACAAGGCGCGACTGGACGGACGAGTACCTGAAACAGATTCGTGAATTCTATGGCAAATTCACCGAACCTCTGGGTGCCGAACAGGTGAATCGACAGGGAAACTCCTTCAAGATCAATGACGGTGGACGCCTGCCTCTGGCAAGATATTTTGCTGCGGCACTCACCGAGCGAGAGGCATTGGCGACGGGCAGCAAGACCCTGGAGACCGTTGCACGCGAACACGGGCTGAGCGCCAGGTATCTTGCCACCCTCGGAGCTAGCCTTTCGAGCACAGAGCCTTCGCTCTTCCTCGACGGTCTTCGCGCTCGGTGGCGGGTGGCGAAAACGAGTGATGCGGCAGCACTCGCCGAAGAAGTCACTCAGTGGCAGCAGGCTCTCTGGAAATTTGGAAAAGTGGGTCATATTGGCAAGATCGGCGGACCGAAAAGATGGCTCGAGCGCGTCGACCCCCTCGCCACCAAGTACGATATCCGAGTCAAGATCCCAGCGGTGACGGAACATTCCGAAGTCACGTTGACTCTCGTCGCGAGCGACGCGGGAGATGGCAACGAGCACGATTTCGTTGTCTGGCACCAGCCCAGATGGGTAGCGCCCGGCCGCCCCGACCTGTTGCTGCGCGATGTACGCGAGGTCACCCGCGATCTCTCGGTACGTCGCGAGGGGATGTTCCGCGATACGGCCAAATACCTGAGCGCAACCGATGAAGCCGCCGGAGCGCAAGGCAAGGTCGACGTGGCCGAACTCGCTCGAAAGCACGGGATCGAAGCCGGTGTGTTGCGGGCGTGGCTTGACTACTTCGGAATCGGCGAGAAGAGCGCAGTCCAGGTCACAGGGCACTTGACGAATGCGCTGAGCAGTGTCGCGGGTTATGACTTCGTCAAGGGCTGGGGCAGCGCAGAAGCGCCAAACGTTTTGGCGAACTCGTCGGAACAGAGCGTGCGCATTCCAGGCATCGTGAAACCGCGGAGCCTTGTGATTCACCCATCCGCGAAGTTGCAAGCCGTGGTCGGCTGGCGCAGCCCTGTGACGGCAACCATCCGCGCCGAAGCGAGGGTTCTGCGCGCACACCCGGACTGCGGCAACGGTGTGACCTGGTCGCTCGAGCTCCGACGCGGAATGACGCGGCAGCAACTGGCCACAGGAAACCTGTTGCTGGGAACTGGAGGGGTACAAGTCGGCCCCGTGGAAGACCTCTCCATCCACTCCGGCGACCTGGTCTCGCTGCGGATCGGTTCACGCGAAGGAAATGCGTCTTGCGACCTGACAGAGATCGAGTTTCGGCTCGTCAGCTCGGGAGAGGGCGGCAAGACATGGAATCTCACCGAGGACGCGTCCTGCGACATTCTTGCAGGCAATCCTCACTCCGACCGTCTTGGCAATCAGGGCGTGTGGCATTTTTACACCGAGCCAGAGACGGGAGACGCCGGGAACGGCGCCGTCATCCCCGCAGGTTCACTGCTAGCGAGATGGCAAACGGCCAACAGCACCGAGGAGAGGCAGAGAATCGCTGCCGACTTGCAGAAATTGCTCACATCCGGGCCACCATCAACGAGCGACTCTCCCGATGCGGTGCTCCATCGACAATTCACCTCGCTCGGTGGACCGCTACTGAACTTGATGCTCCGAGACCGCGCCGCGGAAAGGCAGAGCGTCGTGTCGCTGCCAGGCGATCCACGCGGAAATCGAGCGGCCGGTGAGGCCAGCTGGGGCCTGGACCCCTCGATGTTTGGTAAACATCCGATCGGCACGACAATCGACGAAGCCAGTCTTTGTGTCAGAGCCCCCTCGGTGATCGAGATGCGTTTCCCCGCAGATCTCGTGGCGGGCTGCGAATTCGTAACAACTGGCGAGCTCGACAAGAACACGGGCGCCGAGGGCAGCGTGCAACTGGATGTGGCAGCGAGCAAGCTGGAATCGCCGCCCGTCCTTTATCCACGAATCCCGATTCTCACCCAGGAGGAGAGCCGCGCGCGAAAGCGCGTCGAGGAATCGCTGGAGGAATTCCGTCTCTTGTTTCCGGGAGCCCTCTGCTACACCCAGATCGTCCCGGTGGATGAAGCCGTCACCCTCACGCTGCTCCATCGCGAAGACGATCACCTCGTGCGACTCATGCTCAAGGAGGAAGAGCAGCATCAACTCAACCAGCTCTGGGACAAGCTACGTTACGTCAGTCAGGACGCGCTGACGACGGTCGACGTCTTTGCCCAGCTGATGGAATTCGCAACGCAGGACGCCGATCCGAAGGTCTTCGAGCCTTTGCGACAACCTATCAACGACAGGGCTGCTGCTTTTCGGCAACTCTTGATCGACACCGAGCCCCTGCAGCTCGATGCCCTGGTCGCCTTTGCGAGGCGCGCTTACAGGCGATTCCTGACGGAAGCGGAAAATCGTGAGCTCCGTTCCTTTTACGGCAAACTTCGAGCAGAGGAGATCCCGCACGAGGAAGCGTTTCGTCTCACGCTATCGCGGATTCTCGTCGCCCCGGCATTTCTCTACCGGCCCGAAAAACCTGTTGAGGGCACAGGACAGGGGCCGGTCTCTGACTGGGAACTGGCGAATCGACTGAGCTATTTCCTCTGGTCGTCGCTGCCGGACGAAGAGTTGCTCCAGGCTACGGCGGCTGGTCAGCTCATGAACCCCGACACCCTGGCACTACAGACGCGACGCATGCTTCAAGACGCAAGAACACGACGGCTGGCGACCGAGTTCGCCTGCCAGTGGCTTCACATCTACGATTTCGACCATCTGGACGAGAAAAGCGAGCGGCATTTTCCCACATTTGTGAGCCTCCGCGGGGCGATGTATGAGGAGTCCGTCCAGTTCTTTACCCACTTCTTCCAGCTCAACGGCTCCGTGCTCGACCTCCTCGATGCGGACTACACATTCCTCAACGAGGAGTTGGCCAAGCACTACGAAATTCCCGGCGTCAGTGGAACTGTGTGGCGGCGCGTCGACGGAGTGAAGAAATTTTTGCGTGGTGGAATTCTTGCTCAGGCGACTACCCTCTCCAAGCAGTCGGGGGCATCCCGCACCAGTCCGATCTTGCGCGGTAACTGGGTCAGCGAGGTGTTACTGGGCGAAAGGTTGCCACGCCCGCCGAAGGGCGTTCCACAGCTTCCCGAGGACGAAACCGCGACCGAGGGCCTGACCGTTCGACAGCTCGTTGAAAAACATAGCAGCGACGCAAAGTGTGCCGTCTGTCATCAGCGCATCGATGCCTTCGGCTTCTCGCTGGAAGGCTTCGACGCCATCGGCCGACGGCGCGAGAAGGACCTGGGAGATCGGCGCATCGACACCCACGTGACAGCCATGGACGGGGCACAGTTTGAAGGCCTTTCTGGCCTGCGCGGCTATCTGCTCAGCGTGCGCCGCGATGCGTTTCTTCGACAGTTTTGTCGCAAACTGCTCGGCTACGCGCTGGGTCGGTCCGTCCAGCTTTCCGACGAATTGCTCCTGGCCGAAATCGAATCCGAGTTGAAGGCAAGGGACTATCGCGTCGTCTCGGCCATTGAGGCCATCGTTCGGAGCCGGCAGTTCCGTGAGATCCGTGGCCGGGATATGGCGTATAATGAATAAGAGGTTCGATTAGAGAAGTTGTTTTTGGAGCCACTCATGACCAGCCATAAATTCTCCCGTCGCACAATGCTTCGAGGCCTCGGAGTCTCGATGGCATTGCCTTGGCTCGAATCCAGACTCGTCTGGGGAGACGAGCCTTCTGGCAATCAAAAGACCAGTGAAGCTCCCGTACGGCTTGCGGTGCTTTTCGCGGGCAATGGATTTCATGGGAAGGAGTGGTGGGCCAAGGGCGAGGGCAAGAGCATGGAACTGGGGCAGGTGCTCGGGCCGCTTGAGCCCTTCAAGGAAAAGATGCTCTTCATTCGCGGGCTCTACAATGCCGAGGCGCTGAAGGGAAACATTCACAGCTCCCAGACCGGCAATCTCCTTTCCGGTGCACCTCTCGCTTCCGGTGGAGACATTCGCTCCGGAACCAGCGTCGACCAGCTGCTTGCGCAAAGCTACGGCCGCTCGACCAAGGTACCCAGTCTCGTACTGGGGTGCGAGAAGGCGAACCCGTCTGTCCACAAGAACTATTCCATGCTTTACAGCTCGCACATCTCCTGGAGCTCGCCGACAACGCCGACCCCCCTGGAGGTGTATCCTGCGTTGGCTTTTGATCGGCTCTTCAAGGACAAGGTGGGGCGTGGCGACAAGAGCGTGCTCGACGCGGTGCTCGCGGACGCCACAGATCTTCGCCGTCAAATCAGCACCAGCGACCAGCGCAAGCTCGATGAATATCTGGACTCGGTGCGAGACGTGGAGCAGAGAATCGAGCAAGCCGGCAAGCAGGGAGAGTTGCAAGGTTGGCGACCGGCTCTCGACAAACCGGATATCCCGCGCCCCCCAGAAGGCATTCCCCAAAACATCGCCGATCACATGCGGCTCATGTGCGACATCCTGGTGCTTGGCTTTCAGACCGATGCCACGCGAATCACGACTCTGAAGCTGAACAACGACCACTCGTCACTCCGCTTCCCCAACCTTGGTGTGGATTACATGATTCACCATTTACTGTCGCATTCCGACACGGCCGATTGGCTGAAGGTGAACCAATTCTTCGTCGAGCAGCTCGCCTATATCGCCCGCAAGCTCGGCGCGATTCAGGAAGGGGAACGAACGACCCTGGACAACTCGTTGCTGCTGTTCTGCTCAAGCATGTTGACCGGAAGCCACGACGCAACACAGTTGCCAGTCGTAATGCTGGGCGGCGGCGGCGGCCGAATCAAGACCGGTCGCGTCCTTGATTATCGGGACAATCCCAACCGCCAGTTCTGCCGCCTGCACTTGTCGATATTGGACAAAATGAAGGTGCGCGTCGAGAAGTTCGGCGACGCGACCGAGCCTCTGGCAGAGGTATAACATACCCCACGCGGGCAGTGATGAGACCTTTTGCAGCCTGCGAAAGGTTGCGGCTGCTCGCGCCAGAGGCGCCCGGCGCCCATCAGGCGCCGAGGAGGGGGTTTGCGGCGAGCTG
>SXGT01591780.1_pt1 | contig 119511 bp, 80 predicted proteins | sample 3176221 | NCBI WGS metagenome assembly SXGT01 (sample SAMN11356862, study PRJNA531348) | freshwater metagenome | isolation source: freshwater sample F1-120 | place: China: Fuxian Lake, Yuxi | collected 2017-12-25 | reverse complement strand
GATTTAATATCAACGCCATCTCTCAGCAACCCGACGACCCTCTGCCGCACCTGCTCTCCCAGAACCATGACCGCCTCCTCGCCCAGACGGGGTTCTCGCACGGATTGGTTGCTGGTCAAGTTTTTGCATACACCCTTTTAGAGGGTGTGGCTAAATCACGCCCGCGGCGAGGTCGAAGAGCCTGCAGGCAGATCGCGAGCGCGCCCGGAGCGACCGACCGAGGCGCACTTGAAGTGCGCCGACCGAGCCAGTATCCAATTAACCCGGGCAGTGAGGACGTAAGCCGCGAGATGTCCAGGATCTTTGGCCGTAGCTGGGTGGGATTTTGGCCACACCCTCTTACGGTGCTGCCGAGGCTGAGCGGGCGGGTTCGAAGCGCAGCGTGCGGGCCATCGCAGTCACACGCAGCAGGTGTTCAATCGGCTGGTCGGCGCCATTTGCTGCTACCAGAAAACCAGCCTCTCCACTTGGGCTGACGGCAAGAAAAACGATGGTGCGAACCTTGCCGCCTTTGGGGTTCCGGGAGCAAAGCCAGCGGCTCCAACGGACCTTGCCGGCGACGTCCGCTTCGACTTGGCCGCAGTCAAAGCCTGCCGCGCCCTGGGATAGCACATCAGGAATTTCCAGGGCTTCTTGAGGGGTCAGGCCCTTGATGACCAGACGCGCCTCAGGTGTGTCGGCATCGACGACGTCGACCCCATTGAATTTGCCGGTCGTCCAGGCCTTCGGCTTGTCGAATGTCATGCCCGCAAGCGTCACCGGCACGGTGGCTTCGGCCTCGCGCCGCAAACCAGAGTCCCACGCAAATGAGACCGGAATGAAGATGGCCACGACGCAAGCCAGCGCCCTTTCTGTCAAGAGGCTGGACTCAGTCAGATTGGCGGCGGTGCCCTGCTTGGGACCAAATGGGCCGAAGCAAACCCCGCGGTCACGAAAGGCGCAGTAGGTGATCTTGGCAGCAATCAGCACCGCAAACGGCACCGACCATTGCAAAATCGCGAAACCGAATTCCTGGAACATCGCCCACAACGCCGCAGCCAGCGCGACGCCGCCGACGGCCTCCTTTGCGCTGCGCAGGATGCCGACCAGAACTGCCGCGCTGATAAATGTCGCTACGACCAGTGGCATGTGGACCACGTGCCAGACCCAACCAACGGCGAGCTTCGGCATAAAGCACCAAGCCAGGGCAAGCAGGCCTAACTCAAGCATTGCGCGATACCAGTAGGCGCCCCGCGCGAGCTTTTTGTCGTCGACTTTGGGCGCCTCGATGACCGCCACCACCGGCTGGGTCGTTTCCTCGGCGGCCGACGCTGGCGCGGTGGCGGTGATGGCGCGCACCGGGTCCGTCCCGCAAGACCGGCACGGCGCGAGACGCGAGAGGTTAATAGCACCGCAATGCGGGCAAAGATGGGCAGGCATGGGAAGACTCCTTGTCGGCGGAACGGGCCGCCGCGCCGCCGCAGGCAGGCGAACCATTCGTCGGCGCCGCGGCGGAGCCCCCAGGTTCAAGGAGCGTGCCAGACGCGAGATTTCGCAATGTTCAGGTGTTACAGGACAGCGCCGTTTGCGGTGGTGTCCGAAAGGCTGTCCGAGACGCACACGAGTCGGGCGCCGGACACGACGTCACGACGGCTCGAAGGCTCGTGTGGCCTGCGGCTTTGCAGATGAACGGCCCTGGCCTGCTTCGCGCGACTGTCAGCCGTCGAGCCGCCGCAGCCGCTGCGCTAAAGCCGTCACCACTGCACCAGCGGTCGGTCCGAACGCCCCATCGCCTGCGCTTTCGGCCTCGTCGAGCAACTGCTGCAGCCACACCCGCGCTGCCGTCACACCGCCGCGGTCGTGAGTCCACTGCACCCACTCGGCGACGTGCGCGTCGTCCAGTTCCCCTGCGGTCGCGCGCGCCAGATCGCGACGCAGCCGTTCCACATCGCCTGCGGCCGCGTCCCGGGACGCCAGCAGCACTGGCGCCGTCCACTTGCCTTCGCGCAGGTCGGCACCCGCGCTGCCGCGGCCTTTGACGCCACCCAGGTCGAGCAGATCGTCGCGCACCTGAAAGGCCAACCCCAACGCCCGCGCGCACACCTGCGCCTGGGCTTGCGCCGCAGCGTCGAGGCCCAGCAACACCGCGGCGCCCTGCAAGCAAACGCCAAACAGCGGTGCGGTCTTGGCGAGGTGCACGGCGACCAGGTCGTCCAGGCCCGGATGCGGGTGATCGCGCAACGCGATGTCGGCTACCTGCCCACGAATGGTCTCGACGATGGCCTCAGCGAGCAGCGCGGTCAGTTCGGCCCCAGCGCCGGGTGGCATCGCGGGGTCGCGCACAAGCATGGCCAGCGGCGCCACCAGCAAGCCATCGCCCGCGTTGATGGCCTGCGGTACGCCATGCACCGTCCACAGGGTCGGCTGGCCGCGGCGCAGCCGGTCGTTGTCTTGCACATCGTCGTGGACCAGCGTGCCGTTGTGGACCAGTTCCAACGCGGCGCCGAGCGTCAAGGCTGCGGGGAGCGGCCCGCCCGCCGCCGCGACGATGGCCATCGGCAGGCCGCCGCGCAGCCGCTTGCCGCCGGTTCGCAGTTGGTGCGCAGCCATCTGGCCCAGCAGTTTTGCGCCGGCCAACGGCTGTTGATCCGCTACCGTGTGCCGCTGCGGCAGGCCCAAGCCGGCAGTCGCGGCCAGTGCGTGCAGCCGCAACTCGAGTGCCGGCAAGTGGGGACCGACCAGCGCCTCGAACGTCGCCGCGGACAGTTGCGAATCAGACATCGGATTCCTGGGTGGCCGGCGCGAGGTCGGCAGGCAACTGCGCGGCGACGACGCCACCCGCCGTGCGCCAGGCGTCGGCTGCGGCGGCCACTTCGGCAGGCGATCCAAAGCCCAGGACGCAATCGCCGCCCCCCGCGCCCGACAGACGCGGCACCAGGCCTGCGTTGCGCAAGAATTGTTGCGCGCGCTGGACGGACGGCGGAAACAGCGCTGCGCGCACCGGCTCGGCGGCCCAAGTGGCGGCCTCGCACGCGGACAGCGCATTGAGGACGCCGTCAACATCGCCCGCCCACGCGTCGCGAAGGTTCATCGCCGCTTTTGCAATGCCGGGTAGCCACGGGGCCATCGCTTGCGCGCGCGGCAGCGCATCGGCCGTCGCCGCGGGCTCGCCAGCGTACAACGCAACGGCCGCCAGGCCTTCAGGCCACGATAGCGGCGCGGCAGCGCCGGTCGCCGGTTCAAAAGCGACGACACCGCCGTGCGCGATGGTTGCGACGTCGTAACCGCTGCCCTGCCCCGCCTGGCCTTGCCGGTGGGCATCGCGAGCGAGGTCGGTGAGGACCGCCGCGCTCGGTGTCGCACCCGCCAGCGCCGCTCTCGCTCGCAGGACCGCGACAGTCACGGCCGCGCTGTTGCCAAGGCCCAGTTTCTTGCCATCGACGGCACCAAACACATCGAGCCACACCGAAGGTGCGCCGACCAACGGCCACGCCACTGCGCCAGTGGCCCACGCCCGACCCGCGAAACCCGGCAAACCCGGGGCGGATTCTGCGGCAGTCAGCGCCAAGGATGATTCGACACCGAAGGCACGCAGGTGCAGCGCGCCCTGCCCGTCGCTTGCCGCTTGCCAACTCACCAGCCGCCCTACTGCCACCGCTAGCGCCAGCGCTGGTGGCTGCAACACCGCGTATTCTCCCGCGATCATCAGCTTACCGGGGACGGAGCCGGCCAAATCGAGCACCTACGCCTCGCCGCCTGCGACCAGCCGCGCCCCGGCGCCGATGCGGGTCTGGATGACTTCCTCAATGCCATCGACGGCCGCCAGCGCGTCGGCCACAGGCCGGGCATCTTGCGGCTCGACCAGCACCACCACGCTTGAACCGGCGTCGATGGTAAAGCAGCACTCGGCGCCCTCCGCGCGCATTTGGCGCACCGTGTGGATGACGCCGATCGTCGCCGGCTGCCAGTAAACCAGCGGCGGGCGGCTGGCCAGCATGGTCGCGTGCATGGCCAGTGCGTTGCCTTCGACGATCTCGGCGAGCTTGCGCATGTTCTTGCTGGCCAGTGCTTCGAGGCAGGCCGGCACATCGCGCTCGCATTGGTCGATCCAGGCGCGAAAAAACGGCGCCTTGGTATCAGCCATCGCCATGCCCTTGGTCGACGACACCGCCTTGCGACCGGCCTCGACCCGCGCCACCAGCACCCGCAGCGGCCAATGTTCCGGCGCGAACGCCTGCTCGGCATACGAGTCAGCGCCGTCGTCGCGGTCGCCCTTGTGCCAAAGAGCAAACCCGCCAACGGTGGACCGCGAGGCGGAACCCGAGCCGGACCGGGCGAGCGCCGACAATTCGGCCGGCAACAGCGCCAGCCCGTAGGCCTCGGCCGCAGCGGTCGCCAGGGCCGCAAACGCCGACGCCGAACTCGCCAGACCGCGCGCAGCCGGCACGGTGTTGACGCTGCGCAGCCCGGCGAACCACCGACAGTCGCTGCGCTGCCGCACCTGCTCCAAGACCCGCCGCACCTTGACCATGCCAGCGTCGTCGAGCGGCTGGTCATCAACCAGCATCACGTCCTGCTCCAGATCGGGCTCTGGTTGCACGATGGTCAGCGACCCGAGCTCGGCCAGCGCCACCGAGACCGACGGCGCCAGGGGCAGGTTGAGGCGTGCATCGCGCTTGCCCCAGTACTTGGTCAGCGCGATGTTCGAGGGGGCGAATGCCGCGGCGCGGCGGGTGGCAAGGCTCACGTCAGTTCACTCCATGGCCGGCAAGTGAGAAGCGGTGCACACCAAAGCCGGCGGCTGCGACAGCCTGCGCCATCCGGTCTGCGCAAGCTGCGCTGTTGGCCAGCCCAACGACCACACCGCCCATACCAGCGCCGGTCGGCTTTGCCGCGGCTGCGCCGGCGTCGCGCAGCGCCTGCATTGCGGTAGCCATCGGCTCGGTGCAGATGTCCAGTGGTTCCAGAGCCTGGCCGGCAAGCGCCAAACTGGCCGCGAGATCCTCGAAGTCGCCGATTTCCAAGGCATGTGCGGCGCGAACCGCGGAATCCGCGACGGTCAACCGCCAGCGCTTGTAGGTAGCTTCCGGCATGGCGGTCCGGCAAGCGCGAGCCCGCTCGATTGCGACGCTGGTGGCGACGCCGCCGCCCGTGTCCGCCAATACCCAACCAGCACTGGCGAGCGCGCTCGCGACCCGCGGCACCCGCAGCACGATTTCGCCCTGCCCGAACAGCACCGCACCACTGTCGGCTGAGGCAGCCGCGGGATCGAGCCCCGACGAAGTCCCGTGCACGCAGTCCTCCAGCTGACGAGCGCGCGCCAGCAGCGTCTGGTCATCTAGCACGTGCCCGGCTGCCTGAGCCAGGGCCCGTACCAGCGCCACGGCCAACGCCGCAGACGAGCCAAGCCGCCGCCGCACCGGGACGGAACTCGCCACTTCGAGGGTCGCCGGATGCAGGTCGGCTTGGGCGCAGGCAAGCTCCACCATCTTGTGCGACAGCGCCAGGTCGACGTGCTCAAGGCAATCGGGCCAACGGATGGCCACCGATACGCCAGGCTCGGCCACGCCATGCACAGCGACTTGAGTACGCCAACCAGGCACTGCGACGGCCAACGCTAACGCGCCATCGAGCACCCAATGCTCACCGACCAGGATGAGCTTGGCGTGGCCAGTGCCTGTCGCTGGGCCCATCGTCGATCAGCTCTGGTGGTGGGGCGCGGCGCGCACGATCGGCGTCCGCGACAGCTGCAACACATCGGGCGCACCGACCAGAAACATGGCGACCCGCAAAGTCTCGATGACGCCAAGCAATTCCGTCTCGACTGCGTCCACGCCTTGCCGCGCCGCCCGCAAAAGCGGCGCTGCCAGCGCACACGCGGAAGCGCCGAGTGCAATGCACTTGGCGACTTCGAGACCGTCGCGCAGTCCGCCGGACGCGATGACTACCCGGTTGGCGAAGGCTGCGCGCGCCAGCACCAGGCTGTCGGCCGTGCAAGTGCCGAAGTCAGCGAGCACTTCGCCGGCGATGGCCTGCGGCGTGCGGCTGCGGTGGCGCAGCGCTTCAACGTATGCCCACGAGGTGCCGCCGACGCCCGCGGTCTCGACGCCGGCAATGCCGAGCAGCCGCAGCCGCTGCAGCGTCGCCGCCGACAGGCCCGCCCCCACCTCTTTGACCAGCACTGGCAACGTGCAACTGGCCGCGACGTCACCCAGCGCATCGAACACGCCGCGCCAGTCACGATCGCCCTCTGGCTGGATCGCCTCTTGCAGGGGATTGAGGTGCACGAACATGCCGTCGGCGCCGACCGCCATGGCGAGTCGCTCAAGGTCCTTGCCGCTGCAATGGTCGCGCAATTGAATCGCGCCCAGATTGCCAAGCAGCAGCGTGGTCGGCGCCACGTCGCGCATTTGAAACGATCGCACCGCGTCGCTGGCCATGCCGAGCATCGGCCGCTGACTGCCCAGACAGAAGCCGACGCCGCAGCGCTCGGCAGCCTCAGCGAGGATGCGGTTGACGGCACCAGCCTCTGCTGTGCCACCGGTCATGGCGCCGACCAGAATCGGGGCGCGCAAGCGCTTGCCGAGCAAGGTGCAGCTGGTGTCCACCTGGTCCAGATCCAGCTCTGGCAGCGACAGCGGGTCGAATTGATAGGCGGCGAGGCCGTTGCCGCGACCGGGCCGCTGCACGCGATCGTCAAGCGACACCCGCATGTGTTCGGCTTTGCGCTCTTCGGGTTCAGCGAGCGTCTCGACGTGCTCGGCCTCCAGCTGCATGGTCGGCTGGTTGGCCGCCACGCGCTGTACGCCTTGCAGCGCATCGATGTTGGTCGCCTCGACGGCGTCGACCGTCAGCTCCGGATCGGCGATCGTCTCGGGCTGTGGGGCCTCGACGGGGATGGGCGGGGGCTCAGTCATCGGCGCGGCACTGGCCGCGCGGGACGGCGGCGCGCGCAGGATCGCGCACGGCAGAGGGTTTGGCAACGGCCTGGGCGGCGACGAGTTCCAATTCTCTGAGCTGAGCGGCGGCTACTTCTTGTTTGCCGTCCCCGGCGTTGGCACGATGTTGGTGTAAGCGCCGGTGCCGTCGGGCAGGCGGCCCCACGACGCGGTTTCAGTCAGGGCATTGGGCGGCACCGCGGCTGCAGCCACTACCTTTCCACCCGAAATCAAGAAGATGGCGTCACCCGAGGTCGCGCTCACCTTGAAGGCCATGTGCCAGCACGGTCCACTGGCCCCGGGTAGGCAGTCGGTCTGTTCGCCGGCCTTGGGCGCCTTTTTGCCCACGACCAGCAGGCGCCCGCCCGGCGCGAGGCTGGCCGAGGTCGGAAACAGCAGCGCTTCCTCCATCTTGGGGCAGCCGTTGGCACCCATGTCGGCCAGGTGAATGCCGCCCAGACTCACGGACTGGTCGCCGGTGTTGAGCAGCTCGATCCAGTCGTCGCCCTTGCCCTGCACCTCGTTGATGGCGATCGGTGTGCTACCGACGACGGTCGCCGCTATTGGGCAGGCATTTGCGCCGTCTGCCGTGGCTGCGCTGTCAGCGGCCGCAACCGTATCCGCTGCGGTGGCGTCCGCGCTGCCAGCGGCGGGAGCGGCCGCCTCACCGCAGCCAGCCGCGCACAACGCAACCCCAATTGCCGCACTGGCACCCCAGCTCCAAGCCCGATTCGCCATTGCCAGCTCCCAGCCCGAGCGCGGGCCAGGGCCGTTCAATACCAGAAACTGCGCTGCCGGCAAGCCACGAGGGCGCAAACCGGGACACGAGCACGCTCCGGCCCAGGCCGCTCGTGCTGCCAGGCTGCGTGTTCCCGCCTTGGAAAAAATGGATCGGTCTGCCACCCGCTGATAGCCTGCCCCCGCGCGGCGCTTGCATGCGTCTCGGCAATTCTTCACACGGCGGTGGCATGGGCAGGTTGGGTTGGTCATTGCGGGCGCTGGCGGCAGTAGCGCTTATCGCGAGCGCGTCGGCGTGGGCCGAGGTGGCGCCACTGCCGGCTGACAAGCGGTCGCAGATGCAGGCCGTCGCCGAGGATCCTGCGCCAAAGGAACTACTTGGCATCACCAAGGGTCTGCACGGCAAGCACTACTGGACCAGCAACGAGTGGCACCTGGAGCTGTACGCCGCACACCTGACCGCCGTTGGCGGCGCCTATATCGGGGTCGGCAGCGACCAGGCATACCTGCTAATGGGGATGGCGCGCCCGGAGATTGCCTGGCTCATCGACTACGACAACGACGTCGTGATGCTTCAGCGCATCTACCAGGCGCTGTTTGCCGGCTCGGCAACGCGTGGCGAGTTTGTCGCGCGCTGGCGCAAAGACAACCGCGCCACATCGCGCAAGCTCATCACCGAGGCCCTGGCGTCGCGGCCAGACGCCAAGGAACATGGTCGCCTGTTTGCGATGGCCGCCAGCCGCGTCGAGCATCGGCTGCTGCGCGTCCAGCGCACGTTTGCCAAGGCCAAAGTGCCGTGCTTTCTGACCGACGACGCGACCTACACGTGGGTCCGCGACATGGGGCTTGCGGGTCGCATCCAGCCGTTGCGTGCGGACCTGCTCAACGACGGCGCGATCGCCCGCATCGGCGCTGCCACGCGCGCCATGGGCTACACCGTTCGCGCGCTGTATCTGTCCAACGCCGAAGGCTATTGGCAATACACGCCGCAGTTTCGCAAGAACATGCAGAGTTTGCCCATCGACGACCAGGGGCGCCTGATGCGCACGATTGGCGCGTGGAATTTCAACTTCGACTACGTATACCACCTGATGCCGTTGCGCAGTTTTGTCGCCTGGGTCAGTCAGAGTTACGTCAAGGATTTTAGGGCCATGGTGCATTTCAAGTGGCCACAGCCCGGCCAGTACTACACCGTGGTGTCGCCACCCAGCGAGCCCAAGCCGCCGCCACCGCCGCGTAAGCTGGCGGCACGCAAAAAGGCGCCGGCCGCACAGGCGACGCCGTAGCGGTTTGACCCCACCGGCACGGCCACCTAGACTGCTTTTTCTGGCCCGCCGCGCCCGCGGAGACGATTTGACGGCCCGTTTGCTGCACCCGCGACAACCCAACGCCCCTGCGCGCCGCGCGGGTTTTTCGCTGGTCGACGTGCTCATCGCCTTTGCGCTCATCGGCTTGTGCGCGGCAGCGCTGGCGGCCGGCACGGCTTGGACGCGGCGCGCTCCAACAGAAACCAAAGGAACTGTTGCGGCATCGGCGGCACCGCGATCGCCTGCGCTCGAGCAGCGCATTGAGTTGCCAGACCGCACTGCGGGCAGTTGCGCTGACCGTGACGCCAGCAGCCAAGCGCCACGCACGAACCTGTTGCCCGGCGCCGAAGGCCGGGACCGCGATGGCGAAAGCGCCTTTCCGGCTGGCACAGGTACGCCTGCCCCGTTTGAAGCTTCCGGCCCGGTCTCCCGCGCGCCCCTGCGCCGCTACGACGGCAAGACCGCGGTGCTGTGGACCGACACCCGCGCCGAGTACGCGACGGAGCTGATGGACCGCCTGGATTCGTTCCTTGCCCAGGCGCACGCGGAAATGGCGCGGATTTTGGACGTACAGGCGACGCCCAAGCCGGTACAGATCTACGTGTTCGAGTCACAAGAACGCTACCAGGAATACGCCCGCGAGCACGCGCCAGGCCTTGTCAACAACGGCGGCTTTTACGACGGCGGCATGCGGACCGTCGTGACGTACCGCTACAACAACTCGATGCAGCTGTATTTCCACGAACTTGTGCACGCGATGATGGGCGAGCAGTTCGCGGACCACAACTTCACGCGCTACACCCGCAAGCATTGGCCGGTGTGGTTTGACGAAGGCATTGCCGAGTATCTGGGGTCGTTTGAGTTGCACGGCGGCAAGGTACAGGTGCCCGCGCTCAACAAGGGCAAGCTTGCCTACCTGGCCAATGCGCTGGCGTCGAGCATGTTCATCGAACTGCCCGCGCTCATCAAGGCGCCAGCTGAGCGCTTTAGCGGCGCGTCGATGAACATCTACTACGCCGAGGCTTGGGGTCTCTTGCAGTTCTTGCTGTCCAACCCCGTCAATCGTCCTAAAATCGCTCAGTTTTTTCGCCGCATCAAGCAGGGGGAAGACGGCCAGGTTGCCTTCAAGAGCTCGTTTGGCGACGACCTGCACAAGCTCGACGAGGCGTGGCGGGCCTACCTGCTGCAGCTCGCAGAGCCCCGGTCGGGCCGCGTTGCGCTGTTTTCGGGCGACACCGTCGACGACTGGACCATCCACGAGGGCGGCCAGTGGCGTGCCAAAGACGGCGAAATCGCTGGCACGGGCGACCGTAACTACAACTACCTCATCAAGAACGAAGTGCCAGCGCAGAGCCTGCGCTACACCGTCGACCTCAACCTGCAGCGCGGTACCGCCGGGCTCATCCTCGGCAACAACTTCCACGGCGAGTACCCGTACTACTACCTCATCGAATTCTCGCGTGATGTCGCGATGTTGCGGAGAGCGTGGTCGGCCAGCCAAATCGAGCCCGTCATCCAAGCCTATGCGGAGATCCCGCCTGGCGAGTGGGTGTCGGTGCAGGTTGCAGTGGCCGATCGGGTACTTACGCTCACGGTCGATGGCCGCGAGGTGCTTCGCGCGCGCACCGATCGCGACCGCTATTCGCTGTTCGGCCTGTACCTGTACAAGGCCCGGGCGCGCTTCAAGAATGTGTACCTGCACCGCGACCCGATCGCGGGCTATAGCGCAGTCGGCAGTGCGCCGCGTCCAGCCGGTGGCCCAGCCCAGCCGGCGCTCAGCCCGCCGTAGCCTGGGCGACTGCCCGCCAAGGAATCCCGATGACCGATCTGCTTGAGCCCTACAATCGCTGCGGGTCATGCCGCTACTTCACGCCCACCCACACGGATCGCAACGGTCGCACACAGGGCGACTGCAATGGCCGGCCCAACAACCCGACCGTGCAGGCGCACGAGTTCGGCTGCCCCGAGTACCATGTGCGCCGCGACCGAGTGGTGCCGGGATCGCCAATTCCGGAAGACGCCGACTTGTCGCCGCGCCAGCGCGAGGCAGCCCGCCGCATCGAGGCCACTCGCGCCGCCCAGGTCTCGTCGCGCCACCAGACCGAACGCCTGCGCATGGTGCGCCTTGAAGACGACGACAGCAGCAAAGCCGCATTCGACTCGCAGCCGGTCGACCTCGGCGATGACGCGGGGACGATGACCCGTCGCGAGCTGCGCGCCGCGCTGACCGATGTACTGGACGATGCGCTGGATCGCGCAATGGGCCAGTCAGTGACTCCGATGCACCAGCGCTACAAGGGCGGAAAATTGATGGTGGTGCCGTCCAACCCGGACTTGCAGAGCAAAGAAATGGACGTGGACGTGCTGTTCCGCAAGGTCGTCAGCATCCGCGACAAGCTGCGCGTGCTGGAGCAGAAGGTCAACGCAAGCAGCCTTTCCGACATGGAAAAGGCCCAAATCGGGCAGTACATCACCGGCTGCTACGGGTCGCTGACCAGCTTCAACTACCTTTTCCGCGACAAAGACGACCAGTTTGTCGGCGAGTCGACGAAGGGCTAGCATCGCTGCGCCGCGTCCAGTCTGCCTGTGGCGCCGCTCGGAGACGCCGTGCGCGAACTCAAGCTCGATCGGCCGCTGGTGTTCTTTGACTTGGAGACCACAGGTCTGGACACGGACAAAGACCGCATTGTCGAGGTCTGCACGGTGGCGCTGATGCCCGACGGCCAGCGGTCGATCTGGACCCAGCGCATCAACCCGGGCGTGCCGATCCCGGCCGAAGCGACCGCCGTGCACGGCATCGGCGATGCCGACGTCGCGGATTGTCCGCGCTTTGCAGACCTGGCCGAGGGGCTGTTCAGCCGGCTGCACGGCTGCGATCTGGGCGGCTACAACATTGAGCGCTTTGACTTGAAGCTGCTCCGACAGGAATTCGCACGCTGCGGCAAGTCGTTTCCCGAAAACGGGACGCGCATCATCGATGCCTACACGGTGTTTGCCACCCGCGAGCGCCGCGATTTAACGGCTGCGCTGCGCTTCTACTGTGGCCGCGACCTGCAGGACGCACATAGCGCGCAGGCCGATGTCCTGGCGACGGTCGATGTGCTGCTGGCCCAGCTGCAGCGTTACGACGACCTGCCCGACTCCGTGCAGGCCATCCACGACGAGCAGCACCCGCACATTCCGGGCGCACTTGACCCGGACGGCAAGCTGATGTGGCAGGACGGCGCCCCCACGTTCACGTTTGGCAGAATCAAGGGCGTGACGCTAGAGCGCGCCGTGCGCAGCGAGTCGAGCTACCTGCGGTGGCTGCTGACGGCGTCGTTCTCCGACGAGCTCAAGAAAATCGTGGCGGAGGCACTCGCCGGCCGCTTCCCTGTGCGGCCGAATGCGCCCACGGCAGGCGATCACGAGCGATAGCGCGCGGTTACCGCCGAGCCTAGCCCGTCAATTGCAATTCTTGGTCTTGAGCTCTGCCTCGTCGTCCGTGCGCCACTTGACCGAGTTGTCGCGAAAGCAGGCCGCGTTCTGGAACTTGCCGGTCGGCGTCCACTCGGTGTGCAGGCCCTCGATCTTGTTGGACTCGTAGCGCTCTTCCATCTTCTTCTTGCCGCTCTCGTACCACAGGGTGTGCAGGCCCTGGCGCTTGCCGTCCTTGTGCTCAAATTCCTCTTTCTTCTGGCCACTTGGGTAGAAAGTGGTGGTCGGGCCGTGGCGGCCGCCGTCCTTCCAGTTGCTCTCTTCTTTCTTGATGCCGTCGCTGTCGTAGTTGATCCACAGGCCGTGCTTCTTGCCCGCCTTGTAGTCAATCTCCTCGGATTTCTTGCCGTCTTTGTGCCACCCCGCACAGCGGCCTTCCTCGGCATCGTCTTTGAAGGTGCACTCTTCCTTTTTCTGGCCGCCGTCGTACCAGGCGCTGCGCTTGCCGTGGCGCTTGCCGTTCTTGTACGCGGTTTCGCTCTTTTTCTGGCCAGAGGCGTACCAGAACTCCCACTTGCCTTCTTTGTTGTAGTTGGCGTGGTAGCAGTAGCGCTCGGTCTTGGTGCGGTGCAGTGTCGTGCCCTCCGCGCATTTGCCGTCTGCGTCTTCTGTCGCCGTATCTGGGTCCTGCGGCTTGTCTGGGGCCTTGGGCACGCCCTTGCCAGCTTTGGGTTTGGCAGCCAGAACATCGCCTGCCGCGCAAATCAGGCCCGCGCACACCGTCAACAACACCGTCAACAACACAGTCAACAGTCGAATTGTCTTGATCATCCGTTCACCTGCATGGCCGGGTCGAGGGGTCAGAGTGTAGCAGCAACGCGGCCGCTGCGGAACGGCCCGCCGTGACCAGCACAGGCGACGTGCGCGGCGGTTTGGCGACGCGGCGAGCGTGATCAAAATGTCAGCGTCACCCTGACCTTGTCGTTCAACATTATAAAATAACTAATGATTATTTGAAACCGCCTCTTGACTCCGAATCTGAGCTCGGCATCACGTCTGGTCGGTCTACTGATCGCGGTGTCAGCGGCATAGACTAAAAATTTGCACAACCTGCGCTTGGACCTAGCCTGGAATTGCGGGCGAAGTTTTTGTCAAGGGCCCGCGTTGAAAAGTCCGCGGGCGGGCCCGCGCAGGAGCTGACGGCAATGGAGGATGACCCGAAAACCAAAACCTGGACCGTGCGCGCGCTGGTTGTGACGGCGACTGCGATGGCGCTGCTGGCGCTGGCCGCGCCGCAAGCCTTCGGTGCACCACGCGCCGCCAAGCCGGTCGCCAATCCCTGGCCAACCCCGCCGTTTGCGGCTTGGGTCAAGAACGACTACGGCTTCGTCCGCGCGCGGCCGACTCACGCCAGCAAGCTGCTGGCGCTGTTGCGGCTGGGCGACACGGTCACGGTGACGGGTTGTGTCCCGGCCTGCGACGCGGCGCACCCGTGGGCGCTGGTCGAGCCGCGCGGGGCGGTGCCGATGGGCCAGTTGCGTGCCGGCGAACCGCAGGGCGATGCACGCCACAGCGGCAGCAAGGCGACCTACTTCTACGGCCGGACGCCGCGCGGCGCGACGCCGGTGTTTGCCAGGCCGGACGCCAAAGCAAAGGTCATCCGCAAAGAGAAGGCCGAGTTCCGCCTCGCTTTCGTGCCCGACCCTTACCTGGGCGAGCAGGGCTGGCTGCAACGCCCAGATGGCGGCTACATGCGCAAGGCTGACATCAAGCTGTTCACGCCGAGTACATTTGCCGGCCAGAAGGACCCGGCCGCCCCGCTGGCGTTTGTGCGCCGCAAAGTGGCGCTGCGGCCTACCGGTGCCAACAAGCCGCCCAAAGACCCGGCGGCGGTACAGTGGTTTGCCCGCTATGAGCGCCTGCCTGTGTTGGGCATCCGCGGCGACAAGGTGCTGGTCCAAGGCGGTTGGCTGCCAAAGGGCATGGTGCGCATCGCATCACCAGTGCAGCGGCCCAAAGGTGTGGTCGCTACCGACAAGTGGATGCACGTGGACCTTGGTCAGCAGGTTCTCGCGGCCTACAAGGGCGACCAAATGGTGTTTGCGACGCTGATTTCGTCGGGCAAGAGCGGTCGGGCATCTACCCGCACCAAGACTGGCAAATTCGAGCTGTACGGCAAGACCATCCACAGCTCGATGCGCGGCAAGCCCTGGGACGACTACTTTGCCGAGGAAGTGCCGTACGTCATGCACTACGACGGCGGTCGAGCGCTGCACGGCGCCTACTGGCACGACCAGTTCGGCATCGAGAAGTCACATGGCTGCATCAACTTGAGCCCGGCTGACGCCGCCTGGGTGTTCGCGTGGACAACGCCTGCGCTGCCCGAAGGCTGGCACAACGTGCTGCCCAACAACTGGGATGGGCCGATCGTGACGGTGGTGGTCGACTCGCCGCGCAAGCGAGAGACCACGCCCCGCAAGCTGGCGTTCGGCGGCGACCAGACCGTGGCGGTCAATTCGGCCCGGCAGACCGCGCCGCGCTAGTTGCTTTCACCTTTGATTTCGGTCACCTGAACAAAGCCCCCCATTGTTCGGATGCCGTCGCGAAGCGGCAAGCCAGGCCAAAGCGACGAGCGCCAGCCAGCCGGCACCGTGACGGCCCACTGGTTGCGCGCTACACGAACTGGACTCTTGGAGAACCTGCCCTTGGCCTGCCTGCGTGGCAGCCGGTTTGGTCTCGGCCGCCAGACCGCCCGTGTCAACGACTGCGCCGGCCGCGCCGTCTGCCATCGACGCTACGCCGTCGTTGCCATTGGCAGCGGATCCATCCGGTGAGGGCGTCCTGGCAGTCTCGGCGTTCAGGTCGCTGGATGGTTGCGTGTCTGGTTCGAGCGCAAGGTCGTTTTTAGTGTCCTGAGCGTTGCCGCCGTCCGGTGCTGTCCCGACATCGGTCGACGACCCGGCATCCGCAGCGCCTGCGTCTTGGGCGGGCCCCGCATCCGGGTCGGGTGGCGTTGTCGTCGCGCAAACGGCGGGCTGCGCACCGGGCGCACAAGCCTGACCTGTCGGGCAGATCTCCACGGTGGCAAAGCCGGCCGGCGAACAGGTCAGCAGCGTATTGCCGGGCAAGCAGGTCACGCCGGCGATCGGCGGCAGATTCGGCAGCGGCAGACACACTTTGTCGGCGCACGCCGGGCCGCCCGGCGCCTTGGCCGCGCACACCTGCTCGCCGGCCAGGCACAGCTTGACCACAGCCGAGCCATTGCTGCACGCCACCGTGGCGTCGCCGTCCTTTGTGCACGCGCTCGCGCTGCCTTTGGCCGGGCAATACGCCGAGACGCAGCGCGCGCCGACGCTGTCGTCGACGCAGGTGCCTTTGGCTGGCTCCGCAAGCCCGGCGCAATCGGTTTTCTTGCAGTCGCCGCCGACCAGCAGGTTGCCCTCGCAGTGGCTGTCGCACGCGACCGGGGCGCAGGCAGCAGCGCCATTTTGCATCTTGCAGACCGTGTCTTTGGCGCACGGCTTCTCGGCGATGTCGCCGGCGGCGTTGCACGCGTAGCGCTTGCCGTCGGGCAAGCACACGTCTTTGGCGACGGGCTTGTCCGCGGGCGAGTTGGCGCAAAACGCCGAGACGCACTTGGCCTGCGGTGCCGCGGTGGTCGAGCAGAATGCCCCGTATTTACCGCAGTCTCCGGTCGATAGTGCGCCATTCTTGCAGGTGCCGATGGTGGCGTCGTTGGCCGACGGCACGCAGACCTGCTTGTCGCCCTTGGCGGGGCAGTATTTCGACACACAGCGACCGCCCAGGTCGTCGACGACGCAAGTGCTGTCGGCCTTCGCGCAGTCAGTCTTACTGCAATCGGCTTTGACGAGCGTCGCGCCGTCGCACTTGAGGGTGCAACCAGGCTGTGGGCCCTGCACGGCCCAAGCCGACAGTGCAGCGAGGTTGCCGTTCCACCAGTTCATGTCGACGTTGCCGGTGATGCCGCCGATCTTTCCGGTGCTCGAGTATTGCCAGTAGTACCACTTCTTCCAGGGGTTGGCGATGTTGGGGCAACAGTTGCTGCAGTACTGCGGGTGCCACAGCGGATAGTCGCCGAACGCCGTCGACTTGACGTTGTCCTCCCAGAAGTAGCCGCCCGAGTAGATCATCGGCTTGCGGCCAACCTTGGCCTCGACGTAGTTGATCCACTTGTCGACCGCGGCAGCGATCGCGGCCGGTGCCATGCCGCCCCCGGTGGACTCGACGTCGATGACCGGTGGCAAATCGCCAGGGCCGAGCTTGCCCATCTTGGCCAGCATCAGGTCGGCCTGCTTGATGGGGTCGACATTGGGCTCGAAGTACTGGTACACGCCGCAGTGCAAGCCCTGCTCGTGGCAGCTTTTCCAGTTGAAATCGAACTTGGTGTCGACAGCCAGGGCGTGGGCTGCGCGCATGATGACAAACTTGCGCCCCGCGGCCTTGACGCCCGGCCAGTTGATGGTGCCCTGCCAGTACGACACATCGTTGCCGTCGACCTTGTCGGGGCCGGGACACACGGTGGTTTTGGCAAATGCCGGGCCGGTGACGAGCAGCGCCAGCAGTACCCACACTGCGGTCCGCGGCGTCATCGCGCACCCCGCTTGCGTGCCAGCTCAGCCGCGCGCTCGGGCCGATCAAAACCGAGCTCAAGTGCCAACTGCCAGCCGTCGTCCGTGCGGTCGAGCAGGGCCAGCGCGCGCTGGCCCGGGCGCGGCTCGCGACTGAGCTGGGTGTCGAGCTGAGGCTTTTCCGGCCACCTGCAGTCTTTGCCGCGGCAGCGTAGGTGCTCGGCCAGATCGCTGCGCCAGCCGTGCTGGTCAACGAGCAGCACCTGGCCCAAGGGTGGCGCGGCGTGGGTTGCGTGCAAGACCTGCACGACCACGACGCGAAAGCGGTGTCGCACGAACGCCGCGACGCCATTGCCGGTGCCAGGAAGGGTCACCTGGTCAACCCCGGGATCGGACATCATCACCACCGCGACGACTTGCGCGCGACGGGCGGCGTCTGCCAGCGGCACGCGCGCCTCAGCCATGGCCGGAAGGACCCAGCCTGTGGCGACAACGGCGCAAAGGGCGAGCAGACGCAGCGACATCGAGCACCTCCGGGCCGCAGAGGGTGCCGTTTTGGGCGGACCTGCGCAAGCCGGTCGTGCGCCCGTTGCGCGGCAGCGTGGCCTGCAGGCGTCAATTTCGCGGTTTGGCGGTTTTCCGCTATCTTGAGACTCCCCGCTTGCCGTACCCCATGCACAACACCATGACCGCCCAACCCTACCGCAGCCGCGCGGCCTCGCTGGCCGTGCAGGTCGCCGTTGCCCTGCTGCCGCTTGCTGCGTGTGGCGGCGGCGAGATTGCCGTACAGTGGGAGTCTCAGACTTGCAATGACGCAGTTGCGGAGAGCGTGACGCTGCCGACGTGCGCGTCCGACACCGATTGTCCAACCTCGCCAACAGCGTGCGTCGTCGGCAAGTGCCTGCAGCAGGCTGCGGGGTCGCGGTGCGCGTGGGTGATGGTCCCCGATGGCATCAGTTGTGACGATGGCCAGGCATGCAGCGGACTTGACGTCTGCAAGGCCGGCAAGTGCACGGGAGCACAGGATTTGTGCGCCTGCAAAACCCACAGCGACTGCCAAAAGCTGGACGACGGCAACCTGTGCAATGGCGGCCTGTACTGCGACACCTCTGGCGCCAAGTCGATGTGCAAGCCCGACTTTTCCACGGCAGTCACTTGTCCGACCGGCTCCGACTGCCAGCCATCGTTCTGCGACCCCAAGAGCGGCAAGTGCACCGTGCTCGCACTGGATGGCACGCAGGGCAACCCCGCTCCTTGCGACGACGGCAACCCGTGCACAGGCGGCGACCAGTGCGTGAGCGGCAGCTGTACTTCCGGAAAGGCCATCTGCGAGTGCCTCACCGACGGCGACTGCGGCGACGACGGCAACTTGTGCAACGGCACCACCTACTGCGACAAAAACGTGTTTCCATTCGCGTGCAAGGTCAATCCGGCGACGGTGGTGACGTGCTTGACCGGCTTGGACACCGACTGCGTCAAGAACCTTTGCGAACCCAAGACCGGCCAGTGCTTCGTGCAATTGGCGGCCGAGGGTAGCCAATGCAGCGATGGCGACAGCTGCACCGGCAACGACTTCTGCTCGGCGGGCAGCTGTGCGCCTGGCAAGAGCGTGTGCCCGTGCTTCAACCAGGCCGAGTGCGGCAAGTTCGAAGACGGCGACTTGTGCAACGGCACCCTGTATTGCGATCTAGCCGCCACAGTGCCGGGCTGCAAAGTCAACCCGGCCACGGTCGTCGATTGCCCCAAGGGCGACGACAGCGCCTGCCAGACCAACCAGTGCGACAAGCAGGCCGGCAAGTGCGGCATGGTGGCCAAGCCCGCCGGCACCGTCTGCGACGACAACAACTTGTGCACGGCCAGCGACCTGTGCGAGGCAGGTGCGTGCAAAAGCGGCGCTAATACCTGTGGTTGCACCCAGGACAGCGACTGCGGCAAGCACGAAGACGGCAACCTGTGCAACGGCACGCTCTATTGCGACAAGAGCAAGCTGCCGTTCGCGTGCGCCGTCAACCCCGGCACCGTGGTGCAGTGCAGCGACGGCAACGATACAGCGTGCAGCGTCAACACCTGCGATCCCAAGCAGGGCCAGTGCAAGATGGTCGCCAAAGCCGACGGCCTGTTGTGCGACGCCGACGGGTTTGCATGCACTAAAGCCGACGTCTGCAAGGCCGGCATCTGCACTGCGGGCGCCAATGTCTGCAAGTGCGAGCAAAACACCGACTGCGGCAAGAACGAAGACGGCAACCTATGCAACGGCACACTTTATTGCGACAAGACCCAGCAACCGTTCGTGTGCGCCGTCAACCCCCAAACGCTCATCGTATGCAAGACGCTGGACGATACCGCGTGCCTCGCCAACCAATGCCAGCCCAAGAGCGGCGTGTGCCAGCTGACGCCAATCCACCAAGGCGAGCCGTGCAACGCCGATGGGGACGTCTGCACCACCGGCGATGCCTGCCACCTGGGCGTCTGCCAGGCAGGCACCAACACCTGCCAGTGCACGGCGGATGCCGACTGCGCCAAATACGACGACGGCAACCAGTGCAACGGAACGCTCAGCTGCGACAAGTCTGCAACGCCGTTCTTGTGCAAGCCGGACGCCAAGTCGGTCGTCAAGTGCCCGAACGACGGCAAGACGCCGTGCATCAAGAACAAGTGCGAGCCCAAGTCCGGCCAGTGCGCGCTGACCGCACTTGCAGACGGCAAGGCCTGCAACGACGGCGATGTCTGCACGAGCACCGACGTGTGTACTGGCGGCAAATGCGCTGGCACTGGCGTCTGCGCGTGTACCCAAGACAGCGAGTGCGCCGCATACGACGACGGCGACCTGTGCAACGGCACCTGGGGCTGCCTGCCCGGCAAAGCGGGCAAGTCGTGCCAGCCAAAGAATGACCCGGTCGTTTGCCCCAAAGCGCAGGCGCCATGTTACCTGATCACTTGCAAGCCGACCTCGGGCCAGTGCGCAGGCAGCGCCGACCTTGCGCAAGACGGCACGGCGTGTGACGACAAGGATCCGTGCACGCCCGACAGCAAGTGCCTGGCCGGCGCTTGTTTGGGCGCAGCCAAATCGTGCGATGACAACAACATCTGTACCGTGGACAGTTGCGCGCAGGGCTTGTGCGTACACGGCCCGGCCAGCGGTGCGCCGTGCAGCGACGGTAACGCCTGTACCAGCAGCGATTTGTGCGCGCTGGGGCAGTGCGTCGGCTTGCCGCTGGCCTGCACCGACAGCAACCCTTGCACAGTAGAGTCGTGCAACGCGACCAAAGGCTGCGTCGCCGCAGTGTTGTCCAATGGCGCCACGTGCACAGATGGGAACGCTTGCACAGTCGGCGATAGCTGCGTGCAAGGCAATTGCCTGGGCAAGGCCGGCTGCGACGACGCCAACCCGTGCACGGACGACGTCTGCACCGCAGGGGCCTGCAAGTCGGTGGCCAACAGCGTCCAGTGCGACGACGGCAGTGCGTGCACCGACGGCGACGGCTGCGTGGCGGGTCAGTGTACGGGCACGGTCAAGCCTTGCGCGGCTGGCGACTGCGGCGGCGGCACCTGCGATCCGCTGATCGGGTGCGCCAACGTCGCTGGCAAGCAGTGCAATTTGTACAATTTCTGTGTCGAGCCGCTGTGCCTGGACGACCTGGGTTGCGTGGGCCTGCCCAAGCTGGACGGTTCGCCGTGCGGCTCGGGTCCGTCCATTTCGGCGTGCAACAATGGCACCTGCGAAGCGTGCAAAGCGGTGCACGCCGTACTGGGCGCCGCAGACAAGACGGACCTGGCTTTTGGTGGACTGTTGTCTGAAGGCGCAGGATTTTGGGTGTGTGGCTCCAAAGGGGTCGGTGACAATGCCGACGGCTGGTACGCCAAGTGGAGCGCCGGCGGAATTGGCATCAGTCCTGCGACCGTAGGGGGCACACTCGCAGATCACCTGAGCGGCCTGGCGCAGCTGAGTTCGGGCGTGCTCGTCGCCGCCGGCTACACCAGCGGGCAAAGTGGCCTTGGGACCCAGGGCTGGCTGGTGAGCATCGACATGGCCACGGCAGCGACCAAAGAGACTAAGGCCTACGGCGGCCCGGGCGAGGATGGCTTTGAGGGCGTCGTCACGGCGGACGTGCCGATCGCGTTTGGGTGGGCTGCGGATAATGGCTGGCTTGCGCGCATCGGCGCGAATCTGGAACTGACGACCGCGACCTACCAACATCAAGGCGGCTACGAAATCGAGTGGCGCGCGGCGACGTTTGTGCCTGGCAATCCGCCGACGCTGTACGTCGCCGGCATCGCAACCAACGGTCCCAATATTTCGGCCGCAGTTGTCGGAAGTTACAATGCCAATACGCTGGCCAAGAACTGGTTGACGCTCACGGACGACGCGGCTACCGAAGCCAATGGCATTGCCATGACCGCCAACGGCCTGACGGTCGTCGGCGTCCGCTATCCGCAGGCGGTGGCCAAAGGTTGGATCGCGCGGGTTGGCATCGACGGGACCTTTGAGTCTACTGCCTTGGAAGTTGCCAACGGCGCGCGCGCCTACTTTGCGGTCACAACAGGCAAGTCGACCGACGCGTTTGTGGTGGGTGGCGCCGAACTGATACCCATGCCGCTGGCCGACCTGACGGCTTACGGCTGGGTTGCGCAATGGAATCTGCCTGGGAACAAGCAGCAAGTGGCCTCTTCGGTGCAGACAGCGGTGCCGGGCGTGCATTTGTGGCGCCAGGTACAGCACTTGGGCAGTGGCTACCTGTTGGCCGGTGAACTGAGCCCGGCTGGCGGCCCGCGCAAAATCTGGCTGCAGCAAGTGGACAGCGCCGGCAAGTGGGTCTGCCAACCGTGAGTTGCCCGTGACCCGCGATGCGCTGAGCTACCTGCCGGGCGACACCGTCGCGGAACGCTACCGCATCAATGGCGTGCTCGGTCGCGGCGGCTTTGGCGCGGTCTATGCGGCAGAGCACCTGGGGACGGGCCAACCGGTCGCCGTCAAGATGATGTCGGCGCCGCCTGACGATCCTGCTGCGGTCGATCGCTTCTTTCGCGAGGCGCGCATCACGGCGGCGCTGACCCACGCCAGCACCGTGCGGGTGTTCGACGCCGGGCGCGACGGCGACGGCCCGCTGTACATGGTTATGGAGATGCTGCGCGGCCCGACCCTCGAGCAGCTGTTGACCGGCTTGGCACAGCGCAATCGCCCGATGTCGGTCCAGGAAGCTGCTGGCGTGTGCACCGCGATCTTGCGTAGCCTGGCAGAGGCACATGCCGCGGGCCTGGTTCACCGCGATCTGAAGCCCGCCAATGTCATGGTCCATCGCGTGCCGGGTCTGGCCGACCAAATCAAAGTCCTGGATTTTGGCTGTTCGCGCAGCGTCGACGCCCATGCGACGGGCGAATCCGCTGTCGGTACGCCGGGTTACATGAGCCCAGAACAGTGCACCGGCGACGCCGTGGACGCGCGCAGCGACTTGTACGCAGTGGGCATCATCCTGTTTCGTTGCATTACGCTGCGCTTGCCATTCGAAGATCGCGTGGCGCTCACGCTGATGTACAAGCACGCGCATGAGCCGCCGCCCGACCCCTGCCACGTCGCGCCGTCGTTTATCGACCACGCATTTTGCCAACTGGTGCTGCGTGCGCTCGCCAAAGGCAAGCAGGACCGTTTTGCCGACGCCTCGGCGATGCGCCATGCCCTGACAGCGTATGTGGGCACGCAGCCAGGCGAGGCCGCGACTCAGCTTGGCCACCGGGCATCGAGCGACTCTGGCGGTCAACCCGTCGGCGCCATGCTCGCCAACCTGATCGCGGCCGCCAACCGCGACACGGATCCAAACCCAGGTGCCGCGGAAACGCCCGGTGTATTAGGCGCAGTGACGCGCTTGGAGCCGGGTCTGCTCAGCGCGGGCGCGGACGCGACGCTGCCCGATCGGCCGGGCAGGCTCGAATTGCCCACGCTGCAGCGCGCCGCAGTCGCCAGCGCTCGGGCGCCTTTGCCGACAGCGGCACAGGTGCGGCCACGTGGAACGCTATGGCCATGGATCGCGATGGCCGGAACCGCCGTACTGGCGCTGGTCGGCATCGTCGGTTGGGCGGTTGCCGTGCGAACCCAGCCGACCGTCGAAGGCGCCGTGCCGCAGCCAGTGACATTGCCGGCCCCAGCAGCGGTCCTGCGCGGCGCGGACAAGCCACCAACACAGGGGGCGCCAACGTCCAGCCCACTGCCAGGTGTGGCGGCGGCACCCCTTGCGCCCGCGGCCGCCCCCGGTGCACCATCGCCAACCAGTGCCGCGCCTCAGGCGGCAACTGAGCGGCCGTCTGCTCCGGCTCGTCAGCGCCACGCTCCGGCGCGAACGCCGGCAACTGCCCCTGCTGCGCCGGCAGCAGCGCGCACCAAGGTCAAACCGGCGTTGATGAATGATGACTGACCACCCCGCATTTCAGCTTGGCGCTTTGACGATGCGACGGTTGGCGTCGCTGCTCGCGCTGGCGCTGCTGTTGTGCGCTGCACCCGGATGGGCTGCGGATGCTGTGGCCAAGCAAGAGGAGGCTGCGGCGCTGTCCGTCGTGGCCAAGAGCAAGGCCGATGCCGGTGATTTTGCCATCGCGGCAGAGCTGTATCAGCAGGCCTTTCGCAGCGACCCGGCTGAGCTGGGCTACCTGTACAGCGCCGCCCGCTGCTGGCACAAGGCGGTGCGTTGGGTCGAAGCTGAAGCAGCCTACGACGATTTTCTCAAGCGAGCGTCCGCCGACCATCCGCAGCGCGGCAAGGCCTTGCAGTTCGTCGAAGAGGTACGCAAGGCCAAACACGATGACGCGGCGCGCGCCAAGGCGCTCGATGAGCTAAAGCAGGAACAGGCTCGACTGGCCGAGGAGCGCGCCAAGCTGCAGGCCCAGCAGCTACAAGCCACCCAGGCCGAAGCGGCGCGCAAGCAGGCAGAACAGGACCTGGCCGCCAAACTTGCGGCTCAAGGCGATGGCAAGGGCGGCAGCCTGCGATCGGTGGGTCTGGTTGCGGCCGGCGCCGGCGTCGTGCTGGCGGGCGTTGGCGCGTGGTTGCTGTATGGCGGGTTGGACGCCGCCGACCAACTGCAGGCGGACCTGGAACGCAAGGATGGTTCGGGCAAGATCTTCGGCATCCGGCGTGACGAAGCGATTGACATGCGCAGCGAGGCCGTGCGCGATCAAGTGCTTGGCGGCGCGTTGGTCGCAGTCGGTGCACTGGCAGGGGGCGTGGGTGGCTGGCTTGCGCTCGACAGCGGTGGCAAGGCCAGGGTCGCTGTGAGCGTCGACGGCGTGGCGCTCGCCTTGAAGTTCTAGCGCGCGACCCGTTCAGTCCAGAATCAAGGCCTTCTCAACTGCCTGCTTCTTGGCCGCGGGCTTGTGCGCCGGCGCTTCGTCTTTGCCAGCGGGCTTGGCGGCGGCCGCCTCGTCTTTGCCGGCAGGCTTGAGCCCCCCAACCTGGCCCTTGTGCGCTGCAGGCGGCGCGACCACGGGCGCAGTCGGAGCCTGACCCGCGGCGCTGGGCGGCAACTTGCCCTGCAATTGAGCCAGCAGCGCTTTGGCTTCGGCGCTGCCGGCATCCAGGGCCAGCGCTGCTTCGACCAGCTGAAGCGCCCCTGCTGCATCGGTCTGGGCGCGCGCGCGCGCTTGCTCGACAAGGGCGGCCGCCGGGCTCAGCCCGGCCGGTGCCCGGTTCCCCGCCGGCGCAGCTGCCGGTTGGGGCAGCGGATCCTGTGTAACTGGCGACGGGGCGGCTGCCGCCGTTGGCGCCGACTTGGGCAGCAGTGCCACGGCGGCGCCGGCGAGCAACGCCATCCCGACAAGCCCAATGGCGACCCTTGGAAGCCACGACGCTGACTTGGCCGCCGGCTCGGACGCAATCTGGGGCGCGGTCGTCGACTCATCGGCAGGTCGCACGGCCGCGACGGCTGCTGATTGTTGCGCCTGGACGGGAGGGACCGCGGCCATGCGCAGCTCTACGGCCGCAGTCTCCATGCGCCGCGCAGGGTTGGACGGCCGCACATGGGCAAGGGTGGCGTCGTCGGCGAGCATGGGCACGCCGGCGTCGACGGGTAGCGGCCGATTTTGCGCAACCGCCATGAGGGCTTCGCGCATGGTGGCCGCCGACGAAAAGCGGTCACCCGGCTTCTTGGCCATGGCCTTGTGCAACACCGACACGAAGTTCTCGTGCAATTCGGTCTTTGCCAACGGCCGCGGATCGGGCGGCGGTGCGTTGACATGCGCCTGCATCAGCCGCAGCGGGTCCTTGTGATCAAACGGCAGGCGACCCGTTACGCAGACAAACAGAATGACTGCCAATGAATACAGGTCGCTGCGGCCGTCGACCGTCTCACCTTTGCACTGCTCCGGACTCATATAGGCCGGCGTGCCGGGCGCAGCGCCAGTGGCGGTCAGCGAGGAATCCACGGTCCGCGCGATGCCAAAATCGAGCACCTTGACCATCGGCGCGCCGTCTTCGCCGGCGATCAGCATCAAGTTGGCGGGCTTGAGGTCGCGGTGGACCAACTGGTGGCCGTGCGCTTCGCCAAGGCTGTCCAGGGTTTGGATGCCAACGTCGATCGCCTCGCTCTGCGTCATCAGACGACCGGCGGTGATGCGGTCGCGCAGATCGGCGAGCAGCGTAGGGCCGTTGATCCGCTCCATGGCCATGAACAGTGGGCCCTGGTCGTCCTGGCCAACGTCGAAGACGCGCACGGTGTTGGGGTGCTGCAAAGTGGCGGTGACGCGGGCTTCGCGAAAAAACCGCCGCATGGCCACATCGCCATCGGCCCCCGGCTCGGCGGCCATCAGCTTGATGGCGACCGGCTGCAACGTGCTGGTGTGCTCCGCAGCATAGACTGCGGCCATGCCGCCTGCGCCCAGCGTGCCTGTGATGCGGTACCGTCCCGCAACCACATCACCGACCTGATAGTTGCGCGGATGGCGGCCAAAGCCGCGCATCTGCACGGTCTGCGCGCCGTCGTGCGGGCACTGGATTGCGTTGGAGCGGCGCCCGCAGGTCGGACAATAGCGATCGCCGCCCGGTCCAGGGGTAGGTGCGGACGCAGGCGGGACGGGATCGGCCGCGGCCATGCAGACTCACGGTACAGCGAACCGGAGGCGTCCGGCGCCGGGGCATTGTGCACTGGCGCGAAGTCGGGCTCAAGCGCGGCGGAAACGAGTGCGCGGATTCCGCGGCGCTTGGCGCTACTTGCTTTCGGTCTTTTGCGCGGGCTGCGGCTCAATGGCCTTGGCCATTTGATCCAACTGTGCCTTGGCCAGTTTGCGGGCCTCGGTCTGCAGCGCCGCGGCGTAGTCCAAGCCGGCAACCTGCAGTTTGTGGACTTCGCCGAGCCACACCTTGAACTGTTCCGCGGCCTTGGTCTCCTGGGTGGCAACTTCTTCCAGCACTTTGTGCACCTGCTCGATTTGCTGACTCGTCGCCGTCTGCACTGCCTGGTGGGCGGCCTGCACGGTCGGCAGCTTGTTCAGGGCTTCGAGGTTCTGCTGCAACAGCGCCATGCCAGGCAATTGCTGCACCTGCGGCATCTGCCCGAGGTTGTTGGCCAAGGTCTGAGCCAGCTCCGGCAAATCCTTGAAGCCCGGCAGATTGGCAAAATGCGTGAACGTCGGCACCGCCCACGCACCGAACGGCCCCCTGGCGGCAGCTGCGCCCGCGCCGGCTGCTTCGCCTGCGACGTCGGCCGCTGGCGTTTCATTGTGCTTCTGCGAAGGCATTTCGGCCGTCGCCGGCTTGGTCTCGACCTCTGGGGTCGCGACCTTGGCGTCGGTTTTTGGCTCGTGCTTGTGCGCGTTCATGGTGAGTCCTGTGGGCCGGCTTGCGGCGAGTGGTTGTGCAGGGCCGCGTCATCGCGGGCGCTGTCCGCCACCGGCAGCACCAAGATAGGGTCGCCGAGCTTCACCGTCAAGGGGTTTATTGTGCGTCGCAGCAAAATATTTCAGGCCGGAAAATGCCTTGAAATCAGCGGAACATGTGCGGCTGGAGCAAGAGACTGGCGCGGAATCGGCTCGGAAATTGCGGCACCGCACCTAGGCAGCATCGCCAAGAGTTGAGAACAGGACCTTGGACGACCGCGGAGCGACGAGTCGGCTTGCAAAGCCGCGAGTTTGCGACCCGCGCAACAAGCAAGAACGGCAATCGCGATGGCCACGGGTCATTGCGATCCTGTATGTGGCGTCAGGGCGCTGCCTGGCACTGCTTGGCGCGCGCCTTCAAGTCATCAGGCATATCGCCGGTGTCCATGAAGTCCTTGAGGTAGCGCTTCTTGACGTTGGCTGAGTCGCCCGCCGGCACGCCGCACAACGCCTCCAGCGCCTGCTTGCGCACCTCGATGTCGGCGTCGCCAAAGAAGTTGGCCAGCGCATCCATCGCCTCGACCAGCTTGCTGGCGCCGAGCGCCGCTACCGCGGCCAGCTTGACGGGCTTGCTGTTGTCGAACGCCGCTTGCCGCAGGCCTTCAATGTCCGCCGCGGTGGTCTTGTCGGCGAGCGCCGTGATGCAGCTCAACCGCACTGCGCTGTCTTGGGTCTCCATGCCCTTTTGGAAGACCGGCCGCAGTTCCTTGGTGTTCTCGGGCGTGCGCAGCAGCACCAGTGCCTCAAACACCGCACGCTTGACCTCGACGTCGGGCTGCTTGGTAAACGCGACCAGCTTGACAATCACGCCTGCCGCTTTGCGCTTGCCCAGGCCGCGGATGGCTTCGATGCGCACTTTGCGATCGCCGTCGCCCATCATCTCTTCCAAGACCGCTGCGGCCTCGGCGTACTTCTCGCTGGCGTTGGTGAGCGCGGTCGCGACCTGAATGCGCACCTCAACGTCCGGGTCCTTGCGCATTTCCGCCAGGTCGCGCGCGATGCCGTCGTCTTGCAGCCGTGCCAGCGCGAACACCGCAGAGCGCTTGATGTTGATGTCGGGGTCCTTCTTCTTTTCCTGCAGAATCGCGACGACGTCGGGCCGCGGCCGCGAGCCCTTGGCGAACTCCGCCAGCGCCCGAATCGCCATCTGGCGCACGGTGATGTTCTTGGCGTCGGTCAGGTTTTTGACCTTGTCGATCGACAGCGACGCCAGGATGTCGGTCGCCGCCTTGAGCATCAGTTCCTTGTCGCGCGCCTTGGCATCGGCGGCGTCGGCCAGCGGCGGAATCGCGCGGTCGTCCTTGAGCATCGCCAGGGCCTCAGCAGCCGCGCCGCGCACTTCCGCCGAGTCGTGCTTCAAGGCCTCGATCAGCACCGGCGTTGCGGTCTTGGCGCCGCGCTTGCCGTAGGTCTGGCACGCCAGGATCGCGCCCACCGCCTTGCCCTTGGTGATGAGGTACAGCAGCGCATCGTCCTGCGCCGCCGGGGTGCCGTGCTCGACCAGCATTGTCGCGATCTGCTCGCGCATGTCGGCACTCAGCATGTCACCCTTGAGCGCGCCGTGCAGCAGGTCGTACTGCGAGAGTTCGGCCAGAGCCCGCAGCGCCGCGTCGCGCACGCCCTTGTCTGAATGCGACAGGGCACCGACCAGGGCCGGGCCGGCGATCTTGACCTGCTGCGACTTGGAGAGCTTGGCCACGGCGTCCATGGCTTCCTTGGCCGTGCCGGTCTTGAGCTTCTCGGTCTCCAGTAAGTCGGCGTACTTGGTCACTCCGGCCTTGGACAGCGCCTTGACCGCGCGCAGCTTGATTTCGCCATCGGTATCCGTTTCGACCAGGGTCTCCAGCGCGGCGAGCACCACCTTGTTGCCGGCGATGCCTGCCGCGATGACCGCGTCCAAAGCCAACTGCCGCACATTGAGCGAGCCGTCCGCAAGCGCGGGCGCGGCGTCGTCGGCCTTGAGCTTGAGCGCATCGCGCAGCCGAGCGTCGGTGATGAGCTCCAGCACCGCCATCTTGGGCCGCACGGCGTTGCCCGCGACCGCGTCGGTCAGGACTTTGCGCGCTACCGGGTCATTCTTGAGCAGGCGCTTGATCGCTTCGGGCGCGGCGACGGGCATCCCGGCGATCATCACGAACGCCTGGCCGACTGCGGTGGGTTGATCGTGAAAGCGCGCCGCATCCCACATCGGCAGGATCGTCACCGCCGCGCCGTAGGCCAGCCGATCGAGGGTGACCACGTCTTTGATGTAGGGCGGCGCCGACAGTTCGTTGTAACCCAGCGCGGCCAGCGACCAGAACACCTCGGCCAGCACATGGTCGGCATCGGCGACTTTGTCGATGACCAGCGTGGCTTTGGTCGCTGAGTCGAGCCGCAGCGAGGTCACGCCGTATTCCTTGGGCGAGCGCGCGCGCAGGGCCTCGAATGCCTTGGTTGGCCGGGTCGAAAGACCGGCGTCGGACAGCGTGCGGTTGGTGGTCGGCACGATCATGCGCACGGGCACACCGGCGACGTCGACCAATTCCAACACATAGAGCCGAGGTTCAGCGCGCTCAGCAGCCGCCGCGCTCTGCACCAAAGTTGGCGTCACGCAAGACAAAATCGTCAACGCGAGCGCGAGCGCCGTATCGGCCAGCCAACGCCGCCGCGGACCCATGGGACAGTTCATCTTGTTGTCCATCCGATTTTGCGTACCGGCCAAGCGCCGCGCGGCGCACCAAAAAGGCAGGTTAGTTTGGGCCAAAACCGCCAGTCGATCAACGACCGGGTCCAGACTGCACGACGCCATGGCGGCCGACGCGATTCACGACGCGGTTTGCTTGCCAGCGGCGCAAGGCAGCCAGCAAAAGCACCGCCAACGCGGCGCCTACCGCGTCTGCCACCCAGTCGAATGCGTCACGGCTCCGGCCGGGCACGAATCCCTGATGCACCTCGTCGAGCGCGCCGAATGTGGCCGATAGCGCCCATGGCCAGATTTTTTCTGCGTACTCGCGGCTGGCGTGGCGAGGCAAGAGCGCCCACCACCACAGTCCCGCGAGCAGGCCGTAGATGCCCGCGTGGACCTGCTTGTCGAGCGGCAGGACCTGCAGCATCGCGGCGGCCCAACCCGGCAGCCACGCAAGGAAGGCGCCGAGCAGGCCGGCCGCATCGGGCCACGGCCGCGCCGAACTGAACCAGATGGTGGCCATCCAGAACGCCGCGGGCGCGGCGCGCAGCGACAGTCGTGCGAAGGTCAGGCAGCCCGGGCGAACGTCTGCGGCAGCACGCCGACGAGCGAATGGGGCCCAACGCGGTCGACTAGCACCTGCACCGTCTGGCCCTTGAGCGCCTGCGCCTGCGCCAAATCCGCGACAGCGATGTTGACCTTGACGTTGTCTGGCGTGCGACCGACGACCTGGATGCCGCGCTCGGCGCGCACCAAGCCCAGCTTGCTCTGCGGCCCGGCGTGGGCAAGGCGCGACGGGCCCTCGATGAGGACGTCGACCCAACGATCGGCCATCTGGCGCATCCAGTCGGCGGTAATCTGGTCTTGCAGCGACTGCAGCGCCACGATACGCCGCTTTTTCTCGGCCATCGGCACGTCGTCAACCAGCTGTGCGGCGCGCGTCCCCGGCCGCGGCGAGTACAAGAACGAGTAAATCGTGGCGTAGCGCACCTGCCGCAACAGCTGCAGGGTCATCTCAAAATCCGCCTCGGTCTCGCCTGGAAAGCCGACGATGATGTCGGTAGACAGCGCCACGTGCGGAGCCCGAGCCCGCAACCGTGTGACTTTTTCCAAGTAGTCGTCCACGCCGTGGTGGCGGCGCATGCCTTTGAGCACGGCCGGCGAGCCGGACTGAATCGGCAGGTGAAAAAACGGCATCAGCTTGGGCACCGTCGCAAAGGCGTCAATCAGCGCGTCCGTGCAGTCCATCGGGTGTGAAGTGGTAAAGCGGATGCGCTGCAGGCCTTCGACCTCGGCGACGCGCGCGATCAATTCGGCGAAGTCGAGCTCGCCCTGCCGATCTTTGCCGTAGCTGTTGACGTTCTGCCCCAGCAGCGTGACTTCGCGCACACCGTGGTCGACGAGCAGGCGCACTTCGTCGACGACGGCCTGCGCGGGCTTGCTGACTTCGCGACCGCGCGTGAATGGCACGATGCAGAAACTGCACACCTTGTTGCAGCCCTTGATGATCGTCACCATCGCCGAGACGCGGCCGTCGTCAGGTGGACCGACAACCGGAAAGGCGTAGTCGTTGCGGTGGACGAAGTCAGTCGCCGCCGCCCGCGCGTTGTGGTCGCGGCGCGCCTGGACCAGCGCGGGCAGCTGCGCAATCTGGTCCGGCCCGACCACCAAATCGAGGTAGGGCACGGCATCCAGCAGCTTTTTGCCTTCTTGCTGCGCCACGCAGCCGGCGACGCCGAGCACCAGATCCGGGTTGTGGTCTTTGAGCTTGCGCCATACGCCCAAAAGCGAGGTCACCTTGTGCTCGACTTTGTCGCGAATCGAGCACGTGTTAACGATAGCCAGATCAGCGCGCTCGACGTCGTCAGTCGGCACATAGCCCGCTACCGCCAGCGCTTCGACCATGCGATCGCTGTCGTACACGTTCATCTGGCAGCCCATGGTCTCAATGTAGACCCGACGGGCCAGTACGGCGTGCTGCGGACCGTCCTGCGCCGCCTCGGCGGGGGCTGCTGCCTGCGGTGCGGCGTTCACAGGGCCTCCGTGGCGTCGCGCAAGGCGGGGTTGTGGATACGCCAGGCGTAGTGCTCGTAGTGCACGGTCACGACGCGGCGAGCGGCGGTGCCGCTGGCCAACTGCAGGTCTTGGGCGATGACGCGGTCGTTGGCCGGCGTTGCCACCAGCTGATAGGTGTCTACCTGCGGCAGCAAGAACAGCCCCATCGGGTCAAACGGCTTGCCTCCGTCCAGCGTGGCCTTGCCGCCGACTTCGGTGGGAAAGCGCTTCCACTGCAAAAGCTCGATGCCGCGCAAGCCGACCAGCCGCGCCTTGTCGTTGAGCGCGCGCTGGGTGTCGAAGCTCAGCTGATTCCACATCGCGGACACGTCGCCCTGCTGGACGGCGGCGGCGAACCGCTGGCAACCGTCGACGGCCGGGTGGATGCGGCGCGCGGTGGCCAGCGTATGGACATGGACTGACTCTGGATCGCCGTCCAAGCGCTCAATGTCCGTGGCGCCGCAAGCGCAAAGCACCGCAACCAGCGAACAAGCCATCATCGCGCGCAAAGCCGCGCCGGGCGCACACAAGATTTGCATGGGATCTCAGAATCCGGGCTGGCGCGTCGCCGTAAAATCGCCCTTGAATTGCTTGCCGTTGGCGCCTTCGACCACGATGTTGCCGACCCACACGCCGTCGATGAGCTTGTCGACCTTGAGGTCGTCGTTGTTGTCGACCATGGTGCAGTAGCCGTTGAGCGAGAGCTTGCTGTCGAGTGCGAGGCCGCCGATCAGCTGTTCGAGCGGCAGCACGATAAGGCCGAGCGTTCCGGAGCAGAACCCCTTGACCGTGTTCTCGGACAGGCCGAGCTTACCCAGGATCGACCCGCCGATACCTTTGGCAATGCCGTCGCAGTTGACGAGCTTCTCCATCGCGCCAAGGAAGGTGGTCTCGCCGGTGATCTTCTTCAAGATAACCTGCGTCAACACGAACAGGATGAGTTTTCCGTAGTTGAGCTTGATGGTCGAGCTGTCGATGGTCAGCTTCTTTTGCTGCGAGATGGTCCCGGTCAAGGTGCCGGCGAAAAAGTCCATGGGAAAGTTGGGGTCGTTGACGGCCTTGCTGGCGTCGAGCGAGATCTTGCCGCACTCCGCGTACTTGGGATCGTTCTTGTTGCAGCCGAGCTTCCAGTACAGGTTCAGGCCGGTAAAGGCGATGTCGCCCTTGACGAAAAAGTCATTGCTGACCTTGAAAATCGTCAATACCCCCAACATCTCCAGCTTCTTGACTACCTGCAGCACATCCTGGCCCATCTGAAAGAAGCTCTGCAGCCAACTGGGGCTTTTGTTCAGCAGCCAGTCGGTGACGACCTTGGACAGCGCATTTTCGAACAGGCTGAACGCGGCATCGACGAGAATGCCGGGCAGGACCTGTTTGACCAGGTTCTTGATTTGCGAAATGATAAACGCCCCGGGATCATAGAAAATTTGCACAGCCGTATCGAGGATCTGCCCCAACTGCCCCGGAATCGCGCCGGTGAAGTCGAAGTGGTTGATCATGTCGTACGGCCCCGACGCCATCAGCGGCAAGGTGCCCATTGAGACGCTGACTTCGGTGACCTGCTTGTCGATGACCAGCACCGCGTCGGCGCACCCGGCCGCGGCGAGGTGGTTGTCGGTGTCCTTGGCCAGCACGTAGATGCCGTACTTCTTGTCGGCCGGCAGGGGGCCAAACTCTGGCGTGTCGGTCAGGATCGTGGTCTTGCTGGCGATAAACGTCTGCGGCGGGTTGACGGGCTTAAAGGTTGCGCACGCGAACGGCGACGGCATCACCCGCACGGTCACTTGCCCCAGCGCCAGCATGTTGTCGTACAGCATCTTGACCTTGATGCCGCCCTTGGGATTGTCGGTGACCGAGATGACGAACTCGACGGGCTCCGCCGCTTCGCACGACAGCTTGACCTTGTACTCGACCGCAGGATTCTTGTTGGGCTGAAACACGTTACCCGTCAGGCCCTTGCCGTCGGTAAAGGTGTTGCCCGAGTCCCAATAGCCCTGACCGGGTCCGTTGATGCCGACGTTTTCGGTGATCTCCCACAGCACCGCGACGCCGTCTGCGGGCACGCCATGGGTGTAGTCGATGACCTTGGCATAGACCGGCAGCGGCAGCGACGGCGCGATCACCTGCGGCAGGTTGGTGTTCAGCATCACGATGATTTCGCGCTTGATGCCGATGTCCGCTTTTTCGGTGCTGTCGGGCTCGTCGTCGACGTCGGGCGTGGGGCCGCTGCCATCGCTTTTAAGCGAGCCGCCGTCTTTGCCGAACAGGCTGCCGCCATCCGATTTGTTCTTGGCGTCGCTGGTGACCACGATGCCGGCCACGTGCTCATCCGAGCAGGCCTGCAGCGCGAACGCGAACGTGACCCAAAGGGCCAACGGCGCGCGCCAACGGCGGATCCACTGCAAACTCGAGAGCGAGGCGGACGGCGGGCGGGCCATGGTGGCTCCAAGGGGCGGACTCGCAGGCGCACGAATCCGGCGGCAGGATACGGGAAAAGGGACGGGGCGGAAAGGGCAATCGACGGGCGCGCCGCACCTGGCCTGGCGACCGGCCGCGTTGGGACCGCACGCGGCCTTGCGGCTGGCCGTCACTTGCACGGCGATCGCGACACGCTACCATTGCGCCGCGGCGAGGAAGGTGGATGGCGACCTGGGCAATTGGCGACGTGCAAGGATGCTTTGAGCCGCTCAAGCGGCTGTTGGTTGCGATTCGCTTTGACGCCGTGCGGGACCGGGCGATTTTTTGCGGCGACCTGGTCAACCGCGGCCCGGACTCGCTCGGTGTGCTGCGGTGGGCGGTTTCGACCGATCGCGCGCAACCGGGCAGCGTGTCTACGGTATTGGGCAACCACGACCTGCACTTTCTGGCGAGGGCAGCGGGTCTGGTTGGCGCCAAGCGCACGGACACGTTGGACGAATTGCTGGCGGCCAAAGACTGCGACGCGCTGGCGTCGTGGCTGCGTCGCCAGCCGCTGTTGCGCAAGGTGCGCACGCCGCAGGGACCGACGGTGGTCGTGCATGCCGGCTTGGATGTCCACTGGACGGTGCACGGCGCGGAAATGCGCGCTCGGGCTGCGGAAAAGCTGCTCGGCAACGGTCAGCACCGCGATCTGCTGGCCGCTGTCAGCGGCACCCGAGAACCGCTGGACCCGGCGGTTCGCCATGCCGCGGATTTCGTGGCGACCGTCACCCGTGTGCGCTGCTGCACTGCGGACGGCACGCCGCAACCGGAGCACAACGGCTCGCCCGAGACCGCGCCGCCGCATCTACTGCCCTGGTACGCGGTGCCGGATCGCAAAAGTGCGGGCGCGCGAATTCTGTTTGGGCACTGGGCTGCGCTCGGTGTGCGCAAGGGCCCGGACTGGCAAAGCCTGGACTCAGGCTGCGTGTGGGGCAATGCGCTGACGGCCTTGCGACTGGAAGACGATCGCCTGGTGCAGGTCGCCGCAAAGTAGCGGGCGGGCTATTCGGTGCGGCCGAGCCGCCGCAGGGTCTTGGGCTCGTAGACACCGATGAGCCGTGCGGTCGGCGCGCCGGGCTTCTGACTGAGCACCGCCACGCCAGATTTCTTGAGCGCGGTAACGGGACCGGGCAGGCCGAGCAAGCGCGCCGCCATCTGGTCCAAATCGGGCGAGTGGCCGACCACGAGCACGCCGTCGTCCGGCAGCGAGCGCAGCACGGTGCACAGGTCGGTCGGATCGCCACCGGGCGCCAGACCGGCATGTGTTTCCAAAGCCAACCGTGGCACGCCAAGCGCCTCGGCGCCGAGCTCGGCGGTCTGCACGCAACGCAGCAGCGGACTGGACACGATGCGATCGACGACGACGCCCAAGCTGACGAGGCCATGGAGCGCCAGGCGGGTGCGCTCGCGACCTTCTTGGGTCAGCGCCCGCTCCGCGTCAGCCTCTGGACTGGCCGGATCGGTACGGTCAATGGCAATGCCGTGGCGCATCAAGTACAGGCGCATGGAACTCCTCGCGATGGCCGCAGCGGCTACGGCAGTTGACCGGGATCGACGGCCGGCCCGGGTGTTGTCGGCTTGGGCAAGCCCTGCAGATCCTCGTCCAGGTCGGCGTCGCCCTCGTGGCCCAAGCCCTCTGGCGGCGGTTCCTCTGAGCCATCCGGCGCACCGCCAAACACGACGTTGCAGTCGCCCAGGCGGTCGCGCTCTTCTTGGGTGATCTTGCCGCGCTTGAGCATGGCATCGGCATAGAAAATCAGCAGCTGCCGGTGCCACTCACTGATCTTGCCCGGCAAGAACTCGCCAGAAAAGTAGCCGGTCGGGCTCGGAATGATCGACGCCAGCCAGATGCACTGAAGTAAGGTCAGCTGAGCCGGCGGCCGACTGAAATACTGCCAACCCGCCGCGCCGATGCCGTAGATGTCGCCGGGCCCCAACTCGATGATGTTGAGATAGAGCTCCATCATCCGATGCTTGCGTTCGGCCTTGGTGGCCCCGAGCACGTTGCTGTTTTCGGCGTACCAGGTCACCACCGCTTCCTGCAGCTTGCGGGAGATGGTCTTCTCACGCCGCGGAAAGAACAGGTTCTTGATGAGTTGCTGGGTGATGGTGCTGGCGCCGCGCGCGAACCGGCCCTTTTTGAGGTTGGCGATGACCGCGCCCTTGATCGCCTCGGTCAAAAAGCCGCTGTGGCCGAAAAAGCCGCCATCCTCGGTCGTGAGCAGCACGTCGATGAACTTGGGCGACACCTGTTCGTACGGCACCCAGTTGGCGCTGCCGGGGCCGGTCTTGAAGCGCACCACCGACATTGAAGTCTGGCCGCTACTGCGATCGTGGTGATAGCGCATCGCCTGGTGCTCGAATTCGCCCTCAAACCGAGCAAAGTCGATATTCGGCCCAAGTGTCATCACTTTGACTTCGCCGAGCATCGGCTTGAACTCGAACTGCAGGCTGTCCATGTTGGCGGTGTCCAGCGAACCCTTGAATTCGTAGGACAAGCGTCCTTCGCACTGCATACCGGCTAGCGTGTCGGCAAAGCCCTTGGGCAGCGCTTGCACGACGTCCTGGCAGGTCACGGTCGGCACGGCAAAGTGGACCTGAAATACCGGCGCCGTGCGAAAGCGGTCCACGGCGCCGGCAACCTCGACGTGCACGTTGCCGACCTCGACGCGGCCAGACTCGACCTGGATACGCTGCGCCTTCAAGTCGATATCGAGCTTGCCGCTCGCGGTCGCCGTGACGCGCTCGATGCGCTGCTTGCTCAGCCGCGGCGAGTCGACCGACACATCGGCCATGGTGCCTTTGCCCTCGAGCGTCAGCTTGCCGGCTGGCGCGTTGACGAACACGGAGATGTTGCCCTGCTGAATCGCCGAGGTCTCAGTCACTACCCAGTTGGCCGGCAGCACGGCTGCGTAGGGCATCAGCGGCAGGTGGTCGAGCGAGACCTTGACCTCGCCGTCGCCGGTGCGCACGTCGAATTTGCCGCTGACCTGATTCTGCGCTGGCTTGCCCGGCACGTGAAAGTTCATCGCCAGCGTGACCAAGTCGGTGTCCGGCTTGCGCTCCAAGCGAATCGAGAAGTCTGAGACTTCGCGGGCGGCTGCCCCCGAGCGCTGGTCATCAAACCGCGCAGAGCCGTGTTCGACCACAACCAGCGGCACTGGCACCGACCCCATCGCCGTACGCAGCCGCTCAACTTGGCCTTGCAGGCGGTCAGCGCTCCGCGAGAAAAAGTCAGCTAGCCAAGTGCGGACTGAGGCGCCATCGGCCGGGTCGGATTTCTTCGGCTCAGGCTTCTCGGCAGGCTTCTCCTTTCCCTTCTTGGCCTTGCCCGTTGGCGGCGCTTCCTTGTCGACTTTGGCGGCGGCCTCGGCCGGATCGGGCGGCGCCAGTTCGTCATCGTCGTCGCCGACAACCGGCGCAGGATTAGCGTCGCGGCGCGCCACGATCACCGGATCACGCACCACGACCTGGGTCACATGCCGCAGCAACTGCCGCGCCGGGGCCGGAATCTTGCTCTCGAGCGCTGCGGGCAGCGGCAGCGCGGGCCCAGGCTGTTTGCTCAGACGGGCCGCAATCTCGCGGACATCCAAGCCGAACGCCGCGCGGCCGCTGGACTTGACCACGCGCACGCCCCCAAGTGCTGCCTCACCGTCGCTGCGCAGCGAGATCCGACCGACGCGGACACGCCAGTCGCCCGCGGCCACCGAAACGTCGGCCGGCAGCACCACCGCAATCTCGCCGCGCTTCTCAGGCCAGTCCAGCGAGCCATCGAGGCGCACGGGCTGGGCAATGCCCTGGACACGCACCGAGGCTTGGGCCTGCAGCCGCACTTTTTCCTGCACGGGCGAGTTGTTGACGAGGTCGACCGCGCCGCCGTCCAGGCGCAGGTGGCGCACGTCCAGCCCCGCCAGGGCAACCGGTGCGCCCTGGTCGTCGTCCAGCGCTAGTTCACAACCGCGCAACTGCACAGGCGGCACGTGCTTGCTCAGGTACTTGCGCCAGCCGCCGTCGGCAGCCGGGTCGTCGTCTTTGCGCGGACGGATGAGCCAGTCGACCACGGCCTGCACATTCAAGTGCCCTTGGGCGTCGCGGCGCACGCGCAAGCGCGGCCGGCTCACCTCAACCTTGCGTACAAACACCTTGGGCGACAGCACGCCATCGATGTCGAACTGCACCTCGATGCGCTCGATCTCTGCGATCGGCGTCTGGGGGTGCTGCTTGTCACGCACCGTCACTTGGCCGATGACCAGGCGATCGGTCAGGTCCGTCCACAGCACGCCAATCTGAACATCAAGGCCGCGGCGCGCAGCCCGCTCAGCCACCGCCGTGCGTAGCCGATCGGCGACTTGCAGCGGCGCAGTCTGCCACAGGTAGCCAGCGGCGGCGGCCAGCAGGCCGAGCAGCACGGGCACGGCGATGCGCAGCAGGCGGGCCATAGGGTGGCGCGGCGGCCGGTGGTGGTGTTCAGACAGTGGCGTAGGCTACTTGAGCGTTTCCTGGCCGGAGGAATAGATGATGGCGCCGATGAACCCGGCGGCACCGGCAATGGCGACCGCGACCATGGTCACGGTCTTGCCTGTCGACAGCAAGTCCACTTCGTAAGCCTTGAGCGTGTTGAGCGGCAGCAGCGTGTCGCGATCCGAAGCCACCAGCTGGCTCGAGGCCATCGAGAAGTTGAAGGGCGTCAACTGGTAGCGGCGACCGCCGTCGGTACGCACATACAGACGAGTATCGCGGCCCACGCCGACCTGCTGGCTTTTGGCGCTCTGCACCACGACCACGTCGGTTTCGCTGCGGTTGAGCAGCTTGCCGAAGTCGTCGGGGTTGTCCTTGTACTTTTCCTGCAGCTGGCCATCTTCACTGAGTGCGGTTGCCGACTGGAGTTTGCGGAACTCGTCTTGCGGCACCACGTAGGTGTTGTAGCAGCCAGTCCCGACAAGCGTCAGGCACAGCAGGAGCGCGGTCGCGGCGAGCGTCGGGCGGGTCATGCGTTCCTCGTGAAGTGCGGCGATGGGATGAGCCAGAGGGGCCAGCTGCGATGTGGCCTACGCCTTCTTGGCACCCATGTGCTCCCAGATGGCGTTGAGATCAGTTTGCAACAGGTAGAACGTCAGCAGGCCGCCCGTGCAGAACTGCCCGACGAGGTACACGACCGCGCGGTTGGGTACGTTGGCGCCGACCAGCTGAGCCATTTCGCCGATGGAGTTGAAGAACTTCCACATCACGATAAGGCCGTAGATGGGGATGAGCAGGTGCCACCAGGTAAAGCGCTTCTCGCCAAAGAAGGCATTGACTTCGTCGTAGCGCTTGATGAGCCACAAGATCGCCAGAATGAAACAAACGGCGTTCTTGATGGTGGTCATCACCGGATCTTCGATCGTGCCTGGCTGCCGGTTGGAACGGCGACCGCCGCCACCGCCAAAGCCGCCACCACCCGACGACCGCGGCGGATCGCTGCGCGGGGGCTCACTGCGGGGCGGGTCACTGCGCGGCGGCGGGGCTTCCTCGCGCACCGGTGCCATCTTGGGCTCAGGAGCGCGCGGAGCAGGTGCCGACTGGCGCTGCGGCTCGGGGGCCTTGGGTACAGGCGCCGGTGCCGGCGCCGCGGCCTTGGGAGCATCGTCCTGCTGATCAAACATCGCCAGCATTTCCGGCGACAACTCCATGGCGACCGTGGCTTCGTTTTCCCCGATGTTCCACGCGTCTTTCATTTCGTCGATCTGCGACGCGCCGACCCAGGTGCGCACGCGCTCGTCGTAAACGTACTCGTCCTGTGCCAAATCGCCAGTGCGCGCCATTTCGCGCAACTTGTTCAGATCGCAGGGAATGTACTGGCCATTGCGGTGCAACTGAAACGACATCGGACTGCTCCAGCAGGTTCGGGCGGCCTGCGTTGTCGGGTGGACGCGCAGCGTGCGCGTTCGGTCAGCTGTCGAGGCCCTTGAGGCGACGCAGATCGCCCATGACCTTCTGGTATTCGATTTCCCAGGTGTTGGTGCCTTCTTGCAGGTTCTTGATGCGGCGGCGGACTTCCTGGTCCAGGTCGTCGTCGACATGGGTATGGCGGTTGATAACGTCGCGCAGCGTGCGACGCAGCACGTGATCCTCGCCAAACACTTCTTCGACGTGGCGGCTGTGCAGCAGGGCTTCGATGATCTGCTTGGTGATGTACTCGACCGCGCGGTCGCCGACGCCAAAATTGCGCTCCTCGGCGATTTTCTGCTTGATCTTATTGAGTTGCGTGAACTCCAAGCCCTCTCGCGAGATCTTCTCGCGGGCGCGATCGGTCACGTCGCGATCGACGCGAATGTACTCGCGCAGCACGCTCTCGACGTCCAGCACCACCTCGCTCACCATCTCGTCGGCCACTTCGACGTCGCCAGTGCTGGCCAGCGCCTGCACCATGTCGGTCGCGATCGCGTTCACTTTGCCCGGATACAGTCGCATGTCGTCCCTTTTCGCCGGCGCGCAGCAGTTTCGTCGGCGCGCACCAGCCTGTTGCGGATGGCCGCGCTTGCGCGCAATCAACCCAATCGTGCCCGCGCGCAACGGTATGAACGTGCGCGCTGGGCGGGGCCACGGCCGGCGTTTTGGGGTCGCTTGCCGCGGCAGGGGCGAAAACCTAGCACGTTTGGGTGGGGGCGTATAGGTGCGCGCGCTTCGGTTTTTGGTGGCCTCGCGAACGCAACACCGGTCGGCCGCGACGTTTGCGCGACCGCGGCGGCCCCGGGATTTGTCTGAGAATCACGCGATCGCTATGCAAACCAGCCAAGCGGCAAGTCGGCTTGCAAAGACGCGAGCTTGCAACCTACCCAGCTTGCAAACGGAAGCAGTCGCAGAATGAACTACGCTGGGACCGTTCCTTACAGCCGTTCCAGGGCCCACGGCGCCTGGTACTCGTGCAAGCGGTTGAAGAAGTCGGCGTACTTGTCGGCGATGCCCGGTTCAGTGCTGGCCGTCAGGGTCTTTACCTTCTTTTTGCCGACGGTCTCTGTGCGTTCGACGACAAAGCCCTCTTCGATAAAAATCCGCAAGGCGTTGGTGAGGTTGACCTTGCTCATGGCCTCGTAGCACTCGACCGTGCCGAGGTCGAATGCCATCTGCGCGACTTTTTGGGCGTGATCGACAAACGCCGACTCGGTCATCGGGCCGGCCTTGAGCTGGCCGATGGCGCGGCCGACCAGGGCGTAAGACTCGATGAAATTCTGTAAGAGCTTGGCGTAAAGGCGCAGCGCGCCGCGGACCGTGGTGGCGACCGAAAGCGTGCCGTCCGCATGGCGCAGCAACCAGCCGGCCTCCAGAAACTCATCGAGGGTGCGCGAATATTGGTCCTCGAACTGCACGCCGGGCTCGTACACGAATTCGAATTTGAGCAAGCGGCTCAAGAACTTGGTCTGGGCTTGCAGGACGTCCGAAGCCATCGCGGGCGTGCGCTGCAGGTACGACAAAATGGCCGCAGCCAACAATGCGTCAGCGACGAACAGGTGCAACAGGTTGTTCTTGTAGTAGTCCAGGTGCATGCGGCCTTCGGCGCGCTCGATCACGACCTCTTCGCTGTCAAAGCGCCGCCGCAAGATCCACTTGCTGGCCGAGAACAGGGCCAATGCGTGTTCGACCACGCCATGGACCGCCTGACCGATCGCGCGCGCGCGTTGGCTCAAATGACCAAAGGGATCGGGCTGACCGCCCGCTTCGGCTTGGCGGGCCGCGTCGTGTTGCTCGGCCAGCAGGATCTGCTGGCGCTGCACCTGCATCGCCGTGACAATGGGCTCAGACAGCACGGCGCCGCGGCGGATGGCGATGTCGAGCAAGTCGCCGACGCGCAGCGACAGGTCTTCGCGGGCGATGCCTTTGTGGGTTTTGCTAAGCAGCACTGCGGCTACCAGCGCGGTCGGCGTCAGCACCGCGGCCTGGTTGATGCCGCCCAGAATGCGCCAACCGCACACCTTGAGTGCGCGGTCGAAGGCTTTGGCGTCGCGAACGCCGTCCTGGCCCATGGCGCCAAACTCTTCGAGCAGCGCCCGCACGCTCATCGGTTCGCCGAACTGGATGCGGATGCGGCCGTACTTGTGCACCAGCACTTGGGTCGCCTTGAGCACCTCGACGGGCGATTCCGCTACCTTCTCGCCACCTTCGAGTTCTTTGCGGTAGGCCTTCTCTTCGATCAGCCGCTCGTAGCCGAAATTGGCCGGCACGAAGACAATGTCGTCGCGGCGACCATCGGCGACGGTCTCCAGCACCAGCTTGACCAGACCGAACTTGGGCGGCAGCAGCTTGCCGGTGCGCGAACGCGTGCCCTCGGGAAAAAACTCGATCCAATGACCGTCCGTCAGCAGCTTGCGCACGTAGTGACGAAAGGCGGCGGCGTAGATCGGCTGGCCAGCAAACGTGCGACGCAAGAAGAACGCGCCGGCTCTGCGAAAAATCGAGCCCAACGGAAAGAACGACAGGTTGGCGCCGGCGGCGATGTGCGGCGGAATCAGACCGTTGCGATAAAACAGGTAGCTGATGATGAGGTAGTCGATGTGGCTCTTGTGGCTGGGCACGATGACCAGCGGGTCCTTGCGGCCGGCGAGGCGCAGGCGGTCCAGGCCTTCTTCGTCCACCTCGATGCCGTCGTAGATGCGCGCCCACAAGAGCGTCAGCACAAACGACAGGAATGCCAGCATGTTCATGGTAAAGGTCGCGCCGATCTCCTTGAGGTTGGCGTGTGCCTCCTTGGTCACTTCGGGTAGCGGTCGGTTTTGCTGGGTAGCGATGTGACCCAGGTCGGCTAGAACCTCTGGATCGTTGAGAATTTCCCTGCGAATGACCTCCGGCGGTCGGATCGGCGCGCCGCGAATGACACGGTCTTCCTGCTGCAGCGCTTGGACAATGTCGCTGCGCAGTCGCTCGGCGAGCACCATGTCGTCGCGTGTCGCGGCGTGGCGGCCCAAAAAGGCCTGCAGATCGATCGGTTCACCCATGCGCACGTGCGCCCGGCGGTGGTTGAGTACGAACGACAGCAACTTGCGCAGACGACCCGGCGCCGAAGGATCGCCAAAGAACTCGTCGATGATCGAGTGGCGGCCGCGGTCGGGATCGCGTTCCCACACTAGCACTTGCGGCACGACCAGCAGCGGAAACTCGATGGTCCGCTGCACCTCGACCAGTTCGCGCAGATAGGCCATCTGGGGCTTGGGGTTGAGCAAATCGAGCAGCGAGAACCCGCGGCGCAAGAACAGCACCACAGGCTCGCGGCGGCGCAAAAGGCCGTGCAGGATCTCGTCTTCACCCTTAGCGCTGGCGCGCCCAAACAAACGCCGCACCCAGGCGGCGACCACCCAGCGCACCGGCTGCAGCCAGCGCATCGACACGCCGTTGGCAAAGCGGGCCAGCGGCAAGCCGTGCTGCAGCCACGCCCAGTTGAAATAGAAGTAGTCGAGCATGCTGATGGTCGTCAGCACGTGCACCAGCCCGCCGCCCTGTCGATGCAGAGCGTTGAGATCGTTGGCGAGCTTGGCCGGAAACGCCACCGGCTTGAAGAACAGCCACGCAAACCAGCGGGCGAGCCAGCCCAGGCGCGGCACCATTGCCGATGGGTGCTGCAAGTCGCGATCCTGCAAACCATCGGCGGGCGCCAGCGACACCGCGCGCAGCCCCATCGGCGTCATCACTGCGCCGCGGGCACCCGCTGCACCGCGCGAGGGCGTCAGCGCCAGGGCCGGCGGGACCGGCTCGGTGGGCGGTGTAGGGTCAGGGCTGGGCGCGGACATCGGGTGACCTCAGGCGGATCGTCCCCGAGTTGCAGGCCGCGCGCAAGGCCGCACAATACCGGCGTGGCGGGCCTAGTCGGTCCGTTCACACCCCGCCGTCGATCGCGCAACGCATGATCATAACTACTGATAGACACTGCACAATTCATGCAACTGCCGCCGGCCTTGCCGTGCCCCACGCGCGACTGACGTTGGGGTATGCGGCAACCGGCTGGGCTGCGTTCTTGCCTGAAGCGACGCCGGGCGTGCGCTCAGGCAGTCGCATCGTCGCGTCCGCGGTCGCAGCGCGCCTTTTGCCCCGGCGGCGGGTGCCTGCGCTGGGCCTGCCTTGGCATCGGCCGATGATGCTGGGTCCGGTGACCCTGGCCGTCGCTCCGGCAGGCGCCGGGCCTGGGACGGCGCTGCTGACCATCGGCGATGCGGAGCAGGCCGTGCTCGACGCGCGCTGGGCGGGCGGCGCGCCTTGGGGACCGTTCGGGTGGGACGGCGCGCCAACGGCCGACGTCGTGATCGTGAATAGCCTGCACCTGGCGGTCGCGAGCGAGCCATGGCCTGCGGTGGTGGCGCGGGTTCGAGCGTGGGCAAATGGCGGCCGGCTGGTGACACCGGACCCCGTGATCGGCGCAGTGCTGGCGCTCGACCTGGCAGCGTCTGGCGTCCTTGCCAGTGTCCAGGGTCGGGTCCGGCGCGCGCTGCGGCGCTGGGTCGCCGAGCGACTGGTGCCCAAAGCGGCGGCGACGCCGTTGCTAGAGCCGGTTCGCGGCGCGCGGCCGCTGGTCGTGGTCGATGGCCGGGCCGGGCGGCCGGACGACCTGTGGGTGGGCGACCCAGGTGACAAGCCGGCGGGCGCGGCGCAATGGCTCGCTTTCTCGCGGTTTGGCGCCCGCGATCCGCTGCTGGCGCTGATTGCAGCGTGTGGCGCACGCACGGTGCTGGATGTGGGGCCGAGCACGGCGCCGCTGGCCGAATTGCTTGCGGGTACCGGCGCTGAAGTTGTGCGGCTGCGGCCGGCGCAATTGGCCCTGGCGGAGGCTGCGTGAAGTGTTGAGCGGCCTGGCCGGGCGCGTTGCGCGGCTGTGCCCGCTATGCCATCCTAACGCCATGTTCCTCGCCCGCGTCGTCGGTACTGTGGTCGCAACCAGGAAATCCGAAGGGATGCAGGGCATTCGCCTGTTGATGGTGCAGCCCGTGGGCGAAGATGACCGGCCGCGCGGCAAAGCCGTGTGTGCCGCCGACGCCACGCTAGCGGGTCCCGGCGATCTGGTGCACGTCACCGAGTCGCGCGAAGCCGCGCTGGCCTTTCCCGATCCGTTCATCCCGGTCGATGCCGCGATCATCGCAGTCGTTGATCAGGTGACGTCCACCGTCTAGGTAAGCTGTGATTCTCGCGCGCGTCGTCGGCCATGTCGTCTCGACCATCAAGCACCCGGGGCTCGTGGGCCGCGCGGTGTTCAGCGTGCAGCCGGTCGACGAATTCGGGGCCGATGCGGGCGAAACCTTTCTGGCCGTTGACCACGCACAATCGGGTCCGGGTGACACGGTCATCGTGCTGCGCGAAGGCAACGGCATCCGCCAGGTCCTCGCCGACAAGAACAACCCGATTCGCTGCCTGATTGTCGGCGTGGTCGACGCCGTCACCCCCGCTGCCGCGTAATCGATGGCCGCCAAGCTAGCCGTAGTTCCGGTGCACACCGTGCAAGGCAGCGAAGGCAGCCTCGCCGTGCTACGCCGCCAGTTGCTGGCAGTCGCCCATGAGCTGCACAGCCGCGGCTGGGTCGCCAACCACGATGGCAATGTTACCGTGCGGATCGGCGGCGACCGCTTGCTGGCCACGCCGACTGCGCTGTCCAAGCGGGTGCTGACCGAGGCCGACCTCATCGTCGTCGACGCCGACAACCGCGTGGTCCAGGGCGGCCGCCGACCTTTCTCGGAGATCGCGCTGCACCGGGCCGTGTACGCCGCCCGCGACGATGTGCGCGCGGTGGTTCACACGCACGCGCCGTCGGCCACTGCGCTGTCCGTCGTCGGCGCCGCGGTCGAGCCGCGCATCATCGCCGAAGCGGTGGTGTCGCTGGGCGCCGAAGTGCCGCTCATTGCCTATGGATTTCCACAAGGGGCGGATCAGCTGGCCGCGCTCAAGGCAGCTGCGATCGCCTACGATGCGGTGACGCTCGGCAACCACGGTGTGCTGGCCTGGGGCGATGACCTGGAGCAGGCGTTCTTGCGCGCCGAACTGGTCGAGCACTTGGCGACGATCCAACTGCGGGCGTTGGCTGTCGGTCCGTTGCGCACCGTACCCGCGGCTGACCTTGAACGCCTGCTGGCCGCGCGCACAAAGGCGGGCCTCGGGCCGGCGGCCCGCAAGAAATAGTCAGAGGGTCAACTACTTGGCCAGGCCAAGCGACGTGACGAGTCCGGCGCTGACCGTGAATGCCGCGGACAACGACTCCTTCTTGCCATCGCCGTCCAAGTCCAAGTCTGGCTGCACCAGGTTAGCCACCAGCTTGGCAAATTGGAGCTTGGCGGCGTTGCCGCCGGCAAACGCGGCATCGGGAATCTGATCGAACGCGGCGGCCAGCGCGTCGTGCGGAACTGCCCCGCACAACACGCCTTCAAAGCCCTTGGGCGCGGCCAAATTGCCGCTCAACTTGCCGACGAGGCGCGCCGCGAACAGCGGAACCTCAAGCGCCAGCACACCGGCTTGCAAGGGCACGGTGACCACTGCGCCCGCACCGCCGACAGAAGCTACGCCGGTGCCGGGGTCGATCGAGCCGCCCGCCAGCGCTGCCTTGGCCGGGCACATCGGCCCCGCGGCTTGCAGTTCGTAGGCGTCAGGCTCGACCAACACTGAGCAGGCGGGGCCTGGGCAACTCGCCCACGAACCGGTAGGCGTGGCCAACGCCGGCAGCAAGGCCACTTCGGGCGCCTGCGGCGAGCCCGACCACAGCAGCACCCGCACCTTGCCGAGCGCCGCCTGCGCGGAAGCGCCCGCCTGGTTGAACTGGGCCAGCGCTCCGAGCGCCGAGTCGGGTTTCTTGTCGTCGTTCAAATCGCACGCGGCGGCAAGCGGCGCGTAGGCAAGCGCCGCAAAAGCAGTGACTGGCCCCTTGGGGGGCTCAGGTTTGCAATTGGGCGCGACGCAGGCGCCTCCCGAACACACTTCTTCGGCCTTTGGGCAGGCGCTCAGCTGCCAGGCGCCGCTGCACAGCGCTAGCGCCGCCCCCGCGCATGCCGTCTGGCCCTGACCGCAGACCTTGGTCTTGCACACGCCGTCCGAGCAGGTCTGCGCGCCGCAATCCTGACCGAGCAGCCAGTCGGTGCCGGCGTCGTTGCAGGCGACCGCGTGGTTGTCCTGACAGCCGAGCGCGCCGGGCTTGCACAGCTTGGGCTTACAGCCACCGCCAGAGCACACCTGGCCCGACTTGGCGCAGTCGTCGCCGGTGGGCGATGCAGTGCCGGCGGCGTCGCAGACCATGGGCTGGGTGCCTTTGCAGCCGCTGTCGTCGGGCTGGCAGTAGCCGGGCGCCGGCAAGCAGCCGATGCCAGGGGCGCAGGCGGTGTTGGTCGGGCAAGCAAGCGGCAATGACCACGAAAGGCCCGGCGCTTCGCAGGTGGTGTACAGGCCGCCGACGCAGTCGAAATCACCAACATTACATAGCGTCTTCTGGCACTTGCCGGCCGCGCACACCTCCTGCTTGGCGCCGCAGTCCTGCACGGCCTGCCAGTCCTTGCCGGAACACTGCACCACGGCGTCACCTTCGCAGCCCAGACCGCCGTTTGCGCAGGGAATCGGGACGCACACCCCGAGCTTGCACACGGCGCCATTGGCGGCACAGTCGGCTACGGTCAACCAGGCAGTGCCTTGCGGCGAGCAGACTTCTGCGACCTCACCAGTGCAGTGCTTGCTGCCGCCATCGCAGACCTTGGGTGCGCAAGCCGCATTTTCACACAGTTGACCCAAGGCTGCGCAATCTTTGACGACTTGCGCGGCCGTGCCGCTGGCGTCGCACGCCACGACCTTGTCGCCGTCGCATGTGGAAACACTGGGCTTGCACAGCTGCAGCTTGCACTTGCCGGCGACGCACAACTGAGCCGAGCCACACAGCAGCGTCTGCAGCACGCCGTCGGAACCGCAGACTGCAACGCTAGTGGCGTTGGCGCAGGTGGCGGGACCGGGCAGGCACGCAGGGTCGACGTCGGCAACGGCGCTGCCGTCCGCATCGCCTTTGGCGTCCTGCGCTACCTCGACCGCAGCGTCGGGCGGTACGTCGGCGGTGGCATCGTTGGGCGCGGCCTCGTCGGCCGCATCGAGGACATCTGGCGCCGCAGGCACTTGTGGCCCTGTGTCGGCAACAGTTTCGAGCGCAGTCTCGCTTTTGGCGGCGTCCACGGCCGCGGGTGGCGCCGCCTCTGCACAACCAACAACGGTGGCGGCCATCGCCAGGAACAGAGAGCAGCGCATTGCAGCACCTTCGCTGGCCTTGCCGGCCGTCGGCTGCGCATGGTACTTGCGCCGCCGGAGGAAGCCCATGCCCGAGTCGCAAGCGCCTGCAGTCATCATTGAACGCCAGGGATCACTAGCCCTTTTGGTGCTCAACCGCCCCGCCAACCGCAACAGCATGACGCCTGAATTGCTCGACGCGTTTGCGGCCGCGGTCGCCAGCGTGCGCCAGATGACCGACGTCCGCTGCGTTGTGGTGACCGGCCGCGGCGGCTCATTCTGCGCTGGCGCTGACTTCAGGTCGGGCGTGCAGCGCACGGGCGACGGTCGCCTCGGCGCTGAGCGCAGCTTTGCCATGTACACAGCGTTCTTGAGCTTGCTCGACCTCGAGGTCCCAGTGGTGGGCGCCTTGCAAGGCCACGCAGTCGGCGGCGGCTTTGGCCTCGCAATGGTCTGCGACCTGCGCATCGCCAGCGAGTCGGCGCGCTACGGTGCCAACTTCGCCCGCTTGGGTCTGGGCAGCGGCATGGCGATCTCAGATCTGTTGCCGCGGCTGGTCGGCGTGCCACGGGCGATGGAGATGTTGTTGACGGGCAAGCTGGTTTCGGGCGAGCAGGGGGCGCTGTGGGGCCTGTTCAACCGAGCAGTGCCAGCCGATGAGGTGCTGCCGGCGGCGCTGGAGCTGGCCAATGACATCGCCTTGAGCGCACCCATCGTGGTGCGCATGACCAAGCGCGCCATCTACCAGAACCTGGGCTGGGATCCGCGCACGGCCGCCTGGCGCGAGGCGTTTGGCCAGGCCGCGACCGTCGACACCGCCGATTGCGCGGAAGGCGTGGCTGCGCTTTTGGAAAAGCGCCTGCCGCAGTTTGCAGGTCGGTAGGCGACGCGCGAGCGTTCCGCTATGCTTTCGCGCCCCGCGGCGCATCATGCCGCGAAATCGCTTGGTTTTTCGCCATGGACGTCGCCGCTCGCAGCAACTTCTTGACCGACATCATCGACGCCGATCTGGCGGCCGGCACGCCCGGGGGCCTGGTGCGCACGCGCTTTCCGCCAGAGCCCAAGGGCTACCTGCACATCGGCCACAGCAAGTCGATTGCGCTCAATTTCGGCCTCGCGCGGCAGTACGGCGGCGTGTGCAACCTGCGTATGGACGACACCAACCCGGTGACCGAAGACGTCGACTACGTGCAGTCGATCGAGCGCGATGTCGCCTGGCTCAGCGGCCGTTGGGACGGCGCGGTGCGCTACGCTTCGGACTACTACGGCCGCATGTACGAGTTGGCCGAGCGGCTGGTCCGCGAGGGCAAGGCCTACGTCGACAGTCAGTCGGTGGACGAGATCCGCAGCAACCGCGGCGACTTCAACCGGCCCGGCGTCAATAGCCCGTTTCGCGGCCGCGGCATCGACGAGAACCTCGACCTGTTGCGGCGCATGCGCGCGGGCGATTTTGCCGACGGCAGCCACGTGCTGCGGGCCCGTATCGACATGACCCACCCGAACGTGCTGATGCGCGACCCGTTGCTGTACCGGATTCGCCACGCTCACCACCATCGCTCCGGCGACGCGTGGCCGATCTACCCGATGTACGACTACGCCCACCCGCTTGAAGACGCCATCGAAGGCATCACTCACTCGATCTGCACCCTGGAATTCGAGACCAACCGCGAACTGTACGACTGGGTCGTGGACAACACTGGCCCTTGGAATCCGCGGCCGCGGCAGTACGAGTTTGCGCGATTGGCGCTCGGCTACACGGTGATGAGCAAGCGCAAGTTGCTGCAGCTGGTCAAAGACGGCTACGTCGCCGGCTGCGACGATCCGCGGATGCCGACGTTGGCTGGCATTGCCCGGCGCGGAGTGCCGGCCGAGGCGCTGCTCGACTTCGCCGAAATGGTCGGCGTGGCCAAGAACAATTCGCTGGTCGACATCGGCAAGCTCGAGTTCTGCATCCGCGGCGACCTGGAGAAGCGCTGTCCGCGCGCCCTGGCGGTGCTCGACCCGCTGCCGATCGTGCTGACCAACTGGCCAGACGACATGGTCGAAACCTTAGAGTTGCCGTGGCGGCCGAACGACCCGACGGCGGGCACCCGCAGTGTGCCGTTCAGCAAGCACCTGCTGATCGAAAGGGACGACTTCGCGCAGGTGCCGCCCGACGGTTGGAAGCGGCTGGCTCCAGGTCGCGAAATACGGCTTTTCGGCGCGTTTTTCGTGCGTTGCGACGGCGTCGAGACGGATGCGGCCGGAAAGGTCACTGCGCTGCGCTGCACGGTCGATTTGCACACCAAAGGCGGCACGGCGCCTGATGGCCGGCATCCGGCGGCGACGCTGCATTGGGTCGACCGCCGCACGGCCGTGTGCGGCGAGACGCGCTTATACGATCGCCTGTTTGTGGTCGAGCAACCGGACGGTGACGGCGACTTTGTCCAGCATTTGAACCCCGATTCGCTCAAGACTGCGACCGTGTACGCGGAGCCCGCGCTCGGTCTTGCCCGGGGCGGTGACCGCTTCCAGTTCATGCGTTTGGGCTTCTTCTACGCCGATCCCATTGCCAGCGCGGCCGGGGCGCCCGTGTGGAACCGCACGATCACGCTGCGCGACACTTGGTCGCGGCCTGCGGACAAGACCAACTCGCAACCTGCCCGCGGCGATCGGCCCAAGGCCGCGGCAGTGCACAGCGCGGGCGAGCTCGATGCTGGCTTTGCCGCCAAGGTCGCTGCCGACACTGAGTTGGCCGCCCTGGCAGAGCGCTATCAGTTGCCGACCGCGGCGCTCGGGCGCCTGGCGGCCGATGCGGAGCGCCTGCAGTTTCTGCGCGACACGCTGTCGGCCGGCGCACCTGGCGACTTGGCGCTGCGCTGGCTGCAAAATGACGTGGCTGGAGCGCTCAGCGGCAAGCCGCTGCACAGCGTTGCCATCGACGCCAAGGGCTTTGCTGCATTCGTGCGCTTGGTCGGCGAAAGCAAGCTGACTCACGCTGCCGCAAAGCAGCTGCTGGGCCCGTGGCTGATGCGCGGTGGCGATGCAGCGCTGGTGGCGGCCGAATTGGGCCTGCTGGGCGCGGACGCAGTCGCGATCGACAAGGCGGTTGCTGAGGTGATCGCGCAGATGCCAGGCGAAGTGGCGCGGCTGCGGGCCGGCGAGCAAAAACTGGTCGGTGCACTGCTCGGTGCCGCATTGCGCAAGGCTAAAGGTGCCGACGCCGCGCAGGTGCGTGCTGCGCTGTTGCGCGCGGTCGGCTAACGGAAGCTGGGCCATGCTCACGCGCGGCACCGGCGCGCTGCTGACCTTCGGATTGGCGGCGGCTCTGCTGACCTGGACGGCAAGTCCGCTCTCGGATCACCCGGATACGCTGCGCGACTGGTATGCGGCGCGCGATTGCGCTGAACGTAGCCAGTGCCTTCTCGCTGGATCCGCGACCAGTTTTGGCGGTTTGCAGAACGGCACGCTGTTTCCGGGCGCCCTCGCCGGCCTGGTCGCAGTGGGTCTTGATTTGCCGGCCGCGTGGTGGTCGGTGGTCGTGGCGACGGCGCTTGCCACAGTTGGTGTCTGGCTGGCGGGCGAAGCACTGAGCTGGCGGGGAGCAGCCCTCGGTGCAGCGGTTGCGGTGGCGCTGTGGGCGGCCTGCCTGAGCACGCAGACGCTGTGGGCACCGGCATTCGCGCCGATCCTGGGGTCGGTGGCGGGTCTGTGGGCGCTGGCGAGCCCTGCGCGAGGAACTATGGGCGTCCAATGGGCGCTCGGGTTAGGCCTGGCCGGCGGGCTGCTCATCGACTGCCACCCGATGGCGACGGCGGCCTGGGCCGGCTGGTGGCTGGCGCTGGGCCTTGACGGTCCTGTGGCCGCCAGAGTGCTGCGGCTTGCCATCGCGGCAGTGGCCGCCACCGGGCTCGGCTGGGCGATAGCGCCCGTCGCAGTCGAGAGCAACCTGCGCATCGCCTGCCAGTTTGCGGTGGCACAGCCGCTGGTGGTGTTGATTGCGGCTGCCGCGGCAGTTGGCCTCACGTTGCTCGTCCGCAAGGTCCAAGACGAGGTGGTGGCGAGACTCATCGTCGCGGCGACGGTGCCGCTCGCGGTTGCAGTAGGTGGTCGCATTGCAACGGGCCACGAATTGCATCCGCGCTATCTGGCAGCCGCCGCCCCGGCACTGGCCTGGTGGCTGGCGGCGGCGTGGCCGTGGCCGCCTCGATCGGCGGCGTTTGCCGCAGCTGTTGTCGTGGGGGCCGCAACCGGCATCTTGGGTCGCGGCTGGGTCTCCAATGGGCACACGTGGGCGCAGGTGGCCGCCTTGGCGCCGATGGCCCGCGATGCCGGGCTGCGCTGGCCGCAAATCATCGGCCAGGTGCAGAGCCACGGCTGTCGCAAGGTCGCCGCAGCCTTGGGGGGCGCGCTGCCGTCGGGCCCTGCCACTGCAGCGGCAGCGGGCCTCGGCCTGCAGATCGTGGACCTGCCGGCCTCCCTGAACCCGGGCAATGGGTGGTGGCTGCTGCCAGCGGCCCCGGTTTCGGGGCTGCGCGCCTGGGCGCGCATCGTGCCGAGTTGGCTCCGCAGCGACAGCGGGCGAGTCTGCGTCCGAGCCGACCACCTCGCACAGCGGTGTGAGCCTATTCAGCCCGGCATCACCTGGGGGCCCAGTGGGGCGCCCGCTGTATGGCCAGACGCACCGCTGCATACCCGCGCCTACCCGCGGCTGACTACGTTGGCGCCGCCCGACGGCATGGCAAGCGAGACGAGCGTGGAAGTCGGCCTGGCTAGCCCTGGTGGCACGCGGCTGCTGCGGGTGCTTGACCTGCCTGACCGCCGCTGTCCCTGGCGGCTGGCCGATGCCGGACCGTGCACGGTCACTGCCGTCAAAGCGGGCACCTTGCATTTGCGCTGCTCACAGCGCGCAGATGGGATGCTGCGATTTGCCCGCAACTGGGGGCCGGGATGCGACGACAACCGGCAGTGGGCAGAGGGCCCGCCGTGCCTGCTGGAGGGTGATCCCGCCGACGCCCGATGGCTGGCCGAGGTCGCCGTCCCGTGAAGACGGGCAGCGCGCTCCTCGTGGGCATTTGCACAGCGAGCGTTGCGGTCGCCGAACCTGTATTGCCGCCTTCGGCCGCGACGGTTGTCCAAGCAGTTGTCGACGCCGTGCACGCCGACTCGCGATGCGCGGCCTGGCGGGACTGGACGGAGATCGAGTTGCAAGCGGATCGGGCGCTACTGCGGCCGCCGTCGGGCCCGGGGCGCGCTGTGTTGATCCACGCAACGCAACGACCATGGCTGCGCTATGACGCGGCCAACAGCCGCGACGTGCCGGACGGTGCCGGCGATGTGCAGTGCCTGGAGCGCGCGATCCTGGCAAAGGTCACGCATTCGGTCTGGCGCGATCCGACACCCAGTCGCGACCGCCCCCGCGCGCCGGCCGTCCAGCCGCTGGCGCCTGTCGACGCAGAGCGCCGTCGGACTACGGTGGCGGTGTGGATGTGGCTGGCGATTGCACTGGGGCTGAGCGGCGCGATCGGCGGCCTCGCATTGCGCCGTTTGCTTGCTCGGCCCACGGCCCGCTGACCATGCACAGAATCACGCTGGCGCGGTCACAGGCCACCGGCGGCTTCCAAGTCCTCGACCGCCATCCGAATTGTTTCCTTGGACTCGCGCCCTAAACCGGCCAAGGGCAGCCGCACCTCGATGACCAGTCCGCCGCCCTCGCGTGGCGAGGCACGGGCGCTGCCGCCGTGCGATTCCGCTATCCGCTTGACGAGATAGAGGCCCAAGCCGGTGCCGCCGGTCGTTGTGGAACGCGAGCGGTCGGTGCGGTAGAAGGCCTCAAATACCAGCTGACATTCGTCCGGCGCCAGGCCGGGCCCGCGGTCGAGCACGGCGACAATCGCGGCCCCCGCTTCGTCGCGACGCGTCTCAACGCGCAACTGCCGCTGCACAGTGCGACCGGTCCCGTCGACGCCTTCGGCGGCGTGCTGCACGGCGTTTTCGAGCAGCGTCGAGAACACCCGGTCCAGCGCGTTTTCATCGCCCATCATCCGCGCATCGCCAAGGGTCAGCGCGACTTCAACCTGCCAGCTCAGGCCCTGCAAGCGCCGACGTTCGCGGTCGACAACCGCGGCGATCAGCTTGTCGAGATTGAATTCGCGCCGTTGCGGCAGCGCACCTTCGGCGCCGATGCGCTGCGCCTCCAACAGCCGTGCGATGTGGCGCTCGAGCAGCCGGACCTCTTCTTCGAGCTCTTCGACCAGTTGCTCACCATCGCTGCGACGGCGATCGACGCCGCCAGGAGCCGCCGCACGGCCGCGCAAGAATTCCTGGCGAATCAGCTCCAGCGCGACTTCCATGCGCGCCAGCGGCGACCGCAACTCGTGCGAGATCCCCGCCAGCAAATCGCGTTGAGCCTGCAGCAGGCGGCCGATGCGGTCCGCCATGACGTTCAGCCCCAGGCCGAGCTGGCCAAAGTCGTCGAGCGGCTCGGTAGGTGCGCGCGCGGCAAGATCACCGACGCCGAGCTCGGTCGCGACGTCGCGCAACACCTTGAGGCGGGCGGCGTTGCGTTGCAGCTGTGACAGTGCCATCGCCAGCAGACCGGTCACCAGCAGCAACGCCGCCAGGTGCAGCCCCACCAGCAAGCCGAGATGTTCGGGGGCAGCGCTGCGCACGACCAGGACCAACGACGCTGCAATGGTGACCAGTGCGAGCATGGAAACGGCCACCAGCAAGCGCTCGCCGTGAGACAGCAGCGGTAGCGGTGAACTCGGGTCGCTGGTGCGTCGGGCCAGGCGGCTGACGTCGCTGTGGCCGGGGTCGGGGGTGCGACCCGTTGGTGAGGCGCGGGCGGCGAGAGCAGTCAAGGGCCGACTACCTTTGGGGGGCGACAGGCGACGGCCGCAACTGAGGCGGCCGGCCATGATACTGCGAGTTTGCGCGGTCGGTCCGCAGCGTCAAGCCAGCACGCGTCCACCGCGCCGCTGCGACGTTGCGGCATGACGTCAGGGCGCGGCCTTGGTGTCGCTGGGCATGTCGGCAACCAGCATGTAGCCCGTGCCCCAAATCGTCTTGATATACTTTGGGTTGCGTGAATCCGCCTCGATCTTTGCGCGCAAGTTCTTGACGTGCACGTCGATGGACCGGTCATAGGCCGCATAGCCGACGCCGCGCAGCATATCCATCAGCGCATCGCGGCTGAGCGTCTGTCCTGGATAGCGCATGAAGCAGCGCAGCAGGTCGAATTCCGTGGTCGTCAGCGCCACTGGCTCGCCGTGGATGCTCACCTCGCGGCGCGCACCATCCATCGCCAGCGGGCCGACTTTGATGAGTTCGGTGGTTTGACCGCTGGTGGCGCCATCGGCCCGGCGCAACACCGCCTTGACGCGGGCCAACAACTCGCGCGGGTTGAAAGGCTTGGGCAGGTAGTCGTCGGCGCCTAGCTCCAAGCCGACGATGCGGTCATTCTCGGTGCCTTTTGCGGTCAACATGACCACCGGCACCTTGCTCTGCTGGCGAATCCGCCGCAAAACCTCAAAGCCGTCGATGCCCGGCAGCATCACGTCGAGCACCACGAGGTCAAAGACCTCAGACGTGGCCCGACGCGCGCCTTGCAGGCCGTCGGTCACAACCGCGACTTGAAAGCCCTCGGGTTTGAGCAACCGCTCAAGCAGGGCGCCTAACCGGATGTCGTCGTCAACCAACAAGATGCGCGCCATCGCCGCCTCGTGGCCGCCTCCAAACGGGCGGCATCGGCATGATTTGTAGCACAGATCAAGTTGACGTGTAGGCGCCCGGCGCGGCCCAAAGGGTCACAGTTTCACAAGATTTCTCAACCGTAGCGGCGATGTTCGTGCAGCATGGGGCCGCATTCGCTCTGCCGCTGCGCTTGGCTGCGCGCCTGGTGGCGGACCTAGGGTACGGCCTGGACGGGCGCCCGCAATTGCACGGCCGGCTTGCGACTCGGACCGATGGGTGCGTCCTGCTGCCCCGCGCCGCGAAACTGTCGAGGCCCGCCGATGGCGATCAACTGCAGCGCGATTTGGTGACCGATGTCGCTGCGCTGAAAGTCGCAGTCCGTCAGTTCCGCCAACTGCTTGCCGGCGGCCACCAAGTCAGCGCCCTTGTCGATTTGCTGCAGCGCCTCGTCGACGCCAGCCTGCACGCGCGCGATGTCCGCCTCGTCGCCGGGATCGGGCGCGGGTCGCACGTAGCCCTTGTGGCCGGCCGCGATGCTCTCAGTCCGTCGCTGCAAGTGCCCAACCGCCCACGCCACCACGTAAAGATCGGTGTCGCCGAGCGTCTTGCCCAACTCGATCAAGCGCTTCTGGTCCTGGTCGCCGCCGCACAGCCCGATGGCAATCCAGGCGCGGTAGCGCACGATTTCATTCCTGTTCTCGGTCAGAGGCCAGATGTGGGCAGCAGCTTCTGGCTTGCCGGTCCGGGCGAGCGCCGCCATGGCCGCGAGTTGCCCCGATAGCTCACCTCTAGCCATCTGGCCCGCGAGCGCCGGGATCACACGCGGGTCATCAATGCCACCGAGCATCTCCATGGCCTTGGACCGACGTTCGCCGCTGTGACTGTCTAGGTCCCCGATGAGGGTAGGCACGGCCCGTTCGCCCATTGCGGCCACCCGCACGGTCGACATGCCAGCCTGACCCGGTGGGTCGTCGAAGCGGCCGCGCAGCATCCGCGGGTCCTCGACGCTCTTTTGGTACAGGAAGTAGATCGCCACCAAGGATGCAAGCACTGCCAGCAGCGCGAGCGCCACCACGGCCATGCGGGCGTAGGCCTTGGGGCCAAACGTCTGATCACTCAACGCGGGCATTGCGTAGCTCTGCGGGTCGAGGCCCGCCGCGGCAAGGTAGGGCATGACAGCATTCTGGCAACGCGCAGGGTGCGCGTTAGCGCCGGCGACTTGGACGCGTGAAGGCCGCTGAGGGCTTGCTGAACCCGGGTCCTTGCCGACAATTCATCGTCGCCGCGACCAAAGGGTCACAGGCAAGGTTCGACGACCGTGATGTCGTCCAAAAAGATGCCCTGGTTCTTGGCGTTGTTGATGCCGTCTTTCGAGTCGAAGTAGAACTCGATAACCAGGCCGCCTTTGCCCTTGTACTTGACTAGGTCGACTTTCTTATCGACCAGCTTCTTGGCCTCTTGATCGAAGTCGAATTGCGCCTTGTTGGCGTGCGACCACACCACTTCATTTTTGATGTCAGTGCCGGGCACCGAAACGCGAATTTCGAAGGTCTCAAAGCTCTTTTCGATGTCGAGGTAGAGCTTGAACTGCAGCCACGCCGCGTTCTTGGCATCAAAGTTGAGCACAATCGCCTTTTCGTTGGTCAACGATCCAGAGACGCCATTGCTGCCGTCGGCGTAGTTGGTCCCCGCTTCGTTGCCGAAGTAGGCCTCGTACTGGCCGTTGCCGTACTTCTTGGCGATGACCTGCCACTTGGCGACCTGGCTGTTACCAGCTGGTACCCAGCCGCTGCCATCGAGCTTGCCACCCTCAAAGGTCTGAACGGCCAGTGCGGTGGTTTGCGCGCAGCAACCCGGTCCGGCCTTGAAATCGGTCATGCAGGCAAACAGCAGCGCATTGGGGTCCTTGCTGCAGATGTACTTCTTGCAGGGGTCGGGCTTTGCGGGCTTGCACATGCCGTCGTCGATGCACGGCGGCGCCTCGCAGACGGTGGACAGCTGCAGGTTGTCGACGAACACGCCTTCATAGTTGTTGTTCGACACGGTGCCGGCGTCAAACTCGAATTGCAGCTTGAATTTCTTGCCCTTCCACTCGTCGGGCACCTTGATGACCACCGACTGGAACTTGCCGTTAGTCGAGCCTTCAATGGCATAGCTATTCCACCACCACACGTTGGCTTTGGCCGGGTCGGCCGCTGCGGCATCGTAGGCACCAATGCGCAGGCGGTCGGTGTAGATCGGGTCGGGTGGCGCCTTGAACACGAAGTTTGGATCATTGGCCGGCGGATTCCACTCTGTGGACAGGAACAATTGGAAGGTCAGCAGGGTGGTGCCGTTCTTGGGCACTTCGATGTCTGGGCTGCGAACCACCGCCGCCGGCACTTCCTGGCCCGCGTTGTAGGTGATTCCATTGGTGCCGAAGTACATGGAGTACTGGCCGCTCTTGGCCTTGGTCGGCGTCACGCTCCAGCCGACGAGCGTGCTGTAGGGCTTGCCGCCAGAAATCGGCGGCGCGCCCTTCATGAACGAGGACTTCCAGCCGTCGGGCAGCTTGCCCTCGCTGCTGTCAAAAGCCTGGTCGACTACGGTCTTGTTGGAGCAACAGGTTGGCGAAGTCAGCGCGTAGGTGCACGTGCCCGCGGCGCACTTGTCGTCGGTGCAGGTGTCCTTGTCGTCGCATTGCGCGTCCGCGCTGCAGCAGCCTGCAAGCGGCTTGTACAGGCAGGTCTTGTCCTGGCACACGCCCACTTCGCACTTGCCAGCACCTGTACAGTGTTTGTCTTCCGTGCACGGCTTCTCGTCGGTGCAGGTGATGTCGACGCTGACGTCGTCGATGCGGGCGCCGGACGACTTGTTGGCCAGACCGTCGCCGGAGTCGAAGTGGAAGCACAACTGCACTTCCTTGCCGGCGAACTTGTCGAGCGGCACGTTGACCGAAACCCACTCCCCCTTGGTCGTGCCAGCGATGGCGTCGCTGCTCCAGATGCCGGCCGGCATGCCGGTTCCCGGCGCTTTGCAGTCCGTAGCGCCGCAGTATTGGCCATTGGTGTAGACCAGCAGCTTCAACTCGTCGAGCTTGGGCTCGTTGGCGATTGCCGGGTTCTTGTATTTGTCAGCCGGAAGCTTGTCCCACTCCGTGCTCAGGTTCACCGCAAACGACGCCGTGTTGTACAGCGTGCCGGCCATCAACTTTTTGGGTAGCGAGCAGATGGTACCGGCCGGACCCTTGGGCGCGATGGTCGGGTCGTCGTAACTGGTGTAGTTCGCGTCGCTAAAGCGCAGACCGGGCCCGCCATTGGTCCCCCCCTTGGGGTCCGTCTGCCACTTGACGACCTTGCTGTTCTCGGTCTTGGTCCAAGTCGAGTCGCCGTTGTCAAAGCCTTCTTTGAGCAGGTTCTCAGGCTTACAGCACTGCAGGTTTGCCGCGTTGGGCACGTTCTTGCACAAACCCTGTTCCGCACCGGCGGCTTTGGGGCAGGAGTCGATGGTGCAGTCGTTGTTGTCGTTGCAGTCGACCGACGCCGCGCAGCAGTTGGGGATCATGTCGCTGAAACACAGACCAGCCCCATTGGCGGCGTTGACGAACGGCGTGCACTCGTCGACGGTGCAGGGCTTCTTGTCGTCAGCGCACTTCTTGGCGGCGTCGCAGGTGACGTCCTTTTCGTTGACCGTGCCGCACACCGACTCGATGCGAATGTCGTCGAGGTAGATGCCTTCGAATTTGTTCTTGAGGCCATTGGTGCCGGTGTTGAATTCCCACGACACCGCAATGCCCTGGCCGCTGAATTTGGCGAGGTCGACGGCGATGTGCTGCCAGTTGCCGTTGGTCGACTTGCCGATCGCCACGGAATTCCAGTCGAGCGGCACACCGTTGATGGCAATCTTAAGGACGTCTTTCTCGACGAGGCACTGGCTGTTGGTCGTCAACTGCACGCACACTTCGTCCGACTTGCACGGCGTGGCGCAGTTGCCCTTCTTGACGTCTGGCGCCTTAAGCCAGCTGGGCTCGGTGTCGAGCCACAGCCAGAAGTGCAGCAGGAACTGCTTGCCGGGCGTCAGCGTCACCGTGGTGGACTTAAGCTTGGTCGAGACCGCGCCGCCCGTGTTGGCGTTCTGGCAGCCGTCTTTGCTGGTGTGTGAGGCATCGTAGGTGTAGCACTCGTTGCCAAAGTACAGCGAGTACTTGCCGCCATGGGCGCGCTTGGTCTCGACGCTCCACTTGACGTTGCCATTGGTCGGACCGTATTCAGCCTGGAAGCCCTGCAGCGATTTCTGCTCAAAGTCGTTGACGAGCGGGGTCTCTTTGCCTTTGCAACAGTTCTGGACCGGCGAGTATTCGCACGCCGCGGTGTCCGTGTTGCACTTCTGGCTGGTGCACTCGTTGGCATCGTCACAGTCGGCGTCGTCGCAGCACAAGTTGGGGTTCTTTTGCCCTTTGCACTGGCCGGTGGCCTTGTCGCACACCGCCTTTTCACACTTCTTGACCACGGTCTTGCTGCATTGGTCGTCGCTGACGCAAAAGACTTGAGCACCACTATCACCGTCGGGTGGGCTGCCGCTGTCCGTCGCGCCTGCGTCCGCGATGTCCGTGGTCGGCGCGCCGTCCGCGACTGCGGTATCCGCGACGCTGTCTGAGCCTGGCGTGGCGTCCCCAGCGACGGTTTCCTCGGCTGGAGCCGTGTCAGTTTTGCCGCCGTCAGCACCACCGACCGGCGGCTTCTCGTCCTCCGTGCATCCCGCTGGCGGTAATCCAAGCAACGCGACGATCGCGAACGCCCGTGCGCCCACGCTGAATTGGCCGAAGTTGAGCATTCCCCTTCCCTCCCGGCGCCGCCCCGCGGTGAACCGTGCGCGCTCGCAAGGCTGCCAGTGTAGCTTGCGCGGCCGTGACGTGCAACGATTTGCCCATACGGTCTGGGTGCTGATTTTGCCTTTGGAGTTTAGGGTTTGCCGGCCCCGCCGGGCGCAAGCCATGGGCAAGCGGCCTTGGCGGCACTCGCGGCTTGGACAAGCCCGAACGTTTGACCGCTGGTCTTGTCGATCAGGGGCTTGGCCGTCGCCGTGGCCAGCGCCCGCGCCTGGGTCGCGGTCAGAGTCGGGTTGCAACCGAACAACAGCGCTACAACGCCGGCGACCACGGGGGCCGCCTGCGAGGTGCCGGCCAACGACGCCACCTTGCCGCCGGGCACAGCGCCAGCCAAGTAGGCGCCAGGGGCGACGAGCTTGAGCTGCGGCGCGCGGTTGGAAAAGCATGCGACTTTGGCCGATGAGGTCACGCTGTCCTTGCACAGCTTGCCAAAGCCTTGGGGGCCGTAGTTGCCTGCATACGTCGCGCCAACCGGCAGGGCCGCGGTCAGACATGCGGGCGTGGAGAGTTTGCCTATCGCCGCGCCATTGCCAGCTGCGGCGACGACGAGGACGCCTTTGGACTCGAGCGCTTTTAGCGCCTTTGCAGTCACTGGATCGGACTTGTCGCAAACGCCGGCGAACACCTCGCTGCTGCCCAGGCTCAGGTTGAGGACGCGGACGTTATGGACCGCGACCTGACCAAGCAACCAGTTTAGCCCGGCCAGCAAGTCCGAGGTCGGGCCGGTACCGTCTTTGCCGAACACCCGCACGGCCACCAACTTGGCTTCGGGGGCAACGCCGGCCGGAGCGAGCTTGCCGGCTCCAGCCAAGGTGCTGGCGACGTGGGTGCCGTGGCCGTGCGCGTCCGCTGCGCTTGGGCCGGTCTTGCCGCCGCCGGGACAGCCTGCAGCCGAAAAGCACTGCTGGGCGACCACTCGGCCGGCGAGGTCGGGGTGTGCGGCGTCGACACCGCTGTCGATGACCGCAATGCGCACACCGGCCCCCGCGAGCCACATTGTTGCTCGCGCTTTGCTTGCGCCGACGATCTCGGCTGCGCTGGCTTGCGTTTGCACCAGCCGGTCAGGCGTCACCGATAGCACTCGGCGGTCCACTTGCAGGCGCGCAACCGCGGCCGGCGACGCTCGCACCGCAAACGCGTGCAACCGGTCGTAGCTGCGCAGCAGGAGCCAGTCATCGTCGGCTCCAAGCATTTCGGCAGCCGTAGTCGCCAGGTCGCCAGTTGCGCCCTCGTCGAGTTCGACAATCCAGTCCGCGAGTTCGGCAGCCGGCGCTTGGTCGTCAGCGCGGCGCGCGTGCGACAGCAAGCCTGTGTGGCTTTGCACGCTGAGTGCTTCGGCTGTGGTGCCAGAAGGCTCTGGTGCGTGGTGGACTGCGCAACCTGCGCTCACCGCAAACGCCAAAGCCGCCACTAGAAAGCGGCCCGCCCATGCGACCGCAAAACGCTTGTTATTCATAACCGACCCGCAGCGGCGGAATGCCGCGACGGTCCGGCGCCACGCAAGAAGCGTGCCACGCGCAACGGCCAGTCAGGACGTTGATTCTACGAGTGTTCTAGAATTCGCCGGGGCCGTTTGTCGCAGATTTGGCCGTGGAAATTCTGAGACCGGAAGTGAGGCAAGAGTGAGACAACTGCACTTTCATGGACTTTCAGTGCACGACGTCCAGCCACAGCGGCAAACCGCTGGCGGTACCGTCGCCGATCGTGTAGGCGGCGCCCAACTCAGCCAGCGCCCGCTCGGTACGGGCGGCGTCCCGTCCGTGGACCAGCGCAAGAACATCTCCGGCGTGGACCAGGTCGCCCGGCCGCAGCTGCAACACGAAGCCCACCGCTGGATCGACGTTGTCGCTGGCCTTGTCGCGACCGGCACCGAGGCGCACCGCAGCGAGACCGACCTGCAACGCGTCCAAGGCCAGCACGTTGCCGCTGGCCGTTGCGTACAGCGGCTGCACGATCGGCGCCCGCGGCAGCACCGACCACGGGTCGTCGCAAACGCGGCCATCGCCATTCTGGGCGCGCACCAGCCGGGCAAATCGGTCAAGCGCGGAGCCGTCGTCCAACGCTTGCGCTACGCGCCTTTCGCCTGCCGGCAGATCAGCGGCCACGCCAGCTAGGCGCAGCATCTCGCCACCCATGCGCACGACCAGTTCGCGGGTATCGAGGGGTCCCCGGCCGCGCAAGACCTCGATCGACTCCGCGATCTCGAGCGCGTTGCCGATGTGGGTCCCGGTCGGCCGGTCCATGGCCGTCAGCATGGCCGTGCAGTTCCGTCCCGCCGCGTGGGCCGCGCGCGTCATCGCCTCTGCCAGGCGCAGCGCGTCGGCGCGGGTCTTCATGAAGGCGCCAGAACCAACCTTGATGTCGAGCACCAGGCTCCCCGCGCCTTCGGCGAGCTTCTTGCTCAAGATGGACGCGACGATGAGCGGAATCGACTCGATGGTCGCCGTGACGTCGCGCAACGCGTACAGCTTGCGGTCGGCCGGGCAGATGCGGTCGGTCTGGCCGATCAAGCACGTGCCGACTTCGCCGGTGATGCGGGCAAATGCATCCAGGCCCAGGCGCACGTCAAAGCCGGGAATCGACTCCAGCTTGTCGAGCGTGCCGCCGGTGTGCCCCAAGCCACGGCCCGAGATCATCGGCACGGCCACGCCGCACGCCGCTACGGCGGGTGCCAGCGGAATGGAGACCTTGTCGCCGACGCCACCGGTGGAGTGCTTGTCGGCCGTCGGTCGATCGAGGTGGTCCCAGCTGACCACATCGCCAGAGTGCTGCATGGCGTCGAGCAGCGCCGCGGTCTCCCGGTCGTCCATGCCGCGAAACAGCACGGCCATGGCAAACGCCGCCATCTGGTAGTCGGGTACGTCGCCGCGTGTATAGCCGGCAATGAGCTCGGCGATTTCAGTGGCGGTCAGCGCACCGCCGTCGCGTTTGCGGGCGATGAGTTCCACGGCGCGCAAGCTCATGCGGGCTCCGGGGGCGAAGTCGTGGCGGAAGGGTCCAGGGTCAGCCGGCTGCTTGCCAACGTCGCTCGCGCTCAGCCCGGCGGTCGGCAGCATGGGCCGTATCGAGCTTGTCGCGCAGCATGGCGATTTCGTGAAAACTAGCGACCAGGCGCTCGGTCAGCTGCGGCAGGTAGGCACCGCTCACGAAGAGCCGCGGCGGCTGGTAGCCTGGCGGCTGCCGATCGTCGGCGGGCAAGTGCTGTCGGCTGGCCAGCGCTTCGACTTCCGCGTCAACGGCCGCAATCACCGACCACACCAGCGGAAAATCGCGCAGCGTCGGCTTACTGTCCTTGGTCTGCGGCATCTGAGCTACGGACAACAGCCAGGGTCCTGGCCAAGCCAACTCGCGCTCAACCCGCGCCGCGGCGGCCTTGCCGACTTGTGCGGCACTGGCGCGCAGCTGCCGCAATTCGTCATCGCCCAAGTGGTCTGCGGCTTCGGCGCCGACGAAGCGCCGACGCAGTTCACCTTCGACGTACGCGGCAAGATGCTCGGCAAGGAGCCGCACGATGGCGTCGACCGTCTCGCGCAGGCGGTGCTCGGCTGCGGTCAACTCGGCGCCGGCAGAGCCAGGTTGATCGGTTTGCGCGTCTGCTTGAGGGATGGCCATGGCGGGTCACGGGCGCGAACGACGCGCGGCCGCTATTTGCACACGGCCGAACTGGAGTTGGCAAGGGGGCTCAGATAGCACGGCGTGATGCAGGGGGATCCCTGGGCCTGCCACATCGCGCCACCCTTGGGGTCGCCCGGGTTCTTCTTGGCCGCACAGGCATTGCCCGACTGGTAGCACGTCTGCAACACTGGCGCCTCAAAGCCGACTTCCTTGTTCGGCCAGTTGATGCGCCCCACGTACCACATGTCCACGGGCTTGAGCTCCTGGTTGGCCAGCTCGACCACCTGCTTGCCGAGCACGTAGATGCGCAGCGTGGCAAAGCTTTTGCCAAAGCCAAAGTCATTCCAGTAGTGCACGCCGATCGCATACTGGACCGGACTCTCGGCCACACCCTGCGGCGCGTTGAGGTTGACGTTTTCGGGCCCGGCGCCGTCGGTGTCGTCCAGATCCAGCCGTGCGTCGTCGTCTTCGGTGGCCGCGCTGCCCCACTTGGGCGTAGCGTTGAACCAGAAGGCGTCGAATGGCGTGCTGAACCACGGATCGGGCGTACCATCGCAGTCCTGGTCGGGACCCTGAGCCAGCGGATGCGCAAAGTGTAGGTCGAGATCAGCGCCAACCCCCTGGCCCTTATCGGTCTCGTCCGGATCTGCCGGGGTCTTCCACAGCAGTTCGACGTGAAGCGCCTGGCTGGGCACGGCGATAATCTTGATTTCCGCAGGCTTGCACGACTTTACCGGAGGCGAACTGTCGTCCCACACGTCAAGCGAGAACACATACTCGCCCGCGACGTTGGTCTGGAACGTCGGGTTGGGCGTCTTGTTGTTGGGCACGAACGACTGCTGGCTGCCGGGCGGCTGCGACACTACCTTCCACTCGAACTTGGTGATCGAGCCGCCGCCGGGCGCGATCGAGCCATCGCCCTTGAGGTGCAGCACCGTCTGCGGCACGACCTGCTCGCCCTCCTGTACGTGGATCTTGGCTTCGGGGCAGTTTTTCTCGACGCACACGCCAGTAAACTTAAGCTGCACTGGCGAGGCGTTCGAAGCCACCTCGACGCTGGCGATGTCGGGCACCTTGGCCTGTGTCGCCGGATCTTCGACCGACAGTGCCGCCGGGGAATAGTTCGCCTGCAGCTCAAACGCTGCGTTGGGCTCCAGCACGATCGGCGCGGCCTCCGTCGGGCCAGTCTTGGGGTCGACTTTGAGGTCTTTGTTGCCCGCCCAGTTGAGCGCATACGCCGAGCTGCCGCCGGCCTTGATCGCGAAGTTGGTGATCGTCAGCTTCTCCGTGCCGCAGTTGGTCGTCGTCAGCGTCTGGGCGGAGACTTTGGCCAGTTCGACCGCCCCGAAATTGACCGTCGGCCCCGGCTTGACGCTGATGCAAGGCACCTTGCTGTTCGCCGTGACCAGCACCGGCAGGCCACCGACGAACGTGCTGTCGTTCGAAAAGATACGGATTTCACCCTGACGCTTCTTGTCGTCGGTCGGCTTGAACAGCAGCTCAGTTGCCTGTGCCGCGCCGGCGGCAATCACCAACGGCGGGTCAAACACGGCAGCCGTACCGCCCTTGTGGCTGGCCGGGCCCGCAGTCAGGCTGAACGCAGGGTCGAGGTTGACTTCGATCTTGCTGATGAACAGCGTCGCGTCACCCAGGTTGGTAATTTGCAGGTCCCTGGTGGTCTGCTTGCCGATCTGCACGTACGGGATGTCGATGAGCGTCGGCTGGGCCTTGATCTTGGGCTTGCCGGCCGTCGTCACCAGCTCAAAGCACAAGTCGGTTTTGGCGTATTCAGCGGTGCCACCCAAGCGCAAGCAGACTTTGCCGGTGCGCGCCTTGGTGTCGAACTGCTTGTAACGGATTCGAAAGCTCTCTTCGGTGACCAGGCCGGCCGACAACGGCACGCCTGGCGGAACGACCTTGCTCCACTTGCCCTTCTTGTCGGCGCACGCCACCTGACCGGTGCTGTCGAAGCACTCCAAGGCTTTTTCGTCGGTTTCGTTGGGGCTGGCGGCGGTGTATTCGAGCCGGATGTCGTCGATGCGCAGGGGCGCTACGGTCGCCACTGAGATGGTGTTGCGAATGCGGAACTCGACCGGCAGTTCGCCGCCAGGTGGCACGCCGCCAACTTGGATTTCGGTCTTTTCACCTTTCGCGCCTGTCAGCTGCTGATTGGTGCCTGCGCGGCGCAGGTCGAGTTTGGCAAAGCACTCCTTTTGGTCGCTGGTCCCGGCAACCAGGCATTTCTCCAGGCCGCCGCCGGGCCCGGTGGATGCCGTCGTGCCCGGAGTCGTGCCGGGATCTTCACTGCACGCCGCTAGCGCGACCGCTGCCACTGCCAGCGCGCAGGCTGCCACGCGCCGTCCAACCCAAAATCCATCCATGTCACGACCGTGCGCGCATCCAAGCGGCTTGGCGAGAGATCCCCTTATCGTGCTGGATTGGCGGGGTGTTCGCAAGCGCGCAGGCGCCCGCCGGCCCGCCCTACGGCGCGATCGGCTTGACTTTGACCTTTGGCTTGCCATCGTCCGCGGGCGGCGCGTCTGCGGCCGGTGGCTTGTCTTTGGGCTTGGCGGGCGCGGCTGGCTTGGCGGCGGGCGGCGCCTTTGCCGGTGGTCCAGCGGGAGATGGCGCGGGCGGCGGAGGCGGCGCGGGCGCGGCAGGCGCCTCGGCTGCGGGCGTGGCTGGCTCGGACAGGCCGATTGGTGGCGGCGCCTCGCCGGGTGCGAAGTCCGGACAGCCGTCGGTGTCCTCAAAGCCATTCTTGCGCTCTGGCTGCTGCGGGCACAGGTCGTCTTTGTCCAGGATACCATCGCCGTCGTCATCCAGGTCCGGACAGCCATCGTCGTCGTCGCGGCCGTCCTTGTCCTCGGGCTTGCGTGGGCACAGATCTTTGGCGTCCGCGATGCCATCGCCGTCGTCGTCCAGATCCGGACAGCCGTCGCCGTCCTCAAAGCCGTCGCGGTCTTCAGGGACCAGGCGGCAACGATCCCTGACATCGGCGACGCCGTCATCGTCGTCGTCCAAATCGGGGCAGCCGTCGCCGTCGCCGAACCCGTCCTTGTCTTCGGCTTGGGCAGGGCAGCGGTCCAGCTTGTCGTCCAGACCGTCGCCGTCCTGGTCGCTGGGCAGCTCCGCAGGCGCAAACTGCAGCCCGGCGACCAACCGCACGCCCGCCGACCCCGCGCCGCCCGACGGACTGCCACCAAGCCCCACCTGGCCGTGCAACCACGGCAACAGGCGCCACCGCGCGCTCGCCATGGCGTCGACGACGGACGACGCGGCCGGTACGGTGTCGACCAGTCCCAGCGTCGCCCGCAGCTCGCCGCGTGCAGTCAGTTGACCGTCCAGAAAAGAACCGCCAACCCCCGCCCAGACATCCGCAGTCGACCCTGCGCGCAGCGCGACCAGTTGGGCGTTGTGGTCCAGGGTGCCGTCGGTTTTGAGCGGGTGGATGGTGTGCTCCGCAGTCGCCGTCATGCGCGCGCCGGCGCCGGCGTCCAAACGCCAAGGCCCCCACGCGCCGCCGAAAAACGCTTGCAGCGACAACGCATGTGCGCCGCCAAGCCAGCTGGCGTCGTCGGCCGTGGGCAACCCCCACACCGCTGCCGCACCGAACTGGCCCTCGCCCGAGCCCAGCTTGCCATTCCACAAGCGTTTTCGGCCTTCGAGCCGCAGGTCGCCGAGCGCCGGCGCCTTGGGTTCTGCGGTTAGTTGGACGAGGTTTGGGCCGCCGCCGCGTATCTGGAAGGCAACAGGCAGCACGACACCAACGGCCCAGTCTGCGGGTAGCCCAACCAGAGCGCCGAACTCGCCCATCGACAGATCGCCCAGCACGGTTTGCTTAAGCCCTTGGGCGGTAAACCGCAGCGGCGCACGGGCATAGTGTGCGCCCGCCAGCGCCTGCCATTGGCCTGCAGCAGGTAGCGCAGCGGATCGCCCGAGCCAACCGTCGTCGCCACCGGCAGAGGGTCGCAGCGTCTGCATGGAGAACGCTGCAGCGGCCGGTTGGTGGGCGCGCACTCCCGGCGCGAACAGAATCGCGGCCACGCCCATCGCCGTGCTCGCTGCGCGCCGATACCCTGGAACTGGTCGTTGCCACATGGCGACCTCGCAAACCCACGCCGAGCGTTGCCCCCGCCGTAGGGCGGCACAGTGTCCGGCGGTGGGTGCGGCGCGTCAACCCGCAGACGTGGCAGGGTCACATGGCGGTTGCTGCTTGCCGACCACGGTGCAAAGTGCTAGAAACCGCGCCCCTTTGCCGGCACCTTACCCGATGACTGAACCCACCGAGACGACCGAATCCACCGCCGAGCCGCCCGAAGCCCAACCCGAGCACGGGCTGGCCGCGGCGGAATCCGACGGCGGCGTCGAGGCGATGCAGGCAGAAGGGATTGAAAGCGCAGCCGCTTTCGCTACGCAGCAAGTTGGCGAGCCTGAGGACGCGCTGCCCGAGCCCGCAGTCCATGCCGCGCCAGTCGTGGACGGCCCGGCCGTCCCGCTGTGTGCTGATCCGCTAGCAACACCGGTGATCCGCTGGGAAAAGGGCGATCGCTGGTGGCGTTGGTGCACGATTCTCGCCGTGTATGGACTCTATCTGCTCAACGCAGGCAGCTTCGGCTTGTGGGATCCTTGGGAGACCCACTACGGCGAAGTCACCCGCAACATGATCGAGACTTTCGACTGGGTCAATCCGTGGTGGGGCTACGCACGCAAAATCGGCAGCGAACCCATTGCCGGCGAGTGGTTCTTCAGCAAGCCCATCTACATCTTCTGGGCCGAGTGCACCTTCATCAAGCTCATCGGCTACAGCGACTGGGCGCTGCGTATGCCGCAGGCGTTGCTGGGTGCTTCGATGGCCGCGGCGGTGTACCTTGGTACAGAGCGCATCGCCAGCCGCCGACACGCGCTGTGGGCGACGTTGGCGGTTGCGCTGTCGCCGTTCGTGTACATGGTTGCGCGCCAGGCCCAGACCGACAATCCGTTCGTCTCGACGATGACAATCGGCCTGATGTTCCTGCTCGCTGCGGTGTTTGGCCGTCGCCAGCAGTTTTCGGCGCGCGGTTTTGGTTGGGTTGTCGCCGGGTTCTACCTGTTTGCGTTGCTGAACCTGCTGCCGCAGTTTGCGATCATCGCTAGCGACCTCTACGACCCGAACGCGGTCGGCCTTGTCAATGTCATTCAGCAGAACGGCGTCTGGCACGTCGCACTATTCTACGCGCCGGTGTCGCTGGCGCTGCTGACGTCGATCGCGATGCCGCTTTGGCGCCGCAGCAAAGCTGACGGCTGGAGCGATCCCGCCTTCCAGGACTTGTGGCTGCGGCGATTCCTTTTGTATTGCAGCTACATGATGATGGCCCAGGCCACCTATGCCAAGGGCCTCCTCGGTTTTTGCGTGCCGGGCGCCATCTTGGTGCTGTACTTGCTGGCCTCAGGCAACTGGCGAATCATCGGTCGGCTCGACCTGGCGCGCGGCATCCCGCTGTTTTTCGTGACAGTTCTACCGTGGTACGTGGCGATGTTCTGCCGCCACGGTATGCCCTACTACCAGCGCTTCTTTATCCACGATCACTTCAACCGCGTCGGCGCGGGCGTCCACCAGATCGACACCGGAACCTTTGAGTATTTCGTCGAGTGGCTTGGTTATGGCATGTGGCCGTGGGCCGCGTTCGCGCCGCTGGCCTTGTTCGCCGCTGCTGCCAAGTTGCGACCCGATGCCGACCCGCTTGCGCCGGCGCCTGTCCATGGCCGGCCGTTCGAGCAATTGCGGTCGTTCGCTTTCTTGTGGTTCTTGCTTGCCTTCATTCTGTTCACGCTCAGCTCGACGCGCTTCCACCACTACATCCTGCCGGGCGTGCCGGCGCTGGGCATGCTGACCGGCTGGTACTTGGTCGATCTCATGGATGATCGCCACCCGCGGGCCCGCGTCGCCGTCGTGCTGGCGCTGGCGCTGCTGCTGGTCACGACGGTCGGAATTCTCGGCGACTACCAGAACCTGCGCAGTCTGTTCACCTACAAGTACGACCGACCGCTGCCCGAGAACTTGCCGTTGGACTGGAGCGCCAAGGTGGTGTGGTCGAGCGATGCAGCGCCGGTCCAGACTTGGGCCGAGACGCCGTTTGGACGCATGGTTGGGCCAATGGTCGCCAACCTGCTCAACATTGGATGGTTCCGCTTTGAGACCTTTTGGAAAGTGGCGGGCTGTTTCGGGGCTGTCGGCATCTTACTGATGTGGTCTGCGCGGTTGCGGCGCATCGGCCTTGCGGCGACCACCGCCGCAGCGCTGCTCGTGGCCTTTTGGGCGCTCAACTACTACATGCCAAGCTTGGCGCCGCACTGGTCGCAGAAATACCTGTTCGAAAAATACTACGAAGACTGCCACATCCACCCGAATCCGCCGCTGGTGCACGAGGCCTATCATCCGCTGCTGCGCCGTGCAGGTCTGGACGCCGTTGCTGACTTTTTCGACGCCAAGCCCAAGCGGGTCTGCAAAGAGGACATCGTGTCATGGCTGATCACCTGGCGCGGCGAGACGTATTACAGCAACAACGAAATCCGGCCGCTGAACAAGGCGACCCAACTCGGCCCGTACCTGCAAGAAATCAACAAAGGCAAGACATTCTACGTTGTAGCGGAGCGCGGGCGCATCCCGGGCCTGGATAGCAAGCTCGACGGCGAGTCGCGCAAGCTGCGTGACGATGGGGTCGCAGAGTTCGCCAAGATCAAAGAGTGGACCTGCGAGAACCTGTCGAATGACTCAGCGTATTTCGTGGTCGGCAAATGTGTCCCGGTGCCGGACGACGGCAAGGCGCCAGTTCGACCGGCCGCACCCACTCGCCCAACAACCCGGCCAGCCGCCGGTGCTGCGACTGACCGGTCGACGTCGCCCAACCCTAGTTTTTGATCCCGAGCCGCCGCTAGACCGTCGCGTCGGCGGCGCGCGTCGCAGTCCACATGCCGGTCGGTTGAAGCGGCAGCGAATTGCAGCGATACTAATCGATTGACGGCCTGAACCCTGTGTGGCCGCCGCGCATCTACCCGGGCGACATCACCAGTGGCCAAATTCTGCCCCCAGTGCCAGGAAAGTCAGCCGGACGACCTGGAATTCTGTCCGCTCGATGGGGCGACGCTGCTCGGCGCACCGGCGCCGGGCGTGCCAGCACCACCGCCAGCGGGTCGGGCCAGCCGTCGGCCGCCACCGTCGGTGATGGTTGGCGCTGCACAAGCTGCGGGCGAAGGCGGCGCGGCAGCCGGGCAGAATCACCACCGGCCGACTATGCACATGGCCGGCGACGCCCTGCACGCCGCGCTGGCCGGTCAAACTGATCCGGGCGCGCCATCGGCGCCAGCTGCCGCCCCACCGCCCCCCATCACCGCAATGCCTAGGGCAACCGCGCCGGCGCCGGCCACCGTTGGGCCGCGCACTGGCAGCACTGCGCCAATCTTGGCCACAGCTGCGGCCGCAGACCCGGGTTATGGCTCGACGCTGCATGAACTGCTTAAGAAGGGCCCGCTGTCGCTGGAGGTCGCGCTGGCGCGCATCGGCTTGGTGGCTGAGACCGTCGCATTGCAGCGGACCAGCACACATGGCGCGCTGACGCCCTGGCATGTGCGGTTCGAGAGCAAGGACGCGACCGGCCGACCCAAGATCGCACCGCCCGAGGCCGTCACTGACGCTGCACAACTGGCCCCCTATCGCGCACCCGAGCTCGACAAGAACCTGCCAGAGGCCACGACGACGCCCAGCGCAGAGGTGTATGCGCTAGGCTGCATCCTGTTCGAGGCCATCGCCGGCCGGACGCCTTTCGTGGGCACACCCGTCGAGCAGGCCAAGCGCCACGGTACTGCCGCCGCACCGCCCTTGCGGATGGTGCGCCGCGATTGCGAGTTGCCGCCCGCCCTTGAAGTTGAGATTCAGCGCGCGCTCAAGAAGCGCCCCGGCGACCGCCACGCGACCGCAGCAGCATTTGCCAATGCCATTCGGGCCGCTAACCGCGAAGACGATCGGGCGACGATGGCGCTCAACGTCACTGACGCGGCCATGCTCAAAGAGATGCTGGCCGCGGCGGGCGGCGTGCCGCACGCAGCAACCTCGAAGACGGGCGGCGCGGCGGCGGCGCAGGTTCGTCAGCCCAATGTGGCGATAGCGGGTGGTCCCGGCATCACCGATCTGGACATCAAGGGTCCGTCGCCCAAGCTCACCGGACAGCAGGCTCCGAAAAAGAATGGGGCCATGCTGGCGATCGCTGCTGGCGCCATCGTGGTGCTGGGTGGCGGGCTGGCGTGGGTGCTGCTTGGCAGAGGCGACCCGCCGCCGGCGCCGGTGGAGCCGCCCAAAGTCGAGGCGCTCAAGGCTGCGGAGCCCGACGTCACAGCCGCGCCTGATCTGCCACCGCCGCCGCCGGATGTGCAAACTGCGCCTGAGGTTGAAATCGACGTGCCGCCGGACCTGCCGCCTGAGCCGCCTGAGGTCGAGCCGGCAGGGCCGGCCAAGTCTGGCAAGGTCAAGACCAAGCCAGACAAGACCCGGCCCGTCGACCCGCCCAAGGAAGAAAAGAAGGAAGACAAGAAGCCGGGCAGCGGACCAGCGGTTTTCTGACCCCGCCGTTGCCTTTTGGTTGCGCCGTACGCGCATGCCGCTGGCGTACCCCGACGCACAGGATTGCCTTGCCCGAGCCGCATTCGCCTTCGCCGCCCGCTTCTCGCACATCCGCCGTACGTCCTGGCCGCGTGGCGCTGGTCCACGACTGGCTGGTCACATTGCGCGGGGGCGAGCGCGTGCTGGACGCGCTGTGCGAACTCTATCCCGACGCGACCTTGCACACGCTGGTCCGCAGGCCGGGCATCGGCACGGCACGCATCGAAGCCATGCGCCACGCACCCTCGCTGGCGGATCGGGTTCCGTGGGCCAGGCAGCGACACCGGTGGCTGTTGCCGCTCTACCCGGCCGCCATTGAGGCGCTGGACCTAAGCGAATTCGATTTGGTGGTGTCGTCGAGCCACTGCGTGGCCAAGGCCGCCATCGCGGCGCCTGGGGCCGTGCACGTGTGCTACAGCCACACGCCCGTGCGCTACGCCTGGGATCGCACCGATGACTACCTCGCAGGCATGTCGCCGGCGGCGCGCGCTGCACGCCCGGCCATCGCACTGGCGGCGCGGTGGCTGCGGTCCTGGGACAAGCAGACGGTGGGCCGCGTCGATGCGTTTGTGGCCAACAGCCACAATACGGCTGGCAAGATCCGGTCTTTCTATGGGCGGGAGGCGACGGTGGTTCCGCCGCCGGTCGAGTGCGCGCGGTTTGCGGATGTGCAGCGGCCGGCCGATGGTGGCAGCTACGACCTGGTCCTTGGCGGCCTGGTTCCCTACAAGCGCGTCGATCTCGCGGTGGCGGCCTACGCACGGATGCCAGAACGCAAGCTCGTCGTGGTCGGCGACGGCCCGGAGCGCGCCCGCCTGCATGCCATGGCACCGGGTAACGTCACCTTCATCGGCCGAGCCGAAGAGTCGCAACTGCCTAGTTGGTACGCCGGAGCGCGGATGCTGGTGTTCCCAGGCGAAGAAGACTTTGGCATCGTCCCGCTCGAAGCCCAGGCCTGTGGTGTGCCGGTCGCGGCATTGGGCCGTGGCGGCGCGCGCGAGTCTGTGGTCGATGGTGTGACAGGCGTGTTTTTCGAAGACGAGTCGCCGCAGGCCATCGCAGACGCGGTGCGCAGGCTAGACGCGCTGAGCTTGGACCCTGCCGCGTGCCGCGCCAACGCCCAGACCTTTGATCGACCGGTGTTTCTGCGGCGCATGGCGGCCGCGATCGCCGAAGCGCGGGCAGCCAAACTGGCGCGTTTGGCGCGGGCGGCATAGGATGGCGGCGTGATGGACGGCAGCAGTCAGCCACCCAGTGCCATGCCAACCCCTTCGGCGCCCTATGCTGCGGTGGCCCGATCTGCTGGCTTCGCGGCCCAGGCGACGACGCCCGAAGAGTTGCCGTCGCGAGCCTGCGATCCGTCGTTTCCGCCCGATGTCCACGACAAGGCCGGGCCGAGCAAGCAGTTCGCGCCGACGGAGGACACCCAGGAGGCCATCTACGAGCCGCCGGGCGAGCACGTTCGCCGCGACCCGCTGCACATGGCGTGCAAGCGAGCATTCGATATCGCTGCGGCTGGAACTGCGCTGTGGGTCGGCGCGCCGGTCCTGCTGGCCCTGGCTGCGGCTGTCAAGGTCGACTCGCCAGGTCCGGCGCTCTACCGCCAGACGCGGGTAGGCAAAGACGGCGTACCTTTCGAATGCCTCAAGTTCCGCTCGATGACCGTGGACGCCGAAAAAGACGGGCCGCGCTGGGCTCGCTCGTTCGACAGCCGGGTGACCCGCGTGGGCGGTCTGCTGCGGCGCACCAGCCTGGACGAACTGCCGCAGTTGTTCAACGTGCTCACAGGCGAGATGAGCCTGGTCGGCCCGCGGCCCGAACGGCCGGTGTTCGTGGCGCGGTTTCGCAAGCAATATCCAGACTACGACCTGCGCCACACCGTGCGGCCGGGGCTGTCAGGGTGGGCCCAAGTCAATGGCCTGCGCGGCAACGTGTCGATCGCCGACCGGACGGTCTACGACGTGTGGTACGTGCGCAACTTCACGCTGTGGGTCGATGCGCAGATCCTGGTGCGCACGCTTTCCGCCGTCATCGCGGGCGAGTAGCCGACCGGTGGTGCTGACCGACCGCATCCGCCGCAACGTCGGGTGGAAAACGCTCGGCGTCGCCGCCGAAAAGAGCCTGCGCTTTTTGCTGGTCGCGCTCATCAGTCGCGCGCTCGGCGTCAAGATATACGGCCAGTACACCTACGCTGTGGCGCTGGCGCTGCTGTGGGTGCAGATGACCGACATGGGACTGGGACTGTTCCTGGCGCGCGAGGTGTCGCGCCACGAAGTGCCGCCGGCCAAGCTGATCGGTCACGTGTTCACCATCAAGATGGGTCTGGCGCTGGCCTACCTGTTGGTGGTCGCCGGGTTGACGTGGTGGCACTTTGCCGACCCGGGGTTCAAAGAGGCCACGACCTTTCACCCGCGGCCAGGTGCGCTGGGCTGGACTGTGGCCCTGACCGGCCTGTCTGGTTTGGCGGCATCGACCATCGAGGCAATGTGGCAGGTGTTTCGCGGCGTGCAACAGCTGGGCTTGGAAGCGCGCTCGAGCGCCGTCTTTGCCGGCGCGCAGCTGGCGGCGGTGTCGCTGGCGCTGGCGTTGCTGCCGACGATGCCCAAAGTCGCCAATGACAAGGGCTACACGATGGTGCTTATCGCCGCGGCGATGCTGGCCGCGTCGCTGGTGGCGCTGGCCTACACAGCGATGCTGTTGTTTCGGGTGGTAACCCCGCAGCTGGGCTGGTCGCGGCCGATGCTGTCTCGCTTCACCCGCGAGGTTCTGCCACTTGGTGTGGCGATCGTCGCCAGCCTCATCTACTTCAAGATCGACGTGCCGATGTTGCGCATGCTGCGCGGCGACGTCGACGTCGGCCTGTACAACGCCGCGTACAAGGTGCTCGAGAACCTGTCGGTGGTGCCAGCGATCCTGCTGGCGGCGACCTTTCCGGCGTTGGTGCAAAAAGTCCAGGACGATCCGGTTGGCGCCGCACAGTTGCACGCGGCCACCCGCAAAGTGCTGCTGTTGGCGGGCTTGGGCGGCGCCCTGGTGCTGCTGCTGCTGCCGGAGCTGCTCATCGGCATCCTGAACGGCGACGCCTACTTGGGCGCGGTGCCCGTGCTACAGGCGCTGGCGCCGAGCGTCGTACTGACCTTCATCAACTACCTCGAAACGCACATGCTGGTCGCGATGGGCCTGGTGCGCGCACAAATGGCTTTCGCGGTGGCACTGATTGCCGTCAACGTGACGGCCAACTTCGCGTTCATCCCGCTGTGGGGCGGCGTCGGCTCGGCTTGGGCTACGGCTTTGACTGAGGTCGTGTTGCTGTGGTTCTGCGTGCGGCTGGTGCGCAAGGAACTCGGCCAGCGGATCGCCGCCGCGACGGGGCCGGTGCCGGAGCCCGCGTGATCACGACGGGTGCGCTCGATCCACGGGCGTTCGGTCTAGCGGTCGGCTTGCTTCTGTGCCTGGGGCCGCTGGAGCTGCGCGACGGCCTGCCGCTTGGGCCGCTCAAGCTGACCACCACGGAGCTGTTGGCCGCCATGGCGGCAAGTGTGGGTGCTGTCAGCCTTCTGCGCGGATGGCGGCAGCGGACTCTGGCTTTTCCGCCGGCTGCGGTAGCGCGCTGGCCTGTGCTGGCCCTGGCGCTGTGGGCGGCAGTCCATCTGGCTAGCGCGCTGTGGGCGGAGCCGCCGCGCTTTGAAGCGCTCAAGGCCGGCATGCGCGTCGCCGGTCACTTGGGGTTGGCGGCGCTGGTGCTGCTGCATGCCGGCGAGCCCGCGTTTGTGCGGCGGCTCAGGGTAGGCGCGCTGGCCGCGGTCGGAGTCATCGCCGCCATGGGCGTGTGCGAGCGGGCGCTGGGGCGCGAATTCGAGCCAGTGCTGCTGCAGTTCCGCGATGAACCGACCTGGATGTTGGGCGAGCAGCGGCTGGCCACCGTGTTCTACCACGCCAACACCTGTGCCGCATTCTTCGAGTTGATGACGCCAGTCGTGCTGGTGGTGGCCCTGACCCAGCAAGGCATGCGGCGCTGGCTGTGGTTCAGCCTCGCGGGTGTGGGTGCGCTGCTGCTCAGCGTCACCTATTCGCGCGCAGGCTTCGGCGCTGCGTTGGTCGGCGCAGCGGTGCTGGCGTGGTCGGCGCGCTTGCCCGACGCACCGCGCTGGACCCGACGTGCTGCGATCGGCTGGTGGGCGCTGGTATTGTTCGCCTACGTGGCCAACCCCGACATGCGGGCGCGCATCGGCCTTGATGAGCGGTCGTACCGGCCGCAGTACAAATTCATCAAGGGTTGCACCGGCTACCCCGGCGACGTCGTGCAAGTGCCGCTACACATCAAGAACCGCGGAGCGTGGGCGCTGTCGAATCGGCAGGCCAAGGGCGCAGCCATCCACGTGCTGCTGGACTGGCGCGGCAAGAAGACGGCGCAAGGCTGGACGTGGACTGCATTGCCCGACCTGCCGCCGGGCGCAGAGACGGTGGTGCAGCTGCCGGTCACACTGCCGGGTCCGCCAGGCGACTACGTGCTGGTGGTCGACATCATGCGCGACGAGGTGCTGCGCATCAGCGGCGCAGGGGCTCCACTGGCGTTCGTCGGCTGTGGCGTCTACGAGCGGGGTGCGCAGGTACAGCCCGGCAGCGTCGCGCCGGTGATGCCGGCGAGCCTGGATGCGGTGCGAGTGTCGCGGATGCTCGACCTTGAACGCCGGCACTATTGGCGGGCGGCCATCCTGCTGTGGGAGCGCCGGCCGTGGCTGGGCTGGGGCAGCGACCGCTACCACAGCGTGCACCGCGAGTACGTGCCGAACGCCGGCTACGACTTCCGCGCTCGCGCCCACTCGATCGTGCTCGAGACTGCGGCCGATCTTGGCCTGTTGGGCCTCGCCGCGCTGGGCTTGCTGTTGATGACGCTGGTCCGTACCGCGCGGCTGGCCTGGCGACACGGCTGGCGCGACGGTGGGCTAGCCATCGCGCTTTGTGCCGGCCTGTGTGCGCTCGGCGTGCACAGTATGGTCGACTACTTCTTGGGCTACACGCAGATGGCGGTCGTGGTGTGGCCGCTCATCGGCTTGCTGCTCGGGCTAGGGGTGAACGCGCAGGTCGCTTCAGCGCGCCAAAAGCACGGCGTCGCCGATGAACCGCAACTCGATAGCGGCGGCGGGATCCAGGCCGCCCAGGTCTGCCTCGACCGCGTCGAGCGCCGCACCGATAGCGCCCCGTAGCGGCTCAGGACCGCTGGCAAGCGCCAGACGGACATCGGCCCGCCAACGGCCGCGTTCGAACGCTGTGCCAACCAAAGCCCTTACCGCGTCGACATCGAGCGGCTGCTGCGACGGCGCCTGGCCGAGCGCGCGCCAGGCCAACGCAGTGCCAAGCAGCATTTGCAGCGTCGCACCCTTGGGCAACGAGACCAACTGCCAGGTCGCACCGATAGGCGCAAGGGCTTGCTGCAACGCCTCCAAAACTGTCAGCCGGGCTGCAACGGCGTCCAATTCGCTCGGCGTCTCGACCGGCCGCCAGTTCGGGCCATCGGCAATCAGCGGCAGTCGACCCAGCCACTGGCGCAAGAACGTCGCATCAGCGGCCGACAGCAGCGCCACACCCGCTTCGCCGCCCAGCGCCGTGCGCAGTCGCCGAGCCCGGTGCACCAGGATGACCACCAGCCCGTGGCCGACGCCGAACAGGTCCGCCAGCGGCCATGCGCGCAACAACTCCGCAGCGACGCCGACGTCGCCACCGCTGCCGTGATGCAGGGCCAGTTCGACGGTACACAGCGCGTGGCGCGCCCAGCGCGGCAGCTCGTCGATGTGGGCGATGGATTGCGCATTCGCGGCGTGGGCGCGATAGGCCAGGACCTGGGCTGCCGTGGCGACTCGCTGCGCCTCGGCGGTTGCCAGCCGTGCCAGCGCCTGCGCAAACAGCGGCGGCTGCCGGGCGCTAGCGACCGCGAGGCCAAACTGGCCGACGACCGCGGCCGCCGCAACGGCGTCGTGCAGCGGTTGATCCGCTTGCGGCACCCCGCGCTCCAGGTTCGTTTTCCAGGCGTGGGGGTCGCGATACGCGTAGATGGCCCGCGCGGCCACCGGAGACTGCAAGCCGATTTCCTCCATGCGCGCCGCCCACGACTGCTCGACGTCGTCGGCCAGTTGTGCTGGCAGCTCCCAATACAGGCCCTTGATGATGGCGCGCGCCCGCAGCAGGTCCTGCGCAAACAGCAGATCGACCAGCCGCCGCACGGCCGGCAGCAGCGGATCGGTCGGCTCGACGATCAAGCGAAATGCGCCGTCAGGCGACAGAAACACCTCGCCTTCGTCGGGCAGTTCGGCCTCTACCTCGGCGTGGTCGGGAATCGCTCGCAAGTGGTCGAGCAGCGCCAGGCACAGCACGCCGTCTTCTTGGGCGGCGACGAAGCGTTCCGCGACCTCCAAGCCGGCAGCGTCGGCGATGCTGAGCCACTGGAGCACCGCGTCACCTTGCAAAGAGGCGCCGCGCCACGCCGAAAAATCGACGACCGCCTGGAGCTGCCGGGGACTCGCCAGCGCCAGCAACTCTGGGGCGTCGTCCTCGCCCAGGTCGTGAACCAGCCAGGCAAAATCCTGGGCTGGCAGCGCCTGCACCGCGGCAGCCGGATCCGGTTGGTCGTGCAAGAGCTCAAGGCGGGCGGCGCCGTCGCCGCTCAGCTTCCACAATGCCTGCGACTCGTCCGACGCGAACAGCGCCGCCAGCACTTGGGCCCGGGCTTCGGGTTCGTCGTCGTATGGGTCAGCGGCCTGGCCAATCAACGGCGCGTATTGATGGTCGCCCTCGCCCGGCTGCGCCTCAGCCAGTTCGCGGGCAATGTCGTCGTCGTAAAATGGGGCGTCGGGCAGATTGGTTAGTGTCAAGCGGTTCGTCCCAAGGCAGCGCTCATGGCGCGCAGTGGCAAGTTGGTGTCGCCGCTGATGCGCAGCTTGCCAGAGGTCAGCAGCTTAAAAGGCGGCGTGCGGGCTGCGACCAGCGCGGTCAGGTCGTCGAGGTCGACTTCAATGGTAGCATCAGGCCGCTCTGGCGCGGTGGGACCGCCGCCAAACGTCAGCGCGAGGCGATAGGTGTCGTCCAGGTCGCGGTCGCGCAGTGCGATGAGTAGCGTGCCACTGATCCCAGCTACCGCGGCGATGTGGGCGGGAACGACGGGCAATCGCGACGCGTCGGGAATCGCCAATGGCAAACCGAGCTTGCGCAGCACCTGCACATGGCGGTCGCGGACAGCGCCGAACAGCAACTCGCGAAAATGCGCCGCGCTGATGGTGGTCTGGGTGGCCACCGGGCCGACCATGCCGGGCGTGACGACGATGCGACCGTTTTGTAGCTGGTGCGACCACGTGCCGCCGCCGACGCCGGTCACGTGGAACACCGCGCTGTGGCTCAACGTCAGTGCAGGCAGCCGAAGGGGCAACTCAGGCAGGATCCGGCCGAACCAGTCTACTGGCCGAGTGGTGCGCGGCAGCGCGAAGTAGGTGTCGGTCATTGGCTTGGTGTCGGCCTAGCGGACGAAAAGTCCGTGCGAATTCCAGCTGTAGCTCTGCGAATTGCCATCGCCCCACCAGTGCGAATTGATGGCGTAAGCGTTCTTGCCCGAGCTCAGGTCGTAGTAGCCGCCGCCGATCGAAAAATCGGTGATGCAGTGCAGCGTACTGAAGCTGCTGGGGCCGTAGGTTTTGCCGTTGGCCCATTGCTGCGGGTCGAACAGCGAAGCGCCAGCCACGCCACCCGCGTGACCGTGGGGCAAACTGCCGTGGCCAAGCAGACCACCGGACACGTTGTAGCCCCAGTCCGCGGTCAAGAAGCCGTACGCATTGCCCGCGCAGTCGCGGTGGTAGTACGGGTCGCCGTTGTAGTCCAGGTTCGAAACGGCGCCGAACAAGCGGTTGTGGGTGTAGATGCGCTTGCCAGCGTTGATGACGTCCCAGACGCTTTTGTAGGACTCGCGGTGGCCCCAGGCCAGGTTGCGCGCCGGCTTGGTCAGGCTGCGGATCATCGCGTCGGTGAATTCGACCTTGTCGTAGGCCGAGCACAGCGCGTTTTCGTCCTTGACCGATGTGCAATCCTGTCCGCCGACCGGCACTTTGTTGCGCCACTGCGTGGTGTTGTTCTTGTTCATGGTCGGGTCGTTGCCCTTGACCTTGGCAACCAGCGTCCAGCCACCGCCGCCGGTCTCCTGGTCGCAGTACGCCTGATACGCCGCGACGCCGGAGCCGGCGCCGTCCGGATCCAGCCAGAAGGCGCCCGACTTGACTCCCGGCGCCCAGTCCTTGATTTGCTTGCAGCTTGTCGCCGGATTCTTGTCCGTGTCACCGATCAGCCGCGGAAACCACGTTTTGCCGTCGCAGACCTGGATGGCGGCCAGCGGGTCGCTCCAGCGGATAGCGCCCCGATGCCAGACGTTGCACACCTGGTCGTTGTTGCTCAGCACGAGATTGCCGCCGAGCGCCAGCTTCTTGTCGCTGTACACGCCGATGTTGACTGACCACTTGATGACCTGACCGTCGATGGCGACGCCGTTTGACTTGGTGTCGGCCACCGCCAGCTGCCACTGACCCTTGGGATTCTTGCCGATCCAGCTGGTCAGGTCGCCCGACAGCACCTTGTCGGGCTTGGGAAAGGTCGCCTTGAGCGAAGTGCCGCTGCCCGCCTTGCTCTGCAAGATGTACTCATTGTTCTGCGGATCGTAGAGCTTCAAGATGAGGCCGCTGACGTCTTTGCTTGTCAGTTCGACCGATACGGTCAGGTCAATCGCCGTACCGAGGTCGGGCACTTGAATCAGGCCGTTGGACGAACCGGTGGGGTCGTTGTCCTTGATGTCGAATGCGGCGAGGCTGGGCACTACCTCAGTGTAGCTGTTGGTCAACAGTCCGTAGGAGAGCTTGCTTAAGGTCATGTGGTCGATGGCGTCAAAGGGGCTGGCGCAGTCCAGGCTGCCGTCGGCCTTGAGCCCTTTGACCACCAAACCTGTGCCACAGGCTTTGCCTAGCTGCGCCATCGTGGGCAAGCCCTTGAGGTCAGCATAGTTGCCGGTCGTCGCCACGTCGGCCAGAGCCGGCTTGTTCTTGAGGTCCCCGTAGTTGCCGCTCGCCGCGACCGCTGCCAGTGAGGCTGCCTTGACGTATTCGCCCAAGTCAGACGCCTTGGCATAGTTGCCTAGATCCTCCGATTTGGCGTAGGCGCCGAGATCCGCCGCTTTTGCATAGGGTTGCAACACGCCTGAGTCGAGCGCGCCGGCCTTGATGCAGCCCGAGCACTCGATGGCAAGCGCCTTGCTTGCCGTGTCGGCCGCGAGCGCGTAGGCCACTGAGCGCAGTGGCACGCGCGGCAATTCCGGGTCACTGCCAACGGTCAGGCCCAACCACAGCTCCGCGGCGCCGGCAACCGTGGCTGCCGCGATGGGCGTCTTGCTGCCGAGCGCGTAGGCAAACTGCCCGCCTTTGACGGCGACCTGTGCGCCCGACTCACTCCATACCGCGGTGCCGCCGGTGGCTTGAGGGTACAGCGCGAACGCTGCGCCATAGTTGCCATCGGCAGCCGGTCCGCCGCCGGCGGACAACAATACGCCCTCGAGACTGACGGAAGTAGGCACTGCGGCGCCAGCGGCGCTGCTCAAGAGGCAACCAAGAACGGCGACCGCGACCAGCCCGCGACGGCCCGCCAACAGCGAGGTTTTTGCGTTCATGGTGGTGTTCCCGATGCGGGACTGCAGGCCCGCGGAGAGAATTGGCCGCAGTGCAGCGACTGGCGACCTTTGCAAGGGCGCGAGAATAGCGAAGGGGCACCGGGGTGTAAAGCCAAGAGTGCGCGCTCGGTTGCCGCCAATCCCACACCCGCGTACGCTGCCGGCCATGCAACTGGTCACCATCCCCATCAGCCACTACGTCGAAAAAGCGCGCTGGGCCCTGGATTTCGCCGGTGTGCCATACACCGAAGACGGCCACGCCATGATCTTGCATTACCGCGCCACCCTGCCCCACGGGTCGCGGACGGTGCCGCTGCTGGTAGACGGCAAGCAGACCTGGCGCGACTCGACCGACATCGTGGTGCACGCCGACAGCCTGGCGCCGCCCGACCGCAAGCTCTACCCAGCCGACCCCGCGCAGCGCAAGCAGGTCTTGGACTGGGAAGACCAGTTCGACAAGCGCTTGGGGCCGCAAGTCAGACGCCTGGCCTACCACCGCGCTTTTCCGGTCGGCCCCAAGATGGCTGACGTGCTGCGCGGCAAAGTACCTGACTGGGAGGTGGCGGCGCTTAAGGCGGGGTTTCCGCTGGCGATGGCGGTGATGCGACGGGGCATGAACATCAACGCGGCCAAGGCCCAACAAAGCCTGCTGCGGGTGCGCGAGCAGTGCGATGCCGTGGTCGCGGCGCTTGGCGACCGGCCCTACCTCGCAGGTGAGCGGTTCACAGCGGCAGACCTGACCTTCGCGGCTTTGCTGGCGCCACTTTTGGACCCGCCGGAGCATCCGACGCGGCTGATTGGCCCCCAATGGCCAGCTGACTTTTTGGCGCTGCGCGAAGAGTTCTCGGCGCATGCCGCGGGACGCTGGGTGCTTGGCCTGTACGCGCGGCACCGCGGCAATCGGGGAACGCCATGACCAGAGTCCTTGCCGCGCTTGCGGTCGCGTGCTTGGCCGCGTGCTCGAATCCCCCCGCGGCGACAACGCCGGCTGCGAGCGGCGATCCCTATGCCGATATCAAAGCCGAAGATGGCCGCGGTGTCGGCAAACCGCTGGACGAGCCCATCGACCTGGCCATCGACCTGACCCAGGCCGACGCCAACACGCGTTTGCCGGCGACGGTGCACGCAGCGGTGCGCAAAGCCGGACCGTGGAGCGGCAAACTGGCGGTGCTGTGGACCGAAGTCGGCACGTCGAGCGCCCAGTACCGCGAAATCCTGCGCGAGTGGGCGCGGATGGGCCACCACGCGCTCGCGCTGCCGCTGGGCGTGGCCAAACCACTGGCGCAGGTCTGTGCCGGACAGCCCGCCAATTGCTTTGAGAACGCGCGCTGGGAGTTGCTCGACGGCACCGAGCGTACTGACGCGCTCAAAGTCGCCTATGCCGACAGCGCGACCAACCGCGTGGGTCTGGTGACCCTGGAGCTGGCCAAGTCTGGGCAAGGCTGGGGCCAATTCAGCGAAAATGGCAAGCCCTTGTGGGCCAAGGTCATCGCCGCGGGGCACGGCGATGGCGCGGGGCAGGCGGCGTTCGTCGGCACGCAGCTGCAGGTCGCGCGGGTGGTGCTGCTGGCCGGGCCGAGCGACGGCCAGCCAGGCAAACCTGCGCCGTGGATGACCGCCTCACACAAGACCGCGCACACCCAATGGTACGCGTTTGGTCACACCGGAGATCCGGGCTGGGCTGCGGTATCCGCGGCGTGGACGGCGCTGGGCTTTGGGCCTGGCGCTGCCGCGTGGCCATCGGTTGATCAGGGAGCGGTAATGGGCGTGCAGGCTTACACGACCGCGCTACAGCATGCCGACCCGCACGGGGCGGTGGCGACGGATGGAGGCCCGACCGCCGCCGATGGCAAGCCGCGGTATCGGGCGACCTGGCGCAACCTGGCCGGTCCGTAGTCCATTTTCCATTGACTTTCGCTTTTATTGCGCGCATCTGGCCGTTCGTGGTACACCGCGCGCCCCAATCTGGAGTCGCCCATGTCCGCCTCGCCCGCCACGCTACAGTGCAGCCGCGTCTCTGAAGTCCTCGACACCACCGCCCGCGCCTACGGCGACCAGCCGGCGATGCGCCACAAGAACGACGGCCTGTGGCAGGTCACCACTTGGCGCGAATACCGCGACGGCGCCCGCCAGGTCGGCCGCGCACTGATTGCGCTGGGTGTCCAGCCAGGCGAGGGCATCGCAATTATCGGCGGCAACTGCCCGCAATGGTTCCTAGCCGACGTCGGCGCCATCCTGTGCGGCGCGGTGCCCGCCGGCATCTACACCACCAGCAGCTCAGAGCAGTGCCAGTACATCACCGACCACTGCGACGCGCGGGTAGCTGTGGTCGAAGATGGCAAGCAACTGGCCAAGTTCAAAGAGCAGTGGCCCAATCTGCCCAAGCTGCAGCACATCGTGTTGATGCGTGGCTCAGACCCCGATGACCGCGTACACAGCTGGGACGAACTGCGGCGCCTTGCGGATAAGCTGCCCGAGGCCGAGCTCGACGCGCGCATCGCGGCGCAAAAGCCCGATGACGCCTGCACGCTCATCTACACCAGCGGCACCACCGGCAACCCCAAAGGCGTGCTGATTACCCATGACAACCTGACCTGGACCGCGCGGCAGGTTCTGGCGTCGGTCGACATCCGCATCGGAGACCAGGGCATCAGCTACCTGCCGCTGTCGCACATCGCCGAGCAGGTGGTGTCGCTGCACAGCCCGATGTTTCTGGGCGGCTGCACCTGGTTCGCCGAGAGCCTGGACAAACTCGGCGACAACCTGCGCGAGGTCCGGCCGCACTACTTCTTGGGCGTGCCGCGGGTGTGGGAGAAGATACAGGCCAAGATGATGGCGGCTGGCGCGACGTCGAGTCCGCTCAAGCAAAAGATCGCCAAGTGGGCGCGCGGCGTCGGCCTGACCGGCGGCCTGGCACGACAGCACGGCCTGGAGCCCGGTTGGGAATATGGCGTGGCCAACAAGCTCGTCTACGCCAAAGTGCGGCAAGCCCTGGGTTTGGACCGCTGTAGGGTGCAGATCACCAGCGCAGCGCCGATTGGCCGGGCCACGCTCGAGTTTTTCTTGTCGCTGGGCCTCGTGGTGCACGAAGTCTACGGCATGAGCGAGTGCACCGGCCCCGCCACCATCAGCAACAGCCAGCGCTGGGCCACCGGCAAGGCCGGCTTCGCCATGCCCGGCTGCGAAGTCACCATCGCGCCCGACGGCGAAATCCTGGTGCGCGGCCGCAACGTCTGCAAAGGCTACTTCAAGAACGAAGCCGCCACCCGCGAGACCATCGACGCCGATGGCTGGCTGAACACCTGCGACGTCGGCGAGTTTGATGACAAGGGCCTGCTGCAGATTACCGACCGCAAGAAGGACCTGCTCATCACCGCTGGCGGCGAAAATGTGGCACCGCAGGTCATCGAAGGTATGCTCAAGGCGGTGCCGGTCATCGGTCAGGCGGTTGTGGTCGGCGACGGCAAGAAGTACCTGGGCGCCCTGCTGACTTTGGATCCCGAGCGCGTGCTGGCCGAGGCGCAGCTGGCGGGCAGTCCGGCGACCGACGCGCTGGCCGCCAGCACCTGCAGCAAGTTTCGTGCGCACCTGCAAGGGCAGATCGATGGCGTCAATGCCAAGCTGGCGCAGGTTCAGACCATCAAGCGCTGGGTGTTGCTCCCCGGCGAGTTGAGCATCGAGGGGGGCGAGCTGACGCCGACGATGAAGGTCAAGCGCAAGGTCGTTCGCGACAAGTATGCCGCCGAGATCGACAGCCTCTACGCCTGACGTCCCACCGATTCATTCGGCGCTTGCGGGTCGCGGAGGCGGCGGGGGCGGCGGAGGCGGAGGCGGAGGCGGAGGCGCATCCGGCTGCACCGCGGCAGCCTGCGTCCAACTCACCCAGCCCTTGCCGCTGACCAGCGCCTGCCACGCCCACGGCAGCCAGCGCAACAGCGCCGACACCAGCCACAGCGCCCAGCCCAGCATCAAGGCCCGCCACACCCACAGCGGCAGGCTCCACATGCCGGCCTGCGGCAGCTTGCCGGCGGTGCGGTCGACCAACCAGTGCAGCTCGCGCTCGCTGGAGCCTGCGCCCTGCACCTGCATGTCGAGGTCCATCAGCAGATTGCTGTGGATTGCACCGTACAGACAGCCGAGCGCCGCCACACCCCAGCCAAAAAGCACCAGCTGCGCCAGGTTATGCACGACCGGCCCGTGCAGCGCGCCAGTGCCGTCCTTACCCTCGATGCCATAGCGGCGCCGCCAGGCCATGGCCAAAAACCAGCCGATGACGACCATGGCCACCGGCACCGGCACCGGCGCGAGCCCCAGGCCTAGCAGCAGCCAGTGACGGGCGCGCAACGGCGGCCCCGGCACGCGGCCGAGCGCCAAGGCCAGCAGGATCACCAGCACGAGCCGGCTCCAAAACAGCACCGCCGCGCCCCAAGCTGGGCCATGGGCGAACAGCAGCCAGCGGCTCTCGCCGGGCTTGAGCAGCAACTGCACGTTGGCGGCCGCGCCACCCATGTCGAGCTCGGGCAGCGTCTCGTGGATGGCGCGCTGCCAAGGCTGCTGCCAGCGCACCTCGACCGTCTGCGCTCCCGGCTGCAGGGGCACAGCCAGCAAGCGGCCTTGGGGGCGCAGCGGCTTGGCCTTGCCGTCGATCTCAACGGATTGCACTTCGGCGCCTTGCGGCAATGTCAGCTTCTGGATGCCGCCCTGCGAGGCGCGCACTTTGAACAGCAAAGTGGCTGCCAGCAGGCGCTGGCCGGGTTCCGCGGTGTACTGGACATTGTCGATCGTAATCGATTGGCCTGGCGCTCCCGCGGGCCTGCTCACCTGGATCGCAATGGCCTCGCCCGGCCACGGCTGCCACAGCGGTCGCAACGCACTGTCGCTGGCATCGCGGCTGTGCGTCGGCGGTACGCCGGTCCACGCGCAGCGCCAGATCGGCGAGCAATCGAGCCGCCACGTCTCCGTCCACGGCTGGTCAAGGGGCGCGCGCAGGTGCAGTTCGGCCTTGGCGCCGTCGGGCATGGGCAGCTGGCTGTCGAACTGCGCGGTCGCGTCGCCGCGCGCAAAATTGACCAGCGCGACACGGCCGCCGTCCGCTTTGCCCGGCTGCAGCTCTTCGACCCGAACGCCGTCGGTCAACACCACCTCGCCTTGCAGCAACGGCACCTTGACCAGCAGCGGCCGGTCGGTGATTTCGCGACGCACTTGGGTGGCCACCATCCACGGCAGGCCAAGTCGCAGATGCCGCTCAACCCCGAACCACGGCGGCAGATCGACGGCCGCGTCACTGGCCGTTGCGCTGCCCGGGGCGTCGGTGGCGGTCGCCGCAGCCGGAGCTGAAACTTCGCGACGGGTCCACTGCAAGCTCTGCTGTGGAACGCCGTTGCCGTCCAAGCCGTCGATGGTCCAGCCGGCGGCGTCAAACCGCACGAGCCTGGGCAGGGCCTCGCTGCCAAGTTGGACATCCAGCACGTTGCGTCGCGCCAGCGTCCCCGTTGCCACCACCGTGTGCGCACCGGCCGGTACCCGCACGTGCACCAGGCCATGGTCGTCGCGCCGCAGTTCCCACGTGGCCTTGCCGTCCATCGTCACCGTGCGCAGCTGCAGGGTGTCTAGCGGCCCTGGAATCGTCCAGGCAGCCGGCCGCTGCGCCGACACATCGGCCGTCAGCGTGAACTGGTTACCGACGATCTGGACCTGCAGCTGTGACACGACTACGCACGGCCCTTCGCAGCGCTGTGCCGCCACCAGGCGTTCCCGCAGTTGATCCAGCACGGCCGGCGGTGGCGTCGGTTCTGTCGCGTGCGCCGGCAAGGCAGGCAACGAAGCCAGCAGCAATAGCGCCACTGCCGGCCCGGCGCCGACCTGCAGCGACCCCGCCAACCGGCGCAGGCGACCTACGTCGACGAGCTTGAGCGCCAGCAGCAGCACCAGCACGGCCCGGACAATCGACAACAGCAGGTTGTGCAGGGGACTCAACAGGTACAGTTGCAGCTCGTGATCAGCGCGCACCGGGCCATTCCAGCCAAGTGGCCACGAGGTCCACGACCAGGTCGGCACGCCGGGGCCTGTCTGCACCACCGCTTTGGGGTCGACCTGCTGGACTTTGCGACTGTAGTCCGTGGCGACCGACCACTCGGAACCGCCGCCGCGCAACAGTGAACCGCGTTTTCCGGTCTGCACCGCCTGCTGCTGGACCTGCTCGGCCGCCTTTTCTTTGGCTACGTCGCGTTTTTCGTTTGCTTCGGCCGCGTCCACCGCGGCGGGCGCAGCAGGCGGCGCGCCGGATGGCTCCTCCGGGACGGCTTGAAGCTTGGCCAGCGCTTCGATGGGCGCAGCGCGGTCGCCTGTCGCCAGGCTCCAGCCGTCACCGCTACCGTCCTGCGCCGTCTGCGGGTAGATGCCGTGGCGGATCTGCTGTGCGCAAAACGGCACCACGTCGATGACCAGCGCCACCAGCACCAGGCCATAGGCGACCTGGACCGCGTTGCGAAAACGCGACGGCGGCAGCGCCGCCAACAGGCCGAGTCCAGCTAGCGCCACCAACCAGATGGCGGTAGGCGCACCAGACTGGCCATGGCACAACACCAAAAGCACTGCGGTCAGCGCGCCCCAGCCCTTGCCAAGCAGCCGTGCAAAGCCGAGCGCGAGCATCAGCACGAAGAAGAAGTCGAGCAGATCCCACGAGTCCGCCCACGTCGTCGGCAGGCTGTCGACGCCCTGTGCGCCCAGCAGCGTCCAGCCGGGCGGCAGGTGCAGCGTCACTTTGAGGCGCTGCACGTCACTTTGCCAGCCAACGGCACCCAGCGGCCCGGCGCTGTGCTCCAGACGTGCATCGGCCTCCATGTGCAGCGCGCCCTGGCGCAACTCGACGCCAGCCGCGCCAGCAGTCGCCGAGGCATCGCCCGCTAGCGTGATGAGCTGGTCGCGACCGCCGACTGCCGATCGCCCGAGGACCCAACCGCGCCCTGCCGCAAGGCGCCAGCCCTGGTGGATCTGGCCGCTCAGCTTGTCGCGACTGGTCAAGCCCTGCCCGTCGAGATCGAGCCACCACTGCCGTTCGACGTCGACGTGGTTGGGCGGCGGCTCGACTTCGCCGCGGCGGCCCACTTGCAGGGCCAGGGCGTCGCCTGGGTGGCCCACAAACGTGCGCCCTTTCTTCCAGTCGCTGTCCAACTGCGTCCGCTCGGGGTCCACCATCTGCAGCCCGCTGCACTCGACCGAGCGGACCGACTCGTCCGGAACCCACACCCAGGTCTCGGTGCGCTCAAAAAACTCGCCCTGGAGGGCCGGCACGGCAATTGCGGTCGCAGGCGTTGCCAGCACCGATTCGACATCGACGACGTGTTGACCCGGTCGCACGTGCGCACGCAGCGCACCGTCGGCGCCAACCTGCGCCGGCAGTGGGCTCTTGAGCGAAATTGGCCGCCAGCCCGCCGGGAGCACCGGCCCCAACACCGCGTCGCGCGCCTTGCCACCCACCCGCAGCGTCAGACGCGTCGTCATGCGCAGCGGCACGCCGTCGACGAGCCGCCGAGCCACCGCGACTGTCAGCGAGTCTGTGTCAGTCGCCGCACCGCCAGAGTCCTTTTGCAGCAACAGCCGGCCCGCCTCATCGCGCCGCGGCGCCTCGACCTCGGCGCCGGCCAGCGTCAAGCGCACGACGCCGACGCCTTGCGGCAAAGCGATGAGCTCTGGGATTTCGGACCACACGAAGGTGCCCGCGACTTGGTGATGGCCCGCGGCGAGTCGCACCCCCGGCCGCCCGCCGTCGAAAAGCACGACTGCGGGTCCACCGTCCGCGGTCACCCGCTGCACAAAGGCCTGTGCGTCGCCTGGCAGCGCCACGACTGCCGGCGCGTCGAGCCAGACGTCCAGCACGAACGATCCGCCCGATTTGTCCACGCGCAGCTGCAGATAGCCTGGCCAGTCACAGGCCCGCCCCTCACCCCAAGAGGCACACAGCAGGTCGGGCTGGTCGTGCAGCGTCCACGCCTGCCAGGGCCGCAGCGGTTCGGGCACCTCTGGAGGCGGCGGCAGCGCGAAAGTGGCAGGCGCGCAGCACACGCCAACGGCGACGCAGAGCGACGACAAGCGGCTTTTCATGGGGTCCTTGGGGCAAGCGCGGTATCAGGTCCGCGGTTGGCGCCTTTGGACGCGCAGTGTGCCCCAAGGGTGCGCTCAACGCACCTGGGGCATATCAATGGATAACTGAGTCGACCTGTGCATACGGCGGAGCGGCGAGTCGGCTTGAAAAGACGCGAGGTTGCGACCCACTGAGCGAGCTGACGGGCACCCGTAGAAAATCGAGACGATTTTTTGCGGCCCCCTACTCGAAAATGCGCCCAATGACAGCGCCCTTGGCGCCGTCCTGGCCGAGCGACCGCCACGCCACGACCCAGCGGTTGTCGAAGCGACCCACGATCGCCGGCTGGTTCTGGTCGCCGGCAAACGTAGTGTTGGCGTGCCAGTCGAGCAGTTGCTGGGCGTTGCCCTTGTACTGTGCGCTCTTGATGGCGTAGCCCTGCTCGTCTTCGCCAACGCTCTGCCAGGTAACGACGTAGTTGCCGTTGGGCAGGTACGCCACCGTCGGCCGCGACTGCTCACCGGCGGTGATCGCGTTGATCTTGAACTCGGTACCGGCCTTGGCGCCGGTCTTGTCGAACAGTTGCGCGTAGACGCCGTAGTTGTCGCCGTCCTGGCCGAGCGAACTCCACACGATGACAAAGGCGCCGTTGCCATCCGCGGCAGCGCGCGGCGCGGTCTGGTCGCTTGGCTTGGTGGTGTGGATCTGGAACTGGTTGCCGATCGCCTTGCAGTCTTTGTACAGCAACTGGCCATAGACGCCCCAGCCCGCGCCGTCTTCGTTGAACGACTGCCAGACCACCAGGTAGCGACCGTCTGCGAATGCGGCGATGTGCGGCGTCTGTTGGTTGTCGGCGGTGGTGCTGTTGACCATCTGCTCGCTGCCGACCGCGGCGCCGCTGGCGTCGTAGCAGCGCAGCATCACGTCGTACTTGTTGCCGCCGGCTTGACCGTAGGATTCCCAGGCCACCCCAAATGAGCCGTCGGCCCGCATCGCCGCCACCGGCTTTTGCTGCTCGTTGGTCTTGGTCTGACTGATGGCGAACTCGGCGCCGGTCTTGCTGCCGTCACTCTTGAAGCGCTGAGCGTAGATGCCGTCGATATCGCCGTCCTGGCCGATGCTGTCCCAGGCCACCACGAAGTTGCCGGCGCTGTCCATGCCGACGGCAGGCGTAATCTGCGACCCGCTCTTGAAGGTGTTTGCCACGGTCTCGGTACCGAGCAGCGCACCATTGGCCGCATAGCGCTGAAACGCGACGCCGCCGCCGTCGCCATCCACGCCTTCCGAATCCCAGGCCACCACGAAGCTGCCATTGCTGGCGACGCCGACCGCCGGATTGGCCTGCTCACCGGCCTTGGTGTTGTTGACCACGAACTCCTTGCTGCCGTTGAGCACGCTGCCGCTCTTGTCGAACTTGCGCGCGTAGACGTGGCCGTCGGCAACATTGAGCCACGCGACCACGCCCTCGTCGCTCGACAGGCCTTGCGCTTGCACGAACTTCTGGTCGCCGGCGACGGTCGCGTTGACGATGCGCTCGGTGCCAACCTTGGTGCCGCTCGAGCTGAACCACTGGCCCAAGATGCCGTAACCGCCGGTGTCCTTGCCGCTGCCATCCTCGAACACCACGCCAAACGAGCCGTCCTGGTACACCGCAATCTTGGCGTCTTGCTGAATGCCTGTGACGGTGGTGTTCACCGTGGTTTCTGCGCCGAGGAACGACCCCGGATCGGGCTTGAACACCTGCACCTGCACGTCGCCGCCACCCTGGTCGGTGTTCCACGCCACGATGTAGCGACCGGACGGCTGGAAAGCGACTTCGGGCTCGGTCTGAGCCCCGGTGACCTTGGTGTTGACTTGGAACTTGATGCCGTTGGTCGAGCCGTCGCTGTAGTACATCTGCGCCCAGATTTCGGCGCCGTCGTCCCAAACAAAGATCGAGGTGCCGTCGCTGTGGACGGCCACCGAGAAGTTCTTGGCGGTGCTTTCGGTGCCGAGGTCCTTGGCCACGCTGCCATCGGCCTTGTGAATCTTCTTGTAGGTCGTGCCGCTGACTTGGGAGACCACGAACCGACGACCGTCGGTGTAGCCTGCGCTGTCGGACTTGGTCACGCCAGCCGGCGCAGTGCCGCCCGTGGCACAAGTTGCGGTGCCCGTCGCGAGATTGAACGCGCCCGCCGTCGCCACATCTAGGCCGTCATACGGCATCCAAGCGTGCTGGTTCTTGTAGGTGTAGCGGTAGCGCGTGCAGTTCTGGCAGCAGCCGCAGTCCGCATAGGCTGGCGCCGAGCAACCGTTCGAAGTCGTACACGAGCTGCTGTAGTACGCCGAGCAGCTGCCGGTGTTCGACATGTAGGCGCTCCACACGATGGTGTTGGCGCCGTTGGGTCCGGTCGCAATCGCCTGAAGCCCATTCAAGTCATTGGCGGTGATGCTGAAATTCTGCTCGGTGTACTCGCGCGACCAGTCGCCGCGGTAGCTGCGCAGGCCAATCGCTGAGTCGGTGTTGCCCCACGCCGCCCGGAAGCGGCCGCCGCCCATGTCGACGATCGCCGGCAGCTTGTACTGCGCTGCGCCCAAGGTTTTGAACGTGCTGATCTTGAAGTCACCACATGCGTTGTTCTGACCCTGGCAGAGGCCGGCCTTGCAGATATCGGTTGCGGTGCAGGTGTCGCCGTCGTTGCACGGCGCGCCGTCGGTCTTGGGCTTGGGCACGCACTTGGCGCCAGGCTCGTCGCAAGTGGCGTCGTTGCAAGCGTCAGCGACTTCGCTGCACGCCTTGGGGCCACCGGCCGTGCACTTGCCGGCGCCATCGCAGTTGTCGCCCTCGGTGCAGAACTTGCCGTCTTCGCACGGGGCGCCTTTGGCCTTGGGCGTCGGCTTGCACTGATAAGTGATGGCGCCGGTCGAGTTGCAGGCGATGTCGTTGCACACATCGAACGGGTTGCTGCAGTCGACCTTGGTGCCTGCGACGCACACGCCCTTGCTGCACTGGTCGTCTTTGGTGCAGCCGCTGTTGTCGGCGTCGCAACTGGCGCCATCTGGCTTGCTGGTACCCTTGCACGACTTGGTCGCTTCGTCGCACACGCCGGTGGTGCAGCCGGACGACGAGCAGTCCTTCTGCTTGCCACCGCCGCACTTGCCGCCGGTGCAGACTTCGCCGGTGGTGCAATAAGCGCCGTCGTCACAGCTGGTGCCGTCGCTCTTTGGCGCCTTGGTGCAGCTGTAAGTCGTCGCGCCGGTCGAGCTGCAAGTGCCGGTGTTGCACGAGTCGCCGCTGGCCGCGCAGTCTACCGGCGTGCCGGCAACGCACTTGCCCGCCTGGCAAGAGTCCGCGGTGCAGCCGTTGCCGTCGGCATTGCAGGCTCCGCCATTGGCGACTGGCGCATTGGTGCAGGCGCCGGTGCCGGCGTTGCACGAATCGGTGGTGCAGGCGTTCTTGTCGTCGCAGTCGGCGGCGGTGGTGCAGCAGCCGGAGCCGCCGGTGCCTTTGCACGTGCCACTGGCGCAGGTGTCATTCTTGGTGCAGGCGTCGCCGTCATCACAAGCGCCGGTGTTTGCGGCGTGCGCGCAGCCTGCACTGGGCGAACAACTGTCGGTCGTACAGGCGTTGTTGTCGTCGCAGTTCTTGGTGCCGGTCCCCTTACACGCGCCGGCCGCGCAGCCGTCGCCCGTCGTGCACTGGCTGCCGTCGTTGCACAAGCCGGACTCGTTGACGTTCTTGGCGACGCACTGGCCGCTGCCGGCATCGCAGCTGGTCTTTTTGCACTCGGTGTCGGCGCTGGTGTTGCACACGATCGCCTGCTTGGTGTCGACCGCGCACTTGAAGGTGCTCGACGACTTGTCGCAGAACGACTTGCCCAGGCACGGGTTGGCGCCCTGCTGGCAGTCGGCGTCGCTCTGGCAGCCGCACTGGTTGGCGCCGGGGTTGCACTTGCCCGCGCCACAGACGCGCCGGCTGTGCAGCTGTTCTTGTCGTCGCACGCGGCGGTGTTGTTGACGTACACGCAGCCTTTGGACGGGTCGCATGAATCGGTCGTGCACGGGTTGGCGTCGTCGCACTTGACGGCAGCGCCCGACGCGCAGGTGCCGTTGCTGCACGCGTCTGGCGCGGTGCACGGGTTGTTGTCGTCGCATGATCCGGCGGCCGGCGCGTGGACGCAGCCTTTGGTGGCGTCGCACGAGTCGATGGTGCACGACTGGTTGTCGTTGCAGGGGTTTGCCGAGCCGGCGCACTTGCCGGCCGTGCAAAAATCCTTGGTGGTACACGCATTGCCGTCGTCGCATGGAGCCGCCGCGGGCGCAAAGCTGCAGCCTCCCGCCGCCTTGGGATCGCAGACGTCCTCGGTGCACGGGTTGTTGTCGGTGCAGACCTTGCCCTTGCCGGCACACACGCCACCGTCGCAGGTGTCGCTGGTGGTGCAGCCGTTGCCATCGTCGCACGGCGCCGTCACCGGCTTGAACACGCACTTGCCGTCCAGGCAGCTGTCGGCGGTGCACTGGTTGCTGTCGTTGCAGACCTTGGGCTTGGCGCCCTGGCACTGGCCGTCCTTGCACTGCCCGCCGATCACGCACGGATTGTCGTCCACGCACGGCCCGGTGCTGTTGTCGTACTTGCAGCCGCCCTTGGCGTCGCAGCCGTCGTCTGTGCACGGGTTGCCATCATCGCAGTTCTTGCCAACGCCAGCGCACACGCCGTCTTTGCAGGTGTCTTTGCTGGTGCAGGTGTTGCCGTCGTCGCAGCTGGTTGTGAGCGGCGCGTTGCTGCAAGCCTTTTTGATCGGGTCGCAGTTGTCGGCGGTGCAAGGGTTCTTGTCGTCGCACGACGCTTCGTCGGTCTTGCCGTCGCAGTTGTCGTCGACACCGTTGCAGGTCTCGTTGCCAGGATCAGTGGCACCGCACGGGCTCAGCCCCTTGCCGTCGCAGAAGCGCTTGCCGCCGCAAGTGCCGTTGGCGTTGCTTTTGCTGCACGTCGTGCCCAAGCCGAGCTTGACCGCGCGCGGACCGCACAAGCAGACGTTGTCGGTGCGTTTGCACTGGTTGACCAACGCGCCGGTCGCGTTCTTGACCTGGGCGCAGGTGTAGCCGACCGGACACGGGTTGGCGGTGTCGCAGGCGCCGCCGCAGAACTTGCCGGGGCTGTTGCCTTTGCCGTCGCCGTAATCGAGGCACAGCGCCGTGGTGCCGGCCGAACCGCCCTGGCAGTCGGCGTCGGTGTTGCAGGGATCGCACACCCGCGGGAACTTGGGTACGCACACCTGCACGTCGTCATTGCCGGCTTTGAGGGTCTTGCAGGCGGTGCCGCTCGGGCAACTGGGCACGCAGGGATGGGCGCAAATGCCGGTGCCGGCGTCGTCAAGGCAGTACCCCGACGCGCACTGGCTGTTTTCGGCGCAAGCGCATCCGCCCTCGGTGCATGCCGGAGGCAGATCGGGACCGACGCTCTGATCCTTGGCCGTGCTGACGTCGGGGCCGCCAAGGTCCAGAGGCTGCACCACATCGGGGGCCTCCGCGTCGGTGCCAGCCACCGCATTGTCCTCGACCTGCAAATCAAGGCCGCCGCCGCTGTCGAACAGCGCTCCCGTTCCGTTGTTGTTGGTGTCGCCGGGGGCGGCATTGTCACAGGCTGGGGCAACAGCCAGCGCGAGGCCAACGGCGGCCGCCCACGCATGGCGCAGCAGATTGTTTTGCATGACGAATGCTCCGAGTCTGGCTCGCACGGGCGGGCGCGCAAAGGGGCGGGAGTGTACGGGTTGCTCTGCCTGGATTCAACCGATTTTCACAGTTTGCACCGCCCCCAGTGCCGCCGCGTGCCACGCTTTTTTTGGTTGCGTGCGCCAGGGGCAGTCGCTAGGCTCAAAGCAGCGGGCAGTTGCCCGGTCGTAGGTGTGCGTGGGCAATTGGCGGCAGGGCATCCGTGGCAGATGGGCAGTAGCTGCAGTGGTGCTCGTCGCGGCAAACGTGTTTGGGGTTTGCCCGACAGTGGCAGATGCGACACCCGCCAATCGGGGGGTTGCGCGCGCCTCGTCGCGGGTGCGCCCGGTCGGCCGCGTGGAGGTGCGCCACTCTGTGGTGGTGATTGGCGCCAAGGCCGACCCAAGCCGCGACCAGGCTGAGCGTCGCCACCCGCTGTCCCTGACCGAACCGTCCGACGGCGCCGAATTGCTGCGTCAGGCCCCCAACGTCCGCTGCGACGTGTGCGCGTCGACGGCGGCTGGTGCACAGCCAGGCCAGCAGTCGATCTTCGTGCTGGACCTTCGGTCGATTACCAATCGGCTGACGACGGTGCAGTTTCGCGGCGCAACGCTCAAGGTCACCAGCTTCTCTCCGCTCGGCCTGCAGTTTCGCAAGCCGTTCTAGCCTGGCAAGACCCACTACCCATGCGTGCCGTCGTTCAGCGAGTTCGCTTCGCGCGTGTCGAGGTCGCGGGCGAAGTGGTCGGCGCTATCGGTACGGGTCTGCTGGTCCTGCTCTCGGTGGCCAAAGACGACGTCGCCAACGACCGCGCCTATCTGGTGGATAAGATCGGCGGCTTGCGCATCTTTGCCGACGAGCAGGGCAAGATGAACCTGGATGTGCGCCAGGCGGGTGGCGCGCTGCTGCTGGTCAGTCAGTTCACGCTGCACGGCGACGTGCGCCGCGGCAGGCGTCCCGGCTTTACCGATGCGATGGCGCCCGACGGCGCTGCGCCCGAGGTCGAACGCGTCGCGGCAGACTTGCGCGCCCTGGGCATCCAAGTGGCACAGGGCGTGTTTGGTGCCGACATGCAGGTCTCGCTGTGCAACGACGGGCCGGTGACGATCCTTTTGGATTCCAAGAAGTTGTTTTAAGTTTGCGCGAAGCCGAGCCGGCCAACGTCCCCGCTGACCCGCTAACCTGCTGCCTTGACAACCCCGCCCCATGCGGCCAATTTGCCGGCCGCGACGCGGCCCTGCGTTGCCGGAACGCCGATGATCGACATCAAGCACCAGACCGTCCGCGCCCACGACGGCTCCGAGCTGATGGCCTACGAGTGTGGCGGCGGTCCCGGCCCGGCGCTGCTGCTTTGCAATGGCCTGGGCGGCAACATCGACGCCTGGCGGTATTTCACCGAGTTTTTTGGCAAACGTCACCGCATCGTGTCGTGGGACTACCGGGGTCTTTACCGCTCGGCGCCGGCTGTCGGCAACGACTACTCGGTCAGCACCCACGCCGACGACGCGCTCGCCGTCATCGACGCCTACGGCATGCAGCAGGTCGTGGTGGTCGGCTGGTCGATGGGCGTGCAGGTCAGCTTCGAACTGGTGCGCCGCCACGCCGACCGCGTACTTGGGCTGGTGCTGGTCAACGGTACCTACGGCCGGCCGCTCGCCACCGCGTTTGCGCCGCTGCTCAAGTCCAGTCCGCTTAAGCCCATGATACCGGCGATTTTGCGCGCGGTTGAGGCGGTGTCGTTTCTCGCCGAGCCTGCGCAGCCGTATGCGGTCAAAGTCGTGCGCACCAAGGCGGCGCTGACTGTGCTTAAGACCGCTGGCCTTGTCAGCCCGACGCTCGACGAGAAGGCCTTCGTCGAATTGGCTTCACAGGTTGCAGCGTTGAACATGCCGCGCTACATGGCGATCCTCAATTCGCTGGGCGACCACTGCGCCGAAGCAGTGCTGCCCCAGATCGCGTGCCCGGTGCTCATCATCACTGGCGACCGCGACCTGTTCACGCCGGTCGACCAGTCGCGCCAGATGGCTGCTCGCATCGCCGGCGCCGAATTGATGGTCATCCCGAGCGGCACGCACTACACGCCGTTGGAGTTCCCCGAGCTCATCCACCTGCGCGTGCAAAAGTTCTTGCGCGAGCGGCTGGGCTTTGACCCCGAAGCACTGGCCAAGGCCGCTTGATTCGCAAACCGCAGAGGTGCTGATGCGCTACTTGTTTGCTCTGGGCGCAGCGCTGGCGTGCGCCACTGCCGCGCGGCCTGCTGTCGCCGCCGAAGAATTCCTGGTCAAGATCGCGACCGTCGCCCCGGACAAGACCGCGTGGTCCGAGATGCTCAAGCGCTGGCAAAAGGGCGTCGAGGAGAAATCGGCGGGCCGCATCAAGGTCAAGGTGTTCCTGGGCGGCACGCTGGGCAGCGAGGCCGAGTCGGTCCTGCGCTGCAAGCGCGGTCAGATTCAGGCCGTTGCGGCATCAATGGGCTCGATTGCGTCGCAAATTCCCGAGGTCAACGTCGTCGAGCTGCCGTTTCTGTTCAAGAACTCCAACGAAGCCGACCACATCATCGATGGCGTGCTTGCTGAACCGATGCGCCAGGCGTTCCAGCGCGCGGGCTTCGAGGTCGGTTTCTGGAACGAAAACGGCTACCGCCACTTCGCGACCAAGGACGGCTTCGTCAAGTCGCCGGCCAACTTGAAAGGCAAGAAGATGCGCTCGCAGGAGTCGCCAGTGCACCTGGACATGTGGCGGGCTTTTGGCGCGTCGCCGGTGGCGATTCCGCAGACTGAAGTGCTGCCGGCGCTGCAGAACGGTACCGTCGATGGCTTTGACCAGGCGCTTTTGTACATGGTCGCGGCCAACTGGCACAGTTCCATCAAGTTCCTGACGCTGTCCGGGCACATGTACCAGCCGGCGGTCATCGCCTTTCACAAGCCCTGGTTCGACAAGCTGCCGGCCGACCTGCAAAAAGTGCTGCTTGACGAAGGCAAGGCGGTGCAGGAGTTTGGGCGCAAGAAGGTGCGCGCGATGGGTCCGCAGGTGTTGCAGCTGGTCAAGGACGCGGGCGTCCAGGTCGCCGAGCTTTCGGCGGCCGAGAAGGCTGCTTTTGACGGCGCCGCTAAGACGGTCCGCGACAAGTTCCGCAAGACGGCCAAGCCGTCGGCCGTCGCCATGCTGGTCGCCATCGAGGCCGAGCTCAAGAAGATGCGGGGCAAGTAGCCGATGCGCTCCCGGCCCGCGTGGATGCTGCGCGTTGATCGCCTCGACCGCGCCGTCTATCGCGGCGAGCAGGCGCTGTGCGGCGGGCTGTTCGTGGCGATGGTCCTGGTAATGGGCCTGTACGTGGTGCACCGGGTGTTTTCGCGCGAGCAGGGGCGGCTGTCGACGGCGTTGCTCAAGCTTGCAGGAGCGTTGGGGCACGCGCTTGACCCGGCTTTCGCACACGGCCCGCTGTCGCTCTGTGTGAACTTGACGCTGGGCTTTGGTCTAGCGGTCCTGGCCATGCGCACCGGTGCCGCAACGCGCGGGTGGTCCTGGCCCAAGGCGCTGAACGGCGCCGTTGTCCTGACCGCAGCGGGCGCTACGGGCGTGTGGCTGGTGCTGACGCTGCTACCCAATGGCCTGGTCTGGGGTCCCTCTGGGGCGCTGGTCGGTATGCTATGGACCGGTTTTGTCGGCGCCTCGTTGGCAACGTACGAGAAGAAGCACCTGGCATTGGAACTGGCCGACAAGCTATGGCCTGTCGCGGCGCAGCGCTGGGTCAAAGGCGCCGCCATCTTGGCGACGACAAGTCTGTGCGCGCTTTTGGCGGTGCTGGCCTGGGTGAGCCTGCGCGACCACTTCGGCACCTGGGTCAGCGATCCTGAGGCGGGGACGCTCCAGCCCACGGTGTGGCCGCGCTGGGTGCTGCTGGTGGCCCTGCCGGTGTCGTGGTCGATGATCTCGCTGCGCTTTTTGGGCGAGGGCGTGCGAGTGCTGGCGGGCATTGAAGCGCCGCCTGCCGGGCACGACCAAGCATGAGCGGGCTCTACGTCGCCGTTCTTGCCGGACTCGCGCTGTTGGGTGCGCCGCTGTTCGTCATTGTCGGCGCGGCTACTGCCCTGGCGTTTGTCTGGTTCACCGGCGACCACGGCACCGCGCTGTCGCTGTTGCCCATGATCCAGAACCAGGAAGAGATGCTGACCAAGCAGGAATTCTTGGCGATTCCGCTGTTCATGGCGTCCGGCGCCATCATGACCGCAGGCGGTATCGCCGGCCGGCTGGTCGACTTCGCCAAGGCGCTGCTCAGCTGGCTGCCGGGTGGCCTGGCAGTCGCCGCGGTGTTCGCGTGCATGTTTTTCGCGGCGATTTCCGGCAGTTCACCGGTCACGCTCATCGCGGTCGGCTCGATCTTGTTTCCGGCGATGCTGGCGAGCAACTACGACGAGAAGTTCTCGATTGGGCTACTGACCACTTCCGGTTCGCTCGGCTGCCTGGTGCCTCCGTCGATTTCGATGCTCATCTACGCCGTGACCATCACCTCGACCTCGGCGCACGTCGATCCGCAAGACTTGTTCCTGGCCGGTCTGATTCCGGCCGCGCTTATCGGCGGTTCGCTGGCGGCGTATGCCGTGCTACATGGGCTGCGCAATCCGGCCGGCCGCGCGCCGTTTTCGTGGCCAGAACTGGTGCGCGCGACCAAAGAGGGCGTTTGGGCATTGCTGTTGCCGCTGCTGGTTTTGGGCGGCATCTACGGTGGCCTGTACACACCCAGCGAAGCGGGCGCTGTCGCGGCGCTCTATGCGCTGTTCGTCACGGTGGTCATCGAACGCCAACTGACGATTGCCAAGCTGGTGTCGACGCTGGTCGAGTCCAGTACGCTGATGGGCTCGCTCATCCTGATTATCGTGCTGGCGTTTGGGCTCAACGAATTTCTGGCCGAGATCGAGGTGTCGCAGCGATTGAGTGCCTGGATTCGCGCCTCGGACCTGGGTCCCATGGAGTTCCTCCTCGTCGTCAACCTGTTGCTGGTGGTGGTCGGCGCGCTCATGGACTCGATTTCGTGCACGCTCATCTTTGCACCGATGCTGGCTCCGGTGGCCTACGACGTGTACGGCATTGATCCACTGCACTTTGGCGTGGTGTTCGTCGTCAACATGGAAATCGGCTACCTGATGCCGCCCGTCGCCACCAATCTGTTCGTGGCTTCTGCGGTGTTCAAGAAGCCATTCGGGCTGGTCACGCGCGCGGTGCTGCCGACGCTGGCGATGACGCTGGTGGCGTTGTGGGTGTTCATCCGCTTTCCGACGCTGTCGGTGGCGGCAGTGCGGGCACAGCGCGGCGAGGCCGACTGGACGCTACCCTTCCCGACGGACAAGCGCGCGCCGGTCGTTGCAGCGCCGACCGCTGCGCAAAACGCGGCAGGGCTGCCGGCAGGGGCAATACCAGGCGCGCCCAAGACCGACAATCTGGCAGCCGTCACCGAGCGGATGTTTGCAGACGACGCGACGCCGGTTGCAGCGCCAGAGTTGTCCTCAGAGACCAACCTCTAGCGACCAGGTCCGTCCAAGCACGCCCGGCCGCCTGCCGTCTCTTCCTTCGCTTTGCCGTCTTTCCAAGCGCGCTTGCCGGTCGCGTCAAAGCACTCCACGGCATTGACGCGACCCTTGGCATCGTAGGTCACGAACAGGCCAAACGGCTGGTCTTCTTTGTACTCGCCTTTGCGCGCCAGGTGCTTGCCGGCGTTGTCGAAGAACTCTCTGTACACGCCATGGCGACCGATCGAGCCGTTGCGGGCGCACACCTCGACGTACCGACCGACCAGTTTGTCGCGGCCTTTGAACAGCGTCGTACCTGGCGGGCAGTCTTTGTCGCAGCCCAAAACCGCGAACACCAGCGCCAAACTGAACATGCTGCGCAACATCGACATCATGGCATGAACGAGATGGTGTCTTCGATGCCCTTGCAGCGCTTGGCGACTTCCTTGCTCAGCGCGTGCTTGGTGCCCATTGCGGCTTGCGATTCCTTGCAAATGGCCAACGCCTCTTGCAGCTTGGGCTTGTCGCCCTTGAGCACCGTGGTGGCGATGATGACGCGGTTGTAGTGCAGTTCAGGCCGCGTTTCGTCTTTGGCCCAGCTGTTGATGAGGTCCAGTGCCTCTTTGGCTTTGGCGGGGTCGTCGCTCAAGCGGCGTACCGCAACGGGCTTGGTCACGCGCGCCCAGTAGTTGGTGGTGTCGCGCTTAAGCACTTCGTCGAGCAGCCGCACGGTATTCTCAAAGTCGAGGAAGCGCACCGTCACGGCAGCTGCATTCAGCAGCGGCTGGATCACGGTCGGGTCGGCCTTGCCGGCTTCTTCCAAGGCGACCAGTGCTTCGCGCGTCTGTCCCAGGGCCTGGTACGCAGCGGCGAACACATTCCACAATTCCGCAGAGTTCTTGAGCTCCGGCGCGTTGCGAATGCCATAAGACGCGGCAAAGATGGCGTCGCGCGGCGACCCGGCCTGCAAGTGCGCGGTGGCGAGGCGCACATACGCTTTGGCGACCTCGGGATTGGCTGCGGGCACGACTTCGGCGCTCGGCTTGGTCGCAGCCGACTCGTCGACGGCTGCGCCGGACGACAATTCGAACAGCCGGTAGCGGGTATCGCGAATGACGTCCGCCGGCTTGCCGCTCTCTGCCGCCTTGTAGGGCACGGCTTCGACCATGAATTCCTTGACGTCCGCGAGCTCTGCAAAGGCCGGGTCGAGACCCTTGAGGTTGTCGCGCGCCTCTGCCCAGTACGTATCGAATGCGAACACTTCCGCGGCTTTCCTGAGCGCCTCGCGGTAGCGGTCTTTGGCCTTGTCGAACAGCGGCGAGGCCTTCTCTGCCATCTTGTTGAGCCACTCGGTCTTGAGCTCGTCGCTCTTGCCGAACTGCGGCGGCGCCGGCAGGTTTTTCAGGCTCACAGCGACGTCTTGCCAGATACGACCGCGCCGGCTCGAGCTCGCAGCCGTCCACTTTGGATTCTTGGCGCCTTCGGCCTCGGCGTACACCGCATCGGCTTCGGTGACCTTTTGGACCTTTTCGTTCAGCAGCTTGGCGGCGGCGTCCAGATTCTTGGGTGCGCCCTTCATCCCGCGCACTTTTTCGAACTCCAGCTCGCCTTTCATGAACAGCGCCTGGACCAGCGCGTCGCGGCCAATCATCGGCAATTCCGCAAACTTGCCCGCTGCCGAAATCTGCTTTCCGGTGTCGATGACGCGGGTGAAGTGACCCAAGCCCTTGTCGCCCAGCGCAAGCTTGAACTGCGCCGTGCCGGTATTGACCATCGCGGCCAGCTGCAGCTCGACCGGCGTCGCCTCACTGCGCTTGAGGAACTTGTCGGACGCCTTGATGACGCCCTTCCAGTCGCCCTTGTTGAGGTATTGCACGGTCACGTTGTAGGCGACTTCGGCGGCGCGCTTGTCCTTGGAGAACGTCTGCAAGAACAGCTCACCGTTTTCGACAACCTTATCGTAGTCGCCGAGCAGCTCGCGATATCGCGTCGCAGTCGCCAGGGCCTGTGGCACTTTCTCGTGGGCCGGATAGGCCTTGACATAGGCCTCGTACGCTTCAGCGGCTGCTCGGAAGTCCGCCGATTCGCGATACAATTCGCCGATTTCAAACAGCGACTGCGGCGCGCGCTTGTCGGCGCTGAACGTCGCCGCCAGGGTCTTGTAGGTCTCGATGATCTTGTCGCGCTTTTTGGCAGTGCGGTAGAAGCGCGCAGCGCCAGACAGGGCTTGCGCGGCTTTGTCAGCGTTCTTGTCTTTGAAGCCGTTGCTGTACGCCGTCAAGCACTCCGCCGCGCGCACCGGCTCGTCCTTGTACTCGATGCACTTGTTGTATTCCTCGTTGCTCTTGAACTCAGTGATGGTCTTGCCGAGCACATCGCGGTTGAAGCGCGGGTCTTTGATCAACTGATCAACCCACAGCCGCAGGCCTTTGCCGTCCTGGCTCAGCCACAAAGCACTGATTAGCAACTGCGCGGCGTTGTAAGCGTACAGATGCTCCGGAAAGCGGCCGACGTACTTGGCCAGCATTGCGCTCGCCTTGTCGAACTGGTTCTTCTGGTAGTACAGGCGCCCAGAGATAAACATCGCCACCGGCACGTCTTCGTCGACGACCTTGTTGCGGTCGGCGGTGTCGATGTAGCGCTCGCAGGCCTTGGCGACGCGCTCCTCGTCTTTGTTGAACGGCACCGGGCGCAGGTCGGGGGTGTCTTCGGCCTTGGTGCCCGTCTCGGCGTTCAGGTTCTGCTGCTTGATGTAGCACACCAGCGCGCGGTGGGCCGACGGCTCGGCGAACTTGCCGTCCGGTTTCATGTCGATGACTTTCTCGTAGATGGCCGCCGCTTCGGCCCAGCGCTCGAGCTGGTACAGCGACAGGGCGTGGTTGTACCGCATCACGTAAGCGTTCTGGCCGTCGATAAAGTGGTCGCCGTAGATGCGGTAGATTTTCTCCGTGGCTTCCAGGGTCGCCGGGTTGAGCGTGCCCTCGTATTCGTGGTGGTAGTAGCTCGCGACTTCCGCCAGCAGGCCTTCCAGGTCGGCACGGCGCTTGTCGCTGGCCTTGAAGCCATGTTCCAGGGCATTACCCAGCAATCCCACGGACTTCACGGTTTCGGCCAGATCGTGCATCTTGTAGCTGTTTTCCAAGCGCAGCGCGAGGTAGCGCACCATCTGCTGATCGTCTTTGGCGAACTCAATCAGCTGATCGATGGCTTCGTTGGATTTGGCGTAGGCCGACACCTCGGTGTAGTACAGCGCCAGCATGTCGAGCAGCATCACTTCGCTCGAAGGTGCGACCCGCTTGAAAAAGGCCAATGCGTCCTTAGGCTTGCCGATTTCCGCCCACGACCGCACCAGATACTTGCCGGCGTCTTCCAAGAAAGTAACGCGGCCGCGCTTTTCGGAAATCTCGGTCTTGCTGTAGTCGAGAACGCGGATAAAAGCCTTGACTGCATTGTCCCAGTTCTGGGTGTTGTAGTGCACCCAAGCGATGTAGTAGAGGCCCCAACCAAAGACCGCCGAGTCCGGGTGGTCGAGCACCTTGGTGTACCATTTGATGGCCTCGCCGCCGTTGTTCTTGCCGAAGTAGTAGTTGCCGATGCCCAGATAAGCGTCGGGCACGTAGTTCGACCGCGGCGTCTTGCGCACCAGGCGCATGAAGGCATCGACCGCTTCGCCCGGCCGTTCGAGTTCGCCCAGGTGGTAGCCGAGCGAGTACAACACCTCGTCCAGCTTGGCAAAGCGTGGAAACATGCGCTCGATGCGCTTTAAGTGATTGACCACGTCGAGCTTGGCGGCGCGGCCCTGCTCCATCAGGTTCTGCTGTTGGACTCTGCAACGGCGCCGGTCGCTCTCTTCTTCCGCGGCGTTGATACAGGTCTCGATTTTGACGTCGTAGGCTTCCAACTCGTAGGCCAGGGCGCGGTCCCACAGCACGTAGCTGATTTCGAGCAGCGTGTCGGCCTCGGTCTCGGAGCCGCGCTCGATTTCCAGCAATTCGCGCAAGATGTTCAACTCGTCGTCAATGTCTTCAACGCTGGAGCGCTCGCGGTCGCGGCGTTGCTCGGGGCCGCCCGGACCGCTGGCCGCGGGTCCGCCTTTCTTGGCCGCTGGACCGGCCTTGCCCGCTGCCGTTTCCTTGCCAGCCGCAGGTGCTGCGCCAGGCTTGCCAGCGGCTGCGGCGCCGGCATCTTTGCGTTTGATGATCTCGACTTCACCTTTCTTTGCCGGGTCTTTGCCTTTGGGCTCGGCCGCGACTGCAGCGAAGGCATGCAGGGCGACCAGCACCGCCGTCGCGATGGACCATGGATGGGGGCTGCAAACGTGGCGCTTCATTTGCCGTCCTCCGCTTTGTCGGCACCGCCGGCGCCCGCCCTTTCCATTTTTTCGCCGGCCTTGCCGCCAACTTTGGGCTGGGCAGCGCCCGCCCCGCCACCCGGAAGCTCTTTGGCGGTGCACTTGCTGCGGGTGTCGTAGGTGTAGCCGCCCAGTTCGTCGCGCCAGTAGCTGCCATCAAACGGCCACACGATGTGCTCGGCGTCGCTGGCGCGCGGCTCGCTGACGGCCTTGGCAGTTTCTGCCATACTTTCACGAACCTTGGCGCTGATCGATCCGCGGCGAGCTTTCAGCGACTCGTACTTGATCCGCAAGCCCTGGCGAATGATCTCGGTCAGGTCTTCCCGCACGCGGGTCAGGCGGTTGCGCGCCAGGCCACCGGCTTCGGCAATCATCACCGCCCGCACGCGACCCATGTCGTCAGCCAGCAGTTGCGCGGCGGTCGTCGCGGTGGTGTTGCGCAACAGCCGCTCAAGCCCCGTCACTTCGTCGTTGGCTTGCACGACGGCGCCGAACGCGCGCTGAAGGCGCTTGTCGGACAGCGCCACGTTGAAGATGCGCCGCAGCGGCACCGACAGCGACTTCTTGTCGCGCGAAAGCGTGAACAGGTAGTCGTAGAACTCCGCGTCACTGCGCGTACCCGCCAACTGAGCATCCAGCTCCTTTTTCAATGGCTTGTAGTCGCGCAGGAACTTCTCAACGGTCACCAACGTCTCCGCGAATCGGCAGGTGCGGAACAGAATCAGCGCTTCCAGCACGCGCGCTTCCGGGTAGTAGCGGTCTTCGAAGAACGGTGAGTTCAAGGTGTGCAACTGGCCGAGCACGCGGTCGATGCGGCCCAGGCGAAAATAGGTCCAGCCCAGTTCGAACAGCGAGTCCAGCCAGGCCGTGGTGCCTTCCGTGACGCGATCGTAGTAGCGACCGGCGGTCTCGAACTGCTCCGACGAGTAGAACAACCGGCCCATCGACATGTTCGACAAGTCGCGGTAGTGGCCGTAATAGGCGGGCGCGCCGACCATATCTTCAAAGCGCAAAATGTCCTTGAAGGCCTCGACGGCCAGGCTGAAATGCTGGCTGGCGGCGTTGCGGCTGGCGGCCGTGTCCTGGGCCTCGGCCTTGCCAAGCTGCACCTGAATGACGCCGAGCAGGTGCCGGGATTTCAAGTAGATTTCGCCGGCCTGCGGCCGAATCGGCGAGAGCTTGCCGATGGCCTTATCGTATTCCTTGACGCCGTAATAGTAGCGGCCGAGCAGAAACCGCACTTCGTCCACGTCTTTCTTGTCGTGCACGGTCTCAGGGGCATCCGACAGGCGCTCGAGCGTCGCCAGGTCGCCGGGCACGGCGCGCTGGATGAGTAGGAAATACTTGACCTTGTCTTTGTATAGGGGGTGCTCAGGCTTGAACTGAACGCCGTCAAAGCTGCGCAGCGCCGACTGGTGAAGGCCCAGCGCAAACAGCACCTTGCCCATGGTGAACTGCGCTTCGTCGCGCGCCGGGTCTTCGGGGCCGAGCGTATCCAGCAGTTCGGTGAGCTTGCCAAAAGCGTCGTAGAATTTCTCGTCTTCGTACAAGGCCTTGGCGGCGGCGAGATCGCCAGCAGCCTCGGCCGGCGCGGCGGGCAAGGTAGCGCCGAGCGCGAAGACGGCACAAAGGCCGACCGAGCAAGCGGTGGCGACCCAGTGTCTTGGGGCGGTGCGGTGCAGGTTCACGGCGGAGGGGCCCTCCCGGCAACGGTCGCGCAACCCTTGGACGGTCGAATCGCCGCCGCGGGTGCAAGCGGGGCAGTATTGCCTAAGTTGGGGACGGCGCCAAGCGCTGCAGACGACCTCGGCTCACGGCCTGGCAAAGCGCCCCTTGCTTGACAAGCCCGAGCGCCAGGCGGCAGCATCGCCAAGGCAGGTGCACATGAACGTGGAACGCAGGTCGGGGCCCAAAGCGAGCTCCGCCAACAAAGAAAAGCGCACTGGGCGGGTGTACACGCCGCCGGCGGTGGTCAAGACGTTGCTCGACCATGCTGGCTACGTGGGCAACGTGGTCGGCCGCCACATCGTCGACAACAGTTGCGGCGACGGCGCGTTCTTGGAACAAGTGGCGCGCCGCTATGTTGCCGCTTTTCGTGCACGCTCTGGCCACGACAACGCCGAGCTGGCGCAGGATTTGCGGCGCTACATCCACGGCGTAGACCTGGATCCGGACGCCCTGGTTGCGTGCAACAACCGCTTGCACGCAGTTGCGGTCGATCTTGGCATCGACGGTGTGGCGTGGGACCTGCATCAGGCCAATACACTGCGTCTGACCGATTTTCGGCAGTCCATGGACTTCGTGGTTGGCAATCCGCCGTACGTCCGGGTCCACAACCTCGGGTCATCGGCCATCGACGTGCGAACGCTGACATTTTCAGCAGACGGCATGACCGACTTGTATCTGGCCTTCTTCGACGTCGGCATCCAGATGTTGGCGCCCGAGGGCCGCTTGTGCTTCATCACACCCAGCTCCTGGCTCACCAGCAAGGCGGGCGGTGCGTTCCGTACACACCTGGCGCGCAACGGCACGCTGACGTCCGTCGTCGACTTCGGCCACCACCAGGCGTTTGACGCAACGACCTATTCACTGATTGCCAGGATCGACGGCCACAGTCAGGGACCCGAAGTCGCCTACCACGAGTACGACCCGCGGCAGGCAGCGGCGGTGTATCAGTACAACGTGCGCTTTGCGGAAGCGCATATGCCTTCGGGCATTTTCTTTGGCCAGTCAGCCGAACTGGCGGACTTTCGACGCATTGTGTCCAGCGAGTCAGACGGACAACCCGCAGTCGTCGTCCGCAACGGGTTTGCCACGCTGGCCGACGGCGTCTTCATTGGCGATTTTGCGTTCGCCGACGGCATCATCCCGGTGGTCAAGGCCTCGACTGGCCAGGTACGCCAGTGCGTCTTCCCTTACCAGCCGGACGGTACGCCGTTGACCGAAAGCGAGTTCGAACGCACGGCGCCCCTGGCCATGGCGCACCTGCGCCAGCACCGAACCGCGCTCACGGAGCGGTCGCTCGACGCGCGCACAGCGTGGCACCAGTTTGGCCGGAGCCAGGCCCTGCGCGACGTAGGTCAAGCCAAGTTCGCGATCAACTCGCTGCTTCAGACGACGGACCAGATTCGTATCGTGGCCGCGCCGCCGGCACATGGCGTCTACGGGGGGCTGTATTTCCGGGGTGGACCGGGCCCGCAAGAAGTTCGTCGCGTGCTCGCCACGCAAGAGTTCATGAGCTACATCAAGATGTTGCGCAAGTACAAGAGCGGCGGCTATTACACGTTTTCCGCTGAGGACCTTTCGCGGTTTTTGACACATGCGTTTGCAGTGGACAGTGTGCGGCAGCAAGGGCAGCGGCGGCGGGTTGGTGCAGCAGGTTGACCGTCAGCGGGTCGGGCACGTGCGCGCATCGCAGGGAGTGGACCTTCATGGGCAATGAACGGCTGAGCCAGGGATTCCATGCGGCAGTTCGTCAATCGTTCTTGACGATGCTCAGAGCTGGCACGAGAAGTACTGACAAACTGATTCCGCTGCACGGCAGAATTAACTCGGACATTCAAGCGAGCCTTAGCGCGCGCTACACGGTCAGGGGCAAGGGCGTCGCCGACGGCCGCGAAGTCACGGTTCAAGGCCGCTACTACGCAAAGGACGTGGATATTGTCGTTGAGCTTAATCAGAGACCGGTCGCTGGCATCGCCGTCAAGTTCGCCGCCAGCAATTTTGCCCAGAACGCAAACAACTACTTTGAATCCATGCTGGGCGAGACGGCCAACCTGAGAGCCACAGGCTTCAGCTATTTTCAAGTGTTCGTGTTGCCAAGAATCATCCCGTACTACAACAGGCAGGATGAAGTTGGCCGAATTGAGACGGTGAGCGCAAGCCACTTGAGCAAGTATGTCAGGCTCAGTCGTGGTGACCCGGCAACGCACCTGCACATGCCGGTCAAGACGCTGCTGTACCTCGTCGACGTCGTTCCGGCGCTGCCGGAGCACTGCCGCTCCCGCGCGACCATCAAGCAGTTCTACTTAGACAACGAACCGCGCGTTGCGATCGACGCCAGCTTGCGGCGGGACGACCCCGAGTGCGGGCCTGGCGTTTTGCTAAATAATTACCGGCAGTTCATCGACGCGGTGTCGCAGCACATCCTGCAACGGTAAGCTGTCGCCGTAAACGCCGGTGCAAGGCCCAGCAAGCGATCCAACCAATCATCAGCAGCCCGCCGAACTAGCGCACCTCGCCATCCACCCCAACCCGGACCACCGGCACGCCTTTCAACGGCCCCTCAGCCAGCAAGGCCTCGACCTGCGCCTTGACCTTGCCCCAGTCGCCGACCACTAGCACCTGCGCCGCATCCGGCCGCACCCACGCTTTGGCCGCTGCCTGCACTGCTGCCGCGTCCACCTTTTGCACGCGCGCGACAAAGCCGTCGTAGTAAGCCCAAGGCAGCCCAAAGTAGCGCAGCGACTGAAAAGTGCTGCCAATCGAGCGCCCAGTTGACCAGCGCGCTGGCAGCGACAAGATGGCGCCGTCCTTTTCGCGCGATAGCTCTTCAGCCGTCGCCTCCGCCTCGCGGGCCGCTGCCATCTCTTTGAGAATCTCGCGGACGCTCGGCCCGGTCGCGTCGGCGCGTACCGACGCTTGGATGACCAGCACGGAGCCATCGCGGCTGTAGCCGTAATTGCCGCCGGCTCCGTAGGCCCAGCCGTGCTTCTCGCGCAGATTCTGGTTGATGCGCGAAGAGAAGCCCGACGATAGGATGCTGGCCAGGACCTGGGTGGCGTCAAAATCGTTGGCGGTGCGCGTAGGCCCGGGGTGGAACACCGCAACGACCGTCTGCTCCGCGCCCGGGACATCGCTGACAAACAACCGCCCCGCGACCGGCGCAATCGCCACCGGGCCGGCGTCTTGGCGACCGAGCGCCCGCCAACCGCCGAGCCGCCGCTCCAGGTGATCGATGACCTGGGCTTTGGAGATGTCGCCGACGACGAACAAGGTGGCCCCGTTGGGCCCGTGACCGTCGACGTGGGCGCGGCAATCCCCCGCCGTCAGCGCAGACAGCGACGCCTCGGTCGTCAGCCAGCCGCGCGGATTGTCGGGTCCATAGGCGAGCGCCCCGACCAGCCGCGACGCCAACTGGCCCGGATTGGACCTGGCCGCCAGCAGCGCGGCTTTGCGGCGACCGGTGATCCGCGCCAGTTCGTCGGGCCGCAGCCCTGGGTGCAGCAGTACTTCGGCGAGGATATCCAGTGTCGCCGGCAGGTTGCGCGTGAGCGAAGACAGCTCGAACGAAGTATGCTCAGTGGAAGCCGACGCGCCCAGCGATGACCCCAAGTCGGCGAGCGCCTCCGCCAACTGCAGCTTGTCGCGCTTGTCGCTGCCGTCGCCCCACAACTGGGTGCACGCACTGGCGCGACCGCGGCGGTCCGGCGGATCCAAGCGACTACCGCCGACCAGTTGCAGCTCCATCGAGACCGTGGGCAGCTGGTGGCGTTCGATCAGCACGACTTCCATGCCGTTCTTGAGCGTGAACGTGTCGGGCTTGGGCGATGGCGCCGGCCGCGGCTTGCCAGGCTGGGGCTGGGTGGCGCGGTAGGGCTCGTCGGCAAACACCGGCGTGGCGTCACTGGCGGCAGGGGCAGCCAGCGTCTTGGCGGCAGCAGGGCCGGCAACCAGGGCCAAACCAGTCAACAACAGCGTAAATGCCTTCATCACTTGCCCCCGTTGACTGGCGCAGCGGGGGCGCTGGGCGGCGGTCCGGGCATCGTCAGCACGAACGCCTGGGCGTCCGGCCGCAGCCACCTGGCAACGGTGTCGCGCACGGCCTCGGGCGTTGCGCCGCGGTAGCGCTGCAAGTCTTTGGCAATCCAGTCGGTCTGCCCCAGGTAGTGGTTGTAGCCCTGCAGCACCTCGCAACGGGTGTTCAGTCCCTCCAGGCCCCACACGAACGCGGCCTCGACCTCAACCACGGCGCGATTGCGCTCGCGTTCGTCGATCGGCTCTTTAGTCATGCGCGCCAGCTCGTCTGCCACGATCGCCATGGCCTTCTCACGGTCAGAGCCCGGACGCAAGTCGACAGTGACGTGAAAAGTGCTCGACATCTGCGCGCTGGCCTGGTGGACGCTGACCGACTGGGCAAGCTGCGTTTGGTGGACGAGCCGCTTGTACAGCCGCCCAGTGCCGGCGTTGCCGAGCGCATGAGCGGCGATGTCGAGCTCCGCGTCGCCGGCGGCGTAGGTCTTGGGCGTGTGCCAGGCCCAGTGCAGGCGCGGCAACTTGGCAAGCGGATCCGGGACCACTGCGCTCTTGGCCGCAGTCAGGACCGGCATCGGTACGTCGGTATGCGCGGGCTTGGCCAAGCGCGGAAAGCTACCGAACCACTTGTGCACGACCTTTTTGACCGCCTTGGGGTCGAAGTCGCCGGCCAGGCACAGCGTGGTGTTCGAAGGCACGTACCATTTGCGAAAAAAACCGCGCACATCTTCGAGGCTCGCCCGCTCGAGGTCTTCGTGCAGCCCGATGGTCAGGTGCCGATAGGGGTGTCCGTCCGGGTAAAGCAGGCGATTCATCTCAAAGCGCTCTTTGCCATAGGGCACGTTGTCGTAGCGCTGGCGCCGCTCGTTGCGCACCACTTCGCGCTGGTTGTCCAGCGACTTCTGGTTCAGCAGGTCGAGCAGCCAGCCGACGCGATCCGATTCCAGCCACAGCGCCGTCTCCAGCTGGTGGCTGGGCACCTGCTCGAAGTAGTTGGTGCGGTCGCTGTTGGTTGTGCCGTTGATGCCGGTCGCGCCGACTTTGCGCAGCACCGGAAAGTGCTGATCCTCGCCAGTGTGCTTGCCGCCCTGGAACATCATGTGCTCGAAAAGGTGCGCGAACCCCGATCGACCGGGCACTTCGTCGCCCGACCCGACGTGCACCCACAAGTTGACCGCGACCAGCGGCACGGTCCGGTCGGGCACCAGCACCACTTCCATGCCACCCGGCAGCAGGTAACGCTCATGGGCGATCTTGGGCGCGTCCTGCGCATGGGCCGGGGCGATAGCGACGATCGTCAAGGCTACTTGTATTATCATCCACTTGTGCACGATTACCCCCGGAAGACTGCCTGCCCCGACGAGCCGCAATTGTGGCGCGCGACTGGCTTGCCGGCAACCCTTGCGCCTGGCCGGCAAACCGATGACGATCGCGGTGCCGCCGCGCGCTGAGGTGTCCGCCGTGCTTCGAAGTTTGCTGCTCGCCCTGTTCGTTGTTGCGACTGCCGCGACGGCGCTGCCCGCCCAAGCCAGCACCACCATTGCCGTTGGCTATTTCGACAACACGTCGGGGTCGGCCGACTGGCAACCGCTGTCCAAGGGGCTGGCGGACATGCTGATTACCGATCTGGCCGCGACGGAAGGTCTGGTGGTCGTCGAGCGCGAGCGCCTGCAGCAGGTGGTCGACGAGATCAAACTTGGCCAGGGCAAATTCATCGACCAGGCGACGGCGCAGAAGATGGGCAAGGGTCTGGGCGCGAGCCATATGCTCATCGGCGGATTTCTTGTAAGCCAGGGCAAGTTGAGGGTCGATGCGCGCCTGGTCGCAGTGGCCTCCGGCAAGATTGGCCTGGTAGCCCAAGAGACCGGGTCGGCTGAAGATGTGTTCGCGGTCGAGGCCAAATTGGCCGACAAGCTGCGGCAGTCGCTATCGGTGACCAAGAAACGCGGCGATGGCGCCGGACCGCCGCCGCCCAAGGTGTCGGCCGACGACGTCAAGACCCTGGGTCAAGGCCTCGATGCCATGGACCAGGGCAAGGTGGACGAAGCGCGGCGGATCCTCGGCGCGCTGGCTGCGCGCAAGCCTGACTTTTCGCAGGTCCAGCGGGGCCTGGACGCTTTGTCCAAGCGCATCAAGCTCATCTTGGCCCAAAACAAGGTGGCGCCCGAGCGTCTGGTGGCGCTGATGGCCGAGATTGAGAGCGGCAAAGTCGAGGCGTGCCAGAAGCTGATGATGGAGCTGTCGGCCATGATGACGGCGGTCGTCAAAGCCGGCATGCGGGTCCAGATGCCGGACGGCGGCGACGCCAGCGAGGCTGGGCGACTGCTGGCCGCTTTTTATGCCGTGCTGCTGCACGCAGTGGATCAGCCGGCGTTGCAGGCACCGGTTTGCTACGGGCAGCAACCGGCGGGAACCGTGACTGCGATGTTCCTGATGTCAATGCAGCACCTGGCGCAGTTGCAACTGCGCTGCGATCCGCTGCGGCTGGCCCAAGATCCGAACGCCGAACGGCAACGAGGAATCTGCGAGAAACAGGCAAGGCGGATGCCCGACATGGTGGACCCAACCGGCAAGATCGTGGTGGCGGCCAAGGACTTTCCGGTGTTGATGGTGCAAGTTGGCCAGATCTTCGTCGAGCGCTACGCGGCATCACCCTATGCCCAGAGCATCCTGCCGCAGATCCAGGAGTACGTGGACCACTTTCGCATCGCCAACCTGTCGGCGGCGGACAAGGACAAAGCGCTGGCGACCGCGCGCACCGAGGTCACGCGCAAAGCCATCGCGCAGTTCACGGCGTATGCGGACCTGGGTCTGGCGATGGGTCTTATCCCCGGCTCGCCACAGATGATCGACAGTTCGCCCGGCGTGGGTGTGTTCTGGTCGCTGCATTTGTCCGAGGGTGACATGACCGTTGGCCTGGGCAACATCGAACTGTCGGCCGACGGCGGCAAGTCGTGGCACCCCTGGCCGCGCAAGGGCGAGGCGCCGGGTTGGGCTTACAAACACTTGAACTACCCTGTCGACCCGGGCAAGCGCAAGTTGGTGGCCAAGGTCGATCAACTGGTCGATGACGCGGCAGGCAACAAGGTGCCCAAAGTCGAGTTTTTGGCCAAACGCTGGGTCAAAGAGGTGGCCTGGCTCGACGCGGGGCCATGGACACCAGACCGCTACGCCGGCGTGCAAACCCGCTTGACCGGCGAGGACGGGTCGCCGCTCGGCGTGTGCACGGGCAAGTTCGATGACGAACTGAGCAAGCGCAGCGACGGTAAGCCGATCTGGTACTATGGCCGCCTGTACTGCCGGGGCAACTGAGACTGCTGGCGGAGTTGACGCAATGGTGCCTTGGGTGATGCATTCGGCAGCCAGGCTGATCATCGCGGGCGCCGCGGCCCTACTGGCGTTTGCTGGCTGCGGTCGGCAACCAGCGGCTTTGAGTCAGCAGAGCGACTCAACTGGCATTGTCGACGTTGCTGCCATGCTGGTGGACGTCGCTGATGCTCCGCAGTCCTTCGCGGAGGCGGCCAGTAGCCCGGATTCGTCCGAGTCGCCCAACGCGGTTGCGCAGGACGAACAGACCGTCGACGTACTCGGCGACGGTACAGTCAACGGGCCGGACCTGGCAGTGCCGGACGGCGACGTCACTTTGAGCCAGGATCCGCAAGCTGACGCAACACCCGGCCAGCCTGATGTGCCCCCAGACGACGCGCCAGAGGCCGCCGCCGGCGAGACGATGGGCGATGGTGCCGCAGACGCTGCGGGCGCTGAAACCGGCGTCACGGACGCGGCAACGGTGGCTGAAACTGGGCCAGACACCGCGACCGCGCAAGACGCGCCCGCAACACCCGACGGCGCGACGGTCAGCGATGACGGCAACGAAGCGGTTGCGGATGCAACACTGCCAGACGCGCCCGCGGATGCGGTAGACGCCGCAGCACCGGCCACGACCCACAACTTCGTGCTGACGGTGTCGGCCGCCAAGCCGCTGCCGGGCAACACCTTGACCGTGTTCGCTTTGGTGCCGGGCCAGGCCCAGCCGAGTCCGGACGCGGGCGACAAACCGCTGTGGCAAGGCCCGGTCGCCGGTGCGTGGCCGATGACGCTGCCGCTGCTTGTCAAGCCCGGTAGCTGGCAGATCGGCGTCGAGGTCAAGAACGTGGGCAGTCCCGGTCCGCCGACCGCCATGGGCACGGTGTGCATCCAGGGCCAGCCAGCGCTGGTCTCGCCGACGCCGGCGGTGCAGACCCTGGTGGTCAACCTGGTGCCGCCGGTCAATATCTACTCGGTCGAGGACCTGTGCGTGTCGGCCAAGCCGGCCGTGGCACCCTTCATCAAGACGCAATCGGCGACACAGCCGCCCAACACCAAAGACGGCGGCCCGCACTTTATGCAAGCGCTCGTTCACAGCGACCGCTTGTGGGTGGCGGGGTCGCAAGACGGCTACGTGTCGTTTGACTTTCCGGCGGGCGAGACGGCGAGCGAACCGTTCGCCAATTGGCAGGTGCACGGCGGGCAGATGTGCAACCGCGCGATTCGGGTCGGCAGCCGTCTGTTCTGTTCGTCGCGATCGAACTACGTACACATCCTGGACCTGGACGCCAACCAGAAGCCGAATTCGCTCAACAAGCTGACCGCCGCGCTGACGCCTACCGAAGGCCTGATGCACCGCGAAGGCCTGGTGTACGTGGCTGCGCACACCCAGGGCATGGTGGCGATGACGGCGGCGCCGCCGTATAGCGCCAAGCCGGTGACGGTGCCCGCTGACGTCACAGAGGCCTGGGATCTGGCGCTGCTTGGCAAAGACACCGTCGCTGTCGCCAATGGCGGCGGCGGTCTGGTCTTCGGTTCATTGGCTGGCGATCCCTACGAGTTCAAGCCGCTGGGCAAGCTGCCACTGCCAGGCGTGAGCGCATACTTGAGCGCAGAGGGCGCGACGCTGGCGGTCGGCGCGCTCGGTGGCGGCGTACACCTGATCAACGTCGCCAATGTGGCGGAACCCAAGCTACTGACTACGCTGCAATTCAACCAGAACGCGTACGGCGTCGCGCTGGTCGGCGATCAGTTGTTCGCGGCGGCGGGCGGGTCGTTGCTGGTCGGCCAGCAGACGGCCGCCGGCTGGTTCGTCCGCGGCGGGTTGCGAAGCGACTCGTTCGTGCTCGATGTCGATGTTCACGGCGCGGGCCTGCTGTCAGCGGAATTCCGCACGATCCGGCGCATGGTCCTCGATCCAACGGCGGCTGCGGCCGGACCGGTGCTGGTCGCACCGCGCACCCTTACCAACGCGCCGTTCGCCGTCGGGGCCACTGCCGAGGTCGCCATCGACCTGCGCAATCTGGGCAACGCGCCGCTCACGGTGTCGCAAATCCTGTGGCAAGAGCACTCGATGGGTGGCGGCGGATCGAGCAAGTTTCCAGGACCGTGGACGGTGCCGCCCAAGGGCACCCTGTCGGTTCCCTTGACCATCAAGAAGACGGTCAAGGGCCTGCTCGACCACCAGTTCATCGTGGCCAGCGACGACCCGAGCCAGCCGGACATCTCGATTGCGCACCGCGAGACCACCTGGCTGCATGTGGGCGACAAGCTGCCCAAGCTGCCCGTCTACTCCGATGGCAAAGGCAACACCACCAACGTCGGCGTGCACCTGTTTGGCAAGGTTGGCGTGGTGCTGGTGGCGGCGCAGTCCTGCCCGGTGGCTTTTCAGGCACTTGCGGCAGCCCGGCGCGACCTGGCGCCATTGGTCGCGCAGGGCAGCATCGCCGCGGTCGCCATCAACCCGTGGGACAACCCGAAGGCGGCTCCAGAGACCGCAGCCTTCGCCATGCCGTTTCCGATGCTGTACAGCGGTTTGACGACGTCCGATGGCCACGACTGGTCCGAAGTGCTCGACGTCACCCTCGGCCAGCCGCTGCTGGCGGGGCCGCCGATGCCGATTACCTACGTCGTGGGCAAAGACGGCAAGCTCGTGCTGGCGCGTTGGGGCTACGACTCCGCAGAGGTCCTTGCCAGTGTGGCGACTGCGCTTGCCAAGTAACTTTCCGGAAATTCAGCTGACTGCATTGCCAGACCGCCGGCTCTAGCCGCCTGCGACGGCCTTTTCCGCCCGAGCAAGGTCCATGCCTTTGCGCTGCGCGTAGTCGGCAATCTGGTCTGGACCGACCGGACCGACGGCGAAGTACCGGGCCGCCGGGTGACCAAAGTACAGGCCGCACACCGACGCCGCGGGCGCAACCGCGAAATTCTCCGTCAGCGTCATGCCCAGTTCGGCGGGCCGCAGCAGCCGCCACAGTTCGGTCTTTTCGGTGTGGTCCGGACATGCGGGATAGCCGAACGCCGGCCGAATGCCGCGGTATCGCTCGCCCACCAGCGCGTTATTGTCGAGCGTCTCGTCGGGCGCGTACCACGACCGCCGCACTTGGGCGTGCAGCCACTCTGCGGTTGCCTCAGCCAGCCGATCGGCGACCGCCTTGACCAGGATGGCCGTGTAGTCGTCATGGTCGGCCATGGCCGCGGCCTCGAGCGTTTCGACCCCAAAGCCAGCCGAGACCGCAAACGCGCCCACGTGGTCGCGCACGCCGCAGCCTGCAGGTGCCACGAAATCGGCGAGACACAGCTGCGGCTTATCGCCGTCGGTCTTTTGCTGCTGCTGGCGCAAGAACCGGAAGCGCGCCACTGGCTCAGTGGCGCCACTTGGGTCGAGCAGCACCACGTCGTCGTCCTCGGCAGCCGCCGGCCAAAGACCCCAGGTAGCACGAATTTGCAGCGAGCCGTCGGCCACGATGCGGTCAAGCAGCGTCCGCGCCGATGCATACAAATCCCGCGCCGCGGCGCCGTACTCGGGGTGCTCCAGGATCGCCGGAAACCGCCCCTTGAGGTCGAATGCCGCGAACAAGAAAGTCCAATCGATATACGCGGCGATTTCGGCCAGCGGCGCGCGCTCCAGCACTTGCCGACCAAGCGCAATGGGCGTGCCCAGTTCGGCCGGATCGAAGGTGTGGCGCGGCCGCTTGGCCCGAGCCTGCTCAAAGGACAGCAGCGGTGCGGCGTGACGGAGTGCATGGATTTCGCGAACGTTCTGCTGGTCTTGCCGAACTTCAAGCAGCCAGGCAGCGTTGTCATCGGCGGTGGCGCGCTGCGCGACTTCGACCGCCCGCGATGCGTCGAGCACATGCACCACCGGCCCGGTGTAGTGCGGCGCAATCTTGACCGCGGTGTGTTGCTTGCTGGTGGTCGCTCCGCCGATGAGCAACGGCAGCTGCATGCCCCGCCGCTGCATCTCTGTTGCCACGTGCACCATCTCGTCGAGCGACGGCGTAATCAGGCCACTGAGCCCGATTGCGCGCACGCCATGGGCGACCGCCTGTTGCAGGATCGTCTCGCACGGCACCATCACGCCCAGGTCCAAGATGTCCCAGCCGTTGCAAGCCAGCACCACGCCGACGAT